>Ga0075423_10007845_pt1 | contig 10101 bp, 7 predicted proteins | sample SoiMethybrSBSTD2_FD_80114 | JGI IMG/M metagenome (GOLD analysis project Ga0075423, IMG submission 80114) | Bulk soil microbial communities from a Populus tree surrounding site in Tennessee, USA - Soil MetaG P. TD hybrid SBSTD2 | ecosystem: Environmental > Terrestrial > Soil > Tree plantation...
CCGCTTGACCTTGTCGGAGTCGCTGACCTGCGTCGGGACCATCCGGATACCGAGCTGCGCTCGGGCGAGCACGTCGGCTGCCCGCTGACGGTGCAGGCCCACCACGTCGGGGACGATGCGTTGGCCGGGACCGACGACCTGCCCGGTGGTTGTGGGCAGCCGGGCGCTGAGGGGTGGCGGCGCCGATCGGCCGGCGGTGGCCGATCGGCGAACGCGACCTGGCGGTCCGGTGGTCCGGCGGCCAGCCGTGGCACCAGCTGGACTGCCGGGGCGCAAGCCAGGGCGGCCATGGTCGCACGGTCGTGCCCGGGCGTGAGGTCGGGTCGGACGGTCGAGGCGGCGCCATGGTGGGCGCTGGCCAGGAACCAGTCCAGGTCGTCGCGAAGCTGTTCGGCCGAGCGGTCGGCGCGATCGTGGTTGCCTGCGGCCCGGAGCACGATCGCGGCCAGCTCGGCCGGCACATCGGGGCCGAGGCGGATCGGCGCATCGGCGGGTGGCTCCCGGCCGGTCAGCATGGCTACCAGGCAGCGGCCGACTCCTTGCAGGTCGGTGGCAGGATCGCCGCCGGCGGCCGAGGGTGTGACGGCCTGGGCGAGGCGAAAGTCGGTCACCTTAACTCGGCCGTCGACGGCCAGCAGGATGTTGGCCGGGGTGAGGTGGCCATGGACCACGCCGCTCGCATGCGCCGCGGCCAGGGCGGCGCACACGCTGGCGGCGACCCTGGCCGCCCCGACCGGAGGCAGCGGCCCCCGATCGGCAAGCATGTCGGGCAGGCTGGGCCCTTCCACCAGCTCGCTGACCACAAACCTGGTACGGGTGTCCGCCCCGACCGCGTGGACGGCGGCGATGTTGCGATGGCTGAGGCTGGCCGCGGTTCGTGCCTCGCGTTCGAGCCGCTCCAAGAACGCCTCGTCGGCAGCCAGGCGGTCGACCAGGACCTTGAGGGCGACGCGCCGATGCCCATGTCGGTCCCAGGCCTCCAGCACCCTGGTCATGGCGCCGCGGCCGATGGGCCGGCCGATCTCGTAGCGGTTGCCGAGTACCTCCGGGGCCATGGCCGGGACCCTACCAAACCCGACCACGCCGGTCGGACAGCCCAACGCCACAGCATCCACCCTCGACAACGGAGTGCTGGCGTTGCCGGCCCGGCCGGATATCGCCGCTCCGGCTGGGTAACGCAGGACGACCCGTGCATTGGCGGGCGCGCGTGACGCTGCAACGCCCCGGCGGGAAATCGCGTTCTTCTCGGCGTCGTCGCTACATGTCCCCTGGGACGCGGCGGCGCCACCAGCAACAGTACCTGGCCACGGTTGCTCCGCGTAGACGGCGCTCGGTGGCTTGCTGGGAGTTCCGAACCAACCCGTTGGCCGGCCAGCGCCGCACCTCCACGGTGTCGCGGTGACCGCAGGAGGCGCCATGCCCCGCTCCGACCCGCATCCACCAGCTGAGCCCGAGCTGGCCTGGCTGCTGCACAGCGCGCTGGTCTGGGCCTTGACCGGCGCACTGCTGACGATGGCTCGCAGGCCGCTGTGGAGTGCCGTCGGCGTGGTGCTGACGGTGCTGGGACTTGGCATGACCGGCTGGGTGGTGCGGCGGCGCCAGCAACCGCCACGGCAGAAGCCAGACGGGATCGTCCCGCATCGCAGCAGCAGGCAGGGTCAGGGGTCTCCCCGCCGTCAAGGAGGGCGCCATGAGCGGGTTCCGACCCGACCCTGAGTCCGGCGGCCCACCACGAGCAGGCAGCGTTAGCATTCCCCTTCGATTCTCGTCACCCCAAGGGAGGTCCCCGTTGAGCCCCCTCTAAGGTGAGTGCCTTTGAGCAGCCACTCACTGAGCCCAGGCTCGACATGCCCGAGTTCGAGGTCGTGCGGCGTGGCGTTGACCGCCGACAAGTCGAGGAATGGGGCAGCAGGCTGACCGGACTGATCGAGCAGGAGCGGCGGCGCGCCGACCAGGCCGAACAGGCGCTGTACCGGATGCAGCTAGAGGCCAAGGGCACTCCGTCGTTCAGCCACCTGGGCACACATGTGGCCGACGTCATCGGGGAGGCCGGCCGGTCGGCTGAGAAGATGCTGGTGGACGCGGCCGACCGGGCCCAGGAGGTGGTGGATGAGGCCGAGGCCGAGGCGGCCAAGATCATCACCGCCGCTGAGGCGCAGGCCGGCGAGATCCAGGGTGCCGCCCGCCAGGACGCCGAGCAGCTCTGGAAGGAGACGGAGCGAGCGTGTGCGGCGGTCGAGGGCGAAACCCGGCGCCTGGAGGACCTGCGGCGGCGGACCCACGAGCAGCTTGGGCAGATGCATGGCCACCTGGAGTCGGTCCTGGACGAGATCCGCCTGGGTATCGACGACGCCCACGACGTCAACGAGGAGCAGAGCGGGCCCGAGCCGGCCGAGCCCCTGACCCTCGGCGAGCCGGCCGCTGGCGGGCGGCAGGCCAGGCCGGCCAACGCCACCGCCGAGGCGACCCTGCCCGGCGTGGCCGAAGCCAAGCCAGCCCCAGGGATGCGTGCATAGACCGCTGTGCGCAGGCGACGCACGGGAGCAGCCGCAATCGAACTGACAGCAGACCTGCTCGAATCATGCGAGCTCGGCCTGGAGAGGCTCGGTCACGGGACGGCGGCCGCCCAGGCGGGCGGGAACAGCGGTGAGTGCCGCCACCACGAGCACGGTTGCCAGCACCACGGCGAGCCGCTGCCAGAGCGACGGAAGCGTGGCCCTGTCGCTGTCGCCGCCGGTGATCGCGTTGATGGCGGCGAACAGTGCGAAGCCTCCCGGGAAACGCCCAAGATAGCGCCGACGAGCGCGGGGAGCACCTGCGCGGCCGCCAGTGCCGCACTCACTTCACGAGGAGTTGCGCCGAGGGCGCGCGCCAGCGCCGACGAATGCCGGTTGTCGAGCACCGTCGCCCAGGTGATGAAGATGGCGTTGACCGCCGCCAGGGAGAGCAGCGTGACCATCACGACGAGGAGCACCTGGCGCAGCAGTTCCACCTGAGCATGGTCATATCCGGCAGGGGGTGGCTGGGTGGTGAGGAAGGCGTTGAGTACCAGTGCGACGAAGATCCCGCTGACCGTGATCGCGATACTGACCACACCCAGCACGACCCGGCGCGGCCGCCGGGCGGCGACCCGCAAGGCGAGAAGCAGCGGGACGGGCAGTCGCGCCGAGATCGCGATCAGCCAACCGGTGCGGCGGGGTGGGCGGGCCGCGTCGTCCAGCGCGTTGACGGTGCTGGAGCGGGCGGCGCGCACGGCCGGGACAACGGTCGCAACTGCCGCGACTCCGAGAGCCACGGCGGTCACCAAACCGACCGTGGACATGGTCATCGACGGCGTGCCCGCGCTGCCCATGAGGCCGGCACCGGACTCGGTAAGCAACGGAGCGGTCAGCGATCCGACCGCCAACCCGGCCGCGGCCGCGACGATGGCCACGAGGACATACTCCGCGAGCAGCACGGCAGCGACCAGGCTCGGTGTGCCGCCGACTGCCTTAAGGAGCCCGACGCGCCTCGTCTGATCGGCCATCCGGCCACCGACCAGCACCGAAAGACTGGCCACGGCGAGCAGACCAAGCAGCCAGGCTCCAATCAGCAGAAGGATCTGGGTGTCTCTGGCCAGGTGGGTGGCCTCTTCGAGGATTTCCTCCCAGGATTCCAGGCCTGGAGCGTCCAGGCTCGCCGCCTGGTTTGCGTCGACGAACGCCCGGGCTTCGGCTGGCTCGGCCAGCTTCAGGTTCATCACGTAGGATCGGGAGTCCGGATCTGGGGTGAGGCTCCGCACATCCGCCTGGGTGAGCCAGACCAGGCCGGGATTGAGCAACAACCCCGGAGGCAATTCGGCGCCGGCCAGATCGTCGGGAGTGGCGCCGCTCATGCAACCAACGGGGACAATGCAGGACGCCTCCGGATAGGACGGCATGGCGGCGGTGACCGCGACGCCGACGACCTCGAACGACCGGCCGTCCAGGGTGACCGGATCACCCACGCGCACATCGAGCACGTTGGCGAAGGCGGCCTCGACCACCACGCCGCCGTCGCTGACCCAGCTGCCCTGTACCAGCTCGGGCTGGTCGACCGACGCGGGCGCGGCGTCGCGGCCCACGGCCTGCACATCTGACGTTCGACCGGATGCCTGAAGTTCAGCCGGGGTGACCGGGTACGGTCCGCTGTGGTCGATGACGCCGGGAGCGCCGGCCAGTTCCTCGAGGCCGGAAAGCCCGGCGGGCTGGCTGACGCTGGCGACCACGTCGGGTCCGTTGGTCGCCTCCCGGGTGCTCTGGTACGGGTCGCTGGCCGCGTCGCGCAGGACAAGCCCGAGCGTCAACGTCGTGGTGGCCGCCATGATGGCGAGCAGCAGGAGCGCGGCCTCGATGCGGCGCCGCCGAAGGTCACGCACGGCGAGGCGGCCCACGAGCAGGATCCGGCCCATCGCCCTCAGTCCTCGAGCCCGACGAGGGCGCCGAGCCGCCCGGTGGTGCCACCGGACAACCGGGTCTCGTCGACGAACGCGCCATCGCGCATCGAGATCAGCCGGTCTGCGGTGGCCGCGATCCGCGCGTCGTGGGTGACGATGACCAGCGTCTGTCCTGCGTCATGCAGGCTCTCGAAGAGGCGGAGGACGTCCAGGGTGGCGGCGCTGTCCAGGTTGCCGGTGGGCTCGTCGGCGAGGACGACCACCGGCTCGTTGCTCAACGCCCGGGCGATCGCGACCCGCTGCCGCTGGCCGCCCGACAGGGCCGAGGGAAGGAAGCCCGCCCGGTCGGCGAGCCCGACCCGCCCCAGCAGGCCTTCTGCCCGCCGCCGTGCCACCCGCGTCGAGCTGCCCGCGAGCAGTGCCGACAGCTCGACGTTCTCCACGGCGGTGAGCTCTTCCATCAGGTGGAAGGCCTGGAAGACGAAGCCGACATCGGTACGTCGCATCCGGGCCAGGGCCTTCTCGCCGATGTCGTCGATGCGACGGCCGTTCAGTGACACCTCCCCCGCCCGACGGCCGGTCCAGCCCGCCGAGCAGGTGCAGCAGCGTCGACTTCCCGCAGCCGCTGGGCCCCATCACTGCCACCGTCTCTCCTGGGGCGACATCGAGGTCGACGCCGTCGACGGCGCGCACAAGTCCTTCACCCCTGCCGTAGTGCTTGCGCAACCCGCGGGAGCGCACCACGGATGCGCTGGGGTGTCGCTCACGATCCACTCCTTCGGACGGTCCAGCTCTGTTCGCATGCCTCCAGCCAGCGCAGGTCCGCCTGCAGCCGGAGCACGACGCCCTCCAGCAGCAGCGCCGCGTCTGAGTGGTCGGGCTCGGCCATGGCGGCGCGCTGGGCGTCGCGCAGCCGGCGCAGCAGCTCGCGGCGCTGGGTGTCGACGATGGTGAGCGGGTCGCCCAGCCCGGCCGACGCGGCCGCGATCAGCTTGAGATGGAACTCCGCCAGGTCGGGTCTTGGCCAGCTCACCTCGGCGATCCACTCGGCGACTCGCTGTTGGCCGTTGGGGGTGAGCGCGTACACCTTGCGATCCGACCGGTCGGCGCCACCGGCAGACCGCTCGACCGCCACCAGGCCGGCCTTTTCCAGCCGGGTCAACGTGACGTAGACCTGCCCAGGGTTCATCGCGTCACCGAGAGGGCCGAGCGCGTCGCGCAGCCGCGCGCGCAGCTGGTAGCCGTACGACGGCTCCTTCGCCAGCATCGCCAGCACCACTTCCTGCTGCATTGGGCCAGGTTCCCGGCATTCCTCTGCGCCGGTGACCTGGACGACGCTCCCCTTTTGCTGGGATGTCAGGAGTTCACGGAGCTCAGCCTGACAGGGCCCTCGTACACTTCCATGGGAGTTGGCAACCGCCCGTGTGCGACCGAGGGCTGATATGGGATGGGTGACTGTCACCCATCGACCAAAGGACTGGTGACCATCATGGCGTTCCAGGGTGCGATCTTCGACGTGGACGGCGTCTTGGTGGACTCCCCACACGAGCTGGCCTGGCGTGAGGCGTTCAGGGCACTGATGGACGGCGAGTGGCGCGACATCCGCGACCAAACGAGCTGGACCGCCGAGCGCTTTACCCCCGCGGTGTATCAGCAGGTCATCGCCGGCATGCCCCGGATGGCCGGCGCCCGTGCGGCGATGGAGTACTTCGGCGTGCCCGACATCGACGCCCGTATCGAGCAGTACGCGGCCGGCAAGCAGCAGTACGTGATCAAGCTCATCGAGCAAGGCCGGTTCATGGCGTTCCCCGACGCGCTGCGGTTCATCTTGGCCGTAAAGCACATGGGGATCCGGGTGGCGGCGGCGTCGTCGTCCAAGAACGCCAAGCTGTTCCTCGAGCGGATCCGCCTGGACGCCTTCGCTGCCGAGCAGCGGCTGGACTATGACTTCATCCACCCTGGGATGACCCTCGAGGAGCTGTTCGACGCCGACATCTCCGGCCGGGACTTCCCGAAGGGCAAGCCCGACCCGACGATCTTCCTGACCGCGGCCGAGGAGCTCGGCGTCCCCCCGAGCGACTGCTTCGTTACCGAGGACGCGTCCAGCGGGATCCAGGCGGCCAAGGCAGCCGGGATGGTCGCGCTCGGCGTGGCCCGGCTGGACGACCGGGACCTGTTGCTTGAAGCGGGCGCCGATCTGTTGGTGACGACACTTGATGACGTCTCGGTGCGGGCCCTGGCTGAGGGCCGCCTGGAGGAGCGGCAGGCGGCCGGGGAGATCCGGCGGCGGCTCACCGAGCGGCCGCCGAGCGTCTGGATGCTGGCCTACGACGGCTTCGACCCCGCCCGCCAGGGGCTTCGTGAGGCGTTGTGCGCGCTCGGAAACGGCTACTTCGTCACCCGCGGCGCCCTGCCCGAGGCCGAGGCTGACCGGGTCAATTACCCTGGCACCTACATCGCCGGGCTCTACAACCGGCTGGTCACCGAGATCGCCGGGCGCACGGTCGTGAACGAGGACCTGGTCAACGTCCCCAACTGGCTGCCGCTGGCCTTCCGGGTCGCCGACGGAGCGTGGTTCGACGTTCAGCAGGCCGACGTCCTCGACCACCGCTTCGAGCTGGACCTGCGCCATGGGACGCTGATCCGGCGGCTGAAGTGGCAGGACGCCCAGGGTCGGCGCACCAGTGTAGTCCAGCGTCGGTTTGTGAGCATGAAGGACGAGCATCTCGCCGGCTTGGAGACCACCTTTACCGCCGAGAACTGGTCGGGGACCCTGGAGGTGCGCTCCGGACTGGACGGCCGGGTGGTCAACGCGGGGGTCAAACGCTACCGCGACCTGAACGACCGGCATCTAGCCGTCTTGGGCCAGGCCGAGGTCAACAAGGAGACGGTCGACCTCCAGGTCGAGACGAACCAGTCGCACGTCCGTGTCGCCGTCGCCGCTCGCACCAGGCTCAGACGCGACGGGGAGACGGCGGAGGCCGACCGGCGCCTGGTCGAGGAGCCCGGGTTCGTGGCCCACGAGCTCACCTTCGAACTGGTGGAGGGACGACCGGCGACCGTGGAGAAGATCGTCGCTCTCTACACCTCCCGCGACCGGGCGGTCTCCGAGAGCCGCGCCGACGCACGGCTGACGGTGGCGGGCGCCCAGGACTACCAGGAGTTGTTCGCCCGGCACGAAAGGATCTGGAACAGCCTGTGGAACCGCTTCGACATCCAGCTCGACAGCGCCAACGAGTGGACCGAGACCGTCCTGCACCTGCACATCTTCCACCTGCTGCAGACCGTCTCGCCGCATACGGTCCACCTGGATGTCGGTGTTCCGGCGCGTGGCTGGCACGGGGAGGCCTACCGGGGCCACATCTTCTGGGATGAGATGTTCATGTTCCCGTTCTTCAACTTCCAGCGGCCGACCCTGGCCAGCGCGCTACTCGACTACCGGCACGCCCGCCTCAACGCGGCCCGCTCGGCGGCGCGGCTGAACGGCTACCAGGGCGCCATGTTCCCGTGGCAGAGCGGCTCCAACGGCCAAGAGGAGACCCAGGAACTCCACCTCAACCCGAAATCAGGGCGCTGGCTGCCCGACCACTCCCACCGCCAGCGCCACGTCAACATCGCCATCGCCTACAACGTCTGGCAGCACTACATGGTCACCGGGAATACTGCGTTCCTGCGCTTTGTCGGCGCCGAGCTACTGGTCGAGATCGCACGCTTCTGGGCCAGCATCGCCACCTACGACGGCGAGCAGGACCGCTACGAGATCCACGGCGTCATGGGCCCCGACGAGTACCACGAGGGCTACCCCGACTCCGACGAGCAGGGCCTGCGCAACAACACCTATACCAACGTCATGGTGGTCTGGGTGCTGCAGCGAGCCCTGGAGGCGCTGGAGCTTCTACCGCCGCATTACCGTCAGGAGCTGGCCGAGGAACTCACGATCCGCGACGACGAGCTGGACCGGTGGCGCGACATCACCCGCAAGATGAAGGTCGTCTTCCACGCCGACGGCGTGCTGACCCAGTTCGAGGGCTACGAGCAGCTGCTCGAGTTCGACTGGGAGGGCTACCGGGAGAGGTACGGAGACATCCAGCGGCTGGACCGGGTGCTGGAGGCAGAAGGTGACCGCACCGACCGCTACAAGCTGGCCAAGCAGGCCGACGTGCTGATGCTGCTGTTCCTGCTCTCCCGGGACGAGCTGCGCGAGCTGCTGGCCGAGCTCGGCTACCAGGTGTCCGCCGACCAGCTTGCCCGGACCGTCACCTACTACCTGGAGCGGACCTCCCACGGGTCGACCCTGAGCGGGGTGGTGAGCGCCTGGGTCCTGGCCCGCTATGAGCCCGAGCAGGCATGGCAGTTCCTGCTGCGAGCGCTGGAGAGCGACATCGCCGACGTCCAGGGCGGCACCACTGCCGAGGGCATCCATCTGGGTGCGATGGCCGGCACGGTCGACATCGTGCTGCGCTGCCTGACCGGGATGCGAGCCCGCGGGCCGGTGCTCCGGTTCGAGCCGGCGCTGCCGCCGCAGGTCAAGCAGCTCAAGTTCAGCGTCCACTACCGGGGGCACCGAATCGATGTCGAGTTGGCCGAGGCCCTCGTGCGGCTCAGCTCACGCCCTGGCGGGGCCCAGCCGATCCAGGTCCTCGTCCACGACCAGACGATCGAGCTCGCCCCCGGCCAGGAGCGCGAGGTCGCGCTGGAGTGCGAGCCATGAGCGCCGAGTTCTGGCTTTGAACGAGTCAGGGCCGTACCTCTTTGGCAGGCTGTGCGTGTGAGAGCCTACGGGCGGTACTGCCCCATCGCCCGGTCGTCAGAGCTCCTGTCCAAGCGCTGGACCATGATCATCCTTCGCAACATCCTCGTCGGCTGCCAGCTCTCCAAGCGGCTGCGGGAGCTGGAACGCGCTGGGATCATCGAGGTCCGTCCCAAGCCCGATGGCCACGGCTTGACCTACGAGCCCACCCAGGCCGGCCGGGAGCTGTCAGAGCTGAAGCACGAACACGCCCATCCAGGGGTGGTGCTGTGGGTGTGGGCGAACTTCTTCCTGGACCGCGACCGCCTCCCTCCGGGCCGGGTCGTGGTCCGCTTCGAGTACCCCACGCTGGCGGGGTCGGCCCGCCGGGGCTGGCTGCTGACCGAACGAGGTGACGCCGAGTACTGCCTGAAGCACCCAGGCGCCGAAGAACAGCTCATCGTGGTGGTCAACGATCCGCTGGCGTTCGCCCGCTGGCACATGGGACAGATCCAGTGGCGTGACGCCCTGCGCTCCGGGGCCATCGAGGTGCAAGGACCCCCGGCGCTGGCCCGGGCGCTCCCGACCTGGAACCGGCACGGCTGGGCGGCCGAGGACCCGCGCGCCGGCTACGACGGATCGACCCAGCACCGGCCCGCCCCAACGCTGGCCGCCACCCCCACCTGAGCCACGTCCGGGCGGGACACCACCACGCCCGGCTCAGGTTCAGACGTCGCACCTCTCCTCTGTCGCCATCGGCATCACCCTCCAGGCTGGGACACGAGGAGGTGCCAATTGGTGAGGATCGACGTTGCAACCCTCGAGACGCTGGCGGCGAACTTTCTCCGGCGAGCTGATCCGAGCGCGGGACGCAGGCTTTGACGCCGCCGTGCGCTTCTGTCGGGACCACGACCTGCCGGCATCGGTACGCGGCGGCGGACACGCCATGGCCGGCCAC
>Ga0075423_10007846_pt1 | contig 10100 bp, 11 predicted proteins | sample SoiMethybrSBSTD2_FD_80114 | JGI IMG/M metagenome (GOLD analysis project Ga0075423, IMG submission 80114) | Bulk soil microbial communities from a Populus tree surrounding site in Tennessee, USA - Soil MetaG P. TD hybrid SBSTD2 | ecosystem: Environmental > Terrestrial > Soil > Tree plantation...
CTGCGGTATCTACGTCGGTTCGGGCGCTCCGCCGAACGCCGCGGTGGTGAACGAAGGCGCACCAGCCTGCTGGTAATGCTGGGCTGAGTAGGTGTAGGGCGGCTGACGTAAATCCGATACGGTGCGCGTGAGGGCGATGCGGCTGAGTCTCCGGACTCGGCACACATTGCCCTCATGCGTTTGGCACTCAGCTGCAGCGACGGCCTCACTCTGGTTGAGGTGATGGTCGCCGTCGTGATCCTGGGCGTCGGCATCGGCGCCTTCGCGGGCTCGTCCGCGCTGGTAACCCGAATGATTGGCCGCGGACGGATCCAGAGCCGAGCGGCGCAGGTCGCCGCGAGCCGAATGGAGCAGCTACGGCACGAGGCCGGCTCCACCGCGCCGCGCTGTACCTCGGTGGCCTTCGCCGACGGCGGCCCGCTCTCCACCCAAGGAGTGACCGAGCGTTGGGAGGTGGGCTCCGCCGGCGCGATCCGGCAGGTGCGGGTGATTGTGTCCTTCCCCATCCCGGGTGGCACTCACGCCGACACGCTCCAAACCCGAATCGACTGCTGATTCCGGTGCCGACCAGCCGTGGCTTCACTCTGGTGGAGATCCTGGTGGCACTCACGGTCACGCTGGCGGTAGCCGCTGCCATCTACGGGCTGGTGAACACCATCCAGCGGATGTCCCTGGCGCAAACCGAGCGCGCCAGCCTGCAGGCCAACGTCCGCAGCGGTGGTTGGGTTGTGCCGGGCGAGCTTCACGAGGTCACTACGCTGCCCGGCGGCACTACGGCGCAGAACGATGTACTGGTTGCACAAGCCACCGGAATCACCTATCGGGCAATGCGGGGCATCGGGTTCCTGTGCCAAAGCCCGGTCACTCCCAGCGAGCTCCGAGTCTGGCTGAGTACCTACTCCGGGTTTCGCGACCCTGCTCCGGGGCGAGACAGCGCCCTGGTCTTCCTGGAGGGCGATTCGCTCACCCCGGCCGACGATGCCTGGTTACCAGCGGCGATCACTGGTGTGGCGGTGGGCAATACTTGCCCGGCAGGGTCAGGCATAAGGCTCACTACGGACGACCATGCCGAGATCGTGGGGCTCGCGGCCAATACGCCGGTCAGGATCTATGAAATCATGGAGCTGCGGCTGTACCAGAGCGGCGGCAGGTCCTGGCTCGGTGCCCGCTCGCTCAGCGCCGGCGAGGTCATTCAACCGCTTCTCGGTCCCTTGGTCGATGGCACCGGCTTCACGCTCGAGTATTTCGACGCCGCGAGTAGCCCGACAACCGACCCGACCGCGATCACGAGCATCACCGTCGGGCTCCGGGGCATCAGCGAAAATGCCATCGCGGTCGGGGCTGGTTCCGGGCCGCGCGGCCAGGTGCAGGATTCGCTGGTCGCCCGGGTGTCGCTCCGGAACGTACCCGCGCCATGAAGGACCAGCGGGGAATGGCGCTCGCCCTGGCGCTGTTCGCTCTGGTGATCGTCGGCGCGCTAGTGGCAGCCACGTTCTTCGTGGGCCGGCTGGAACAACAGAGTGGACAGAACACCCTTTTCGCCTTCCAGGCGGCCGAAGCCGCGGAGGCGGCGGTAAGTGATGCAATCGCCAGCCTGACCGAGCCGGCCCTGCAAGCTGTTCCGCTCGGCAGCACACTCGCCCTGCCGGACATTGCTCTCGGCGATCGAGCCATCGGGCGGCGAGTGATCATCCGGCTCACCGGCAGTCTGTTTCTGATTCGTGCCACTGGACGCCGGTTGGATGCGGCAGGCAGCGAACTTGCAGTCCGAGTTCTGGGATCTCTCGTGAAGCTCGTTCCCGACAGCATCTCGGGGTCAAACGTGGTGAGGAGGGTCAGGGAACGGAGCTGGATGCAGCTCTATGGGCAGTGAGAAGTGAGAAGTAAGAAGTAAGAAGTGAGCAGCGAGGATGCGGGTGCCGCTCGTGTCTTCGTGGCGTGCAACGCGTTGCACTAGTCCGGATTCCACAGCCGCATCCCGAAAGAGGACTGGCGCAAAGCGCCTGACATCGGCTGCAGCCTCGAGTGCAAGAAAAACTCAAGAAGCTCCCTCCAAAGCGTTTACCCCACTCTACTTATCTGGCACATCGGTTGCGCTCAGACGCAGCCGAATGGACTTACAAACTCGCGCGGTACCCGAGGTCCTGAAACCGCCGGCAGAGGGATGAACTATCCCTCACCAACAACGGGTCACCTGGTCGGAGGGGAGAGCCTCGTGTTACGTCGCGCTGGATTCACGCTGGTCGAGACCCTGATGGTGGTCGTGGTGATGGGGCTGGTGACTCTCATCGCCCTGCCCACGCTCCAGAACGCCTGGGCGCACACCAGCGTGATCAGCGCCAAGGGCAAGCTCACCAGCCTCTATTACAAGACCCGATCATCTGCCATCGAGTCGAGCCGCACCACCATCCTGGTGGTCAACGGCGGCAACGCCTACGTCGTCGCCCGCCCGCGCCTCACCGTCGGGGGCGCCGGGACGTTCGACACCATTACCCCGGTCGAAAACCTGTACACCCAGTTCCAGGTGAGCCTCACGTCGAATGTGGACTCGGTCCGGGTTGCTCCAACCGGCCTGGGCGCTGGCGGCGCGACGCTGATCCTGACCAAGGGCAGCTACGCCGACACCGTGTCCATCAACCAGTACGGGCGGATAATCAAATGAGTGCACCGCGAGAACAGGGGTTCACCCTGGTCGAGGTCATGTTTGCCGTGGTCATGCTCGGCGTCGGTGTGATGGCGCTGGTAGGCACCTCGGCCATGGTCACCAGAATGATCGGACGAGGCCGCGAGTCGACTCAGGTTGGCCAGGTGGCCACCGCCCGGTCGGAGTGGCTCCGCCAGATCGCGGCTGCGACCGCACCGCCGTGCGGGTCGCCCCTGCTCAAGGACAGCACCAAAGCAGGCACCGGCATTACCGAACAGTGGCAAGTGCTCGGCGCCGCGGGGGATCGCACCCGTGATGTGCGCATGATGTACAGCTACAAGGTGCCGAGGGGTACTCGCACGGACACGATGACCCTCACCCTTCTCTGCAAATGACCATGACCTCGCGCCGTGGGTTCACGCTAGTCGAGCTGATCATAACTCTGGTCCTCATGCTCATGGTGGCCGGAGTGACCTATGGGCTCCTGGTGAACAACCAGCGGGTGTCTCGGGCCCAGACTTCCCAGGTCAGCCTCCAGGACAACGTCCGCTCCGGGGCGCTGATCTTGGGGAACGAGCTGCGCGAGCTGGGGTACGATGAAGTCACGGCGGCGTCGGCGGCGTCGGTGGCCCAGGTGCCGGGCCTCATCCCAGGAAACAACTCCGACCTAATCGCCATCGGACCCGACTCGATCCGGTATCGGGCCATGCGAGCGCTCGGCTTCACTTGCTCGCTCGACCCGGCGAATGGGGATATCGTGGTGCGCAATGCCTCCCTGCAACAGCAGCGCGCCCCCACGGTCACGGACCGGCTGATGCTGTACGTGGAGAACGATCCCAAGACCTCAAACGATGATGTCTGGCTGCACGCCAACATCACCCAGCCACCAGTGGCCCAGAACTGTCCCGATGGAACTGCCGGTACCCGGTTCCGGGTGGCCTTCGATGCGGCGCTGGCCGGAATCGTCTTGGGCCCCACGCATACCCTTGTCGGTGGACCGGTGCGGATCTATGAGGTGATGCTGCTCCGCTCGTACGCGCTCAGCGGTCAGACGTGGCTCGGCATGCGCTCGATCAGCGCCAACAGCGCCATTCAACCGGTGCTGGGCCCGCTGAGCGGGACGGCGGCGGCCGACTCGGGACTCGCGCTGGTCTACCGCGATGTCAACAACAACCAGACCGCCGTCGCGAACAACGTGCGCACCATCGACGTCACCCTGAAAGGCATCACGGACGCACCGGTGCGGACCAAGAACGCGCACTACGCGACCGTCGACAGCTTGAGCCTGAGCACGCGGGTAGCACTTCGCAACGCGCTCCGGCCATGATTCCGACCATCTCTCAGGAGACCCCCATGCGGACCCCGAGGCTCACCGACGAACGCGGCATGGCCCTGGCCGTGGCCATCTTCGCTCTGGTGGTGATCGGTGCGCTCGTCGCCGGTGCCATTATCACCGGCAGGATGGAGCAGCGTACCGGCCGGAACACGGTGTACGCCACCGAAGCGGCGCAGGCCGCCGAGGCGGGGACCACGGCGGTCATGGCCGATTGGGACCAGTTCAACCTGAACAACCTCCCGAAGAATGTGCCGACCGTGTTGACCAAGACGTCGTGGGGTCAGGCCAGCATGTACGCCAGCTACACCCCGACCGTGACCAAGCTGAACGATGAGCTGTTCCTGGTGCAGAGCCTGGGCACCCGCAGCACCAGTGCCGGCACGGTGCTCTCGCAGCGCGTCGTGGCCACCCTGGCCCGACTCACCTTCGTGACCGCCACCGCGAATGCGGCGGTGACCGTCACCAAGCCGGTCAAGTTCAACGGCAACTCCTTCGAGGTGATCGGGAATGACTCGGTGCCGCAGGGTTGGGCCGGCGAGGCCGGGTGCAACACTGGGGCCAACAAAGCCGGCATCCGGAGCGCTACCACCACCGGCGCCGGCAATCAGGACACCGACAACATCTGGGGCAATCCGCCTCAGGTGCCCAGCGACCCCACAGTCACCAACGACTTCTTCAACATCTTCGGCGACGTCACTTTCGACGAGCTCAAGAAGAGCGCTGATATCGTGCTGACTGACGCCAATCCCTACAACGGTGTGGCTCCCAGCCTCACGGCGGGAGTGCCGCAGCGCTGCAACATTGCGGACCAACTCAACTGGGGCGAGCCGCACCGTGGCGCGGGCTCGGTGAATCAGTGCTACAACTACTTCCCGATCATCTACTCCAGTGCCAGCCTGCTCAAGCTCGCGGGCGGCGGCCGGGGACAGGGACTCCTGCTGATCGAAGGCGACTTCGAGATCGTCGGCGGCTTCGAGTTCACCGGGCTCATCGTGGCCAAGGGCGGCATCAAGGTGAACGGCAACGGCAATAAGATCACCGGCGCGCTGCTGGCCCAGGACGTCTCCATCGACGACCAGAACAGCATCAGCGGCAACACGACCTTGCAGTTCTCCTCCTGCGCGTTGAATAAGGCGATCAATGGATCTGCCTTCGCCGAGCCCTTGGCCTATCGCAGCTGGGTGCAGCTGTACTGAGGTGAGAGGTGACGGGTGAGATGTGAAGCGTGAACCGTAAAAAGTGAAAAGGGGCCAAAGGTTCGGCCCCTTTCACGTTTCACCTTTCACTTTTCACGCTTCAGCTCTCAGCACTGCCAAACACTGCACTACCTGGTCGACTCCGGGCCACTAGTGCATCGCGAGAGAGGGCTTGCGAAAGAGAAGATACGGGGCCCATCGGCCGCTGCAGGGCCCTGGTACGCACAGCGTTAAAACGCTTCCCGCCAACGTCTTAAGCGCATGCAACTTGTGTGGCACATCGGTTGCCCTCTGACGCGCAGAATACCCTCAAGCCTCGGCGCAACACACTGGAGAAGCAGCGTAGCGGGCCTGAGCCACCCCTCACCAAGCGGATAATATGGGACTCTTCGGGCGCAATGCGACGACGGTGGGCCTGGATATCGGCAGCGGCCTCATCAAACTCGTCGCGATCTCCCACGCTTCCGGCGGGCCAGTCCTCACCAAAGTCGCGTTCACCTCGGTGGTGAACGACGCCATCGTCGAAGGTGAGGTCATGGATCCGGCCATCGTGGCCGACGCGATCAAGGGTCTCCTGGCCTCCGCCGGGATCAAGGCCAAGAAGGTGGTGACCGCCGTCGGTGGCCGCGATGTGATCATCAAGAAGATCGCGATGGATCGGATGAAGGAAGCCGAGGCCCGCGAGGTGATCCGCTGGGAGGCCGAGCAGCACGTGCCCTTTGATATGGACAATGTCGAGCTCGATTTCCAGATCCTGGATCCGGAGGCCGAGGGTCTCCAGATGACGGTGCTCCTGGTCGCCGCCAAGCGCGAGCTGGTCGAGCACAAGCTGGCGCTCCTCGCCGATGTGGGCCTCGAGGCCAGCGTCATCGACGTCGACGCCTTCGCCCTGCACAACGCCTTCGAGCTCAACTATCCCGAAGCCATGCACGGCGTGGTGGGCCTGGTGAACGTGGGCCACGAGACCACCAACATCAATATCCTGGACGACGGCATTCCGGTGTTGACCCGGGACATTCCGATCGGCACCCGGCGCTTCAAGGAAGATCTCCAGCGCGAGCGCGGGCTCTCCGCCGAGGAAGCCGAGCGGCTTCTGCGAGGTGAGGATTCGAGCGATGCACTCGATCCCTTCCTCGAGTCGCGGGGAGAAGAGCTTGCCGTCGGGATCGAGCGGGCAGCTGCGTTCCTTCAGTCGGCCAGCCGGTCGGCGGCTGGGATCGGCCGGATCTTCACTACTGGCGGCGGGGCTCGCATACCCCGGCTCAACAAGGTGCTCTCCGATCGGTTGCGGATTCCGGTCCAGCTGGCCAATCCGATCGAGAAGCTGCAGGTGGCGGACGGGGTCTTCGACCTCGCGCCGGTGGACGAAGTGGCGCCCTTGCTGATGCTCCCCATTGGTCTCGCGCTGCGCAGCGCCGCGTGACCCCGACCTACGGACCCGACGCCCGATGATTACCGTCAATCTTCGTCCCGACCTCAAGCGCAAGCGCGCGCGGCCCCCGCTCCAGGGAGTCATGGAGGGATTGCGCGGCTTGAGCAGCGGCATCAAGGACCCTCTCCTGCTCGTTGCGGTGCTGAGCTGGGTGGGCGTCCTCGGCTGGCTCGGCTTCATTGCCGTCGGCACCACGCGGGAGCTTAGCGCGCTGGAGCCGAAGCTGGAGCAGGCCCGCGCCGAGCACAAGCGGTTCAAGGCCTTCCTGACCGAGAAGCGGCACCAGGAGCTGATTCGCGATTCGCTGGTCGCACAGATCGGCGTCATCCGGACGGTGGACGGCGACCGCTATGTCTGGCCCCATTTGCTCGACGAGGTCACCAAGGCCCTGCCCGCGTACACCTGGCTGATCGACATCAGCCCCGCGGCCGCACCCGCTCCGCCGCCGCCTCCGGCCAACGGTAAGGTCGACACCACCAATGCCGCGCCGGCTGCGCCTCCCGCCGTGCAGTTCACGGTCAATGGGCGCACGGTCGATATCCAGGCCTACACTCGGTTCCTGCGGCAGCTCGAGGCGTCGCCCTGGATCACCGAGGTCACTCCGGTGTCGGCCCAGACGGTAGTCGAGAAAGAGCGGCCGGTCACGGCGTTCTCGATCAAGGCCACGTACCGCCAGGCGGATTCGGCTTACATCCGCACGGTTCCCCTCAGCCAATCGGTGAGGTAGCCAGCGATGGCATCTCTATCTTCGCAGAAGTCCGCGCCTGTTTTGGTGATCCTGCTCGCCGGCCTGGTGGGCTACATCGCCTACACCGGCGCCGTGATCGATAATCTGGGCATGTCCGGGCTCACCGCGCGGCAGCAAAAGGTCGTCGCGGTGCGCGATACCATCGCACGGCTCGAAGCGGGGACCGATAGCGCCAAGAAGGAGCTGGCCCACGGCACGGTGGAAGACCTGCGGAAGCGGCTGGAGACCTATCGTGGCAGCCTGGCGCTCCTGCGCCGGTTGGTCCCGGAGCGCAACGAGGTGCCCAACCTGCTCGACGATATCTCGAGTCGCGGAAAGATCCGCGGCATCACCCTCTCGCAGGTCGTGCCGTTGCCGGTGGAAATGGGTCCCGCGCCGTTCAACACCTACAAGTACAACATGTCGGTGATCGGGCACTACGATCAGATCGGCGAGTTCCTCGCCGACGTGGCGAGCCTGCAGCGCATCATCGTGCCCTACGACCTCTCGGTTGGGGCGGCCAACACCAACGCTGCAAAAGCCTTGGGCGACACGACCGGGGCGTTGCTCGAGGCCAAGTTCCAGGTCCGTACCTTCGTCAAGTCCTCCACCCCGGAGGGAGAGTCCAGTGGCACGTAACCCTCTTCTCGGGCTCGCCCTGCTGGGCGTCCTGACGCTCGCCGGGTGTTCCGGCGCCTCGGACGACGCCGCGGCGGCCGACGCCAAGGTGGCCGCTCTGCGGGCCCACAACGACAGCTTGCGCAAGGCCCGCCAGCAGGTGGCCGCCGCGCCGGCCGACTCGGGCTCGGCTCAGGCCAGCCTCGCCGCCACACCGGCAGGCGAGCGGGGGGACAGCAGCAAAGCGGTGGCGGACAGCACCAAGGCGATGACCGACGCCGAAGCGGCGATGGCCGATTCGGTGCAGAAGGCGCGGGAGATCGAGGTGATGCGTGAGACCTTCGCCTATGCGGGGGGCACGCGCGATCCCTTCAACTCGCTCATGAACAATGCCAAGATGGGTCCCGAGATCGCCGACCTGGATCTGGTCGGCGTCTATCAGGATCTTCGTTCGGCATCGAATAGCATTGTGGTGCTGCGGGAAAAGGTCACGACCAAGCGTCACAAGATGCGGGTCGGCGACCAGTTGGGTCGGGCGCGGCTGGTGCAAATCCGCCCCCGTGATGCGGTGTTCATGATCAAGGATTTCGGGTTCGAGCGCCAGGAAACTCTCTCACTGCGTAAGCAGGAGGTCGAGACGCCATGACGGGAATGTATCGCTTGATGCTTGCTGCCGCCGTGGCCTTTGCCGCGGCATCTCCGGCGCGGGCAGAGGGGCCGGGGAGCGGCGAGGTCACCGCCGTCAGCCTCTCTCCTTCCGCGGGGCAGGCACAAATCGCCATCGCCGTGCGCGGCGCGGTCGAGGTTCGGGATTTCCTTCTCGCCTCGCCCGATCGGCTGGTGCTCGATGTCGTGGGCGCACGGCTGAATCAGACTGTCACCCTCTATGACGGCGTGAAGCGCGGCGGGGTAGTTAACCTGCGCTACTCGCAGTTCCGTCCCGATGTGGTGCGCATCGTACTGGAACTCGACGGACCGAAGACCTATAAGGTCGACCGGGCCGCCGACATGATCCGAGTCACCTTCGGCACCGACCAGAAGTTTGCCTCCTGGTCGTCCAGCACCCAGTCGGCCGACCAGGCCATGACAGACCTGGCCGCCACGCCGGTGACGGAGCGGAAGCCCGAGGTGCAGCTCCCGCTCAGCCGGGCAGTTGCGGTGCGCACCACTGGGGAAGAGCCCCGGATCACGGTCACCTGGGATCGCGCCAGCATCGCCGACGTGGTCGCCGGTTTCGCCGGCTTCAGCGGTCGGACCATCATCCTGGGCAAGGACGTGAAGGGTGAGGTAACCGCCGAGGTGAAGAACCAGCCTTGGCCGATGGCCCTCCAGGCGATCCTGGCGAGCCAGGGTCTGTCTGCTCAGGAGATGGCCGGCGGCATCATCCGGGTGGACGCGCCGGGGGTACTCTCCGCCCTCGATTCGCTCGAGCCCCTTGAGACCAGCATTGTCCGGGTCAACTACGCCCAGGCCGGCACGCTCTCCAAGACGGTCGAGAGCATCCTGACCAAAGGCCGCGGCCGGGTGGTCGCGGACACGGGGTCCAACTCCCTGATCGTGACCGATACCCGGAGCCGGATCTCCAACATCAACGACTTCGTGCGCGGGCTCGATGTGCGCACGCCGCAGCTCTCGATCCAGGCCAAGATCATCTTCGTCGATCGCACCGATATCGAGCAGCTGGGCATCAAGTACGATCTGGGCAACCGTAACCAGTTCTTCAACAAAGTGGTCCAGCGGACCGACCCGAGCACCGGCGATCCCTTCGCTTCCAACGTCAATGTCGTGGACCTGGGCGGCGGCTCGGTCGCGGCCGTGGGCAACGCCGACGCCAGCATCACCGGTTCGGCGCTCGACCTGATCTTCTCGACCAGCATCGGCGGGTTCTCGCTCACCAGCTTCCTGAGCGCGCTGGAGCGGACCGAGTTGGCCGACATCCAGGCTGAGCCGGTCATCTCTACCCTCGACAACCGCCAGGCCGACATCCTGGTAGGTGAAGAGACCCCGGTCCGCGTGATCGACGCCTCCTCCGGCGGCTGCGGGTCCACCGCTCGCGCCAACGTGCAGTTCAAGGAGACCGGTATCCGGTTGACCGTGACGCCGCACGTGACCAACAACCGCCAGGTGCTGATGCAGCTGCACACCGA
>Ga0075423_10007848_pt1 | contig 10099 bp, 7 predicted proteins | sample SoiMethybrSBSTD2_FD_80114 | JGI IMG/M metagenome (GOLD analysis project Ga0075423, IMG submission 80114) | Bulk soil microbial communities from a Populus tree surrounding site in Tennessee, USA - Soil MetaG P. TD hybrid SBSTD2 | ecosystem: Environmental > Terrestrial > Soil > Tree plantation...
CATCAGGTGGCCATCGGCGTCAGCAGGCTCCGCAAGGCGTTCGCCGCGGCCGGGGCAGGGCGTGACGTCATCGGCACCGTGGCTCCGGGCTACCTGGTGGCCGGTGGTTGGCTCGATGCGCGGTGTTTCGAGGAACGCACCAGGCAGGCCCGCGACGCGCTGGCCGCAGGAGCCCTCGAGGAAGCCGCCGGGCTGCTGCGGGATTGCCTGTCACTGTGGCGCGGCCCGGCGCTGAGCGGCATCAACCGGCCCTTCGCCGAGATCGAGGCGGCCAGGCTGGAGGAACGGCGGCTGCTGGTCACCGAGGAGCGCATGGCGCTGGAGCTGGATCTTGGCCGCCACGAGGAACTGGTCGGCGACCTGCTCGCGCTGGTGCGGGAGCACCCGCTGCGCGAGCGGCTCCGCAGCCTGCTCATGCTGGCGCTGCAGCAGGCCGGGCGACGGGCCGAGGCCCTGGCCGCGTACCAGGACGGTCGGCAGGTGCTCGTCGAGACGCTCGGCATCGAGCCCGGGCCCCAGTTGCGCGCCGTGCACCAGGCCCTGCTGCGGGACGAACCGTCCCGGCGCGGGGGGGCGCCGCCCCGCCGGCCAGGCGATCTGGCCCCGTGGCCGGAATCGCCAGTCGCGGGGCAGTCAGCGCCACGGCAGCTTCCGCCCGACGTCCGGGGCTTTATCGGGCGCCGCGCGGAACTCGATGCGCTCGACGAACTCGCCGCTGTACCCGTCGCCAACGGCGCGGGCGACCGTCCGCTGCCGATCGGCATCATCACCGGCATCGCCGGGATCGGGAAGACCGGGCTGGCCCTGCACTGGAGTCATCGCGCCATGCACCGGTTCCCGGATGGCCAGCTTTATGCCGACCTTCGCGGCTACGACGCGCACCGCGGGCCGATGTCCCCAGGCGATGCGCTCGACGGCTTCCTGCGCGCCCTCGGCGTCCCCGGTGAGCAGATACCAGGCCGGCTGGACGAGCGCTCCGCACTGTTCCGCAGCATCCTGCACGGCAGGCAGGTGCTGATCGTCCTGGACAACGCCAGGACCCCGGAGCAGGTGCGCCCGCTGCTTCCCGGCTCGAGTTCCTGCCTGGTCCTGGTCAGCAGCCGGGACCGGCTCGACGACCTGGTCGCCTGCGAGGGCGCACGGTTGTACGCGCTGGACTTGCTGAGCCCCGGTGAGGCTGGTGACCTGCTCAGCCGGATCGCGGGCGACCGGCGCATCGATCCGGCGACGGCGGACCGGATCGCCATGCTCTGCGATCGCCTGCCGCTCGCGGTGCGCATCGCCGCCGCCAGGCTGGCGATCCACCCCCACGATGCGCCGGCCGACCTGGCGGACCGGCTCGCCGATGAGCAACGCAGGCTCCCGGAACTCAGCCAGGCGCACCGGGGCGTGCGGGCCAGCTTCGCGCTTAGCTACCGTGAGCTGCCCGGGCGGGCGGCGATGCTGTTCCGCCTGCTCGGCCTGCTCGATGCCGCCGACGTCGCCGCCTGGACCGCGGCCGCGTTGCTGGACGGGTCCGAGCAGGAGGGCGGGGACCTGCTGGATCAGCTCGTGCGTGCCGGGCTGCTCGAAGTGGCGGGCCGGGACTGTGCCGGGCAGGTCCGGTACCGGCTGCACGACCTGATGCGGCTGTACGCGCGCGAGCGCAGCCTGGCCGTCGATGGGTGCGAGGGGGGCAGGGCCGCCGTCGGCCGCTTCTTCGGCGCCGCGCTGTACCTTGCCGAGCAGGGTGACCGCTGCCTGGGCAATCCCTTTGTTTTTCCCCTTTACGGCGGTTCGCCGCGGCTGGAGTCCGATGAAACCGTGGTGCGCCGGGTCCTGGCCGACCCGGTGGCCTGGTTCGCGGCGGAGCGTGCCGTGCTCGCCGGTGCCGTCGCGCAGGCGGCCAGGCTCGGCACGGCGGGATACGCATGGGAACTCACCAGCGCGCTCGGCCAGTTCCTGTCCACCCACCGGTACACCGATGCCTTGCAGGACTGCGCCACCCGCGCCGCCGCTGCGGCGCGCGCCGCCGGAGACGCACGCGGAGAGGTGGCGGCACTGCTGCAATACGCCGACTGGCTCGGCGACGTTGGCCGGTACGGCGACGCGATCCGGAGCATTCGGCGGGCCCTGACCCTCGCCACCGGGCGCGGGGACACCGAGGCCCAGGCAGTGGGAGACACCATGATGGCCATCACGCTCGTGCTGCACGGCCAGGCCGCCCGCGCCGAGCGGGCGGCCCGCCAAGGGCTGGCGCTGCTCGGCCGCTCGGCCCCGCCGGCCGCCCGCAGCCGGGCGCTCATGGCGCTCGGCCTCGTTCACCTCTACCAGGACCGGCCTGACGAGGCCGCAGGGTGCTTCACGAGGGTCTTGCGGGTCCAGCAGGCGGCGGGCAGCGTCCGTGGCCAGGCGGAGGCTCGCTACCGCCTTGGCACCGTGCGGCTGCGGCAGCGCCGGTACGCCTCCGCCGTGCGGCTGCTGACGCAGGCGATGGGCTCGGCCAGGCAAGCCGGCGATCTGATGAACGCCATGACGGCCCAGATCCGCCTCGGCGAGACCCTCCTCGAGATGGGCAGGCTCGACGACGCGCGGCCGTTGCTCGACCACGCCGTCCGCCACGTCACCCCGGAGGGTGCGCCCCGCTTCCGGGCCATCGCGCTGGAGGCGCTGGGGCAGTTGCACCAGGCACAACAGCGGCCCGAAGCGGCAGCCCCGCTGATCGCCGAGGCCACAGAACTGCGCCAGGTACTGGCCGCCGCCGCCCGCTGACCCTCCTGCTGCCGCGCGATCTGGCTTGAGCCGCCGGCCGCTTGGGAGTGCCGGGGTGACACGGATGGATATGGCATGAAGCTGCTTATGATGGCCTCGCGCCTGGACGGATCACGATCGGCTAGCCGCGGCAGGCCTGACGCGACCGGGCCGGCATGCCTGGCCCGGGGCAGCCCCGCCTCAGCAGTGCAACAATGCCGTGTGGACCTTGAAGCGTTCGAGTTGGTGCTGTTGCGCAGGCCCGGGGATGCCACCGCCTACCCCGACGAGGAACTGGCGCGGATCCAGCAGGAGCACCTGGCCTATCACTCCGGCCTGCGCGAGGCTGGCCAGGTCGTGACCAACGGGCCGGTGATCGACGGGCCGGATCCGGCACTGCGCGGGCTGACGTTTTACCGCACCGGCTCCCTGGCGCGGGCGCGGGAACTGGCCGAGGCTGACCCGGCAGTCCGTGCGGGGCGGCTCACCGTCGAGGTCATGACCTGGTGGTGCCCAGCGGGCACGATGAGCAAGCCCGGCCAAGCGGTCTCCACGTCGTGACGCGGCCGGCCGCCCTGGGCCCTACTCCCCGCGGGCCCGGCGCGGGCCGTGGGTATGACCGGGCCACCATTCTCATGGCGGACGCCCCGGGCATCACGCCGGCACGGCCGGGACGAGAGGGAAGCTAGCTGATCCCGGCGAGCAGCCGTGCCTCGCCGTGGTCACGGCAGCCATGCAACGCGACTATCCGCCCATCCCTGACCGTTACGACGTCATACGTCCGGTCGTCGGGGAGCCCGCTCAGGTAACGGCTGAGCCCGGGCGTTCGCATCACCAGGATCACTTGGTCCCCGGCGGCGACGACCTCTTCAAGCTCGGATCGCAGGCCTCGCTCGGCCTGCTGGTGTATGGCCTTGTCCAGTTCATCGCGGCCGCGGCGGACCGTTGGCTGCGGATCCGCCGCGCCCGGATCAACGTAAGTCCATTCCAGGTCCGGGTGCACGAAGTCCATCATGCGCGCGATATCGCCCCGGTCGTAGGCCAGGAAAGCCTCGCGGACGATCCATTCGTTCTCGTTACACATCTGGAGCCCTCATCCCGATCATGCCCCAGCCGGCTGCGGATGTCCGGATGTTCGCCAGCTTCTCCAGGCCGGCCTGTCTGGCACCCTGGCGTGGCCCTTGCACTGGACCATTCTCCTGCTCGGCCCGTTCGCAGGGTACCCCTGAGCCAATCTGTGACCTTGACCCGGGCCACCTTTCGGCCTGGGGCAAACCTCGCTGGAGCAATCAGCCGGCAGCACCATCCCGTTTGACCATTTACCCACCCGAGTGTTGGTCATTTACAGCCTCTTCGTTCACTTAATAGACACCATTCCTTCGGGCGGTCCGGTTTCCTCTGCTGCCTGGTGGCTGGTGAACTGCCGGACCATCCAGCGCAACCAGGCGATGCGCTGCCGTTCGTACTCGATGCCGCATTTCAGCGTGGCGTAGCTGCCGAAGTCCGGGTGCGTCACCGGAGGCGGGCCTGCGTGGTGCCGGGCTTCCACGCGCCGCCGGTCCTCCTGGTACCGGGCCAGGCGTTCCTGGTGGCGGGGGATCTGGCTGGCGAACAGGTCACGCGCAGCCCCCGGATCGGCGGCCCAGGCCGCGTAGGCCTTGAGCAGGATGTCGTCCCGCCCGCCGCCGGCGTCGGCCGGCCGTTGCGGGACCCAGCGGCTCAGTTCCTCCTGCCCCGCCGCGGTCAGCGAGTACACCTTCTTCTGGTGCGGGCCGGGGCCGGGCCGGGCATCGAACCGCACGAGCCCGGCGTCCATCAGCCTGCGCAACTCGGGGTGAATCTGGCTGTGCCGCGCGGTCCAGAAGTAGCCGAGCGGCTGCCGGGTGCGGGCGGCCAGTTCGTAACCGGTACTCGGCTGCCGCGCGAGCAGCGCCATGATCGCGTAACCAAGCCGTGAGGTCACGGCACCTCGCCTCCCGGGCAGCGGCCACTTGACGGCAGGATACTGTCGTCACCACTATGTCAAAATAGATATAACGAAGGCGATGGGCTGAGCGCGCGTGCGCGGAGGAGTGGTCATCCCAGCACGGTCCGGCATGGCGGGCGCAGCGGTGCTGATCGCCGCACTGGCCGCCGCGTGCGGGCAGTCCGCCGGTGCCGGCGGGGCAGCAGGCGCCAGCGCGGCCTCGCCCGGCCCGCCGGCCGCGAGCGCCGGTGCAATACCGCCCGCGAGTGCCGGTGCAACACCGGCCGCGGGCGCCGGTGCAACACCGGCCGGTACCTTGCCGGTGGCTGCGGCGTGCGGGCCTCCCGGTGCGCCCGGACGGCTGGTCACGGTCACCGCCGCGGACCGGGTGCGGCTGACCGCCGCGACCGCGGGCAGCGGGCGGCGCGGCGTGCTGCTGATCCCGGAACGGGGCCCGGCGGGCCTGTGCGGCTGGTGGGCCTACGCCGCCAGGCTGAGCCGGTCGGGATACCGCGTGCTGATGTTCGATCACCGATGCACCGGGGACAGCGGCTGCCCGGCCGGAGCCGCGGGCCGGGACCTGATGGCCGACGTCCGTGGGAGCGTCACCTGGCTTCACCGGGCCGGGGCGGTGAGCGTCGTCCTGATGGGCGCGTCACAGGGGGCCTCGGAAGCTGTGATCGCGGCGACCCGGCCGCCGTCCGGCGTCACCGGCGTCGTGGTCCTGTCCGCGGACGAGCTCACCACGCCGCTGGCCCGCGGCCCGTACCCGCGGACGGCCCTGACCGCCGTGCCCCGGCTGCGGCTGCCCGTCCTGTTCGCGGTGGCGGCGGGCGACCCGTACGTGTCGGTCGCAGCCACCCGGCGCTTTGTCGCCGCAGCGCGCTCACCGGGCAAACGCCTCGTGGTGCTCCCCGAGGACTCGGGTCACGGGTGGGACCTGGTCTCGCCCACCGCAGGCACGAGCGCAGGCGCTGCCTTCCTCCGCACGGTCGGGGCATTCCTCGCCCGGGCCAGCCCGTGATGGCCGGGGGCGGGCGCGTCGTTCCGCACGGGCCGCTGTCCCGGGCGTGGCCGCTGCTCAGCTGCCTCGCCCTGATCGGCGGGTGCGCCACCGGCCAGCCCGCTGCCCCCGCCGGTTCCGTGGCCTCTCCCGCCCGCGCACCGGCCAGCCCAGCCGCATCGCCATCGCCTGGTCTTGACGGCTGCCTCCCAGCTGCCCGGTCACAGGTAGTGACGGTGCGCGGCCCGGACGGCCCGCTCACCGTGGGCATTACGGGAACCGGCCACCGGACGGTTATCCTCTCGAACGCGAGCGACGAGAACCTCTGTTCCTGGCTCCCGCTCACCCGGCGGCTGACCGCGCTTGGCGACCGGGTCGTGCTCTGGGATTACGGCGCCAGCGGGCCCGCGGCGGAGCTGTTCGCGCTGACCCGGTGGGTGCGCCGGTCCGGCGCGCCCCGCGTCGTGCTGATGGGCGCTTCGGAAGGGGCCAAGGCATCCCTGGTGGCGGCGGCCCGACTGGGCCGCGGGGTGCGCGGCGTGGTCTCGCTGTCGGCGGAGGCGGTGCTGCTTCCGGGTATCGAGGTGGTCCGCTCGGTCGCGCGGCTGCGCCCCCCGTTGCTGCTCGTCACCTCCGCCCGGGACCCCTACGGGTCGGCGCAGGCAGCATCGGAATTCCTGGCCGCCGCGCCGGGCCGGGACAAGCGCCTCCTCAGGGTCCCCGGCGCCGACCACGGCACCGCGCTGCTCTCCGGGCCCGCCGCGGCGATGGTCCTGCCCGCGGTGCTCACATTCCTGCACCGCGCGCTAGCAGGCAGCTAGGGCGGTGAGTCCAGGCTGGCCGGATCTGCGAATCAGCGAGCCGCGACCGGTGCGACGGGGACCAGTGGCCGGTCTGCCGCCGGACCGGGCCGGCCAGGCGCTCTCACCCGGGAGTGCCCGGCCCGGCGGGTAGAGTCCTTCGGGTGCGGCTGACGGTGCTCGGCAGTTGCGGCGCGTGGCCGGAAGCGGGCCAGGCGTGCAGCGGCTACCTGGTGGAACACGACGGGTTCCGGCTGCTGCTCGACCTCGGCTATGCGGTCGTGCCACGGCTGCTGGCACGCCTCAGCGCCGGGCAGGTCGACGCGGTGTTCATCAGCCACGGGCACCCCGACCACTGCGCCGACCTCAATCCGCTGCTGCGGGCCCGGGTTCTCGGCGGTGACCCGCTGCCGCCGCTGCCGGTATACGCGCCGCCCGGCGCGCTGGACGCGGTGCTCGCGCTGGACCGTCCGGGGATGCTGGACGACGGCTACGTTCTGCACGAACTCACCATCGGCAGCGCCATGGACATCGGCCCGTTCCGGGCGCGAACGCGGCTGCTGCCACATTCGCGGCCTAACGCCGGTATCCGGCTGACCGCCGCCGGGCAGGTGCTCGCCTACACCGGTGACACCGGCCCCAGCGCGGGCGTGGCCGACCTGGCCCGCGGGGCTGACCTGCTGGTGGCCGAGGCCAGTTACGCGGACCAGGTGCCGGAGGACTTGGCTGACTCCCTGTCCAGCGCGGGCCAGCAGGGCCGGCAGGCCGCCGCTGCGGGCGTTAGGCGGCTGCTGCTCACCCACCTGATGCCGGGTACCGACCCGGCGGCCGCGCAGGCCGCCGCCCGGCACGGGTACCGCGGCGAGGTCGGCGTGGCCACCGCCGGCCTGGTCCTCGACATGGGCTGATTCGGCAAGCACACGGGCCCGGCCAGCTGGCCGGGGCCCGTGCGTGATCGGTGCGGCCCAGGAGATCAGGCTCCCTCGGCCACCGGGTAGATCTCGTCGGCGACGAGCCCGTGCGCCTCACGATGCACCTTCGCCGCAGCGTCGGCGTCCGGTGCGTCGACCAGGCAGAAAATCTTGCCGTGCTCCTGGTCGACCCAGTACCGCAGGTAGCGAACGTCGTAGGCGTCCTGGGTCTGCAGGTCGGCGGCGTGTGCCTTCGCCACGTCGTCGATAGAGACCTGTCCATCAATAGTGTGCGAGTCCATGAACAGCGCCATGGTTGGGTCCTCCTGAACTGTATGAGGTTGCTGCGTCATGCACAGGAAACCCCGGCCGGACCGGGCGCCACATCGGTGGTGTTCCCTATCTTGGCTGGATGACGCCCAGCCGCAGCGCCCCGGCGACGGCCCGCGACCGGGTGGGCTCCCCGAGCTTGCGGAGCACGGCCGAGACGTGGTGGCCCACCGTCTTCTCGGAAAGGAAGAGGCACTCGGCGACCTCGGCATAGGAGAGCCCCTCGGCGAGAAGCTGAAGCACCTCGGTCTCGCGCGCGGTGAGCCCGGCCGGGCTGGCGCGCCTGGCCGCCCGGGGGCCGCGGGGCACCACCAGCCCGCGGGCGTGCCGGTCACGCAGCACCGCGTGACGCACCGCGGGGACGCCCAGCCCGTCCAGAATCTCCAGGCATTCCTGCACGTCCTGCAGCCGCGGGGAGAAGGCCAGGGCATAGGCCGACCACAGCGGGCAGCCCTGGTCCCGCCATTCACCGGCAGCCGCGCGGTGTTCACCGGCCAGCATCAGCGTGAACGGCCGGGCAAGGGGGGCGGGGGCCTGCCGGTGCTCCCCGGCAAGGTACAGCCACCAACTCAGCTCACCCAATTCCCACGGCTCTGGATGGGCGATGGCGAAGGGCCAGGCGCGGTCGATGTCGGTGGTCAGGTCCGCGGGCCCCCCGGCGATCCACGCCGCTTCGGCGCGGGCGATGACCACCGCTGACAGCCGCTGACCCTCACCGGTCTGCAGGGCGATCCGAAGCGCCTCGTCGAGCGGGCCCGTGCCGTCCTGCCCGCGACGGGCGGCGAGCACACCGGCGACAGGCAGGGCGCTGACCTGGGTGATCGGCGACACATGCGGATGCCGCAGGATGTCAGCCAGGCACCGGTCCGCCAGGGCGTACTGGCCCTGTTCGGCCAGCGAATGGGCGAGCCAGGCGTTCATATACAGACGCCAGGTATCGAGGTCACGGTCGGTGCAGTAACCGATGCCCGCCTGGAGGTACCGGTCCGCCTCGCGGAACAACCGGCTCTGGATGTGGATGCCGCCGAGGTTCGTGTACGCTCGCGCGGCGTGCTCCTGCGCGTCGTCGGCAAGCGCCATGTCGAGGCTCTGCGTCAGCCGGGCCCGGCCCTCGGCCATCTCTCCGGCCCACGACAGTGCCGCGCCCACGTTGTTGAGCGCGTGCATTTCGATCTCCCGATGGCCGAACCGGCGCGCCAGCTCGATCGCCTTCCCGCCCCAGTGCAGCACCTCCGCGGTGTCATCGGACAGCATGCGCAGCTGGGCCAGGTTGCTGTAGGCCATGGCCAGTTCCGGGCCGGGCTCTAGTTGCTCCAGCGTGGCGACCGCGGCGGCGGCGTAGCGCTCGCTGTCCGCGCCCTGCCCTAGGAGCCAGGCCAGCCGCGACAGCCACCGCTGCGCCGTGCCGATGGACCGCGTGTCCTGCTCGTGTGCGTAGATGGCCAGCGCCTCGAGCCCGCTGTCCCTGGCCCGCGGTACCTGGTCGGTCAAGTAGCACTCGTACGACAGCTGGCCGAGCAGTTCGGCCCGTTCCCGGTCGGGCGTCTCGTGGTAGCGCAGCGCCAGCTGAAGATGCTCCGCGGCCTCGCGATGAGCGTCGAGGCGTGCGGCCCGGGCAGCGGCGAGCGGGGCGTGCCGGGCCACGGTCTCGTGGTCACCGCTGGCCGCGGCGTGATGGGCCAGCTGTCGGTGGTCACGAGAGCCCAGCGCCAGCAACTGCGCCAGCGCCCGGGCATGCGCGCCGACCCGCTCCGCCGTGGGAAGTGACTGCTCGACCGCCAGCCGCGCCAGGTCATGCCGGAAGCCCACCGTGGTGCCGTCCAGGACCAGCACGCCGCGGTCCAGGCACTCATCCACCGCCGCCAGCGGGCGCCCGGACACCGCCACGACGAAGTCGACTTCGGCGCGTCGGCCGAGGACGGATGCCACGCCGGCGACCTCCTGCGCAGCCGGCGACAGCCGGGACACGCGGGCCAGTACGGCGTCGCGCACCGTGGCCGGCACCCGGTCGGTACCCGCCGCGAGCACCTCGGTGACGTAGAACGGGTTTCCGGCGGTGCGCTGGAACATCGCGTCGGCGTCCAGATCCGAGCCCGCCGCAACCAGCAGCTGCCGGACGCCGGACACGCTGAGCGGTGGAAGCTGCATGCGGATGACGCCCGGCAAGGTGGCCAGATCGCCCAGCGCCACGGTCAGCGGGTGATCACGGTTCAGTTCTTCCGATCGGAACGTCGCGAGGATCATCAGCTCGGCCCCGGCCATTCGGCGCCCGAGGTAGCGCAGGATGTCCAGGGTCGCCTCGTCGGCCCAGTGCACATCCTCGAGCACGAGCAGCATGGGGGACTCAGACAGCACGTCG
>Ga0075423_10007849_pt1 | contig 10099 bp, 10 predicted proteins | sample SoiMethybrSBSTD2_FD_80114 | JGI IMG/M metagenome (GOLD analysis project Ga0075423, IMG submission 80114) | Bulk soil microbial communities from a Populus tree surrounding site in Tennessee, USA - Soil MetaG P. TD hybrid SBSTD2 | ecosystem: Environmental > Terrestrial > Soil > Tree plantation...
CTACTGGGTCCGTGCCGCGGCTCTCCCGTCAGGCCCGGGTGCGGTGGTGTTCCTCAGTCCAACGCGCTGGCTGATGCTGCAGGGGCCGTCAGGGCCGGTGCAGACGACCGATGGTGGCAAGACCTGGCAATCGTTCACGACCGACTACTCGGACGCGGCGGGAGTGGCGAGCGATTTCGTCTTCGCCGATTCACAGGTCGGCTATGGGACGGTCCGCGGGAGCTTCCATCGCACGGTCGACGGAGGCGCGCACTGGACCATGCCGACCGTGCCGTGGATGCGGGACGCCGGATAGATTCGCGGCTCGGCGCCCAGGCCGCACTTTGACCGAGTATTGAGTGCCCCTTGAGCCAGCAGCCATCCGCGCTCTGCATGCCCGTTCTTCGCTCACCGCTCGAGCTCGTGGAGGCGGATCTACGGCAGACATGGCGAGCTCTCTGGCCAAGATCGCAGCCGCTCACAAACGTCGAGGCCAGCAAGGGTGCGCTGACCTTTGATGCAGACGGGGCAAGCGCTGCCGCGATGGTGATGCCGGCGCCGATACCAAACAACGAGTTGGCGGGGCCCGCCGCCACTTCCTGGCTGTGGCCGACGGCAACGCAAGATCTCGCCGGCTATGGTGCCCACATCGTTGTATGGGCTTCCCGCGCTGCGTCGCACCTGGCGGCTTTCCAGACGATGACCCGTGTGGCTGCCACCATCGTGAGGGCGACGAACGCACTCGGCGTGTACGTGGGCGGCGCTGGGCTCGTGATCAAAGGCGACCTGTTCGTGGAGATGGCGCAGGAGTTGGAACTGCCAGTCGCCTTATGGGTCGATCTCAGGTGCATGCGTGAGCCAGACGGCAGATCAAGCCTGTTCACGGTTGGACTCAATCAGCTGGGCCTCCACGAGATCGAGATTCCCGCTGCGAACAAGGCGTGCGGCGACCTTCGTATCTGGACCATGAACCTCGTCGCGTGGCTGATCGAATCCAGGCCAACGATCAATCAAGGTGAAACGGTTGGTCTTTCGCAAGACGAACGCATCCGGGTCGACTATGCAGACTCGATGGTTGGACGCCTGGGACCTGTGATGCGTCTAACCGGGTTGTAGACGGCCGGCAGACACGCGTCGCCAGGCAGGCGCGGGGTCAGAGGTATATTTCCCGGCTCTATGTCCATCCGCGTAATCGGTTTCGACGGCGACGACACCTTGTGGCACAGCGAGACCCGATTTCACGTCACGCAGGGCGAGTTTCGCGAGCTGCTGAAACGTCACGCGCCCGACGCCGACATCGACTCGCGACTGGCCGAGATGGAGATGAAGAACCTCGCCATCTACGGATACGGCGTCAAGTCCTTCACGCTCTCGATGATCGAGACCGCGATCGAGTTGACGAACGCGCGCATTCCGACGGCGGATCTCGAGGTCGTGCTCAACTGGGGCAAGCGGATGCTCATGGAGCCGACCGAGTTGCTGGCCGGCGTCGAGGACACGCTGCGGGCGCTGAGCGACGACCACGACCTGGTGCTGATCACCAAAGGTGACCTCTTCGATCAGGAAAGCAAGCTCGCACGCTCCGGTCTCGGCGAGCTGTTCATCGGGGTCGAGATCTTGAGCGAGAAGAACGTCGAGTCCTATCGACGGATCTTTCAGCGGCGGGCGATCGATCCGCGACAGTTCGTGATGGTCGGCAACTCACTGCGGTCGGACGTCGTCCCGGTTGTCGAGCTGGGCGGGCGCGCGGTGCACATCCCGTACACGGTGACCTGGGCCCACGAGCACGTGCCCGATGACCAGCTGCCCACCGACGGATGGCGGCGGATCGAGAGCATCGCCGAGTTGCCGGCGGCCCTCGAAAACCTTCGATAGTCCGGACTAACCCCCAATTCCGCGCACCGATTACCGGCGATAGTCCGGACTATCCCGGGTTTAGGCCGCGCCCTCGCGAGCCTTGCCGCCGCCGGTCATCAGCAGACCGAGGCGCTCCTCAGGCGTGTCTGGGCTCTCGATGCTCACGATCTGTCCCTCGTACATCACCGCGATCCGGTCGGAAAGGGAGCGCACCTCGTCCAGCTCGGCCGACACCAGCAGCACCGCCGTCCCGGCGTCGCGCTCGGCGACGATCCGCCGGTGGATGAACTCGATGGCGCCGATGTCGACGCCGCGCGTCGGCTGGGCCGCAAGCAGCACCTTCGGCCTGCTGCCTATCTCGCGGGCGACGATCACCTTCTGCTGGTTGCCGCCGGAAAGATTGCGGGCGGCGACGTCGATGCTCGGCGTCCGCACGTCGAACTCCTTCACCAACCGGCGCGCCCAGTCCCGGATGGCCACCAGTCTGAGCACGAAAGACCTCCAGGAGAACGTCGCCGAACGCTCGCGGCCCAGGATGGAGTTCTCCGCGATCGAGAAGCTGAGCACAAGGCCGGTGCCGCGGCGATCCTCGGGGATGAAGGCCACGCCCGCGTCGCGCTCTGTCCTCGCGTCGTACGTGGTGATGTTGCGGTCGCCGAGGAGTACGGCACCCCCGGTCGGTTTGCGCGTGCCGGCCAGCACCTCCATCAGCTCGCTCTGCCCGTTGCCCTCGACACCCGCGATGCCGAGGATCTCGCCCTGCCTCAGCTCGAACGACACGCCCTTCAGCGCCGGCACGCCACGGTCCGAGTTCGCGCTCAGGTTGTCGACCTTCATCACGACCGCCCGCGGTTGAGCGGGTTTCTTGTCGACCCGCAGCAGGACCTCGCGGCCGACCATCAGGGTCGCGATCTCCTCCTCATTGGAGTCCTTCGTCGTCAGGTGGCCGACGACCTTGCCGCGGCGCATCACGGTGATGCGGTCGGAGATGTCGAGCACCTCCTTGAGCTTGTGGCTGATGAAGATGATGGTCTTGCCACCGCTCTTGACAAGGTCGCGCAGGACCACGAACAGCTCCTTCGTCTCCTGCGGCGTGAGGACTCCGGTCGGCTCGTCGAGGATCAGGATGTTGGCGCCGCGGTAGAGCACCTTCACAATCTCGGCTCGCTGCTGCAGCCCAACCGGTAGGTCGCCCATCCGCGCGTCGGAATCCAGGGCGAGGCCGTACCGCTTGGTCAGCTCCTGGATCGAGCGGCGCGCGCGGGCGCGGTCGTAGAAGTCGTAGGCGGCGACGGGCTCACGGCCGAGCATGATGTTCTCGCCGACCGAAAAGACCGGGATCAGCATGAAGTGCTGGTGGACCATTCCGATCCCGAGCGCGATGGCGTCGCGCGGCCCGGCCATGTGCACCGGCTTGCCGTTGATCAGGATTTCGCCCTCGTCGGGATGGATGAGCCCGTAGAGGATGTTCATCAGCGTCGACTTGCCCGCGCCGTTCTCGCCGACGAGCGCGTGGATCTCGCCGGCCCGGACGCTGAAGTCGACATGGTTGTTCGCGAGCACGCCGGGGAACTGTTTGACGATCCCGCGCATCTCGACCGCGAGCTGCTCGGAGCTCACTTACTCCGACCCCGCTGTGTAGGGCAGGCCGTCGGCTGCCGGCGGCGTGCTGCGGCCGACCAGGCCGGCGAGCACGACGAGGGTGAGGATGTAGGGCAGCATGCTCAGCAGGTACGGCGAGATGTGGATCGCCGAGTTGTTGTCGTAGATCGCCTGGCCGAGGCCGAAGATCAGGCACGCGATGAACGCGCCGAACGGCGTCCACTTGCCGAAGATCATCGCCGCGAGCGCGATGTAGCCGCGACCGTCGGTCATGTTCGGCACGAAGGTGTTGGAGATGCCGATGGCGAGGAATGCGCCCGCCAATCCCGACAGCAGGCCGCTCGCGATCACGCAGCTGTAGCGGATCAGGTAGACGTTGATGCCGGCGGTGTCGGCGGCCATCGGATGCTCGCCCACGGCCCGAATCCGCAATCCGAGCCGGGTCCGGAACAGCAGCAGGTGGATCGCCACGAGCAGGATCAGGGCGATGTAGACGACGACGTTCTGGTCGAAGACCACCTGGCCGATGAACGGGATCTGGTCGAGGCCGTGGATCGTGATGTAGGGCAGGCCTTCGGTCGGCCCGACGTGGCCGATGTCCTGCAGGCCGTAGATCCGGTTGACCAGGAACACCGTCAGGCCGGCGGCGAAGATGTTGATCGCGATCCCGCTCACGATCTGGTCGGCGCGGAACCGGATCGACACGATCGCGTGGATGCTCGCCATCAACGCGCCCGCGATCATCGCGACACCGGTCGCGAGCCAGGCGTTGTGCCACGCGAGGTCCGCGACGACGGCGAAGAACGCGCCTGTCAGCATCATCCCTTCCATCGCGATGTTCACCACGCCGCTGCGCTCGGAGATGACTCCGCCGAGCGCCGGCAGGAGCAGCAGCACAGCGGCGGCGAGCACCGCCTGCCACAGGTTCGCCGTCAGCAGCAGCTGGCCGACGTCGCCGAGCGCGCTCACTTGACCTCATCCTCGACGGAAGCCGGGGGCCCTGACATAAGGCCGGCCGCCGGCGGCATCTCGGGGGGTATCGCTTCGGTGGGTTTGGCGCGTCCGAAGGGCAAGATGCGGCGGATCTCGCCGACGAAGTTGGCCGCGATGCTGAACAGGATCAGCGCCTGGAGAACGAGCACGAGGTTGCTCGAGATGCCGGCGTCGCTCTGCATGATCGCGCCGCCGCTGTGCAGGGCGCCGAACAGCAGCGAGGCGAAGATGATGCCGACCGCGCTGCCCAGCCCGAGCAGGGCGACGGCGATCGCGTCAAAGCCGGTGGTGTCGTAGAAGTACTTGTCGGTCAGGTTGTGATCGACACCAGCGACCTGGACGGCGCCGGCGAGGCCCGCGAACCCGCCCGCGATGAGCATCGTGAAGATGATCGTCCGCCGCACGCTGACGCCCGCGTAGCGCGCAGCCTTCTGGCTCTGGCCCACGGCGCGGATCTCATAGCCGAAGGACGTGCGCCACAAGAGAAAGGCAAAGGCCGCGGCCGCGAGGAGCGAGACAGCGAGGCCCCAGTGGACGCGGTAAACGCTCGACGGCAGCCCGAAGATGATCGCGTTGCCGGCCGGGAACACCGTCGCGATGTGCGCTCCGGCGCCGATCGGCTTCGAGGTGGAGGTGCCCTCGCCCAGCTGCAGCGGGCCGCCGATGATCATGTACCGCAGCAGCCACTGGGCGACGTAGTTGAGCATGATCGTGGTCACCACCTCGTGCGCGCCGACGGTCGCCTTGAGGACGCCCGCGATGCCTGCCCAGATGGCGCCCGCGGCCATGCCGCCGATCAAGACCATGGGCAGGAGGACCGGCGTCGGCAGATCCTGGAACTGGACGCCGATCGCCGTGCACGCCACGGCGCCCGCAATGAGCTGACCTTCGGCCCCGATGTTGAAGAGGCCGGCGCGGAAAGGGAGCGCCACGGCGACGCCCGCCGTCACCAGGGGGATGAAAAAGACGATCGTGTTCGAGATCTGGAGCGCCGAGTTCTCGCCCTGGGTGCAGCCGAGGCCAACCCCACCACACAGAAGGCCGGTGTAGGCGGCGATCGGGTCGGCGCCGGTGACCAGGCAGATGATCGCGCCGAGGACAAAGGCGAGGAGCACGGAGCCGAGCGGCATGGCGAGGCCGGCGCCCATGCGGCGGATCGCCGCCGGAACCGCCGGAGGTCGGGGACGGGCGATGCGGCCCGTCCCCGATGCGGTCGCTATGCGGGGATGTCCGCGGGCGGGGTCAGCGCCCCGGACTTGATCTGGCCCTGGATCTTGTCGAGCTCGGTCTGGAGCTCGGCGGGAACCTGGAAGTTGTAGACCGCGTAGCCGGCGCCTTCGTTGGCGATGCTGAAGGTCAGCGCGCCGCCCTGGAAGCTGCCCTGGACGACGTTCTGGATCGCGGTGTAGGTCGCGACATCGACCTTCTTCAGCGCGCTAGCGATGACCGACGGGTCGGCGTCCTTCTGGTCGGCGTCGACGCCGATGCTCTGGACGCCCTTCTGGCCGGCCGTCTGGAGCACGCCGAGGCCACAGCCGCCGGCGACCTGGAAGAGGATGTCGGCGCCCGCGGCGATCATCGGGTCGGCGACGCCCTTGCACTTGGCCGGGTCGTTGAAGTTGTTCGAGTAGCCGACCTTGACCTGGATCGACGGGTCTTCCATCTTCGCCGCCCACTTGTAGCCGGCGATGTAGTGGTTGACCGGCGGGATGCTGACGCCACCCACCGCGCCGATGACGTGCTTGTTCTTCTTGGCCTTGCCGTTCTTCTCGAGCCAGCCCGCGATCACGCCCACCATGGCGCCTGCGTCCTGCTCCTTGAAGAACAGGGACACGACGTTCGGGTGCTTCAGGTCATTGCCCTTGGCGTCTGTGCCCGCGCCGTCGATGATCGCGAAGTGGATGTTCGGGAACTGGCCGGACACGGTGCCGATGGCCTGCTGCATGAGGAAGCCGACCCCGATCACGAGGTCATAGTTCTTGCTCGCGAAGTCGGTCAGGTTCGGGACGTAGTCGTCTCCTGTCTTCGACTCCTTGACGTCGCCCTGGATCTTGAAGTCGGTCTTCGCCTTCTCGAGACCGACGTCGGCCAGGTGGTTGAAGCTCTTGTCGTTGAGACCGCCGGTGTCGGTCACGAGGCCGATCTTGAAAGTCTTCCCCGGCGTCGCCCCGCCGCTCGGGGTGCTGCCGCATGCCATCGCCACGACCGCGGCGACCGCGATCAGACCAAGAAACCTAAGGCGCTTATGACCCATCCTCATCGCTCCCTTGAGTAGTCAGGCGTGCCGGTGCTCCCCCAGCACAAACCGCTCGATCGCGCGGATTGTACACCTGCTTACGATTGGCCCCGATGAACCCCCTCGAGGTCATCGGCCGCAAGCGGGATGGCCAGGAGCACTCGCCGGACGAGATCCGATTTCTGCTGCAGGGATACGTCCGGGGTGACATAGCCGACTACCAGATGGCGGCCTGGCTGATGGCGGTTTGCATCCGCGGTATGACGGCTGAAGAAACGCTCGCGCTGACCGAGGCGATGGTCGCGAGCGGCGAGGTGCTGGACCTGAGCGCGATCCCCGGGATCAAGGTCGACAAGCACTCGACGGGCGGCGTGGGCGACAAGGTGACGCTGATCGCGGGGCCGCTCGCCGCGGCGTGCGGAGTGAAGGTGCCGAAGCTTAGCGGCCGCGCGCTCGCGCACACCGGCGGCACGCTGGACAAGCTCGAGTCGGTGCCGGGCGTGACGGTCGAGCTCGAGCCGGAGCGATTCATCAAGCAGGTGCGCGAGATCGGGCTTGCCGTCGGCGCGCAGTCGCCGCGCATGGTGCCGGCGGACAAGCTGCTCTACGCCCTCCGTGACGTCACGGCCACCGTGCCCTCGATTCCCCTGATCGCGTCGAGCGTGATGTCGAAGAAGATCGCCGCCGGCGCCGACGCGATCGTGCTCGACGTCAAGTTCGGCCGCGGCGCGTTCATGCCCGACGTCGCGTCCGCCGAGGACCTGGCTCGGGAGATGGTCACGCTCGGCGAGGGGGCGGGCCGGCACACCGTGTCGCTGGTCACCGCGATGGACAACCCACTCGGCCGCTCGGTGGGCAACGCGCTGGAGGTGCAGGAGGCGCTCGAAGCGCTTGCGGGCGAGGGGGACGAAGAGCTGCTCGAGGTCTGCGTGCGCGTCACGCGGGAGATGTGCGAGCTCGCGGGGGTCGAGGCTGACGTGGAGAGGGTCCTGCGTTCGGGTGCGGGGCGGCAGAAGTTCGAGGCGATGCTGGCGGCGCAGGGCGGCCACCTGGAGCGAGGGTTGCCGGTGGCGCCGGTGCAGAAGCCGATCGCCGCCGATGGCGACGGCCACGTCGAGGCGATCGACGCGCTCGAGGTGGGGTTGTCCGCGATCGAGCTGGGCGCCGGACGGATCAGGAAGGAGGACAAGGTGGACCCGGCCGCGGGGTTCGTGATCCAGGCGCAGGTCGGCGCGAAAGTGCGTCGCGGCGATCCTCTTGTTGTTGTGCACGCGCGGTCCGAGGACCTGATCGACCGGGTCGCGTCACGTGTTCGGAGCGCGTGGCGGATCGTCGATCACGAGGTCAGGCGACCGCCGCACGTGCTCGCGCGGGTCGACAAGAACGGAGTTTCGAGAGCGGATTAACATTCGCCCGATGGCGGACGCCGGGCGCGCGCAGGGCGCATGACAGAGACGAAAGCCGAGAAGAAGTACCACATCGGTCTCTCGCGCGAGGACGTCGGCGACTACGTGCTGGCGCCCGGCGATCCGTTCCGCACACCGCTGATCGCCAAGCACCTCGAGGGCGCGCGAGAGGTCGCGTTCAGCCGCGAGTACCGGACGTTCACCGGCACGGTGGACGGCGAGAAAGTGTCGGCCATGTCGACGGGGATGGGCGGGCCCTCGGTGGCGATCGGCGTCGAGGAGCTGCATGAGCTTGGCGTGCACACGATCCTTCGCGTCGGCACGTGTGGGGCGCTGCAGCCCGGCGTCAAGATGGGCGACCTCGTGATCGCGCTCGCGGCGGTGCGGAGCGAGGGCACGTCGGACGGCTACGTCCCGCGCGAGTACCCGGCGGTTGCCTCGCTGGAGCTGGTCAACGCGCTCGTCGAGGCATGCCAGGCGGCAAACGTGCCGTACCACGTCGGCGTGATGAGGTCGGTGGACGCCCTCTACTCCGACCTGGTGCCGGCGCAGATGCCGCGACCGGATCTCAAGGCCGAGCTCGAGATGTGGACCAAGGCCGGCATCGTCGGCAACGACATGGAGGCGTCGACTCTGTACGTCGTGTCGCGGATCCGCGGCATGCGGGCCGGCACCATCTGCCTTTGCGTCGATGAGGTCGGCGCCGGCGAGATCCACCACCTCGACCCTTCGTACATGGACCGGATGCTGGAGGTGGCGGTCGACGCGATCCGCCGCCTCATCAAGCTCGACGCCCGTGGCGCTGCACGTCAGTAAGCACCCGCTCGTCGCGGACGGCCTGAGGGGCCTTCGCGACAGCAAGACCCCGCCGGAAGATTTCCGCGTCCACGCCCGCAACGTGATCACGATGCTGCTGTACGAGGCGACCGCCGACCTTCCGGTACGGAAGGGCAAGGTGCAGACGCCTCTGGCCGAGGCCGACTCGACCGAGATCGCATCTGAGGTCGTGGCGATCCCGGTGCTGCGCGCCGGCCTTGGCTTGCTGGCGCCAGTGCTCGAGTTGCTGCCGCGCGTCTCCGTCGGCTACATCGGGCTCGAGCGTGACGAGGAGACCGCGGTCGCGCGGATCTACTACAACAAGCTGCCGAAGCTGCAGGGCAAGGTGCCGCTGCTGCTCGATCCGATGCTTGCGACGGGCGGGTCGGCCGCGCAGGCGCTCGACATGATCAAAGAGGCCGGCGGCCAGGACACGCGGATGGTGTGCGTCGTCGCCGCGCCGGAGGGCGTGAAGGTCCTCGCCGAGCGCCACCCGGAGGTCGACGTGTACACGGCGGCGCTGGACAGCCACCTCAACGAACGGGCTTACATCGTGCCGGGCCTGGGGGATTTCGGGGACAGGTTGTTCGGCACCGGGAGCTGAGGTGCTCGAGGGAACCGCCCTGGGATCCCTCGCCGAGCTCCTTGTCGAGGTCGAGGTTCTGGCGGGTTCGGAAGGCCGGCTGATCCCGTCGAAGATGGAACCGGACGTCGATCATCGCGACATCGTCGTCGCGGACGTGGGCGGATTCGGCGCCCTGTGGCTTCAGGTCAAGGGGACGACTCACCCCGACCACGAAGGCAGGATCGTCGCCTTTGCCAACTACCCGGCTGATGCGATCCCCGAAAGCCCGCGGCTCCTGTACGCGGTCTGTTTGATCGATCTCGAGCACCACATGATTGCGAGGCTGTGGCTCGTGCCGTCGGCGGACTTCAACCGCCTCGCCTACCGAGAGCGCGATACCCGGAAGGGCCGGGTGACGTTGCAGTTTTCGTGCGTCGCTGCTGGCGATCCACTGTGGGACTCCTTCGAGGTTCGGCGGCTGGAGCTGGGCCACCGGCTGGAGCCGCTGGTCCAGAAGGCCGGGCCCGGCACCGTCGAAGAGCTCAGCGCGCTTCGTCAGGCTTAGCCTCCGCGCTCAAGACTCGCATGGCCGGCCGTGTGCGCCTGGTTTCGTCGATGCTCCTGCTCCTCGTTGCCGTCTCCTGC
>Ga0075423_10007852_pt1 | contig 10096 bp, 10 predicted proteins | sample SoiMethybrSBSTD2_FD_80114 | JGI IMG/M metagenome (GOLD analysis project Ga0075423, IMG submission 80114) | Bulk soil microbial communities from a Populus tree surrounding site in Tennessee, USA - Soil MetaG P. TD hybrid SBSTD2 | ecosystem: Environmental > Terrestrial > Soil > Tree plantation...
CGTGTGATCGGGAGCCGTCTTTATTTCCTCTACGAAATGACCGATAGCGAGGACGGCGGGGGAGGGCTCGAGGCTGTCGACAAGAGCACTTTGGTTCGGTCATGGGCAAAACCGGCTAAGATCTCTTTTAACGTCGGGGATCCTTTGATTACCGACTCGGCGGCGTACATGACTGGTATAAACGAAGCGGGCAAAGTGCGGCTTAGCGACGGAAAGTTTATTTGGAAGCACGTATTCATCGGCGGCCTCGAACCGCTCCCTAACGGTCTGCTTTACAATGCGTTCGACACTCCCGTACTCGATAACGGGCAGGTACGATTCATTCCAGATTCTGCTACCAGCCGGTCTGCTCCTGTTCTCATTGTCGACGACAAGACTGGTTTGATCGTCGCCCCCGAGATGCTCAAGGGCCAGAAGCCTGCATGCACCGGCGAGCAACCGTCCTGCTGAGCGTGAGGGTTGTCTTATGATCTTCGGCGCGCATTTCCTGATCTACAGCACGAACGCTGACGCGGATCGCGCCTTCCTGCGCGACGTCGTCGAGCTTTCGTCGGTCGACGTTGGAGGCAGCTGGATGATCTTTGCGCTGCCACCGGGTGAAATCGCCGTTCATCCGGGCGAGGCGGCGGCTCCGCCTAACTCTGAAGATGGCGTCACCGGCGCGGCCGTCTATCTGATGTGCGATAATCTGGAGTCGACAATGAAAACGCTGTGCGGCAAAAAGGTGAACTTCACACGCGTCGTCGAAGCGCCTTGGGGCATCGTGACGACTTTCTCTCTTCCTAGTGGCGCCAACTTAGGGCTATATCAACCGAAGCACCCGACCGCATTCAAACGCTAAACTCAATCGCTGTAGTCGAGGGTCGAATGCTCTTCATGGTGATCGAGAAATATCGTGACGGCGATCCCAAGCCCGTTTATCGCCGTTTCAAAGAAAAGGGACGGATGTGTCCGCCTGGTGCACGATACATCTCGAGCTGGGTCACTACGGACTTCGAGCGTTGCTATCAGGTGATGGACTGTGACGATCGCGCGTTGCTCGATCAATGGTTCGCCAACTGGAATGACATCGTGGATTTCGAGGTTATTCCGATCATTACGTCAGAGAAAGCAACTGCTGCCATCGCACCGCATCTATAGCCTTTGAACAAAGAAAGAGTCTGAACCACAAAGAAAAACTACCAGCCGGCCGCCGGCAGCCCATGGCCTGCAGCCCTGAGCGGAAAAACGGCCAGCAAAAACGCTGGCCGTTTGTCGTTGTAGTTGGCTCGGGGCGGCAGGCTTAGAGCTGCCGGCAGCAGGCTGGTAGTTCTTCTTTATTAGTTACTCCTCTGTGCGCCGCGATCTCCTCGGCCTCACTTCCTGCGCCTGATCATACCAATTCTCCAGCGTCCTCGAGGCCAGGTCGCGGCCGCCGAGACCGAAGGCGAGACCGCAGGCAAGGGCGAGCGCGCCGACGAAGCCGGTGAAGAGAGTGTTGATGAGGTTTGTGGCGATGCCGAGCTGATTGATCGCGACGACGATCGCAAACGACCACACCGTCGTGCGCACGACGTTCGAGAGCGTCTCCGGATTGGTGAATCCGGCTTCAGCGGTTGCGCCTCTCACAATGTTGCCAAGCGCACGCGCGGCGATGCCGCCGATGAAGAGGACGAAGATCGCAACTACCAGGTTCGGCAGCCACAGCAGCAGTTGTCTCATCACGTCGGAGACAGCCGGCAAGCCGAGTACGTCGAACGCTACCAGCAGCACCACGACTCGCACGATCCACTTCACGATGCCGGCGACGATTCCCGCTGAGTCGGTGCCCGTCGACATTTTGTTCATGAAGTCGCCGATTCCAGAGCGCTGCATCAGCTCGTCGAAGCGAATCGCGCGGAGCAAACTCAGCACCCCGCGCGCGAGTAACGTCGACACGAACCAGCCGATCGCGACGACGACGATGAACCCGAGTATGCGCGGGATCGCGCCCAGTATCATCGAGAATGCGTCGCGGAAAGACGCGATCAGTGTATCGGTAAATGAAGGCCGAACGAGTTGCGTTTGAACCGGAACAGTCTGAACAGGTGCCTGCGTCGTTACTTGGAGCAGCATGATCATCCTCCGGTTGAATTGAACGCCATCACTCGGTGGTGCCGAGCTGGCGCTTGAGATTTGCGAGCCCCTTCCGGGCTCGCTGCGCTACATCACTCTCCGGGTAAGTGTCTATCAATCGGCGAAGCTCGGTCAAAGCGCGCGCTTCGCGGTCGGACCACTGCAAATAAAGATCTACTAATCGGTTCGAGACGTACACATCGTCTTTCGCTGCGATCCCCGGCAGGCGCTGCACCGCCTTGTACAACGCCTCGGCGCGATCCCGCTGTCCGTTCTTCGCGTACAGATCGGCTGCTCGAATTCGGGGCTGCGGGTCATTCGGGCTCGACAGAATCATCTCCTCGTAAGATGCGAGCGCACGCGCGACCTCGCCGCGCATCACCATCGCGTCCTGCTCCGAGAATTGAGGCTCGTATGGAGTGCGATTTCCGGCCGGCTGAATGAATTCGCCAAACACTGCGCCGGCACCGCGCGACGCGCGAGAGACGAAATACCACCAACAAGTGCCGAGCAGAATCGCGCCGGCCAGAGCCGAGAGTGCTACGAGTACAGCTGAAAGTTCCCGCTTGGCTGCGAGCGCGGCTCCGATGAAGCCGCCGGCAACCACCGGGATGATGAGCGAGCTGACGATTTGATTGAACTGCGCGGCTTCGGGACCGCGTTTGTCGAAGAGAGTCTTCTTGTACCCTTCGTCGTCAGCGACCATCGCTATGGCGTCAACGCGGGACTCGGTGCAACCTCAATCTCTTCATCCTTTTTGGGTCGGTAGTGCTGTCGTGGATCCAGCGCGTCGCGCAACGCATCGCCCAGCAGATTGAAGCCGAGCACCGCCGCGCCGATCGCCATGCCTGGAAATACCGAAGTCCACGGCGCGCGTCGAAGTTGGTCGAGATCTCGCCCATCGGCAATCATGGATCCCCAACTTGGCGCCGGTGGCGGCACGCCGAGTCCCAGGAAGGAAAGCGCCGCTTCAGCCATGATTGCACCGGCGACTCCGAGCGTGGCGGCGATGACAACGGGTGCGATGACGTTGGGCAGCACATGCTGCAGCATGATTCTGACATCGCCTGCACCGAGCGCCTTGATGGCTTGCACATATTCGAGCTGGCGGACGACGAGAACCTGCCCGCGAACGATGCGCGCCATGCCTGCCCAGCCAACGAGGCCGATTGTCGCAAACACCACTGCTTCAGAGGGCTGGAGGGCAGCTACCATTGCGATCAACAGTAGCAGCGTTGGAAATGCCAACGTGACGTCGGCGAGTCGCATCACGATCTCGTCGACCCAGCCACCGTAGAATCCGGCCAGCAAGCCCATGGTCACACCGAGCACGAGCGCAATGCCCTGCGAGATCAGTCCGACAGTCAGGGATACGCGCGCGCCATAGACCAGGCGCGACCATATGTCGCGACCCTGGATGTCAGTACCGAGCCAGTGTTGGGCCGAGGGGCGCTGCAGTATGTGTAGAAGATCGATGGTCACCGGGCTCTGGCGCGCGATCAAAGGAGCAATCACCGCCGCCAATGCCATGACGATGACGATGCCGATCCCGATTCGCGCGCGATTGTCGCCGAAAAATCTTTGACGCTGTTTCGGATCGAGCATCCAGTCAGTCGCTCCTCTTACTCAGGCCGATGGATCGCGCAGTTCCGGCGGTGTGTCAGGCGGCTGACGTCTCCAGCGACGATGCTGCCAGAAATATTGCGCCGGCTCCTCGCGAACCCAGTGCTCGAGCCGCGCAGTGAACTCCGCGACAATACGATCCACGTCATCGTCCATGTTGCCCGTCGGCCGCGGCTCAATGCGCTCGACGATCACACGGAACTTGCCACTCGGTTTACGTAACGCGACCACGAAAATTACGGGCACTTCGAATCGCAAGGCGAATACCGCAGCACCCCGCGGCGTCTTAGCCGGCCGGCCAAAGAACGGCACGAAGGTAGAAGCGAGGCCCAACACGCCCTGGTCGGCGATGAAAGCGACGCCCCGCCCGGCGCGCAGCGACCGCGGCGCACGGCGGACAGCATCGGAATCGTGGACGACGGTCATCCCGGTCGCCTCGCGAACCCGCGTCACGTAGTCGTCCGTCAACGGATTAGCCATTCCCCTCGCAATGGCGTCGACATGGACGCCACGCGCGGCGACATAAGCACCGGCTAACTCCCAGTTGCCGATGTGTCCGGTGACGAAAACGATGCCTTCACCTCGCGCCTGAACCTCCTCGACGTGGTGCCAGCCGGAGGCCTCGTCAACAAGGTCGAGCACTCCCTGCTTGCCAATGGTGTCGAACAAAGCGGACTCGACGAACGTGCGGCCAAGGTGCGCGTACGAGTCGCGTGCCAGGGACTCGACCTGATCATGGGTCATACTTGGAAACGCCGCGGCGATCTGTTTTTCGACAACGCGTTTGCGAATACCAAACGGCCGATATCCGAGCACGCCGAGCCGCTCACCAAATTTTGTCGCTGCATCCCAGCTCATCGTGCGCAGCACGCCGAGGATGGCCCGCATCGCGTAGTACTCAACACGGTGTGCCATCGTCGGTTTTCGGCGAACCTTGCTGCTCGCCGTAGGAGGCGACGCTGCCGGAGCAACGCCGCGCGATCGATGAGTTACCGGCAACGTCACTGAGCGCCGGCGCCGACAGCTTGCATGGTGAACTCTCTGGTGTCTCGCGCGACGCGTTCCCAGTTGTAATGGGTCTCAACCGCGCGACGCGCAGCCTGGCCCATCTGCTTGCGACGAGTCTCGTTCAACAACAGTGAGCGAACTGCCCCGGCGACGGCGTCGATGTCTGTCGGCGGGACCACGATTCCGGTTTCGCCATCGCGCACCGCCGAGCGAACACCGCCGGAATCACCAGCGATGGATGGAACACCCGACGCGCCTGCTTCGAGAAAGGAAATGCCAAAACCCTCAACGTTGATGTCGCGATCGACCCGCGACGCACCAAGGTAAATAGTCGATGTCGCGTAAGCTTCGGGCAGCTCGTCGTCGCGCATTGCTCCCACGAATCCGACTTTGTCGCTCACGCCCAGCTCGCGCGCCAGCTCGCGCAGACGCTGCTCATCGTGGCCCTCCCCTACCATTATGTAGCGAAGCTCGGGGAAATCGCGCGCCAGCATTGCCAGCACCTTGATCCCGACGTCCTGGCCTTTGTGTGGCACCAGGCGCGCCACCGTCAGCATTATCGGCCCGTCACCAATGCCCCATCGCCGGCGCAGCGCTCCGGTGTCGCGCGACGGATTGAAGTGGGCGGGATCGGTTCCTAGATCGAGCGCCGTCACGGGGGGCAATTTCTCGACACCGACCTCCTGCATCACATCAGTCGCCAGCTCCGCCACCCATTTGGACGTCGCCACGATCCCCACGGCATTTCCCAAGATCGACCGCGATGACATCCTCTTGACCGCACTGCCCTCGGCCTTGCGCCGCTCGCGCAGTAGATCACCGCCGTTCACATAGACGAGATATGGCGTACCGAGCTGTCGATTTGTCCAGCGAACACCGTAGCCAACGGGTCGAATGTTGCCACAATGCAGCACATCGAACTTTGGAGCGCGATTCGAGGTCAGCCACCGCGCCCACCGCAGCTGATTGGAGAATCGATTGGCGCGCTCGAACGGAAATGGCTGACGGTAGATCCGATAGTTCTCATGCTGATCGAAACTTTCAGCGCCTCGCGAGGCGACCGTGGAAACACTCATCACGGTTTCTTCGCCGTCTCCAAATCTGCGACAAAGCTCGACGTGTCGGCGCGCCATGCCGCCCAGATCCGGCCCGTAATCCTGGGTGACGAATAAATGCCGGTGGATTTCAGCCGAGCGGATTATGGAACTCTTCGCCGGAGAGAAGATTGTGAATTCGTTGATCGAAGGTATGATGCTCGGATACGAAATGTTGACCCTGCCGCCGCACGCGCTCGCGCGTCGCTGGATTCGCAAGATAGTACGTGCAGCGATCGAGACACTGCTCGAGATCCCTGTACCACGCGCAGTATTCGCCTTCGCGCAGCAAAGACGTTATTCCGTCCGTCGCTTCACCCAGAAAGAGCCCGCCAGCCTGAATTACCATCCAGGTTCGATCTGACGTGTAGTTCGTTGCGCCCCGCGCGATCAGCGGATTGATACCGAGCACGATCTTGGCGCTGGAGACGACCGTGGCGAACTCCGGTCCGTACACCGCGCGCCCCGTCCAGTTGATTTGCTTACGCCACTCTTTCCAGCCGAGTCCCCACGTCTTGAGCTCGAACCGCTTGGCGACTTTGGCGAGAAATGCAGCGCGCGATCGGTCGTAGCCGGTGCCGATGAACGCGACATCCGACGTCCATTCCTTCTTGGGATTGCGTGGACCCAGCTCGCGGTCGGCGGCCGATGGAAGGAACTTCGCCGGCAGGCCGAGCTTCTTCCATTCCTCGACAAAGCCGGAGACAAAAAAAGTCTGCGACATGCGGCCGACGCTCGCGACGTGCGCAACGTCGGGACGCTTGATGTTCCGGAACGACGGCGGATCGTGGTACCACATCGCGTTCGGTTTCCCGGAGATGATCTCATTGACGGTGTCCAGCGCCAGCGACTGGCATTTACCGAGCAGGACGAAATCCGGCTTGAAACTCCGCGCGACGGAGAGCGCGCGACGCTGCGTTAGACCTGCGCCAAATAACTGCTTGCTGCGCTTGTCATCGAACAGACGAGTGGTGTGCCCCGCCCGCTTGAGCGCGCGCTCCGTGCTGCGCTCCATGCGCCACTTCTTGTTGCTGCCGATGATGAGGATTCTCAACGCCTTGCCGTCGTTCGAGATCTTTCCCACAGTCGTGCGTACTTCGCCATCACACTAGCCGCGGCGAGGCAAGCGAGAATCAAACCTCGACCGCCATCGCGAAATCCGCCCCGCAACACGTACATCGAGAAGAACCTGGCGGGGGGTTTGAAAAATACCGCCGCGGCAGTCGTCCGTCGCCCTTTGGCAAAGTTCTGCTCGGCCCACCAGCGGCTGTATCGATCGAATTTCTCAAAGTACTGGTCGAGCGAATTGTAGGTGCAATGCAGTAGCGAATTTCTGACTTCTCCGATTGCGCCGCCCGTCACATTTACGTGCTCGTGTACCTGATTGGCGTTATACCGGATTTCCCGACGAAAGAGCCGCACCGGTTTGTCACTTCCCCAGCCGCCGTAGCGGATCTCTTTGCCCAGAAAAAAGTTGCGGCGCGGAACACGGAAGGCGACGTTGTCGCCGGGCAGTCGTACTCGCTCTCGCGCTTCGGCAGCAAGCTCAGGTGTACAGCGCTCGTCAGCGTCGAGGACGAGAACCCAGGGAGTCTGCACCCGCTCGATCGCGTTGTTTCGAGCGGCGCCGATCGTGGTGAACCTGGGGCTGATCACGGTGGCGCCGGCGCTCTTTGCCCGGTCGATGGTATCGTCAACGGAGTCGTTCTCGACGACGATTACCTCGCGCGCCCACTCGACGCTCGCAATGCAGGCTTCGATGTTCGCGGATTCATTGTGCGCCGCAATCACCGCCGTTATGTCAGGTGAGCCGCGGCTCTGAGGGCTCACCCCCGCCGACTCCTTGTGCGCGCGCTGTTGGCGGCACGGTCGAATCCCTCGATCATGTCCGTCTCCGGAAACTCGCGCGCGACTCTCGTTCGCGCCGCGCGACCCATCGCCTGACGCGACTCATCGCTCAGCAAGAGGCCGGCAACCGTGGCTGCTGTCGACGCAGAGTCGTCGGGCGCGTAGAGCGCACCGGTGATTCCGTTGGCGATGTAGCGATCGCCAATGCCGTTTTCGCTGGCGATGGCGGGCACTCCGACCGCCATCAGGTCCAGAAGTCCGTATGCACCAGTGTCAGCCTCGGCCACTACCCATCCCAGGTGAGCGTCCATCATCAGATTGATGACGTCGTCGCGCTCACCGAGAAAACTCACCAGATGCAGCACACGCAGAGCAGCTGCCTGCATGCGCAGATCTTCGTCGTCAGAGCCTGGCCCGACGATGATTAGTCGCAGATTCGGATGCCTCGGCGCCAGCATCGACAGGGTGCGAATGGCAGTGGCAGCGCGCCCACGCGACGTCGGATCGTAAACGCAGACGACGTATTTCATGGGCTCCGCTTTGCTTTCCGCGGCGGACTCGCCTTCTGCCGCCGGCGTCTTCTCAGCTTCAGTCGGATAGGTCGAGACGTCAACGCCGATCTCCGCCACCAGAGCATCAACCGCGTTCTTGGGCAGTGAGCTTCCGCGACGATCCATCTCGCTTGCAAAGAGATAAGTCGTTCTTGCCATCCGTGAGGCGACGCGTCCGGCGAAATCGAGGTGCAGCTTTTGGCCGGCGGGTGTCCACCGCACCACGGAGCCATTTCGACTCAACCAGCAAGCGGTCGCTGCGATCAAGTGCTCTTTATCCGTTGAAACGAAAATCGTGTCGGCGTCCCAGCGGCGAAAGATTCCGCGCAGCCGTCGCGCTGCCGCGAGAAACCACCCATCGGTCGAAAATGGAATGATCTCGAACGGCTCGGGAATCGGCGTGTGGCGCGGCTGACCGGGTTGGCGGCGCGGGGACACGCCGAGATGCACGTTGCTATCTGGCGCAACGAGCAGCGTAACCTTCGCTCCCCGCTCGGAAATTCCTCGGCCGGCGCGTGCAAAAAGTCGGGCAGTGCCCGACCATTCACGTGCGCTATGAAGAAACAGTACGTGCACTGGTTATTTGGCTAGCCGGTGGATGACGCGAGACGATTGGCGATCGCATCGCTTGGAGCATCACCCTGGCCGTTTGCATCGCCGAACTGCAACGCATATAGACGTGAATACGCGCCCCCCAGGGCCAGCAGCTCGGTGTGAGTTCCCTGCTCGATGATCTCACCTCGGTCGAGGACAATGATTCTGTCGGCGTGCGTGATGGTCGACAATCTGTGGGCAATCACGAAAACGGTTCTGCCCCGGAGCAGACGATCGACCGCCTCCTGCACCAGACGCTCCGATTCGGTGTCGAGCGCAGAAGTGGCTTCATCGAGAATGAGGATTGGTGGATCACTGAGCAAGGCTCGTGCAATCGCCAAACGCTGACGTTGACCGCCTGAAAGACGGGTTCCGCGCTCGCCGAGCAATGTGTCGTAGCCTTGCGGCAGCTCCGCGATGAAGTTGTGCGCGTTGGCCGCCTTCGCGGCTTCGTCGATTTGCTGCTGGGTGTATTTACCTTCCGCGCCGTACGCGATGTTGTTTCGCACTGTGTCGTGGAAGAGCACCGTTTCCTGACTCACGATGCCGGTGAGTGCGCGCAGCGATGGCAGCTTGATCTCGCGCGTATCGACGCCGTCGAGAAGGATTCGTCCGCCCGTCGGTTCATAAAACCGTGGAATCAGATCGACCAGCGTGCTCTTCCCCGAACCGCTGGGACCAACAATCGCAATGACCTCACCTTTGCGCACGGTCAGGTCGACGTTGCGCAGCACCGGTGCGTCGCCGTAGGCAAACGTCACATTGTCGAATCTCAGGTCGCGATCGAAGGTTGGCTTGTCGCGCGTGCCACGATCGCGCTGGAACTCTGCCGGCGAGTCGAGGATCTCGAACAATCGCTCCGCTGACGCCAGCGATGACTGCGCGGTGGTTCGCATCTGCGATAGCTGTTTCAGCGGCTGGAGCAATCGCAGAACCAGAGTGAGAAATGCGAGCAGTGTCGCGCCTGTCATGGTGCCAGCGCGCAGCACCTGCCACGCGCCGATCCACAAAACCAGAACCGCGATCAGCGTCCCGATGACCTCGGTCACTGGTGGAGCGAGTAAAGCAAGACGAGTCAGGCGTAGGCTGCTGCGCGCGTACTTGTTGCTGCCGTCGGCGAAGCGCGCTTCCTCGTAGTCCTCTGTGCCGCTCGCCTTCACCAGGCGAATGCCGCTGATCGTCTCCTGCAGCACGCTCGTCATCTCGCCGTGCACGTTGCCGCGACGCAGATTGCCGCGCCGCAGTTTCCTCAGCATCGGCTGCAGTGAAACGCCGAGCAGTGGC
>Ga0075423_10007854_pt1 | contig 10095 bp, 10 predicted proteins | sample SoiMethybrSBSTD2_FD_80114 | JGI IMG/M metagenome (GOLD analysis project Ga0075423, IMG submission 80114) | Bulk soil microbial communities from a Populus tree surrounding site in Tennessee, USA - Soil MetaG P. TD hybrid SBSTD2 | ecosystem: Environmental > Terrestrial > Soil > Tree plantation...
ACAGCAGGGCGGGGGAGCCCGGCCGTTTGCCGACCATGTAGGTGAGGGCGCCCATCGCCTCGTCCGGATCGACGGGAGCGCTGATGCGTCTGAGCTCGCCGAGATCCTCGACCCGACGCAGCCAGTCTCGGAGGTCCGCCGCGACCTCGACCTGCTCGACCTGCCGCTCCGACACAGCCGCCATCTCCGACCCTCCGATGATGTCTGACGTCATGACTCGCGAGTCGGATTCTAGGGCAGCGGGGCGACCCCCAGCACGCGACGGGCATTGCCCTCGTAGACAGCGGCGCGGTCGCCCTCGCTCAAGTCGAGCGCCTCGATATTGGCGATCGTCTCGCGGATGAACATCGGACCCTTCTCGGGATCGAACGGCATGTCGCTGCCGAAGAGCATGTGCTCGACGCCGAAGAACTCGATCGCGCAGCGGAGCGCATGCTCCGCGCCGAAGAGCGCGGTGTCGCCGTAGAACATGCGGTAGTAGTCGAACGGACGCCTCGCGAGACGCTTCGCGACGCCGCTGAGGTCCTCGTCAGGCGTCCGTGCGCCCATCTGGTCGAGGCCAGGCCCGATCCGACCGGCGAAGTGCGGCACCATGCCGCCGCCGTGGTGGGTGAGGATGCGAAGCCGCGGGTGACGGTCGAGGATGCCCGAGAAGATGAGTCGCGACATGAAGATCGCCGTCTCATACGGCCAGCCGAAGACCCACCACAGCTCATACTTCGAGCGCCCCTCGGTGAGGTAGTCCGGATGGCCGGACGAGCGCGCGGGATGCACCCAGATGGGCCGGTCCAGCGCGGCCATCGCGTCGAAAAGCGGGCCGAACCGTGGATCGTCGAGCGGCAGGCCGTTCACGTTGGTGAACACCTGGACGCCGAGCGCCCCGAGCTCGCGCACCGCGCGCTGCGCCTCGCCGACCGCGGCGTCCGGGTCGTTCATCGGTAGCGACGCCGCGAAGCCGGCGAAGCGGTCCGGGTGCCTCCGGCAGAGCTCCGCGAGCTCGTCGTTCGCGAGGCGGGCCAGGTCGGCGGCGACCTCCGGCGGGCCGAGCGTCTCGATCGGCGGCGAGGCGACGGTGAGGACCTGCCGGTAGTCGTCACCGAACTGCTCCATGACGCGAAAACGCGCGTCGAGGTCGAAGAGGACCGGTATGCCGGAGACGCGCTTGCGCATGTTGGCCGCCTCCCCGGTAGAGCGGTCCCACATCCGGGCGTAGAACTTCGCCGGCAGGATGTGAGGGAAAGCGTCGATCTTCAGCACCGGCGCGAGCCTAGCCGCAAGCTTCGGAGCGCGTTCACTACAGTCCTGTCGTGACGTCCGTGGCGGCGGAGACGACCAGTCCCGTCGAAGCGCTCTGGCGGGAGCAGGCGGTCCCGGGCGTCGCCATCGGGCTCATCGCCGACGGCGAGGAGTGGCTGGAGGGCTTCGGCGTCACGAACGTCGAGCACCCGCTGCCGGTCGACGGCGACACGCTCTTCCAGATCGGCTCCATCACCAAGACGTTCACCGCGACCGCGCTGATGCGGCTCGTCGAGCACGGAAGGGTCTCGCTCGACGCTCCGGTGCGGACGTACCTGCCGGACCTGCGGCTGCGAGACGAGCACGTCGCGGCACGCGTCACGCTCCGTCACCTGCTGACCCACCACGGCGGCTGGTTCGGCGATTACTTCGAGGACACCGGCGCCGACGACGATGCGCTGGCGCGCTACGTCGCGAAGCTCGACACGCTCGAGCAGCTCACACCGCTCGGCGCGCTCTGGTCGTACAGCAACTCGGGCTTCGCGTTGGCGGCACGCGTTCTGGAGGTGGCAAGCGGAAAGACCGCGGAGGACGCGCTCGCCGACCTCGTCCTGCGACCGCTGGGGATGACACGCTCGTTCTTCTTCGCGCGGGACGCGATAACGCATCGCGTCGCGGCCGGACATTTCATCTACGACGACGGGGCGCGCGTGGCTCGGCCCTGGTACATCCCACGCAACGCGCACGCGATCGGCGGGCTCGTGTCGAGCGCTCGGGACATGCTGAAATACGCCCGCTTCCATCAAGGCGACGGAATCGCGCCCGACGGCACGCGCTTGCTCTCGGTCGAGGCGCTTCGGCTCATGCGCACTCCTCAGGCGAAAGGTCCACTCGACGCGCACGCCGGGCTCGGCTGGTCGCTGCGGGAGATCGAGGGCGTGCTGATGAACGCACATACCGGCGGGACGATCGGCCAGCAGGCGCTCCTCGCCTGCGTGCCGGCGCGAAGCTTCGCGCTCGTGGTGCTCACCAACTCCGGCCACGGCGCCCTCGTGCATCAGGCCGTACTCAAGTGGATGCTGGCCGCGCGGCTGGGGTTAGAGCTTCCCGAACCGCGGACCCAGCCTCGCCAGCCGGGCGAGCTCGGCGCCTACGTCGGCGTCTACGAGAGCCCGGGGAACCGGATCGAGCTCACGCTCGGCGACGGCGGGCTCGTCCTCCGCAGCGAGACCAAGGTCGCGCTCGCGAAGGAGTTCGAACGAAAACCACCCCCGCTGCCGCCCGCGCCAGTGGCGTTCTGCGGCGCGGACGTCCTGCTCGTCCTGGAGGGCCCGACGCGCAACACCCAAGGCGAGTTTCTCCGGGATGCCGCCGGCCGGATCGAGTGGCTCCGCATCGGCGGGCGCATCCACCGCCGCCGCTGACCCTGGCGCTCGCGCGGCCGGGCTATGCCCTAGTACGGCTGGCGGTCCCGCTTGTCCGCAAGGGCCACGGACGACGAGAATCGGCACCGGTGGGAGCGAGGATGGGGAGCGCGCTGGCCGCTGGCTTTGGCTTCGGCGGCGCCCTGGGCTTCCTCGGAGGCCTTTTCCTGGCGATCCCCGCCTCAGACCTCATCCCGGGTGGACGTCCGGTCATCCTCGCTTCGGCTGCTCTCGGCGCGATCGTCGGTTCGATGGTTGCGGCTTGGCGTACGTCGGGCGGACTGCCACGCGAACGTTCTAGCCCTTCGTCCGTTGAGGAAGTAATGTCCCCAATCACGTTCAAGCGAGGAAGCGGCCAAGCCAAGCAGTCGACGACGCCCCCTCCCGTGTGGCGCCCCGCCGACCCGCCTGCGCCGAGCCGTGATGAGGAAGCAGCGGAGGAGGGCACACGGATGGCACAACCAGACACGCGCAGCTACGCCCCGATGACGCCGGCGAGTTCAGATTTGAACGCACTGCTCGGTCGCGGATCCGAGTTCGAGGGCAAGCTCGCCTTCGAAGGCAAGGTCCGCATCGACGGCACGTTCACCGGCGAGATCTCCACCAACGATCTGCTGCAGATCGGCGACGGCGCGAAGGTCCAGGCCGAGATCAGCTGCGGCACGGTCATCGTCGAGGGCGAGGTCACCGGCAACATCAAGGCGACGCAGGCCGTCGAGCTGCGCCGTCCGGCGAAGGTCCACGGCGACATCACGACGCCATCGCTCGTCATCGAGAAGGGCGTCGTCTTCGAGGGCCGCTCGCACATGGAGAGCGCGGCCTCCTCGAACGTCGTCCCGATCTACGCCGCCGCCGCTGACGAGAGCTAGACCGGCCTAGGGAGCGCTCACAGGTGCAGGGCGTCCTGATGCTGAGTCGTGCGACCGTACGCGACGCGGACTTCCGTCGCGTCACGTTCGATCAGTTCGCCCCCGAGGGATGCACGTTCGAGCGTTGCGACTTCAGCGGTCAGACGCTCGACCGGCGCTACCAGCCGCTCTTCTCGAGCCGCAGGCAGTCGATCTTCCGTGACTGCACGTTCGACGACGCCGACCTCACGGGCGTGCGTCCGGGACAGGCGCGCTTCGAGCGCTGCACGTTCGTCGACGCGAAGATCGACGCGTGGGAATCGTTCACCGCGGAGTTCATCGATTGCCGCTTCGCCGGACGCCTAAAGGACGTCCGCTTCTACGGGCGGCCGTGGGGCTCGGGTGCGGATCGCATCGACCCCGCGCGCACGACGAACGCGTTCATCGGCAACGACTTCCGGAAGGCCGACCTCGTCGGCGTCGTGTTCGCGCACGGCATCGACATCGCCAAGCAGAAGTGGCCCGAGGGCCCGCAGTACGTCATCCTCGACCGCATCCATCAGCGCATCGCGAAGGTGCGCCTCGGCGTGCTCGAGTGGCGCGACCATCAGGCGCGTCAGGAAGCGCTCGACATGCTCCAATCCGCGTCGCTTCTGTACGCGCACCAGATGACGATCATCGGCCGGCGCGTCGAGCAGCGCTGGACCGCGACCCCGCAGGTCCAAGAGCGCGTCTGGGACGAGCTCGCAGCCGCGATCGCCTAAGCCCCGACGCCCCAAGAGCGATCGTGCCCGCAGCGCACGCTTCTTGCTGCGCTTGTGATCCATGGACATCGCGCATTCCACCGCGCTCTTTCTGCACATCCTCGGCGCCTTCGCGCTCGCCGTCGCCAACGGCCTGGAGTTGCTGCTCCTCCGCGGCCTGAGCCGGGGTCGCGCCTCTGATTTTCCCGTCTACTCCGAGCAATACCGGCTCCTGCCGGCGCTCGGCGGCGGTGGACTCGGGGTGATCCTCCTGACCGGTCTTTTCCTGATGTTCACCGGCCTCGGCGCGCAGGCGTGGATCGTCACAGCACTCGTGTCGGTGGTCGTCATCGGCTTGCTCGGCGCGTGGAGCGGGATCCCGCAGCGGCGGGCGATGGTCGCCGCGGCGCAGGCGCCGAGCGACGAGGCGCGGCTTGCGGCGCTAGGCGACTGGCGCTTCGCGTTCTCTAACCGCCTGCGCATCGCGCTCATGCTCGGCATCCTCGCGCTCATGGTGTTCAAGCCGGAGATGCTCGGCGCGGCCATCGTGATGGTCGTCGCGGCGGGCGCGGGTCTCGCCTGGGCGGCGGAAGGGATGTCGTCGCGCACGGGGACGGGCACGCGGGCCGCGACGCTCGGCCGCTAGACCGACCGACCGCGGTCGCTCAGCGCTTCAGCCGGTAGATCCGGTGGCTTCCGGCGTCACCGATGACGAGGCCGCCGTTCGCGTCGAGGGCGAGCGCGGTGGGGCGCACGAGCCCCGCCGGTCCGGCGACCGTCGTGATGATGCCGCTGGGTGATACCGCGCGAACGCGCGCGTTACCGGTGTCGGCGATGTACAGCGTGCCGTCGCGCCCGAACGCGATGTCGCTCGGGAGCGAGAGTCGCGCGTTCGCGGCGGGTCCGCCGTCGCCGCGAAATCCCTGGACGCCGTCACCCGCGATCGTACGGATGATCCCGCCGTTGTCGATCGCGCGGACGCGATGGTTGTTCGTGTCGGCGATGTGCAGCGAACCGTCCGGCGCGAGCGCGAGCTCCAGGGCATCCGAGAGCGATGCCTTCGTCGCGGGTCCGCCATCGCCATCGGCTCCCGCGCCGCCGGTGCCGGCTACGACGACGATCGCGCCGTCGCTCGTGAGGCGCACGACCTCGTAGTTCCTACTGTCGAGCACGTAGAGGGCGCCGTCCGGGTCGACGGCGAGGCCGCTCGGGACGTAGAGCGCTCGACGCGTCCACGGGACGCGGTCGACCGGCGCGCCGCCGATAAGGAGAGAGAAGCCACCGGCGCGATCGATCCGTCCGACCCAGTTTTGGTTCTCGCGCTTGTTTCCCTGCGGGACACTTACGTAGAGCTCGTTCCCAGGACCGAGCGCGATGTGCCCTTCGCTCTCGAACCCGATCGCGTAGGCGGCGTCGGATTCGAAGAAGCGCAGGGGACCGTCGCCGGCGACCGTGCGGATCCTGCCGGAGCTGAAGTCCACTCGCCGGATGCGCGTGCGGTTCATACCGCGGCTCTGCGGGTACTCGCGGTAGCTATCGGCGAAGATGAGCGCTCCGCTCTCGTCGAAGACGATGCTCGTCGGCTCGCCGATCTGCGCGGCGGCCGCCGGTCCTCCGTCGCCCGAGTAGCCCTCACTACCGATGCCGACGATCGCTTCGAGGGTTGGGACCGATTCGCCGCGCAATGGCGGAAGGATCGAGAGGGCGCCGACGAGGGCCAGCGACGCGAGCACTCCGGCGCGGCGCGCGAAACGAGACGGGATGTACAGGCGCGGCCGCGTCGCGACCTGGCCGGTCACGACACTCCGCCAGGCGCTCGCTGCGGTCGTCGAGCGCGTCTCCGGGCCCGGGCGCCGCTGAACGAACCAGGCGGCGATCTGCGATCGCGTATGGAACCCGAGCTTGTTCAGGGTCTGCTCGACGTGCGCTTCAGCGGTTCGCTGCGCGATGCCGAGCCGCTCGGCGATGTCGCGGTTGCTGCACCCCTCCGCCACGAAGCCCGCGACCTCAAGCTCCCTCGGGCTCAGCTCCCTCCCCATGACGCGGATTCTGCGCCGCCACTCAAGTGCGATTCGTCCCAGGACAGTTATTTGCGCTCTTTTTGGCCGATCTAGGTAGTTCTCCCGATGCGCGGACCGAGGGGCCGCGGGAGCATTCCCGCGGGGTACCGGCCCGGGGCGCCGGCACGCGAAGGGAAGGTCACATGGGGCGACTCTCGATGCTCATCGTCATATTCACGCTCGCTCTCAGCGCGACGGCGGTCGCGAACCCGCCGCTCCAGGAGCGGCGGCACATCGACGTCACGCAGAAGGCCATCGCGGCGAGCCGGATCTGCGGGTTCGACATCTTCCGTCACTTTGAAGGCGACGTGCACTTCGTGGTCTTCTACGACAACGACGGCGCGATCGTCCGCGAGGTCGACACGGCCCCAGGTCTCACGGTCACGCTGTTCGCGCCGTCGACCGGACAGTCGTACACGAGCAGCGTGCCGGCCGTGCTGCACACCGACTACACCAACGGCGCGGCGATCGGCAGCGTGGCGACGGCGACCCTCACGGGACTCGTGGAGAAGTTCGGCAGCGTGGACCTCGACTCCGGCCGCCTGGTATTCCTCGCTCACGTCGTTAGCTACGACGCGGCGGGCGTCCCGAACATCAGATTCTTCGAGGAGGTCTCGTCGGTCGGACCGAACGTCGATGTGTCGGTCCAACAGTCGCGCTGCGACGGCGTCCGTTCGCAATAGCTCGCCCGAGCGCGGGGCGGTCGCCCGGGGCCGCCCCTCCTCGTGCTCAACAGAGACGGGTCCGCGCAGTCAGGCCGTCGCCGCGAGCACCAACCTCGAAGGGCACGGCGGCTTGGTCCGCACCCAGCCGATCTCTTCTCTGAGCCCATCGACGAGCGCGCGGCGCGCCGCGAAACCGAGCGCCGTTAGCGCGCCTTCGGTCGCCGCGACAAGTCGCTTCGGACGCGGCTCGTCCACACGATGCGCCGGCGAAACGACCGGACTCTTTGCTCCCGCGAGCTCGGCGACGAGCCGGGCGAGATCGAGCGTGCGCACGCCGACGCCGGTCCCGATCTCGTAGACGCCGCCGCCCTCGCGCTGGAGCGCGGCGAGCGTCGCCTCGGCTACGTCGCACACGTGGACGTAGTCGCGCTCCTCGTTGCCATCCCCGTCATACACGAGCGGCCGGCCGGCGAACGCCGCGTCGATCAGCCGCGCGACGAGCCCTTCGTCCGGCTCGTTCGGTCCGTAGACGCTCGCGAAGCGGAGGATCGTCGCCTCCGCCACGCCGTCCGCGAACATCCGGAGCGAGCATTCGGCCGCGAGCTTCGTAATCCCGAACGGCGTGACCGGTCGCGGATCGTCCACTGGGTCGGCCTCGCTTCCGCCGTATACCTCCAGCGTGCTGGCGAAGACATAGCGCGGGCAGCCCTCGAGCCCGCGAAGGAGCCGCACGAGCGGCACGACGTTGTGCTCGATCTCCTCGGACAGTCGACATACCGGATCCGTCGCGCTCGGTGCGACGTACCCGAGGAGCAGGACCGCGTCGACGTCGCCGACCGCGGCGCGCAGCCGGGCGGTGTCGCGGAAGGAGCGGTCGCACCGCACGAAGCGGACGCGCCGCGACGCGATGAGCGACGCCGCGTAGCGTGAGCGCCCTGGGTCGGGTCCGACGAGCGTGACATCCATGCCGGCGCCGACCATGCGCGCGAGGACGTGGGAGCCGATGAATCCACCGCCGCCGGTCAGCGCGACGCGCACGGCGGACTCTAGGCGACGCCGTCGCGACCCAGGACGACGGGGATCGTGCGGAGGAGGATCTGCAGGTCGAACAGGAGGGAGGCGTGCTCGGCGTAGCGGGCGTCGAGCTTGTACATGTCGATGAGTCCCACTCGGCTTCGGCCGCTGACCTGCCACAGCCCTGTCATGCCCGGCTTCACGTCGAGGCGGCGGTGCATCCAATTCTCGTAGTCCTCGACGGCATAGGCGACATCCGGGCGCGGACCGACCATGCTCATCTCGCCCCGCAGGACATTCCAGAGCTGCGGCAGCTCGTCGATGCTCGTGCGTCGCATGAACGCGCCGACGCGCGTGACCCGCGAGTCCGCTTCGACCTTGTAGAGGTCGCAGGTCTTCCCGTCGCGCAGGAGGCTGCGCACGAATTGCACGTGCGGGTTCGTTGAGCACCCCGAGCGCATCGAGCGGAACTTCACGATCGTGAACGGCTGGCCGAAGCGGCCGATGCGTTTCGCGCGGTACAGCGCTGGTCCCGGACTGTCGAGGCGGATCGCGATCGCGACGACGACGAATAGGGGGAGCAAGGCGGCGAGAAGGAGCACCGACGCGATGATGTCGATCAGCCGTTTAACGAATGCGTAACCGAGCCCGCGCCGGCGCGCCTCACCGAGCGCTCGCGACAGCGGGTTCGCGGCGTGCGAGAGCGGCGTGCCGGCGGGCGCGAGCGCGTCCTGCACCTCGATCGCGGTCCCGAGCGCCATGGGTTCGGTTGCCACGATCGTGATGAGACAGCGAGCGCATTGACGTCTCGTGCGGTACTGCAATGAAGGTCTGACGCGGGCACGCTCGTGAAGCGCGACAAGCGAGCGGTCTTCAACGCGCGGTCAAGGGGTGCTCAAGCGGGTCGGTTTCCTCTCGGTGGGGTGGGTCGCGGCGCGCGCCACCTACCGAGACGGCGGCACGGGTAGCACACCTGGGCCCGTCCCAGGCGTCGGCGTGGGAGGCGGGGTCAGCCGCGGGTCGGTGTCAGCCTCCCGTCACGCACGCTCCGGCCGATGGTTGCTCGTACGCACGGAGCTGGCCGAGATACTGGTCCTTGACCCAGATGACCGAGACCCCATAGCTCATGCTGTCGCACGCGAGACCGCCCGCCGACTGCACGGTCATGGGGTATGAACCCACTTTCAGGCCCGTCTTCGTGAACTCGAAGTAGCGCGGGCAGCCGGAGATGCTCACGAAGAGGTGCGCGCCACCGGTCACGACGCCGGAGCTCTGGCTGTACCCGCACTCGGCGGTCATGTCGACGTCGATATACGGAGTTGCCGCGACCAGCGCGGCCCGCCCGAGGGCGTCCGGCGTCGTCTGGTAGTGGTAGATCCGGCGCGTCGCGTCGGGGCTGTACCAGATCGTGTCGTCGGAGCGATCGTACGCGAGCTTTGTCTCGTTCACGAAGGTCGCCGTCTCGAACCCTGGACGGTCGCTGACTGGGTCGATCTTGAGCTGCGCGGTCGCGACGCCACCTTTCGTGAGCGTGTAGATGGTAAGTCCGTCGCCGCTCGTCGCCCAGAAGACGCCGCGGCCCCCGTCGTAGGAGATCGACATGATCCCGGTCTGGGCGCCGGTGATCGGCGTGTCGACCTCGTTGGCGGCTGGTGTCGACCCACCGGCGGGCGGAACGTCGATGCGATGGAGGATCACCCCTGCGTACTCGACGTAGTACAGCTTCTGACCGTCGAACGCCACGCTCGGGGAAATGCCCCTCGCCCATGTCCACCCCGATCCCTCTGGCGTCGTGACCTCGGCGATCAGGTCACCCGGCGCGGCGCTCGCGGTATGCCCGAGTCCGATGGCAAGCCACATCGCCATGACGGCGAGCGGTGCGAGGAATCCCATAGTCCGGAGAGCTCTCGCGTTCTTCATCATGTCGTCCTTTCTTGTCGTCCTGCCGACGCGACGTCGGCGGACCCGGGAGCAGCGATCCTCTGGCGTGGCGCGCGGGCCACGTGCCGGCTGGTCGTCTCGTCGGGAGCGTTGTCGTAGGCGAGGTACGCACCTCGCTCGAGGTCGAGCGGGCAAGTGACCTCGCTCACCGCTTTCAGCACGCG
>Ga0075423_10007859_pt1 | contig 10095 bp, 9 predicted proteins | sample SoiMethybrSBSTD2_FD_80114 | JGI IMG/M metagenome (GOLD analysis project Ga0075423, IMG submission 80114) | Bulk soil microbial communities from a Populus tree surrounding site in Tennessee, USA - Soil MetaG P. TD hybrid SBSTD2 | ecosystem: Environmental > Terrestrial > Soil > Tree plantation...
GGACGCTTGCGGATCTCGAGGACTTCGCCGTGCAGAAAGACGGCGCGCCCTTCAAGTCGGTCGATTTCAATTTCTGGGGCGTGACGTTCCGCGAAGACGGCGATGGCTTCTATGCGACGTTGAAGACGGGAAAAGAACGGTACCTCGTGAGCGGATCAGTCGACGCGCGTCAGGCGATGGTGGTCCGCGCCGGCGTCGAGTGTCCATCGCTCTCGCCCGACGGCAAGCTGATCGTGTTCAAGAAGCCGCTGACGGGTGAAATCGGCTGGCGCCTGCACGTGCTCGATCTCGCGGCCGGCACCGAGCATCCGCTGAATCAAGTCAGACGAAGCGTCGACGATCAGGTCGATTGGTTCGACGACACGCACGTCGTCTATCACGACTCGGCGAGCGAAGGGACGGGCATCTGGATCCTTTCCATCGACGGCACGACTCCGCCGCGATTGATTGTCCCCAACGCGTATTCGCCCGCCGTTCAGCGGTGATTAATGACAGGAACCCGAGCCGGCGTCCCGGAACGTGGCGCCGTCGACCGGGACGAACTCCCATTGATAGCCGCCGCCGGTGAGCGTGAAAGACGCGACGCCCCACGCCGCGCCGCGCGCTTCGCTGTTGGCGCGAATGTGCGTGAACTCGTACAGCGGCGCGCCGCCCGTGCCGACGATGAACTCGCGGATGCCGCGAACCGGATCGGGCCGTCCGTCCGGATCCTGCGGCGCAAAGCGCTCGTAGGTGTGGTCGTGTCCGTTGATGACGAGATCGACGTTGAACTCGTACAGCGTCCGCCACACCTCGCGCATGTCGGGGTTGTTGCCATTTCGTCCCGAGCTGAATAGCGGCCGGTGCCAGAGGACTGCGGTGCACGCCGTACGCTTGGACAACTCGCCGCGCAGCCACTGCATCTGCGGCGAGCCCGGATCCGACGGGATTTCGCTGTTCAGCGTGATGATCTGCCATGGGCCCACGGCGTAGCTGTAATAGCCGCCGCCGCGCGGTCCGGCATTCGCACCGAAGTAATCGAAGTACGCCGCGGCGCCGGCGCTCGTGTACTCGTGATTTCCCGCCGTCGGCATCGTCCGGGCGCGGTGACGTCCCCAGTTCGGCTCGTAGCAGTTCCGGAACTCCTCGGCCGTGCCGGACGTGTAGACGTTGTCGCCGGTCGTGAACACGGTGCCCGACAGGCGATCGAGGAGGCGCGCGGTGGCGTCTGCGCCGGTCGTCCCGCAGTGGCCGATATCGCCCGCGCCGACGAGGACTCCGCTGCCGCCGCCGGTCGGCACGCTGGGCGCGGCGACCGTCACCGTTTCGGTCGGGGTCGGCATCACGGGCGACGGCGACTTCGAGCACGTCGCCAGGAAGCCGACGACGACTATTGGTACAAGGACACGGAGCCGCCGCAAAGAACCTCGTCCGTTCTCACGCGAATATCCCTTCATCGACTCGGGCAGGGCATCGGGTCGATGCGCGAGCGGACGGGCGCTTCGTGCGCAACCGTCGCCGGTGAATTGTGCGTGTGCAAGACATTATAAACGGTCGCCGCGAAATCGCGCGGCGAAACGTAAGAAATCCGCGTGGCTAAACCTCACGGCACGAGCGCGAGTCTCAAGAGAATGACCCTTCGCTGCCCGCATTTGCACAACGTGGCGATCGCAGCCCGTCCTTTAATCGTCTTGCTCGCGGCTGTCTGTTCCGTGTCGTGCGCGCGCTTCAATGGTCTTCAGACACAGCCGTCGTCGACGGCTCGACTGACGTCCGCTCGGATCGTGCTCGAGGGAAAACCGTTCGACTTGCACCTGGCAGTGCCTGCGCGTCCCATGGCGCCGGATGTCCTCGTGCTTTTTGCCAGCGGCGACGGCGGGTGGTTCGGCGCGGCCGTGGACATGTTCAAAGAGATTGCGGGCGATGGCTACTACGCCGTCGGATTCAGCTCGCGCACGTTCCTCAACCTCGGACGGCTCTCGGACGGGCCCGGCAAACTCGATCGGCTGGTCGACGATTATCGGCGCGTCATCGCGCAGGCGCGAGTGGCGCTGCGCCTGCCCGCTTCGACACGAACCGTGCTCACCGGTTGGTCGCGAGGCGCGGCGTTCGCCGTCCTGGTTGCCTCGGAGCCTCGGGCCCAGCCGGATCTGCTCGGCGTCGTCGCGATTGGACTCGCGGACGGCGAGGATTTGAACACGAGCAGCAATGCCGGCGATCGCGACGACGATGGACATCCGCGACCGGTGCCACACAGGGCGCCGTTCGAGACCTACCGGCGGATTCCGAGAATCTCGCCCCTGCCGTGCGCCGTGATTCAAGCCACCCATGACAACTACTTGCCGGCGTCAGAGGCGCGGCCCTTGTTCGGCGACGATTCGCCCACGCGACGCTTCTTTTCAGTGGACGCCCGCAATCACCGCTTCTCCGGCGGCAAGGCACAGTTCGATCGGGCACTCGATCTCGCTCTCGCCTGGATCGTCTCGCGATAGCTCTATACTGATCGCCTCGTGGTGACTTCAGCGTTTCTCCGCAGTCGCCTCTCCACGCTGTGTGGGATGGCCTTCGTCATGTGGGCGATGAGCGGCCCGTTGTGGGCTCAGCGCTCCGAGACGCTGCGGATTCGCGGCAGAGATCAGACGCTGCGCATCTACGGCACGCGCGGCGGCGATCCGGTCATCGTCTCGAGCGGCGATGGCGGCTGGATCCATCTCGGGCCTCACGTCGCCGAAGTCCTGGCGGCGAAGGGTTTTTTTGTCGTCGGTTTCGATGTGCGGGCGTACCTGGCCGGCTTTACGTCGGGCAAGACGACGCTGCGCCCCGAGGACGAGCCGGCGGACTTTCGAGTGCTGGCTGAATTCGCGGCGAGGGGCACGTCAAAGAAGCCGATTCTCATCGGCGTCTCAGAGGGCGCGGGGCTGTCGGTGCTCGCGGCGACCGACCCGCAGACCAAGGCGTCCATCGCCGGCGTCGTCGGATTGGGATTGCCGGACCTCAACGAGTTGGGCTGGCGGTGGAAGGATTCGTTGATCTACCTGACTCACGGCATCCCGAACGAGCCCACATTCAGCACCGCGGCGATTGTGCAGAAGGTCGCGCCCTTGCCGATCGGCGCCATCCATTCGACGCACGACGAGTTCGTCAGCATCGCCGCCGTCCAAAAGGTGCTGCAGAGTGCGCAGGACCCCAAGCAGCTCTGGATCGTGAACGCCTCCGACCATCGCTTCAGCGATAACACCGCTGAATTCGACCGCCGCCTGTTCGAGGCGATCGAGTGGGTGAACCAGAAGACCCCGCGTTGAGCGGGGGGCGCACGTCACGCGGCCTCGGCCAGATTCTCCCTGCGCTCATCGGATTCGTGTTGTTCCTCGCCGCGCTCGGCGTCCTGCGAGCCGAGTTGCGCGCCGTCAGTTGGCCCGATCTGATCGCCGATGTATTCGCCACGCCTCCGTCGCGACTGGCACTTGCGCTGCTGCTGACGCTCGTCAGCTACGCGGCGCTGACCGGGTACGACTTTCTGGCTCTCGCGTACATCCGCAAGCGGCTGCCGTGGCGGCGCGTGGCGGCCGCGTCGTTCGTGGCGTACGCCATCGCTCACAACATCGGCCTGGCGCTGCTGTCGGGCGCGTCGGTCCGGTACAGGTTCTACACGCGCTGGGGCGTCACCGCCGAGGAGCTGGCGCGAGTCGTCGTCGCGTATTCGGTGACGTTCTGGCTCGGGCTCCTGGCGTTGGGAGGATTGAGCCTTGCGGTCACGCCACTGCCGCAAGCGCCCGGATTTCCAGCCCATCGCGTCGTGGCGCCGGCCGGATGGCTGCTGATGCTGACGAGCGCCGCGTACCTGATCGCCGCGACGGTCAAACGGACGCCGATTCAGATCCGCCGCTTCGAGCTGGCGCTTCCAACGCCGCGCCTCGCGCTCGCGCAGTGGCTGATCTCCACCGTAGACTGGGCCCTGGCCGGCGCCGTCTTGTACGTCCTGCTGCCTCCGAGTCAACTTTCGTTCCTGGCCTTTATTGGCGTGTTCCTCGCCGCGATCCTGATCGGCCTGGCCAGCCACGTCCCGGGAGGCGTCGGCGTGTTCGAGGGGCTGATGGTCCTGCTCCTCAAGCCGTATTTCACGTCGGCGGAACTGCTGCCGTCACTGGTCACGTATCGAGCCATTTACTATCTGCTTCCGCTGGCCATCGCGATGGTGGGCCTCGTCGTCGACGAAGTGCGGCAACGGCGCGGTCAGGTCGCGCGCGTCGGCAGCACGCTCGGCGCCCTCACCGAGCAGATCACGCCGCGGGTGCTGTCGATCTTCACCTTTCTCGCGGGCGTCCTCCTGCTCGTATCAGGAGCGACGCCGGCTGCCCCCGGCCGGCTGAGCATCCTCAATCGCGTCCTGCCGCTTGGCGTGATCGAAGTCTCGCACTTCGCCGGCAGCGTCGTCGGCGCGGCGCTCCTCGTCCTCTCGCACGGTCTGGCGAGACGGCTCGATGCCGCCTATTTCCTGGTCGTGACCGGCGTCGCGGCCGGCATCGCGGCGTCGCTGCTCAAAGGCGCCGACTATGAAGAGGCGGCGCTCCTGACCGGCTTGTTGCTCGTGCTGTGGCGGGCGCGGCCGGCATTCGACCGTCACGCGGCGTTTTTCGAAACACGATTTTCACCGCGGTGGATCGTCGCGGCGGTCAGTGCGGTTGGCGCGGCCGCCTGGCTGGGTCTGTTCGCCTTCAAGCACGTGGAGTACTCGCAGGACCTGTGGTGGCAGTTCGAGCTCGAAGCGGAAGCCTCACGGTTCCTGCGCGCCACGGTCGGGGCGGCGACCGCGTTGCTGTTGTTCGCGATGGCCCGCCTGATCGGGCCGCCGCCGCATGAAGTCGTCGAGCCCGGTGCGACGGACCTCGAGGCCGCCGGCGCCGTGATTGCGGCGCAGAGCTCGACTGCGGCGAACCTGGTCTTCCTACGCGACAAAGCCGTGATTTTCGACGAGGACAAGAAGGGTTTTGTGATGTACGGCGTCCAGGGACGCACGTGGGTTGCACTGGGCGATCCCGTCGGTCCGCCCGATCGCGTCCGAAACCTTCTGCGGCTGTTCCTCGATCGCTGCGACGACTTCGACGGCGTGCCGGTCTTCTACGAGATTCGCCCGGACTATCTGCATCACTATGCGGATGTCGGACTGACGTTCGTGAAACTGGGCGAAGAGGCGCGTGTCGACTTGACGACGTTCACGCTCGAAGGCGGGCGGGCCAGCAAGCAGCGGCAGGTCATCCGGCGGCTCGAGAAGGACGGCGGCACCTTCCGTATCGTTCCACCGCCAGAGGTTCCGGCCATCATCGATCGGTTGCACGAGGTGTCGAACGACTGGCTGCGCGAGAAGGCTGCGGCCGAGAAGGGATTCTCGTTGGGATTCTTCGATGCCGAATACCTGTCACGTTTTCCCGTCGCCGTCGTCGAACGCGGCGGCCGCATTCAAGCCTTCGCCAATCTGTGGCTGGACGCGCACAACGCCAACATGTCACTCGATCTGATGCGCTATCACCGCGACGCGCCCAGAGACGTGATGGAAGCGCTCTTCGTGCACGTGATGATGTGGGGCCAAAGGCAGGGATACCGGTGGTTCGCGCTCGGCATGGCGCCGCTTTCGGGATTCGAAACAACGCCGGTCGCGACGATCTGGAACCGGCTTGGCGCGTTCCTGTACCAGCACGGCGGGTCCTTCTACAACTTTCAGGGTCTGCGTGCGTACAAGGAGAAGTTCAATCCGACGTGGGAGTCCCGTTATCTGGCGTACCCGGGAGGCTTGAGGCTGCCAGTGATCCTTGCGGACGTATCGGCGCTGATCGCGGGCGGGTATCGGAATATCTTCCGCAAGTAGACAACGCCTTTGCCTGGTTGACCGTGTCGACCAGGCGGTTGTACGTTCTGCTCGCGTGCGTTCGCCGTGTCGCCGCAACACAGCACATTGGAGCATCAGCAGCATGTACCGAGTCCGTCAGCAAGACCTGCCATTTCAGGGAAGCTCTCACCAGTTCGTCGGAGCCGATCACGGGGACGTCAACGTCTCGGTGTTCCTCCTCAGCGCGCTCCCCGGGCGTGGTCCCGGACCTCATCGTCATCCCTACGATGAAGTCCAGTTCGTGAGGGAGGGCCGCGGTCTCTGGAACGTCAACGGCGAGGAGTTCGAAGCCGGCGCGGGCGACATCCTCGTCATCAAGGCCGGAGAGATCCACAGCTTCCGTTGCATCGGCGACGCGCCCCTCGTTCAACTCGACGTGCATCTCAGTCCGCGTTTCATTCAAGAGAACTTGAGCTAATCTTTCGGCGCAGCGCCGAGGAGCGCTGAACCATGAGCCTTCATTCGAGCACCAGGAGCAGGCTCCGCGTTCGGCAGATCGCCCCGATCGTCATGTTGTTGGCGTGGCCCATGTCGCCAGCCGCACAGTGGATCAAGATTGCTTTGCCCGACACACCGCGGTTGCCTGATGGCCGGCCGAATCTGAAGGCTCCTCCTCCAAAAGCGGATGACGGCAAACCGGATCTGTCTGGAATCTGGGTGCGTGTCCGGGGAATCAGCGCGCCTCGCGAAAACCCGGCGGGGCTGCCGGGAAGACTGGACCATTTCCTGCCGAAGGGCGCCGTTATCCCTCTGTTGCCCGCGGCGGCCGCGCTCTACGAACAACGATCGGAGAATCTCGGGAAGGGACGACCATCGGAGCGATGCCTGCCGCATGGCATCCCGGACGCGATGTTGTACGGCGGCCCCATGAAGATCGTGCAGAACCGGCGCCTGACGCTCATCCTGTTCGAGGAATTCAATCATTACCGGCAGCTCTTCACCGATGGCCGCTCATTTCCACAAGACCCGCAGCCGACCTGGTTTGGATATTCGGTCGGGCGCTGGGACGGCGACACGTTCGTCGTCGACTCGATGGGATTCAACGACCAGACGTGGATGGACGACAGCGGCCTGCCGCACAGCGATGCCTTGCGCACGACCGAGCGTTTTCATCGGCCGGACTTCGGCCATCTGAACCTGCAGCTCACGTTCGATGACCCCAGGAATTACGCGAAGCCCTGGTCTGTGAGCCTGGCGTTCGACCTGATGCCGGACACGGAGTTGATCGAACACATCTGCGAGAACGAACGGGACGCGAGACATATGGTCGGGAAGTAGACAGTCGTGAGTCGAGCAGCCTCGAGAATCGCGTCGGCTCTCATCGTGTCGACCTGGGTCGTGTTCGCCGGAACTCGAGGAAACGAAGCGGCGAAGACTCCCGTACCGGTGGAGGCACGTGCGGCGATTGTCGAGGCGCTGCGGTCGCACGAGGTCGTGGGCCTCAGCGCCGGCGAGGGGCATGGCGACGTGCGCGGGCGCCGGTTCGTCGTCTCGCTGATTCGCGATCCGGAATTCGGCCGCGTCCTTGTCGATGTCGTCACCGAAAACGGGAACGCCCGCTTCCAGGACGTGATGGATCGATATGTTCGAGGGGAAGCCGTCGATGCCGCGACGCTCCGCCGCGCGTGGGACGACACGACACAACCGCAGGTGGTCAGCCCGGCCAGCGAGGTTCCCGAGATCTACCGTGCGATTCGCGACGTCAACGCGACGCTCCCGCGAGCGCGTCAGATCCGCGCGCTGTTACCGGATCCGCCGATTGACTGGGACCAGGTCGCGACCAATGCGGACTTTCGAACGTGGCTCGAACAGCGCGACAGCAACGGCGCCGACGTCGTCCGCCGCGAGACGCTCGCGAAAGGACGCCACGCGCTTCTCGTCTACGGCGCCGGGCATCTTCAGCGACGGAATCAGCTCACGAATTATCAGATGGAAGATCCGATCGCGCACACCGTGGTCTCGCTGCTCGAGCGCGACGGCGCAAAGACGTTCATCATCGGAACCGCAGGAGAGCCGCTGCAGGCGGGGATGCAAAGTTGGCCGGTGCCCAGCCTCACGTTGCTGATCGGGACGACACTCGGCATCGCGCCCGAACGTTCGGGCGGGCAGCGCGTCGAGATCCGCGACGGCCGGTTCGTCCCAATCCCGCGCGAGCGGTGGATTGCAGTCCCTCTGCAGGAACAAGTCGACGCGCTTTTGTACCTTGGGCCGAGCTCGGAAAGGGAAATGGATCCGTTGCCCGCCGGGATCTGCTCGGAGCCGGGGTACGTGGAGACGCGACTCAAGCGGATGTCCCTCGCGGGCCTTCCACCGTCGGAGCTCGATCGTCTGAAGCAGTTCTGCTCGCGACCGTAGGCGTGCCTCCCAAGGCTACGCGTGCAACCTTCGTTTGCGATCGAGCGGGAAGGTTGGCTTGCCAACCGAAGCTCGCACGTGGATGTTCGCGAGCGAAGGTTGGTGCCGGCGGAGGCCGTTGGAGATCGCGACCGTGACGCAGGCGGCATCGGTCGCCGTTTGCAGATTCGCCGGGGGGGGTACAATTCCGGTTACCAGAACTCCCATGACGCGCGCTCACAATTTGCGTGTTATCGGCGCGGCGATACTGTGCCTGTCGACACTCGCGTGGGCGTGTGATCAGCCAACTCCGGTATCAGCGCCCACTGCGGCCACGACCATCCAGCCAACGGCAGACGGCGGCGCTGGTGCGATGGCGTGCACGGCCAGCCTCTCACCGGCGAACGTGTCGGTGCCACTTGACGAAACGAATGGCAGCGCGACATTGACCATTCGCGATGGATGCTCCTGGACGGTCGCCAGCAATGCGTCATGGATCGGCGTCACGAGCGGAGGCACCGGGACGGGCCCGGCGACGGTGAACTACACTGCGGCGGCGAACCCAGGCAGCAGCACTCGTAACGGCACCCTCACGATCGCCCAGCAGACATTCACGGTTACGCAGGACGGGGCGCCATGTCACGCCACGTTGTCGCCGGCGAGCCAGGACTTTCCGGCGGGCGGCGGCAGCGGGATGGTCAGCGTCGGCATGCCGGACGGCTGCGCGTGGGAGTCCTCCGCGTCGGGCTTCGTCACGATGACCAATGGGTCGGGCATTGGCTCGGGGAGCGCGTCGTATTCCGTCGCCGGCAATTCGAGCAGCAGCAACCGCTCTCAGACGATCACGATTGCCGGACGGTCGTTCGTGGTGAGTCAGGCGGCTTCGCGCACTCCGACACCGTCGCCGAGCCCGACGCCGCCGCCGATGCCATCTCCGAGTCCGACGCCGCCACCATCACCGACTCCCACGCCGTCTCCATCACCCACGCCCACATGCACGATTCGTTTGTCGCCGAGCGGCTATAGCGGCGTCGGCGCGGACGCCGGCGGCGGCGGCATCAACGTCAGCGCCCCTGCCGGGTGCAGCTGGACGGCCGTCAGCAATGCGGCGTGGATCACGATCAACAAGACGAGATTCGGCCCCGGCGCAGGGGAGACGTGGACGGGGCCTGGAGAGGTTAGTTTCAGCGTCACGGCAAACACGACGGGCGCGAGCCGGACGGGGACGCTGACCATCGGTGGCCAGACGTTCACGGTCCAGCAGAACGCGCAATCGTGCAATCAGGCCAATGCGGCGATTTCGCCACCAAGCGCCAGTTTCGGGAAGGCGGGCGGCACTGGCACGATCACCGTGACGTACACGGCGGGATGCGCCTGGGATTGGCTGCCCGTGTTGGCCGTGGACTGGGTGACGGCTGTGTCGCCCGGAACAAAGACTGGGTCGACCACCGTCAGCTACACCGTCGCACCTAATAACACGGGTGGCGGTCGGAATCTTTTCCTGACGATCGTCGGCAAATCGTTCCAGATCTCTCAGGCAGCGAACTAAAGATACCGATTCCTCTTTCAGCTCGGTTCATTTGACCGTTGTCAGGCTCCAGCCCGGTTGCGCCGCACGTCGCGGGCGTCTGTCCAACAACTAGTCTGCACAGCGCCCACACGCCTCATCGGAGATAAGCAAAGCAGCACGAAGATCACGATCGCAATCCCGCCTCACACACAAAAATCCTGACACTCCTAAAAATCCTGACACTCCTCCTTCAGCCGCACGCTGCAACCGCAAAAAACCACAAAAAATCGCCTGAGCGTCCCGAATAACCGAACAGGCGTCCTGTATAACCGAACAGGCGTGCTGAATAACTGAACTGGCGTCCTGAATAACCGCAGGAAATCCGGAA
>Ga0075423_10007863_pt1 | contig 10092 bp, 8 predicted proteins | sample SoiMethybrSBSTD2_FD_80114 | JGI IMG/M metagenome (GOLD analysis project Ga0075423, IMG submission 80114) | Bulk soil microbial communities from a Populus tree surrounding site in Tennessee, USA - Soil MetaG P. TD hybrid SBSTD2 | ecosystem: Environmental > Terrestrial > Soil > Tree plantation...
TTGGCGTCCCGCTTCACGCGTATCATCTGCAACTGCGCCTGCACGAGGCGAAGCGCCGGCTGCGATCAGGCGACCCTATCGCGGCCGTGGCATTCGACCTGGGGTTCGTCGACCAAAGTCATCTGCACCGGCGCTTCAAGGGCGCATTTGGCGTGACGCCGGGCGAATGGCGCGACGCCGTCATGTGATCGTGCCCGGCTGTTGAGGCTCGGCATGCACCAGAATGCAAGACGGCGACGGACGTCCGCGCTATTCTGCGCAAAAGCTTCGGAGATGCGCGTGGAATCTGTCACAGAGCGGGCACTACAGGAGCTGGGCGTCATGCTCCGACGCTTCCAGAAACCCGACGAAGTTCGAGAGATGGAAAAGGGGAAGTACGAGATCGTGGGGATCGGCGGCCAGACGTTGGGCCTCGCGACGTACGAACCGGGATGGCAATGGTCAAAGCACGTCGGACCCTCTGTCGGTGCCTCGCGATGCGGCGTCGAGCATCTCGGCTATGTGCTGGCGGGTGCGGCGACGGTGGCATTCGACGACGGAGTCGTTGTCGAGCTCCGGCGCAGCACGCTGTTCTACATACCGCCCGTTCCACACGACAGCTGGGTCGTCGGCGACGAGAGCTATGTTGCTCTGCATTTTCTCGGTGCGGACCAGTACGCAAGGTAGCGCGCTCTCGGAACCTACGATGGCAGGACGCTCGTGCAGCGTGGAGAACGCAACCGCCGTCGGTGCGCGACTATGCCACGCGCGTGCTCGGCCAGTGAGAACTGCCCGAGCAGCCGGCACCGGCGGCGCTCTGCATTAAGCGCCCTGTCTGGTCCCGAGGTTGGGATGGACACAATCCCACGGGTGGGATCTTTTGTCCGGATTACGGGGCGGCGCTCAGTCCTAACTCGCGAATTGGCTGCGCGTTAGGCTTCCAGGGCGCGATGGCACCCGGCTCGCTTTAGGGACAGTGTCGCAGGCTGTCGATCCCTGACTCCCGATTCCCGATGTTCCGCTACGCGCTCCGAACACTCGCCAAAAACCCGGCGTGGACACTCGCGGCTGTCGCGTGTCTCGCGATGGGTATCGGCGCGAACACCACGGTCTACACTGCGATGCAGGCGCTCGTGGTCGCGCCCGTGCCGACTCCCGACAGCGATCGGCTCGTGGTGATCGCTGAGACGTTGCCTCGAGAGCCGGACAACCTGGACTTCGACCAGCTTGCGCCGGCCAATCTCATCGATTGGATGCGCCAGACGCGCACGCTCGAGCACATCGCCGCGTTCGCCTGGTGGGATGTCAACATCACCGGCATCGACGAGCCGGAGCGCGTCATCGGGTTTCGCGTCACGCCGGAGTTCTTTCGTACGCTTGGCGAACGTCCGGTTCTTGGCCGCGCGTTCACCGAAAACGAGGGGCACGAAGGAAATACGGATCGCGTGATTCTCAGCAATCCGCTGTGGAAACGGCGATTCGGCAGCGATCCCACCATCATTGGACGTACGGTCCAGCTCAACGGTACGACGCACACGATCGTGGGTGTGATGAGCGACGACTTCATCTTTCCGAAGGGTGCCGAGCTGTGGAAACCGCTGGCGCTCGAGGGTGCGACGGCGGCCGATCGCGATGGCCGTTGGGTCAACGCACTCGCCCGGCTACGCACGACGTCCACGCTGGCAGAAGCACGGGCCGAGGCGAAGGCAATCGCGCGGCGGCTTGAGCTCCAGTATCCGGACATGAACGCGAAGTGGGGAATGCGCGTTGAGCCGGCGCAGATCTTTTATGGTCGGGGGCCGCGCCCATACCTCGTCATCATGCTCGCGTCGGTCGCTTTCGTCCTACTCATCGCCTGCGCGAATGTCGCCAACCTGCTGCTGGCTCGCGCCACGACGCGCGGCCGCGAGCTCGCCGTGCGTGTCGCGTTAGGTGCGACGCGCGGCGATCTCGTACGCCAGATGCTCACCGAGAGTCTGGTCGTCGCGTTCACCGGTGGTGCGTTAGGCGTGCTATTCTCCATGTGGGGGATGCGGCTTCTGCGCGCCGCGCTGCCGGCGGAGCTGGTGCCCTTCAATCCCGGATGGACGCGTATCACGATCAACGGCGAGGCGCTCCTGTTCACCGTCGCGATCTCGCTGGCGACGGCGGTGCTCGTCGGTCTCATCCCCGCGCTCATCGCATCTCGTGCCGATCCGCAGCAAGCGCTCAAGGAGAGCGGCCGCACATCGACCGGAGCGGGTGGACGCCAGCAACTGCGCAGCGCGCTCGTGATCGGCGAGATAGCGCTCGCACTCGTGCTGCTCGTCGGAACGGGGCTCATGGTGCGGAGCTTCGTCGCGCTGATTGGCAGGAACCAGGGCTACGTCGTCGACAACACGCTCACGATGGAACTCGCGCTGCCGCGCGCGCTTTACGAGACCGACGACCGGATCGCGGCGCTCTACACGAACCTCGTGGATCGCGTCCGCGAGCTGCCTGGCGCGCGTGCCGCGGGGCTTACGAGCTCGGTGCCGCCATCATGGAACGACCACTCCACGCGCTTCATCCTCGAGGGGGAGCCGAAGCCGCAGCGCGGCGACGCGGCGCATCAGGAACGCCGTCGGACCGTGTCGGATGGCTACTTCGGGGCACTGGGCATTCCCGTTAGGCGCGGGCGAGATTTCGATCGCCATGACGGTCGGCAGCGACCGCGCGTCGCCGTGGTCAGCGAGGCGTTCGCGCGGCATTACTGGCCAGGTCAGGATCCGATCGGCAAACGGATCTCGACGCTCGCCGACTCGATGGTCCTGACGACCGTCGTCGGCGTAGTGGCCGACGTCCGCCACAACCCGAACACCGGGCCCGAGCCGCTCGCACCGATCGTGTACTTCCCGGCCGCGCAAGAGCCGTCGCGCACGATGACCCTCGTGGTCCGGACGCCCGGGGACCCGGCAGCGATCACCGCGGATGTGCAGCGCGCCATAGGCTCACTCGATCCGTCGCTCGCTGCGGGCAACGTAGCGTCGCTCGAGCACGTACTGTCGTCCTCGCTCTCGCCGCAGAGCATCACGGCCGGAATGTTGAGCGTGTTCGCCACCATCGCCCTATTGATGGCCGTGATCGGCATCTACGGCGTGATGTCGTACACCGTAAACCAGCGCACGCACGAGATCGGGATCCGGATGGCACTCGGCGCACAACAAGGGGACGTCGTCAGGCGTGTGCTGCGTCATGGGCTCAAGCTCGCGGCGATGGGTATCGTGATCGGGAGCGTCGCGTCGCTTGGCATGACGCGCGCGATGGCAACGCTGCTGCGCGAGATCAGCCCGACAGACCCGCTCACCTTTGGTGCCGTGACGGCGATTCTCACGGCGGTCGCGCTGTTGGGGAGCTGGATCCCTGCGCGAAGGGCGGCCACCGTCGATCCGGTGGTTGCTCTTCGGGAATCGTAGGGCAGCACGACGGATAGCTGAAACGCCCGGCCTAACGTGAGCCGGGCGTTCTCATCCACTGGGCCCTTGCCCTCTCGCGCTAGCCCTTTGATTCCGGATAGCAAAGAACCGCACGGTGGGCGCAGAGAGCAGCGACAAGCGCTCGCTCGTCATCCAGGATCCTGGCCTTCTCCGTCTCTCCGACGAGCTGGATCATGTAGCTCTGCTGTCCGATCCCCTGTCTATCGATGAACGGATACTGAAGACTGGAGTGATCCGCGAGGTTCGGGGCCGCTGCGATATCCTCGTTGGTGATGCTGGGAGCGTAGAACATCAGGTGCGGCATGGACGTGGTATGTACTTTCAGGTCGGGAGGCGCCACTGTCCGGTAGAGCGGCGAAACCATGTAGGACACACCTGCCTTTTCTGGAACGGGATACGTCCCGTTTCTGTAGCGCTTCTCGACCTCGGCTTTCAGCGCTACCGGGCTCATTCCCTGGGCGCGAAGCGCGGCCGCGTCCCTGATGACCCTCAGGTAGGTCGTGCCGGCAGCGTCGAAGCAGAGGGGAAGGTAGATGTCGTTGCGAAAGTCGCTGAGTTCCCACGCCGTGCGCTCGACGAGACACGCCACACCGCTCGTGCCGTGCCGAGAAATGTGATAGCCCTTCCCGGGATCGAGAAGAAAGACGGTGGCTCGATCCCGGAGCGTCCGGGGCAGCGCGCTCAGCGCAAACTGTGTCTCGAGCTCGGGCGGCATCTGCTCGAGCGTCGTGTCAGCCGCCTGGCGCGCGATGGCTTGCGTGCCGAAGAGACCGACTGTCATGAACGCCACGACCGCCGAAACACTGACGGCAAAAGACGTGGCGTAGCTCTTATCGCTCACAGGTATTCTCCTTGTTCACGTACACGTTAGGCTGCAAACTGGCGTTCGAGCCCTTTGGCCACGCCGCTCCGCCAGCCTTCTGCCAGGGACGCGGACATCGGATCGGGGAAAATGTCCTCCTCCCCGTTCTCCACTCCGTCGAGGATGCCTTTCGCCGCCGCCTTCGGAGTCGCCTTCGGGACCTCGAACCCCTTGCTCATGTCGGTATCCACGGGACCGAGCAGGACCGCGTGCACGCTGACGCCCTGACCGGCCCAGCGAGTGCGCAGAGACTGCGTCAGGGAGAACGTTGCGGCCTTCGAGATCGAATAGGCCGGAACGATCGGCAAGGGAGCGAGGGCCGCGAGCGACGAGATGTTGACCAGCGCTCCCCGAGAGCGAGCCAGAAGAGGCAGGAACGCCTGGGCCACATCGAACGGACCGAAGAGATTCACGGCAATGTGCTTCTCCAGCACGCCGCGATCGCTCAAGTCGTCGGAGAGCGCGATGCCGGCGTTGTTGATAAGGACATCGAGAGCGTCGATCCTCTCGACCGCTTCCTGAATCTCCGCGGGGTTCGTCACGTCCAAGCTCAAGGGCGTGACGCGCGGATCGGGGTGCTCGAAACTCTTGCGCGTCCCGGCGTAGACCCGCTCTGCACCTCGACTCAAGGCTTCATCGACGAGGGCCCGGCCGATTCCGCGATTGGCCCCGGTTATGAGAACTGTTCGTCCAGCGATTTCCATACGACGCTCCATCAGCTGTCAGCTTGTCTCGGGACTCCGTTCGGTGTCCTTAGTGGTTCCGTTCGATGCGACCGGCGATTGTTGGTCGTGAGAGAGAGGATAGCGCCACCCGTGGAAGGGGTGTGAGTTACAAGTGTGGCGGGATTCCATGCTTTCGCTGATGGCGATGACCTGCCCGGACGTAGTGGGTCGCGGAGCATCCGCCGAGGACCTAACGGTCGAGAGGGTCGCGCCGCGAGCTTACTCGAGTCCGAGGAACTTCGCTCGCGTATACGCGTCAGGCACTACGACAGCGGCTCGAAACGCGCGCCGTCCGCGCCTAACGGCTCTGCCGAGTTGCTGGCGGCGAGAATTGATGCCCTGGTATCGACCATACCATGGTTCCATACGGGATGCTCGTATGCCCCGACAAGTTGCCCCCGTGGGTCACACCATGGGTGGGCTCAAGCGCTGGTCGCCCATGGGGGACAACGACGTATTGCGACAGATGACGGCTGTTCGCTTCGACACTATCCCGTCACACTTGTAACTCCCACCCGGCCGGTATGCGGCGCTAAAATCAATCCCATGACAGACGATCGCCGGTCGCATCGACAACCGAGCGATCACGGACGCTCAAGGAGCTGGCATGCGCAAGCTGATAGCGGGAATGAAGGTCTCCGCTGATGAGAAGTTCGGGGGCCCTGACGGATATGCGGACTGGGTAGACGCGTGGTCGGAGGACTATGGGATCACGCCGCAGGTAGACGCATGCCTGCTCGGTGGAGGGATGTATTCTGGTTACGAGCAGTACTGGACCGCGATCCAGAATGCGCCGGCCAAGCCGCTTCCGATGACCGGCAAGTTTCCGACGCCGGGGGAGATCGAGTGGGCGCGTTTCGCCGCGCGTACGCCGCACTACGTGCTGTCGAACACCCTGAGCTCGGCCACCTGGCCGCTGACGAAATTCGTTCGGGGCCTCGACCACATCGACGCCCTGAAGAAGGAGAATGGCAAGGATATCTATCTCCTCGGTGGCGGTCGGACGACGGCGAACCTCATCGAAGCCGGGCTGGTCGACGAGCTCCGGCTCATCGTGTATCCGCTGATCGCTGGCGACGGCAAGGCGCTCTTTGCACCGACGAAGAGGCGTCGCGGCCTCGAGCTGCGCAAGGTTCAGCAGCTCGACGGCGGTCGAATCAGCCTGGTCTACGGCATCGCCTAACGATTGGTCGACGGTCGCTCGGCGCGGGCCTGGGCGGCCGCGACTGGCGGCAGTCCTCGGACCGTCATTGGGCGGTGACGACGACCACCCCGGTCATCAGGTTGCCGTGGATAGCGCAGTTGTACCGATAAATGCCGGGCGAAGTGAAGGTCACCTCGTACGTGCTCCCGTCTCCCGTCTTGATGGCGCCGCTCGTGAAGCCCGGCATTCCAACCGACGCCACGTTGTGCGGGACCGAGCCCGCACCCGCCCACCTCCAGGTCACCTTGCCGCCGACGGAGACCGTATCGACGGCAGCATTCACCGACCCGTTTTGGTTGCTTCGGAAGAAGTTGGTTCCCACACTGACCATCACCGATCCGGAACCATCGCCGCCACCGGCTCCGCCGCCGACGTTGCCACCGCCGCCGGTACCCGGAGCGGTCGCCGCGGACTCACCGCAGCCCATGAGCAGTGCCATCAGGAGTACAACCGGCACCGGACGTTTCATAGCACGCATAGTCGTCAAAGCCTGAACGAGATGGCGAAGCAATTGGGTCTCTTCCAGTCGAACCGCAATGTTGCCGTTGGCAGCTCGTGGCAGCCCCGCGCCGCCGCCGAGCCTAACGAAAGACACGGTTGTCATGGTCAACGGCTCAGAGCTGGCTCATGCCCCCGTCTGCCACCAGCTCGGCACCGAGGAAGAAGCTGGACTCGTCGGAGGCGAGGAAAACGACTGCCTTGGCGATCTCCCGCGCATCGCCGAACCGTCCCAGCGGTACCTGCTGCTCGAGCCGCCTCGCTATCTCTGCTTGCGCCTCAGGTACAAGACCGTTCCGCCGGTAGATCGGAGTGCGAGTGGGCCCAGGGCTGATCACGTTGACGCGGATGCCACGGCCCCTGAGATCGGCCGACAGGGTGCGCGCGAGGGACCGAATGGCCGCCTTGCTCGCCGAGTAGACGCTCGCGTTAGGCAGACCGACCAGCCCGCTGACGGAGCCGTTCAGGATCACCGAGGCGCCGGGCGTGAGCACGTGGAGGGCTTGCTGCACGGTGAAGTAGGCGCCCTTCACGTTGATGTTGAAGACGTAGTCGAAGTGCGCCTCGCTCGAGAGATCGATGGGGGCGAATTGCGCGACACCGGCGTTGACGAACAGCACGTCGAGCCGGCCGAAACACTCGCGCACCGCGCGGATGAGTCGGGCGCGTTGTGCCGCGTCGGTGACGTCTGCGCGCACGGGGAGAACCGGCCCGAGCGCCGCAGCCGCGGCGTCGAGGGTGCCCTGATCGCGGCCGCTGATTACCACACGCGCCCCCTCGGCGAGAAACGCCTCGGCGGTGGCGAGGCCGATACCGCTGTTGCCCCCGGTAATGAGCGCAACCTTGCCGGCGAGCCGGCCACGCCCGTTTCCAGCGGCGGTGGCCTTGGCGTCGCGCCCCGCGTTAGGTCGTTCCGTGGGCGCGTCGACCGTCCTCGGTCGTGTTACCATGATCTCTCCTCTGTGCGAATGATCCTGCGAAACGCTCGAGCAAAATCGAATGAGGAGATCCTGGGCACGATTCCCAATCCTGGGAGTCTTTGCCTTCCCGACGGGGGGGAGTCTTCATCCTCCCGGTCCGCGGACTCACCCACTCGCTGGGGCCGGACGAGTACCGGATACCTCTTGTGGTGCGGACCGTGGCCGGAGGTGGTATCCCCGGGCCGTATAATGTGCACACCTCGACGGCTCACGTGTCGCCCAACAGAGTCCGTTACCTTCGACAATCGCTCACGACGGCGATCCTGGCCGGCCTCGGTCTCGTGGTCGTGGCAGCCCTTTGTGCTCGCCTGGGAGTCTTCGGAGACGCGGGATATGTCGGCATCCTGGTCGGCTTCGAGGCGTGCGCGGTGGTCTTCATCATTCGCGAGTCGCGAAGACGTCAGGCGCTCGACGAATTGCGCAGCGTCGGGAACGACCTGCGACTGGCCGTGGACACGATCCCTGCGATCGTGTGGAGCACGACGCCGGATGGCACCGTCGACTTCATGAACCGCGCGTGGCGCGACTTCACCGGGATCTCGGGCGAGGAGGCAGTGCGAGGCGGCTGGGTGGAGTCACTTCACCCGGATGAAGCCGAGTGGGTTCAATCGACGCGCAACGCCGCCATCGCCCAGGGGAAAGCGTATGAGCTCGACGCGCGACTGCGTCGATCGGACGGTTCTTATCGGTGGGTCCTCCGTCGTGCGGTCCCGCTCCGCAACGATGAGGGCGAGATCGTCAAGTGGTACGGCACTGGAACGGACATCGACGATCGCAAGCGAGCCGAGGCAGCGCTCCGGGAAAGTGAAGCCTTCCTCGCCGAGGCGCAGCGTCTGAGCCAGACGGGGAGCTTCGGGTGGGACCTGTCGCGCTCGGAGCTGCGGTGGTCGGCGGAGACATTCCGGATCTTCGAGTACGACCCGCGCACCGACACGCCCACGATCGAGCACGTGCTTCGACGCGTGCATCCTCACGACTTGAGCGCCGTGAAGGATGCGATCGATCGGGTCACGCACAGCAAGAAAGACTGGGACCTTGACTATCGGCTTCTCATGCCGGACGGCCGCGTGAAGCATGTCCACGTCGTCGCGCACGCGGCGAAGCACGCGGCAGGGGTCGAGTTCATCGGTGCGGTCATGGACGTGACCGCCACCAGGCGTGCACAGCGTGCGGCGCGGAGGGCCCGGGAGCGAATGCTCGAGGCGCGGTTCACCGCCGCGCTCGAGGAACGTACCCGGCTCGGCCGTGAGATCCACGACACCCTGCTCCAGGGCTTCACCGGCGTCGCGCTGCAGATCGCCGCGGTGGCCCGCCGGACGAATGACGCGACGGTCGCCACGTCGTTAGGCGATGTGATAACGATGGCGCACCGGACACTGGATGACGCCCGCCAGGCGGTATGGGACCTGCGCGCGCCGGCGCTCGTCGGGGCGACGTTCGCGACGGCGCTCCGCCAGGACGCCGAGAATGCCATCCACGGCACCGGTCTCGAGCTTGGCTTCGAGGTGCGCGGCGCCGACCGGCCACTCGCGGCGCGGACCGAGGTGGCGGCCACACGCGTCCTGCACGAGTCTATCGCGAACATCCTCAAGCACGCCGGCGCGAGATCGGTGCGGGTCCGCCTCTCCTACCGCGCGCACAGCGTTAGGCTCAGCGTCTCGGACGACGGCAGAGGCTTCCAGGTCGATCCGGCGTTCCGTGCGTACGGTGGCCATTGGGGCCTGCTCGGGATGAAGGAGCGCGCGGCCGAGCTGCGCGGAACGCTGACGGTACGAAGCTCACCCGGCCGCGGAACCACCGTGGTGTTGCGCCTGCCCGAGCCGGCGGGATCGCGGGCGGCGGCACCCGGGTAAGCCGTCGTGGCTCCCCGAACGGGGAATTGTTCGGGGACCGTCGTGAGCATTTCTTGGAATCTTTGACGATAGGCTCCCAGTGTCCGAGCATCAGCAGCCATCCGATGACATGGTTCGCATACGAGTTCTCATCGCGGACGATCACCCCGCGGTGCGCGCCGGACTCGCGGCTGTCATCCTCGCCGAAGACGACATGCTCGTGGCCGGTCACGCCGAGACCGGCGAGCAGGCAGTGGCGCTCTACCGGGAGCTGCGGCCGGACGTGGTGCTGATGGACCTCCGCATGCCGGTGCTCGGTGGCGTCGAGGCCACGCAGAGGATTACCGCGGAGTTCGTCGATGCCCGCGTCCTCGCGCTCACGACCTACCAGGGCGATGCGGACGTCGCGGGCGCGCTTGACGCGGGCGCGCGCGGCTATCTGCTCAAGCACATGTTGATGACGGAGGTGATCGCCGCGATCCGGGCGATCCACCGCGGTGAGTGGGTAATTCCGCCGGCGGTCGCGGCCAGCCTGGCGCGGCATCGCCAGAACGAAA
>Ga0075423_10007864_pt1 | contig 10092 bp, 10 predicted proteins | sample SoiMethybrSBSTD2_FD_80114 | JGI IMG/M metagenome (GOLD analysis project Ga0075423, IMG submission 80114) | Bulk soil microbial communities from a Populus tree surrounding site in Tennessee, USA - Soil MetaG P. TD hybrid SBSTD2 | ecosystem: Environmental > Terrestrial > Soil > Tree plantation...
GGAACGCGTCTTCCAGCGCCACGGGACTGTCGCGGTCGAGCCGGATGCCGACCGTGGCCATGCGATCGACCCGCGCGGGCGCGACGAGCAGACCAAGGGCGGACGCGACGCCCGCGGCCGGCGGGCAGATAATCTGGTGCAGGCCGAGCTTGCGCGCGACGCCCCACGCGTGCACCGGACCGGCGCCGCCCGTGCAGAGCAAGGCGTAATCCCGCGGATCGCGGCCGCGCTCGGCGACGTGCACGCGCGCGGCGGAGGCCATGTTCTCGTTGACGACGTCGTGGATGCCCCACGCGACGTCCGTCTGCGGGAGACCCACCTGCTTGGCGAGCCGGTCGATGGCTCGGCGCGCGGCGTCGATGTCGACGCGTACTTCGCCGCCCGCGAAGTACTCGGGATTGAGGTAACCGAGCAGGAAGTCCGCGTCGGTCACCGTCGGCTCGGCGCCTCCGAGGCCGTAGGACGCCGGACCCGGGTGTGATCCGGCGCTGCGCGGGCCGACCTTGAGCAGCCCGATCTCGTCGACGGACGCGATGGAACCGCCGCCGGCGCCGATCTCGATGAGCTCGATGGTCGAGATCCGGATCGGCAGCCCGCTGCCTTCCATGAACCGTTTCTGTCGCGCGGCCTCGAAGGCGTAGGCGGTCAGCGGCTCGCCGCCGTCCACGAGTGACAGCTTCGCCGTCGTCCCGCCCATGTCGAAGGCGAGCAGGTTGCCGCGGCTGTCCTCGCGGCCGAAGAACGCAGCGGCAAGCGCGCCGGCGGCCGGGCCGGACTCGAGCATCTGCACCGGTGTGCGTTCGGCTTCGGCCACGTGCGTCAGCCCACCGCTCGAGAGCATCAGCAGCAGCGGCGCCGGGATGCCCAGCGCGGCCACGCGTCGGGCCATCGCGTCGAGATACTGGCGGGCCAGCGGCTTGATGTACGCGTTGGCGACCGTCGTCGATGCCCGCTCGTATTCGCGGATCTCCGGCGCGACCTCGTGCGATGTGGTGACCGACACGCCGCGGTGGCGGCGGGCGATGACGCGTGCCGCCTCGGCCTCGTGACGCGGGTTCGCATACGAATGCAGGAACACGATGGCGATGGACGTCACACCCGCGGCGACGAGCGACTTCGCGCGGGCCGCCACCTCCCGCGCGTCGAGCCGTCGCTCCACCGATCCGTCGGCTCTCAGGCGCTCGCGCACCTCTGCTCGCAAATTTCGCGGCACGAGCGGCTCGGGCTTCACGATATTGAGGTCGTAGAGCTCGAACTTCCGCTCGCGGCCGATTTCCAGCGCATCGGCAAAGCCCGTGGTGGTGATGAGTCCCGTGACGGCACCACGGCGCTCGATCAGCGCGTTGGTGAACAGCGTGGTGGCGTGCACCACGCGCGTGAAGTCCCGAGCGGGCAGGCGATGGCGACGCAGCAATCCGTCGACGCCGGTGGCGACGGCGCGCGCAGGGTCGTCGTGCGTGGTCAGCAGCTTGCGGCTGTACTGTCGGCCGCGCGCGTGGTCGTAGACGACGATGTCGGTGAACGTGCCGCCGATGTCGATGCCGAGCGAATAGCTCATTTCTTCAGCTTCAGATCCTCGAACGGCGCCGAGTACGGAAAGCCGGGAATCGCGTTGGCGCCGCTGACCTCGACGCGCGGACCGACGGCCCAGATGAATGCGAGATCGTAGATGGGAACGTTCAAGACGTGCTCGGTCATGATTTTCTGCATTTGCTGCACGAGCGCCTCGCGCTTCTTGACGTCCACCTCCTTGGCCTGACGGTAGAAGAGATCGTCGATCTCTGGCAGCGAACCGTAGGCGTAGACGCCCTGCTTGGTCGCGTACGGTTCCAGACGCGTGGCCGCGTTCCCCATGACCGACGTGATGACGAGGATGATGCCGTGCAGCTTCTTCTCCCGCCACGCGGCAAAGTACGCCGCGCGCTCCATCGCGCGCAGACGACTCCTGATCCCGACCGCCTGCAGGTAGCCCTGGATCGCCTCCGCCATCGAGTTGTACGGGGGAAACGGATAGAAGTCTCCCGCGTCGAAGCCGTTGGGATATCCGGCTTCGGCCAGAAGCTTCTTCGCGCGGGCCGGGTCGTAGGCCGGGGGCTCGACCGGCACCGCGAACTGGAAGATGCGCGGCACGATCGAGCCGTTGAGCTTCGAGTATCCCAGCGTTTCGGCCTGATTGATGGCGGCGCGATCGATGGCGTGGCTGGCCGCCAGCCGCACGCGCCGGTCGTGCCACGGTGATTTCGGGTCCCACTGCTCCGGCAGCTCGAGCCAGAAGGCGCCGGTGAGCAGGGGCGCCTCCAGCTTGATGCCCGGCGTGCGCTTCAGCTCTTCGGCCACGGGTCCGGCGAAGAGGTACGCGAGATCGACCTCGCCGCGCTTGACCGCGGCCGCACGGGTGCTCTCTTCCGTCATTGTGCGCATGACGAGCCGCTTGATGCTCGGAGCCTTTCGCCAATAGCCGTCGAACGCCTCGAGGACCAGCTCGACGCCGGGCGAGAACGAGACGACCTTGTACGGACCGGCGCCGATCGGCGCGCGCTTGAACCCGTCGTCGCCGACCTTCTCGACGTAGTGCTTCGGCACGATCCAGCCGGCGCCGGAGGCGGTGGTGCCGTAGAAGAGCATGAAGTCGGGCCACGGCTCTTTGAGGACGACTCGCACCTGGCCCGGCGAGACAACCTGAACCTCTTTGACCTTTTCCTTCAGCAGCGTGGCGGAGGCGCCCTTGTAACGCTCGAACGAGAACTTCGCGTCCTCGGCGGTCACTGGCGAGCCGTCGTGGAACTTGGCGTTCTTGCGCAGCGTGAACGTGTAGGTCAGATGGTCTTTCGATTCATTCCAGGATTCCGCAAGGCTCGACGTGGTCATGCCGGCCGGCATCGGCTTCACCAGCGCGTCGTGAACGGCGTAAAGCACCATGTACGGCGTACTGAAGGCCTCGGTTTCCCCGGGGTCCAGCCACTTGGCGGGAACGGTGACGTGCAGGCCATAACGCAGCTCGCCTTCGGCGGCGAGGCCGACCACCGGCACCAGCGCGACGACGAGCGCCGCACCGAGCAGGACTCTCATGACGTGCCTCATGCGCCTAGCCTCCGTAGAAAACCTTGTCGCCGAGATCGCGCAGCCACAGCGTGGCGTCATCGGGTCGCCCGTCCGGCGCCTTCGCCACCCCGGCCTCGACGACGCGGCCGACGAAGATCGAGTGATCGCCTTGTTCGACGGTCGTCTCGAGCGTGCACTCGACGAAGGCCGGCGCGTTGCTCAGAATCGGCGCCCCCGTCGTGCCGCGACGAAATGGCTGACCGGAGACGGTGTCGCCGGCGAGCTCGGCCGGTTTGAAGAATGTGAATGCCATCGCCTGCTGACCCTTGCCGAGCACGTTCAGCGCGAACGCCTTCGTTTCCTTGATGAGTGGATGCGCGTGCGAGTCCGTCTTCACGCCGACGACGACCAGCGGCGGCTCGAACGCGACCTGCGTCACCCAGTTCACGGTGCCGGCGGCCACGCGGCCGCCGCTCTTGTCTGCGGCGGTGAGGACGTAGAGGCCGTACGGAATCATTCGCAGCGCGGTTTTCTTCGCATTGGCATCCATATCAAACCCTCTTGCTGATGCGGCCACCCTGAATGTGGTTGTTGACGTAGCCTTTGGACTGATTGCGGCCGGGATCGCCGGCGACGAGAATCCCGATCTTCTCCGGCTGCACGAACACCGGCACCGCGCGTTCCGGATCGCTGGACGTCGCGTAGGAGGCGGGCAGCACGCCGGCCTTGACGTGGGCGTCGAGCGTGAACGACGTTGCGCCGACCTGCAGCGCATACGTCTCGGCCTGGCGTGCGGTGATCGTCACGTGCTCGTGGAGGTAACGGCGCAGATCGTCCTTCGACCAGCCGTCGTCGGCGATCACACGCGCGATCGACGGGCCCAGCACGAGCAGCGGCTCCCAGCGCGCGTACTTCATGCCGATCGACGACCAGTAGCTGCACGCGCCGCCGAACACCTCGGCGAGGATGCGCGCATGCTCGAGCGCGCGCGTGCCGGCGGAGTAGATCGGCGGGCTGATGCTCACCACGCTCTGCACGGTGACCACGCTGTCGTCGCGCGTGAAGCCTTGGTCCGCGCCGAACGTCGGCCATCCCAGCGCGGCAGCGGCGTCTTCGTCTTCGGCCAGCGCCACGTTGAACGAGGCCGCGATGCCGCCCTTGTCGCCCGCGCCGGGCGGAATTCGCAGCCCCGCGACGTTGCGAAGGTAGAGCCGCAAGAAGCGACCGAGACTCGTGTTGGCCTGGCGCCCCACACGCATCACGCCCTGACCGTGATTGAGGTCGAGACGCCTGGCGATGGGGCCGCTCACGATCACGAGCGGCTCCCAGCCCGGCGTCGAGCCGGCGTCCTCGACGCGGAAGATCGGCTCCGCGATGGCTTCCACGATCGCAACGAGGACCGGCATGTATTCGGGCCGGCAGCCTGCCATGACGCCGTTGACCGCGATGCTCCAGACGGTGGCCGCACGGTTCTCGGGCAGCAGCCGTCCGATCACTTCGTCTGGTGCGCGCCGCGTTTGAGCGAGAAAGCGCTCGACGCGGTCGATCGTCGGGGGAATCACCGGCAGCCCGTCGCTCCAGAGATTGCGGTGATAGAGCTCCTGGACCTCGTCGAGCGTGCCACGCGCCACGATGTCGCGCGGCCCCGGCTCGGCGACTGCGGTGCGCGCGACGTCGCGGGCGCCGGCGAGGCCCGCCACGATCTGTGGCAACAGCGCGTCGATCTTTCGTGCGACGGCGTCCGAGCCGTCGGTCATCGGCACGCCGGGGTACTCAGCGATCGGCAGCGACGGCAGGCCGACGCCCTTGGACACGACCGCGGCCTGCTGCATGAACGGTGTCGTGACGATAGAGACGCTCGGCACTCCGGCGCGCTCGGCGATCGCGGCGGCCCGCAACACGGCGGGCGTGCACGATCCTCAGGCGCCGACGGCGGAGATCACCGCGTCGCAGCCGTGCTGGCGCAGCAGTCCGGGCAGCGTCGCTGCGAGCTCTTTCTCATCGCGGCCGTGCGTCGAGCCGAAGGTCTCGAACTCGACGAAGCGGATACCGGGATAGCGGGCCTCGAGCGCCGTTCGGATGAGGGGAAAGATCTCCTCGCCCTTGAACAGGTAATCCCATAGCTCACCGACGGTTTTGCCGCGAAGATCCTGGGAACGCGCCGCGAGTGATCCCGGCGGTGCGGCGGACGGGGCGAGCGGCCAGACAACGTCGTACATGGGCTCTGCGCTTGTCATGGTCCCGACTTATACCACCGCCGCCGCCCGACGGCGCGCCGTGACTTCGATCTCGATCCGCATCCTGGGGTCGGCCAGCCCCGCCGAAATCATCGTCGCCGCCGGTCGAACGTCACCGAAATATTTCCGGAGGACGGGCCAGCACGCCGGGAAGTCGTCGCTCCGAGGGAGGATGTAGGTGACGCGCACGACGTCCGCAAAGGAGGCGCCGGCCTGCTCGAGCGCAGATTTGATGTTGCGCAAGCACTGCTCGGTTTGCTCGAGCAGGTTGTCCGAAATCGTCATCGCCTGGTAGTCGTAGCCGGTCGTCCCCGAGACGAACACCCATTCGCCATCGACGACCGCTCGCGAGTAACCGATCTCTCGTTCGAATGTCGAGCCTGAGCTGATGAGCCGACGATTCACGGTTGCCTCCTTTCTAAGTCGTCCGCGTGTCTAAGTCGTCCGCGTGGCGCTTCGGCGGACCAGCGCCACGAGACCCGGCGCGACGAAGGCGACCACGGCGGCCGCCAGCATGACCGCGGCGGGGCCCGATGCCCACAGGCCGCGGACCTCGCCGCGCGCGATCGTCAGCGCCTGCAGCAGTGAGCGCTCGAGCACCGGGCCGAGCACGAGTCCGAGCACCAGCGGCGCGGGAGAGAAATCGAGCGCGCGCATCGCCCAGCCGGCGATGCCCGCGACGACCATGACCCACACGTCGAAGATGTTGTTGTTGTCCGAGTACGCGGCCACCGCGCAGAGCACGAGCACGCCGGGCATCAGATACTTCGGCGGAATCGTGGCGACGCGCGCGAAGACGCCGACCAGCGGCAGGTTGAGCAGGAGCAGCATCACGTTGCCGACGTAGAAGGATCCGATCACGCCCCAGAAAACGCTCGGATGGTCGCGCAACAAAAAGGGCCCCGGCGTCACGCTCATCAGCAGCATCCCGCTCAGCAGCACCGCCGTCGACGGCGTGAACGGCAGCCCGAGCGAGAGTAGTGGAATCATCCCGCCACCGGCGGCCGCGTTGTTCGCCGCCTCGGGGCCGGCGACGCCTTCGATGGCGCCGGTGCCGAGCTCGCGACGATGTCTGCTTACCTTTTTTTCGATGCCGTACGACACGAACGACGCGATCGTCGCGGCCGGTCCCGGTACGAGGCCGACGAGAAAGCCGAGCACGGTGCCGCGCAGCATCGGCGGCACCGAGCGACGCAGCTCCTCGCGGTTCGGATAGAGATCGCGGAAGCGCACGCGGGCGACGGCGCTGCTTGCCGCCGGCTCGGCCATGCTCGCAAGCACCTCGGCGACACCGAAGAGTCCCGTCGTGACGGCGACGAAGCTGAGCCCGGCCTGCGCGCCGGCCAGATCGAACGTGAACCGCACCGTGCCGCCCAGCGGGTCCATGCCGACCGTGGACAGCATGAGACCGGTGAGCACCATCGCGAGCGGTTTCGCGCGCGAGCCGCCGGTGAGATTCGCGAGCAGCACGAGACCGAGCAGTGCGAAGGCGAAATATTCCGCGGGACCGAACGCGAGCGCCGCCCGAGCGACGAACGGCGCGGCGACTTGCAGCGCGACGACGCTGATCGTGCCCGCGACGAACGACGCGATCGCAGCGATGGCGAGCGCGGCACCGGCGCGGCCTTTTCGCGCAAGGCGATACCCGTCGATCGTGGTCACGACGCTCGCCGCCTCGCCGGGCACGTTGACGAGGATCGACGTCGTCGAGCCGCCGTACATCGCGCCGTAATAGATGCCGGCGAGCATGATCAGACCGGCCGTCGGCCCTAGCTTGATCGTGAGCGGCAGCACCAGGGCCATCGCGCCGGCGGGCCCGAGCCCGGGCAGCACGCCGACGATCGTGCCGAGCACCGTGCCGACGAAGCACGCGAGCAGATTCGCCGGTGTCAGCGCGACGAAGAGCTCGCTCACGGCAGCGGCACGCCGAGCCAGCGCGCGAAGAGCAGGTAAGCGGTGGCGGCAACGCCGAGCCCGAGCACGACGGGACGCCACCAGCCACGCGCGCCCATGAGCCGCGAGGCGAGCACGACGATTGCGAACGAGGAGGCGATGAACCCGAGTCGCGGAAGCAGCGCCGCGTAGAGGATGAGCGCCGCGGTCAGCACGAACGGCGACCTGAGAACAGGCACCGATTCGATCGGGCGTGTCGGAGCCGCGCCGCTCCCGCTCAGGCCGCCCACATCACGAGCCGGCCTCGCGGTTCTCGCGACGATCAACAGCCAGATCGCCGTCGCGAGCAGCGCGACTCCCGCGATCAGCGGGATGACGCCCGGGCCTGGCGTGGCGAGCGTGTCGAGGGGATAACGCCGGGCGACGAGGAGATACATGATGGCCAGCAGTGCGAGCCCGGCCGCGCTCCAGCGGTCGCGGCCCACCGCTACTGCTTCCTGAGCCCGATCTGCTCCATTAGCGCGGCGATCTCGCGGTCGTCGCGCGCGATGAACGCATCGAAGTCGGCCGCGCCGCGCACGTCGACGACGGCGCCCATGCGCGTCGCGAAGTCGCGGAACTCGGCGCTCTGCGCTGCCTGTGTGAACGCGCGCTCGAGCCGCACGATCACGGCCGGAGGCGTGCCCTTCGGCACCGCCACGCCCCGCCACAGCGTCATCGTGAGATCGACGCCGGATTCTTTGAGCGTCGGCACGTCGGGCAGGGAGGCGAGGCGCTTGTTGCCGCTCACCGCCAGGACCCGGACCTGTCGGCCGGTGATCTGCGCCATGATCTCCGCGGGCAGCTGCACGCTCGCCTCGATCTTGTCGCCGAGCACCGTCGTCACCGCGAGCTCGCGGCCGAACGGCACATGAGTCAGCTTGACGCCGGCGCGGTTCTCCAGCGCGACGGCGACGAGATGCGTGAAGCTGCCGCGGCCCGAGTTGCCGATGCGCACCTGACCCGGATGCGCCTTCGCATGCGCGAGCAGCTCGCGGATGGCCTTCCACGGCGCATCCGCTTTGACCGCCAGCGACACCGGCTCGCTCGTCAACGTCGCCACGCCGGCGAATGCGTTGTAGTCGAGCTTCATGTTGCCGGCGTGATAGGCGGTGCTGACGCTGTTGCTGTTCCACACCAGCGCGTGGCCGTCGGCGGGCTGGCTCTTCACGTAGGTGTACCCGAGCGCGCCGCCGGCGCCGGTGCGATTCACGACCGCCACGGGCTGGCCGAGGTCGCGCCCAGCGAGCTCCGCGAGCTTGCGCGCGAGCAGGTCCGCGGCGCTGCCGGCCCCGAAGAGCACGGTCAGCTCGAGCGGCTTGTCGGGAAACGCCGTCGCCGGCGCGACTGCTGCCAGCAGCAGGAGGGCGGCGAGCCCGAGCGCACGCCTCACGGATTGAGAACGACTTTCAGAGGATCGCCGATCCGTTTTTCGAGCACGTCGAACGCCTCGTGCACGCGGGAGAGCGGGAACTGGTGCGTGATCAGCGGCTTGGCGGTGAGGCGACCGGCCGCCAGCAGCGCGAGCGCGCGCCCCACGCTGGTGCCGCCCTCGCCGCGCTCGGTGTAGATCGTCACGTTGCGGCGTACAGCGTGACTGATGTCGGCGGTCACCGGGCCGTGATAGAACGCGACGAGCAGCACCTTGCCGCCCGACTTCGTCATCTTCAGCGACTGATCGAACGTCTCGTCGGCGCCCGCACAGTCGATGACGAGGTCGGCGCCCTTGCCACCGGTCGCCGTCATCACCGCCTCGATCGGATCTTGCTCGCGACTGTTCACGATCACATCGGCGCCGAGCTGACGCCCCATGGCCAGCCGCGAGGCTCGCGTGCCGGTCAGGATCACGCGCGTCGCGCCGAGCGCCTTCACCAGCTGGATCGCCATCAGCCCGATCGGTCCGGGCCCGAGCACAGCCACGGTCTCACCGGCAAAGTATCCGCCGGCGTTCTCGAGACCGAACAGCGGGCTGCCGGACGTCATCACGACCGTCGCTTCTTCGTACGAGACGCCCTCGGGGATCCGATAGAGCGTGTTGACGTGGTTCACGGCGTATTCCGCGAGCCCGCCGTTGGTGGTGAAGCCGTTCGCGCGGTGTCCGCGCTTGGCGTTGCCGTAGTTCAGACACGCGGTGTACAGGCCACGAATGCAGTTCTCGCAGCGACGGCAGCCCATGTGCGCCTCGACGACCACCCGGTCGCCGACCTGAAACTCGTCCACGGTCCGGCCGATGGCAACGACGTCGCCCGCGTACTCGTGCCCGAAGATGAACTCGCCGTACGGCGGCATCTGGGGCATGCCGGTGTGGATGATTTTCAGATCTGTGCCTCAGACGCCGCAGGCGCGCACGCGAACGAGCACGTCTTCGTCGCCGGGCACCGGCACGGGCCGCTCTTGCAGCTCGAAGCGGTGCGGCGCGACGAGGACGGTCGCCTTCATCGTGCGTGGAATCTCCATGTCGACTCCTCTCAGACCGGTTCTGTATGACCCCAGACGACGGCGAATACCGTTGCGCCGTTCTGGGTCGTCACGCTGTGGACGCAGCCGTTCGGGCGGTAGTTCAGGTTGCCGGTGGCCACGACGCCCGATTCGTCCGCATTGGAGCCCTCGAGCAGAAAGATCAGCTCGTCGCCGACGTGACGATGCAGCGGGAGCTTCGCACCCGGCTCGAAGCGCGCCAGAATCGCGCGGCGCTCGGTGGATTTGTCCTCCCAGATCCGCTTCTGGCGCACGCCCGGGCGCGCGTCGACCCACGGCCGCTCGCTCAGCGTGACGATCTGCGAGCGCGCCGCGCCGGCCGCGTCGTCGGTCGGCTCGATGTCGCCGGTGAGCACGGCGAGGGCCGTCGCGCCGTTCTGCGTCGAGACGTTGTGGATGCACC
>Ga0075423_10007865_pt1 | contig 10091 bp, 6 predicted proteins | sample SoiMethybrSBSTD2_FD_80114 | JGI IMG/M metagenome (GOLD analysis project Ga0075423, IMG submission 80114) | Bulk soil microbial communities from a Populus tree surrounding site in Tennessee, USA - Soil MetaG P. TD hybrid SBSTD2 | ecosystem: Environmental > Terrestrial > Soil > Tree plantation...
GATCACGCCGTTCGTAGAGCAATCATCGCGCGCATTTCATCGCGGATTCCTTCAGGGGCTGTTCGACGCCGATGGGACAGTCATCGGCACCCAGGCCAAAGGCGTAAGCGTCCGCCTCGCCCAATCGGATCGTGACCTCTTGCAAGCAGTACAGCGCATGCTGCTGCGACTAGGAATCGTCTCGACGATCTATGCCAATCGGCATCCAGCGGGCCCACGATCGCTGCCCGACGGCCACGGTGGGGCGGGCATATACGAATGCCGCGCCGCCCACGAGCTTGTCATCACAAATGACAACCTGCAGGTCTTCGCCAGTAGCGTCGGCTTCTCCGAGCCCGCCAAGTCCGAGCGACTTGCGCGAAAACTGGAAGGCTACCAGCGCGTACCGAATCGAGAGCGCTTCGTCGTAACCGTGGAAAGCCTGGAACACGATGGCGCGGAGCTGGTCTACGACTGCTCGGTTCCCGATATCCACGCCTTCGACGCCAACGGCCTGTATGTTCACAACTGTGGCGAAATCATCCTGCGCCCGTGGCAATTCTGCAATCTCAGCGCTGCGGTCGCGCGCCACGAAGACACCTTCGAGAGCCTGAGCGAGAAGGTCGAAGTCGCGACGATCATTGGCACGATCCAGTCGATGGCGACCCACTTCCCCAATCTGCGGCCACAGTGGAAGCACAACTGCGAGGAAGAGCGGCTGCTCGGCGTCGACATCACCGGCCAGATGGACAGCCCGATCGCCCAGGACGCGGCCGTTAAAGACCGGCTGCGCCAGCTCGTACGCACCGTCAACCAGCAGACCGCCGCCGCGCTTGGCATCAACGAGTCAGCGGCGCTCACCTGCGTCAAGCCCAGCGGCAACTCGTCGCAGCTGCTGGATTGCTCGTCGGGCCTACACGCGCGCTGGGCACCCTACTACATCAGGAATGTTCGTGTCGCTGCCCACTCGCCGATCTTCAAAGTTCTGCGCGACGCGGGCGTACCAATGGACCCCGAGAATGGCCAGACGCCGGAGAATGCGAACACCTGGGTGATTCATTTCCCGGTCAAGGCCCCCGATGGCGCGATCACACGCCAAGACCGCTCGGCGATCGCCCAGTGCGAATACTGGCTTCAGAACAAGCTCCACTGGACCGAACACAACCCATCCTGCTTCACCGGCGAAACACGGGTTGTAACCGACCGCGGGCTGATGAGCTTCCACCAAATCGAAGACTACATCGGCGGTGATCCGACATCCGAGCTGTATGTGCTCGGCAAAGACGGCACCTGGGTAAAAGCCATGTTTCAGTCGTTCGGCGAGCAGGAAATCTGGGAGCTAGTCATCGAGCGTTGTGGTATCCGCCAGACCATTCGTACAACCGAGACACACCTCTGGCCAATCACCTCGCCGATGCGCCGGTTTCGTGGTGGCACCTTTGATCTACGAACGACACGCGAGCTTCCGGTCGGCTCAAAGGACTACAAATTGCTGACCGTGAATCCGCACGAGCGGATCGAACTCGATCTAGAGGGCATTCTTCACGGCATCACCTTCGGCGATGGCACACACGGCAGCGGTTACGGAGGGCGCAAACGCCCCTGCTCGATTGCGCTTTGCAACGATCCTAACGGCGTCGATAGCCGCGAGTTGGCTTCGTTCTTCCTAGAGGCCGGCTATGCTGCGAATATACGTGATGACCGACAGCAGATCGAGTTTTACGGTCTGCCGGAGCATTGGAAGCAGCTGCCGACACTCGACGAGAGCCCAGAATATCTCCGCGGGTTCATGGCGGGGTGGTTCGCCGCAGATGGTCATATAAGTAACACCGTAACTATTTCGAGCGTGCGGCGCGATGTCCTTGAATGGCTCCAGATTGCCGCGCCACGCGCCGGACTTGCGACACCAACGATGATTGGTGAGCATTACTCCGAGACAGGCGTATCTCCCGTCACCTGGTACGCGCTGGCATTAGTGAAAGAGACGCTGGACGAGGATTTCTTCCTGCTGAACGCGAAGCGCGATCGGTTCACGACCGCAAAATTTGCCAAATATTGGAAGATCATCTCCGTGCGTCCCACAGATAAGCGCGAGCCTGTCTATTGCGTGGAAGTTCAGGATGCCGAGCCATACTTCGTCTTGGAAGGCAACATCCTGACCCACAACTGCACGATAACCTACCGGCCCGACGAGATGATCGATCTGATGAAGTGGGTCTGGGAGCACCGCGACCAGATCGGCGGATTGTCCTTCCTACCGGCATTCGACGCAAACTACGCGCAGCTGCCGTATGCCGAGATCGGCGCTGAGGAATACCAGCGGCTCGTCGGCGAGTTCCCCGAGATCGATTTCTCCAAGCTATACCGCTACGAGGAAACCGACCTCACCACCGCAGCGCAGGAGCTAGCCTGTTCAGCTGGCTTCTGCGAGATCGACCTCTAGCGCCAAATAGCTTTTAGATAGGCTCCTGGCGACCCTCCCGGAAGCTTGAAACGGCGCTGGAAATGGCGCATGCCAGCTTCCGGGAGGGTTGATTCGGATGCCGCCGTTCGCCGTGCATCACATCCAGAAGCGCCTTCGGTTGACGAAATGATTCTCTCATGATAGACTGCTGGCAGAAAAGGCTGGGACGCAATCATTCTTGACGTGACGCTATGCTCACGTCGATTGCTACCACGTCTTTCACTGTTTAAGCCGATCTTTATCATAAGGTGAACAAGGTGCAGCATACATCCGCGCTAAGTAGCGAAATCGCGCGTTTGATCCCAGAAACAAACGAATCGAACGTGATTCAACCAGCAGCAATCGGCCAGGGAACTTGGCGCAACGAACTGCTGCTATTCGTGAAACCGGAAGTCTTTCTGGTAGAACAGGCCGCGCAAGTCGAAAAGACGCTTGATCTGATCATACACAAACTAGACGAGTTCGACGCACAGATTGATGGCGTAGCGATCGTCGGCGGCAAGGTACTCGACGAAAAAGAGATCATGAGCCGCCATTACGGTCTGATCAATCGCCTTTCGCGCTCGGCATCGCAGATGCTCGACGAAAGCGAACAGAAAAAAGTAGCGGATGCACTCGGCATTGCCATCGGCGAGCACGCGATCCTCGGCGGCCACGAATACCTCGCCCAATATCCAAACGAGACCGGTGCCGATCTGGATCGGCTATGGTTTGAAGGCAAATCGACCAAGATCCGCAGCGGCTTCTACGTACGAGCAACGCAAAAAGGCGCGAGAAAGATCATTCTTGTCAACGCATTCCACCCCGAGCAGCTCGCCCACTTTACCCGCCAATCGCATCGCATCGTGCTCTTCTTACTTCACTCGAACACCGATTGGGCGATTCTGAGGGATAAAATGATCGGCGGGACGTTCCCAGAGAAGGCCGACCAACATTCGATCCGTGGGATGCTCTACGCGAATCCACAGCAATTCGGCTTCGAGACCGTCACTATCGCGAATAATGGCGTTCATCTCTCGGCGGGGCCGTTCGAGGCGATGTTCGAGATCGCCAACTTCTTCGGCAATATCCTGGGCCTGGACCTTGAGAAACAGCCCCCGCTGCTTTTGCGGCGCATGCTCGCGCAGGGCATCGCGCTGCCGCAAGCGCTCAAGGCGCTCGATAACCCGATCGCGCTGCACGATCCGAAGCCGATCGACCTCTTTACTGCGACTGAGGATCTGGACACCGAGAAGGCGATCGACTTCTGGCAGCAACATATGGCCAGATAATCGCATAATGAATGCGCTGAGTACTATTAGCCCTAATACTCTGACCCATGGGGGATAATATGATAGGACTATTTGCTGCCTTGTATGACGGGTCGCTCGTGGTATCATAACTCTAGCGGCGCATTGCCGCCGTATTCTACATCGTACTACCCACGATATCGGAGCAACCATGTCGCTCATCGCAGGCAATCTTGGCGTCGTCCAACGCATACTCGATGGGCAGAAGATGATCTGGGGCGTCTGCGCCGGCGCAGCCGCACACCTGTATGGCGACCGGCGACCCATCCAAGATATCGATATCCTCGTCGGCCCCGGCCAGCTCCCCAACGTGGTGAATCTGCTGCTCCAACAGCAGAAAGCGGTTCAATTCGACGGCACCCGCATCTTGTGGCGCGGCATCAAAATCTTTTCCGACCTCAGCGTCAAGCGCAATGGCACAGTCCACCCCTTCGTCCTCGACGCGGCCATGACTGCACGGCTACGCCGTCTGCCGCTGCTTGGCGCGACCGTCGCCGTCCTGTCGCCTGAGGATGTGCTGCTGCACAAAGTGCTACTGAGTCGCGGTGCCGAGCAGGGCAAATCCGATCTGGTTGATGCGATTGGCATCGCCAAGCGCCATCAGATGGATCACGACTATCTGCGCGAGCGGATGGAAGCGATGCACACGAATGGCCCGACCATCACCGCACTCGCCCAATTGGGTATCGTCCTCTAGACACAATACCGTTCAAATAAGCCCTGCCAAACCTTCCGGGAAGCTTGATCTGGCGCTTTAGATGCCGGTAGTCAGCTTCCCGGAAGGTTGCTCGTCGTTATTTGAATATCGTCCCCTAGACTCGCCTCGCACCCGCTCGCAAACCCTCCGATCCGCATCAGAACGCAGTGATCCTCATCTGCGATTGCCCCGCATATTCGCTGATCATCGCCCCGTTCCTTCAGGATAAGCGTTGTGCTTTCTTCACCCGTAGATACCTATACCGCAACCCTCCGAAGCCCCATGGCGTGATAAGATCGTGCCATGATCGGGCTGCCTATGATGTTAATTCTAATCGTTGCCATGGCTGGGATTGGCTCAGGAACAAGCAATGCAGCGGAAAGGACCATTCCCATGAACCACCACTTCTGGGTCCGTAACATCCTCCTCGGACTGATATTGATGATCGGGATAGCACTCCTCGGCTCCTATTACCCCAGCCCTGTGGCCGCAAGTAGCCTCTCCAACGAGACCTTGTCGCTCAGTTACGACGCATCGCTGGATGGGAACACCTACATCAATGCCTTCGCCGTCTATAACCGAAAGCTCTATGCCGGCTCGGGCTATAACAGTGCGATCTATGTGTATGACGGCACGGCTTGGTCCCACAGCTTCACGGCCGATAACGGCAATTCCGGGTCTGTGTGGGCACTCGCGGTGTTTGAGGGCAAGCTCTACGCCGGGACGAATTACTACGACTTCAGCGTCGGGCAGAACCGCAGCCGTATCTACGTGTATGATGGGGTGACGTGGTTGGTTAGCAAGGACTACTCACCGGCGAATGACCTTCACAACATCTTGGCCTTCGCGACCTACAACGGCAAGCTGTATGCGAGTACGGGCGACTATGGCAAGATCCTCGTCTTCGACGGCACGACCTGGACCGATATGGGCGTCAGTCTCGGCGGGCAGCTTTATAATCTGGTCGCCTACAACGGCAAACTCTACACCGCCTTCGACAATGTGCATGTCTACGACGGTGCCAACTGGACGACCCTGCCTGCCCTAACAGGTATCTACACGCTTGGCACCTACAACGGCAAGCTGTACGCGGGCGGCACCGGCGGCAACGTGTATGTCTATGACGGAACAAGCTGGTCGATCAGCTACACGATCACTGGCGAGTTCATCCGTGCGATGACGGTGTTCAACAACAAGCTGTATGTAGGCACCGAGTCCAACGGCTACTTGTATGTCTACGACGGCAGCACCTGGGCCTTAAGTCAGGATCTGCCGGACAGCCGTCTCGAAGTTCTTGGCAGCTACAATAACAAACTCTATCTCGGAACCTGGTTCACTGGTCGGATCTACGAACTCACGCCAGCGGTTAGCTATGTGTTCACCGGCTTCTTCCAGCCGATTGATACCAATCAACCGAATACAGCGAAGGCTGGTAAGACCATCCCAATCAAGTGGCGGCTCGCCGATGACAATGGTGTGCCCATCTCCGATCCAAGCAGCTTCGTGAGCGTCAATTCGTCGCCCACGTCCGGGAGTTGCAGTGGTATTCCTGACGCGATCGAAACGTACGCAGGCGCGTCTGGTCTGCAATACCTGGGCGATGGTTACTGGCAATTCAACTGGAAGACTCCGACAAGCTATGCTGGGCAGTGTCGAACCATGAGTCTCAACCTCAACGATGGCGGGACAGGCCGCACCGCGACCTTTATTTTCAAATAGGGAATAGCGCAGCAGCACGCCTTCGGCACCCCTCTCCGCTCTGGGAGAGGGGGCTGGGGTGAGGGAAAGCGGCTCACTGTTTCTGCACTTCGCTATAGGCGCGCACGTCCTCGTGTGCGACATCAGCCCCTTGTCAGGTATGGTAAGATGAGAATGCAGCAATGAGGAGGCAACCATGGCATATGATGAAGCCTTGGCGCAGCGCGTACGTGCGGCGTTGAATGATGCTCCGGGATTGAGCGAGAAAAAGATGTTTGGGGGAATTGGCTTCCTACTTCACGGGAATATGGCCTGTGGGGTAAATGGCACCAACCTGATTGTGCGAATCAACCCAGAGCACTCCGAGGAGGCCGTTACCCAGCCATTTGTCCGACCGTTTGATATGACCGGACGGCCGATGAAGGGCTGGATTCTGGTTGATTCCGAAGGTGTGCAATCGGAAGACGATCTGAAAGACTGGATTGAGCAAGGTGTCATCTTTGCTCAGTCGTTACCATCGAAATAGCGTTGCTTCGTCCTCAATTACGCACTAACAACCTTGTGCGACATCAGCTTATTGTAATCTAATAACCTGATGATCAGGAATGCGCTCAGGAGTTCTCGGCAGGCATTCACAAAGCCACAAAGAGGAGGAAGAACATGGCCGCAAAAGCTACAACGGGGATGCTAAGCCAGACGGATCGGTGGCTTCTGCTCTTGCCGACAGCTGCTGGTATTTTATTTGGCTTGGGTTCATTTTTGTTGGGTGGTGGCTTTGGCGTGCTGTTCGGCTTCCCTGGCAATGATTCGTTTCTGTATCGCTGCGCGGGCGCTGCTACATGCGGTTACCCAGTCGGACTGCTTTTGGGACTGCGGCAGCAAAGTTGGTCCGCCCTGCGCCTACCCGTCATCGCGACGCTGGCATTCAATCTCGCATCCATCTTTATCTGTGTGATAGAGATTCTTAGCGGCAACACCAGACCGATTGTCTACGTGATAGCGCTGGCGTCAATTGTAAACACGCTCATCACCGCGAGTCTGCTCAGGCGTTATTCCGGTGAGCCGCGACCTGCTTCAGACATTTCTCCACTCCTACGGTATGGACTGATTCTTGGTGGAGTGCTTGCGGGAGCATTTGGATTGCTTCCCTTGCTGATACCAGCTCAGTTCTCTCAATTGGTTGGCTACAAAGGGACGGACGTATTCGTCATTCGCCAAGCCGGTGCCGCGTCGCTGGGATATGGTGTGATGGCATTTTTGGCGCTCAAATCAGGCGTCTGGCAGGAGGTTCGTCTACCGACGGTCATGGCGCTGATCTTCAATGGGTTAGGCTTTGTCGCGAGCGTCATCGCCTTGCTTGCGGGGGATCCAATCTTCATTGTTGCGCTGATCGGGGCAGCGTCTTTGTTCTACTCAATCATGATCTTCATCGCTCTCCAGCGCGGAGGAAAAGTGTAAAAGCTGATTTCTTCCGTCTTCTCTTGTGCGACATTATGCGATTAAGCGAACAAGAAAAAGCCGGCCTGGTGGCCGGCTTTCCTCGTGGCGGCGATGGCTGGACTTGCGCCAGCAGCTATCGTTTGGCGAAGGCTGCGCGAGGTTTGGCCTTACGCCGCCGGCCCATGAGCGCTTTCAGCATCCATGGCTTGTCCTCCAGCGCGATCCTGGCGATCATGTGATATTGCACCACACACTGGTGCAGCGCAGCCACCGCCTCCTGCTGCACATATGATAGCTAAATCGCTGCGGTCTAGAATATTTCGTCGAATAACGATTGATACCCCGCATCAGCCTTCCGGCTGATTGACGCCCTCCCCAGCCTTTGCTATACTTGTCGCAATCTTTCCTGAAAAGGGCACCGTCATGCGCTGGGATCGTAGTACAAGCTGCTGGAGTTCTTCTCGTGGGGGAATGCTGCGCGCAGGCCATAGGATCACTGTGTCCTGCGACCGGCAACGCATCTAACGACTTTCTGAGAAACGCAATCGAACGTCGTGGGCCAGCGCAGTGGCTCACGGCGTTTTTGTGTCGAGGAGGAAATAATGATTATCGCCGATCTCAATAATGTCGCACGCACGCATGGCGGGCGCACGATCTTCACAGGAATCGCCTGGTCGCTCCAGGATGGCGAGAAGATCGGGCTGGTCGGGCCGAATGGCATCGGCAAATCGACGCTGCTGCGGACGTTGGCCGGTATCGAGCCGCCCGACGCCGGCAACGTCACGCTACGGCGCGGCGCGCGTGTGGCCTATCTGCCGCAGGAGTATAACGGCGAGCCGAGCCGCAACGTGCTGGCCGAGCTGCTGGCCGCCCGCGCAGACTTGGCCGCGTTGGAGGAACGTATCGCCGCACTGGAGACGCGAATGGGCGACCCGGCGGTGGCCGCCGACATGCGCATGCTCGAACAGGTGCTGACCGAGCACGAGCGGCTGATCGAGCAGTTCGAGCGCGAGGGCGGCCCGATGCTACACAACCGCGCCGAGATGCTGTTGCACGATCTCGGGCTCGACGAAACGCACTGGCAGCGGCCAATGGAGTTGCTCAGCGGCGGGCAGCGCAAGCTCGTCGGGCTGGCGCGCTGCCTGCTGGCCGACCCCGACATCTTGCTGCTCGACGAGCCGGATAACCACCTCGACCTCGCGCGCAAATCGCTGCTTGAGCGCGTCATTCGCGGGTTCACAGGCGCGGTGGTGATCATCTCGCATGATCGCTACCTGCTTGACGAGACGGTCGGCATCATCGTTGAGCTGGAGCAGGCGCGCGATGGCGGCTGCCGCTTGATTCGCTGGGAGGGCAACTATTCGGCCTACGTAACGCAGAAGGAGCTAGCGCTGCTCAAACAGCAGCAGGACTTCGTCGCGCAGCAGAAGGAGATCGCGCGGCTCGAGGCGGCGATCGCGCGCTTCAAGCTATGGGCGAGCATTGTGATCAACGAGCGCCATATCAAACAGGCGCGCAACAAGCAGCGCCAGATTGATCGCATGGATAAAGTCGATCGGCCGGTGCTGGAGCGGCGCAGGATGGCGCTGCAATTTCACCCGCACGCGCGCGGTGGTGCCAAGGCGATCGAGCTGCGCGGCGTCGATAAATCGTTTGACGAGATCATTTTGCTCGACGCGCAGGCGACAATCATGAACGGCGAGCGCGTGGGAATCGTCGGGCCGAACGGCGCGGGCAAATCGGTGCTACTGCGGATGATTCTGGGTATGCTGGAGCCCGACGACGGCACGATCTGGGTCGGGCCGAGCATCCACCTGGGCTATTACGCCCAGCAGCACGAGACGCTCGATATGACCCAGACGCCGATCGAGGCGTTGCGCGCGCTGCGCCCGATGTACGAGGGCGAGGCGGTCGCCAAGCTCGGCCGCTTTCTCATCCCCTACGCCGCCACCACGCAGCCGATCGCGCGACTCAGCGGCGGCGAGAAGAGTCGCGTCCAGCTCGCCCGGCTCATGCTCACCGGCGCGAACTGCCTGCTGCTCGACGAGCCGACAAACAACCTGGATATTCCTTCGGCTGAGGTGCTGGAGCAGGCGCTCGACGAGTTCGCCGGCACGGTCGTGGTCGTCTCGCACGACCGCTACTTCCTTGATCGCGTGGTCGATCGCATCTTTGAGGTGCGCGATGGCGAGCTACAGGTGTACGAGGGCGGGTATAGCTACTATGCCGAGGAGGTAGAACGGCGCAGGCGACCCGCGCCGGTAGTGGCAGTTGCAGCGCCAGTGGTACGGCGTAAGCGTGAAGCGTGAACCGCTGAACCGCTGATTATGCTGAGGACGCTGAACCGCTGAAACGTCAGACGTGACGGCTATAGGCTGAAGGCTGAAGGCTGAAGACTATCGGCTATCGGCTATCGGCTATTGGCTATTTTCACGTTAGCTTGCGATGCGCTCGCGGACGATCGCCAGCACGCCCTCGGCCTCTTCATCGAGGCCGATCGTCAGGTCTTCGACTTGCGCGCGAA
>Ga0075423_10007868_pt1 | contig 10089 bp, 10 predicted proteins | sample SoiMethybrSBSTD2_FD_80114 | JGI IMG/M metagenome (GOLD analysis project Ga0075423, IMG submission 80114) | Bulk soil microbial communities from a Populus tree surrounding site in Tennessee, USA - Soil MetaG P. TD hybrid SBSTD2 | ecosystem: Environmental > Terrestrial > Soil > Tree plantation...
CGGCAAGCCGAAGTTCAGAATCTGTGTGACGATATCCGCGGGCAAGAAATAAAATGTGTTGCCGGGGAATTCACCGGCGAGCTTTTTACGCAACTCGCGGACATATTCAGTCGTAGGGCGATGATTCTCTTTGAGGGAGACGAGGATGTCCGCATCGGCCGCGCCAATGAGGCCGGACGTGCTGTGCATGTAATTAATGGTGCTGTAAGGCAGTCCGATGTTGTCGAGAATGCTGTCCAGTTCCTGGGCCGGAATGACACGGCGGATCGAGTTTTCGACGAGATCGGCAAGCCGCGCGGTTTCTTCAATGCGCGTGCCGGTCTTGGCACGCACATGGAGGGTAAACTGGCCGCTGTCGGTGTCGGGGAAAAAGTTTTCACCCAGCCAAGGCACGAGCGCCCAGGCGCAAAGACAGAGCAGAAGAAAGACCGGGACAAACATGAACCGTCGATGAACCAGCCTCGTGAGCAGGCGTTGATAGCTGAGCCGAAGGCGCTCAAACCTGCGCTCGAACGAATCCTGAAACCGGACGAATGGATTGCGCGAAGCAGCAGCATGATGGTCTTTCGGTTTCAGTAGATACAGCGCCATCGTAGGCACCAGCGTTCGGGACAAGAAATACGACGCGAGCATGGCGAAGACCACCGCCTCGGCCAGAGGCACGAAGAGGTAACGGGCGACGCCGCTCAAAAAGAACATCGGCAAAAAGACGATGCAGATGCACAAGGTCGACACGAGAGCGGGAACGGCGATTTGCGACGCGCCGTCCAGAATCGCCTGCTTAATTTCCTTACCCTGATCCAGATTCCGGTTGGTGTTCTCGATCTCGACCGTGGCGTCATCCACCAGCATGCCCACCGCGAGCGCGAGCCCGCCGAGCGTCATGATGTTGATGGTTTCCCCTAAAAAGCTCAGGACGATGATTGAGACCAGAATGGACAGCGGAATGGAAATCGCAATGATCAGCGTGCTGCGCCAGCTTCCCAGAAAAATCAGGATCATCAAACCGGTGAGACAGGCAGCGATGACTGCTTCACGGATCACGCCGCTCACAGCGGAGCGCACGAAGATCGATTGATCCGCCAGGGGCTGGACTTTCAATGCCTGCGGCAGTGTGGCCGTGACGCGCGGAAGAATCTTGCGAATGCCGTTGACAACGTCAAGTGTCGACGCGCTCCCCGCCTTGAGCACGGTCACGAGCACGCCGCGCAGGCCATCGTGCCGGACGACGTTGGTCTGCGGCGCGAACCCCTCGCGCACATGGGCGACATCGCGCAAGTAGATCGTGGAGTTGCCGACGACTTTGACGGGCAGGTCGTTCAGTTCCTGCACTGTCCTCGGCGCGCCGTTAAGATCGACGTCATACTCGAATTCACCGATCTTGGCGGTGCCCGAGGGCAAGACCAGATTTTGTAAATTCACCGCGCTAACGACATCGGCGGCGGACAATCCTTTTGATTGGAGCAACGCCGGATTGAGATCGATCATCACTTGGGTTTGTTTACCGCCGTAGGGATAAGGTATCGCCGCGCCGGGTACTGTGACGAGTTGGGTTCGCAAAAAATTCAAGCCAAGGTCGTTCAACTGCTGTTCGGAGAGTCCCTCTCCGGAAAGCGCAAGCTGGATGATCGGCACGGTCGAAGCGCTGAAATTTAGGATAATCGGAGGCTGTGCGCCGGCGGGCAACTGGCGCAGAGCGACCTGAGATACGGCCGTTATCTGGGCGTTGGCGGTATCGAGACTCGCATTGGGCTGCAAATAGATCTTGATGATCGATTGACCATTGATAGTTGTTGATTCGATGTGCTCGATGTTGTCCACGGTCGTGGTGAGAATGCGCTCGAAGCCGGTCGTAAATCGGCCTTCCATCTCTTCCGGATTTAGTCCCGTGAACTGCCAGGCGACAGCGACCACGGGAATATTGATATTGGGAAAAATATCCGTCGGCGTGCGCGAGATTACCACAGGACTCGCCAACAGGATCAACAGCGCCAGGACGACAAAAGTATACGGACGATTAAGTGCGAGTCTGACTATCCACATAGTATGATGGTCACTTTAACGATGTTCATTGCAGGGAGATGCCAAAGGGAGCAGGAGCCGAGCTTCACTCTAGAATTAGATCTCCCATTTTCTTGGTAACGAGTGTATGGGCAATCGATATGCCAAAGTCGATGAAATGTTTGGAAAACCCCTTTGAGAATAAATTCAAAGGAGTTGCATGATCACAATCATGAAGCGAGACAAAGTCGGTGCCGCATTATCGACAGCTGCCGAAATACGGGCATTGACTTCCGCGCAGCGCCACAAACATTGGATAATTTACAAGCACCTATGCTCGACTGGCTTTCGTGAGCGTTGCGCTTATCGGGCTGGAAAAACGATTTATCGGATGGGTCAAAAAGACGGACCGGGGCAGTTGAGCACATGGATACTAGGATCAAACCGAATCGCCGTCTAAAAAGACCACGAAAGTTCCTTCGAGTTTGTCGCTCTCGTCTATTAGCCCCCGATCTACAGCCAACCTTTGGATGCCGAATCGATCAAACCAACTTATCGCTACGAGATCACCTGTGCTACCGTAAAGTTCCCAATAATCGGCGGCCCTTTTTGTAGTCACATCGTCATAAACGTACGCCGCTAACGTGCCCCAAACTTTTCCTCCTTCAACAACCCAGGGGTGAGAGGAGACGAGAGTCATGTTATCGTGCGCCGGCACCGCAACGCTTTCCCATGCCGAGGCGTTGTCGTTGGGTTGTAGCTCGCCAGCTCGAACGTCGCCAAAAAACAATAACTGGGCGACAATCCCCAAGATGATGAAATAGATCTTATTCCTGAGTGCCATAACTGACTCCGTCACTACCGACCTGAATGCATCCGATACCTGCGGTTTATCCATCGCCGTAGATCTCACGCCTATCTCGCTAAGCATCGTCGATCATTTCGCCGATCTGCGAACCAACCGCTCAATCCTCCAGTCACGAGCAACTTCGTTTTTCGACGCTCATCATTCGTACGTATCAACGTTTTCAAAATGTACTTTTCAAATATGTGCGTTGGTACCTGTACCGTAATTCTGTGGCGGTACATTGCCGCTCTTGAATTCGACCTCGTGGTCAAACAGGTACTCATGTTGCCCGTCTTCAAATTTAACCAGCAAAAGAGTGCGGCCAAGATTTTCGGTCACCGAAACGAGAGTGCCTTCTCTCGGCAGAAACATACCTGTTTTTGGGGACCGAATGGTTTTGGTTACATTTAGCTTGATACCTGTCTCCATAACCTGACTCCTCGCTTCAACGTCAAAGTTTCGAATTGAATATGTTTTCGTTCTCTTCGCTTCTACTCGTCAGAGGCGTTCATCTCTTTCCAGAGACCGGGATCATTCGGCCATTTCCAGAAATCACCGTCGAGGCAATACTCTGCGCTGCTGCCCGAGCCCATAGGAGGATTCCGACTAGAAACAGGCCCGACAAAAATAGCTGAATACTTTTCACCTCGTTCCCCTTTGAGATTCAAAGGGGCAAGGACCATGCCAGCGAGATGGGAGTGTCAATAACCGACGGATATAAAGGACTTCTCAATTCAGAACCGGCGAAGTTGTTTGTGATCTGGTATCGATGACGAAGATGTCGTGTCGAAATCTCGTAAGATGACTAGATTCCGGCACGACCACCGACGGGGATTCCCGAGGCTCCTGTCTCGGATTGAGAGAGCTTGGTTGGATTTACTCGCGCGGACACCACGTAGGTGGACGTTTGCTAATAACGAAGCCATGGTGCCCTGAACCTTCCGCTCACAGATGAGGGGCTGATCCCTGGTGCGTCGCTCTGGAGCGCAGTAAGAACACCAACAAAGCTAAAACGGCCGTCGCGCTCAGTACGTAGAGCAACCAACGGTGGCGATGGAATAAAGCCGCAATGACGTGGATGTCATTGCCCATATAGTAAGTTCCGAGACCCCATGCGCAGGTCCAAAGAAGCGCCCCTGTGACATTGTACACAGTGAAAGTCCACCAGGGCATGCGCATAACTCCGGCGATGATTCCATTCAACTGCCTCAACCCGTCGAGAAATCGCGCGAAGATGATGAGTACGCTACCGCGCCGTTTAAAAATATCCTCGAGGCGCTGCTGCCGTGTCGTGTTGACCTTGAGTTTGTTGAGCACAGCGCGACCGCCCCAGCGACCGATTGCATAGCCGATGCTATTCCCAATTGTCGCCGAGGCCGCTACGAGGAACAGAAGCCATGTAATATTTATCCGTCCCTTAGCGGCATCGAGGGCGCCCGCCATCAACAAGGTTTGCCCGGGTGTGGGAATCCCCAGACCCTCGGCCAATACAGCCGCGGCGACAACGCCATAACCATAGCGCTCCAACAGCGGCTGCGTTCGCGCAAGATAGCGCTCGAACTTCAGTTGCGTCGGATCTACGCCACGGTCCGGGGCGGTAACAATGCGGTCAGCCGCGGCACGAGCCGAGCCTGCGAACAGTAGGGACAGCAAAAGCGCTCCGAGCACTATCAGGCAAAAAGACAGCACTGGCGCGAAGGATGGCGGGAAAACCGAGCGTTCACATCTTGGCTGGATAGTCTGTTTGATTTCCAATGGGGCAGGGCTGCAAATTATTTTGCCATCGTCCATTGGATTCTTTTCGGACGCGAGCCAGTTTCCGCATGCAGACTGCTTGAAAATGTTTGTGACTTTAATGAGATCGGCCAGATCGTCATCGGCGATGCGATACGCTTCTTTCGGCAGCCGATTGGACGGCCAATTGCCGAGGTCGTTTGTCTTGCGCGGCGGCGCTTAAATTTTGATGGGAAGTGGTCCACGAGAGACACTGATCCGGTGGCGGCTCAACCATTTGGCGACAGAGTAGAGGACCTTTGTGCGAGCTGCCAAATTAATCGCTGCATTCGCACCTTTTACATTCCCTTCGTCGCGGCTTTGGTAATTACGCCACAGGCGATACGATCGCCGGAGTTACCCGCAGGATCCGTGACATTGTCATCGGCGCTTGCGTGCACGACGATGGCGCTTCCGTCGGAGTCAAAGACGGACGTTTGTCCAGCCGAGCGTTATATTTTCCACGAGCACCGCATAGCGTCCGGCACCTTCCTTGTTGACGTACATGTCGGGTAGATCACCGGCGTGAGGACCATCGGGATTTTTGAAACCGTGCTTTTTGTTCTGCGGATTGAAATGTCCTCCGGCGCTCGTAAAGGCGGGCTCTTCACACTTCCCAACCGCATGGCCGTGAACTGCATGGAGCCCTTCGGGGAGCCCATTGACGTTCATGCTGATCAGCACACCACTGCTGATCTCACGAGCGAAGCGCTGCCGACACTTTTTCCCTCGGCGTTCTTGATATCAGCGCGGGCCTGGTTCTGCATGCCGGCGCTCGCGGTCTGTATCCACAGAAATAATAAGATCAATAAGATCGCGACTAACGCAACGATGTCCAGTTTTATGTGCATTTTTATTGGCCTCCTTCGAGTGAGAGGTGCGGATGCAGCGGAAAGCCGGCTTGGTAATCCGCCGGGTTCTTGGAGGCAAAATGATCCAGCAGCAAAAAAAGATCGAGGTCGTCAAGAGTCCGTGTCGTGATAGTTCTCCGGAGGCTGCCGCCCGCTCCTTCGACAATCCACTGCGGTTTCATAATTTTGGCGATTTTTCTAAGCGCTGCTTTCATTGTTTTGCTTCCCTATAATCAGCATCTGGATTTGGGATTGATTTTCGATCTCGGAACCATCTCTGGTTCGTTTCCTTCCATTGAATGTTACCTTTGGAGCGCAAGTGCGATGCCAAAGCACCTGAACGCGTAGAATCTAGAAATAGCGACAATGAGGCGGCTTTACAGTTTCGTCGCGCCTGGGTTAGCAGGGCTGTGTCGAAGAAGTCTGCCGATCTGTTGGCACACGACGAAATGTCGACGAGTGACTACTGGACAAACACATTCCGGCAGCACTCTTTGAATGGCACAGTCGTTGCGCCGGATGACGGGAAAAACCATGAAACGCGAGTTCACCCCAAGCAGCATCCGGGGGGTCTGGAGGTCTTCACATTGAAGCATTTGATGCGGTTAAATTTAGGATTGGGGCTGTGGCTCATGATCTCGCCATTCGTCCTCGAACTGGTAAATCGACGCGTGTTTCGAGTCGGTTGGGAAGATTTCCTCCTGGGTTTCGGTATAGCAACTTTCTCGCTATGCCGCTTGTCCTCGGGAGCAGGTGCTGCGCTTTTGGATTTCGTGATTATGGCCCTAGGCCTGACCACACTGCTTAACCCGATCGTCTATCACTACTTCAACGTTAAGGTGGTCGCCTGGAACAACCTGGTAGTAGGGTCCATGGTTTTGATTCTGGCAATCTATGACGATCGCAAAATTTCGAAATCGCCGAAAACGATCGAGGAAAACCGCGGGTGAGACAGTTCGACTATGTTAACTATAATGCTCCTTCTAGCTTCAAATGCATTCATGACGTTCGCCTGGTACAGACACTTGAAGCATCGGTCCGCGCCAGTGCTAGAAGTAATCGTCGTGAGTTGGTTGATCGCCTTCGGGGAGTACTGTTTCCAGATTCCGGCCAATAGAATCGGCTATGGTCGATTTACAGGTTACCAGCTAAAGATTATTCAGGAATGTCTTACACTATCGGTCTTCGTCGTATTTGCGTACTTCTATCTAGGCGAGACGATACGATGGAATTACGCCATCTCGTTTCTCTGCATTTTTTTGGCGGTACTGTTTGGTTTTTGGGGGACAGCTCTGAGACAACGAACGGCCTCTCCAAAAAGTTCACTGTTCCAGGTTCAACGTATTATCCCGGTCCCACGTTGAACTTTTAAACCTTAGAGTCTTCTTACGCTTCTCCCAGGCCAGCCCGAACAGGGTTTGTTATGCTGACGTGCGCATTCGAGCCGCCATTAAGAACGAAAATGAGGCAACACAACACTCGCGATGTTGGCGTCGTCTTCTCAGAACGTATACTGAAGCGCCGCATAGAAGAAGTTACTATCTTTGTCCCGGCCCGTCTTGTGAATGAATTCTCCGGTGGAGAAGAAGCTGTAGCCCGTATAGCCTTGCCAATGGCGGGTGAAATTGTAAGTGGCGAGCAGATCCGTCTCCGCTCCGACGTAGCGGGCCCGGGTGGCGGTTCCGGCGCGCAGCACCGCGCCGGATTTGTTGTAGATGGCATCGCGATCGGACGCGCGCCAGAACAAATATTGCTGAAGCGAGAGCGTAAGATCGTGCACGGGGCTCAGCGAGATGCCGGCGCTGGGACTGATGATATTCTGCCGCCCGATGTAATCGATGTAGCCAAGATACGCATGGCCGTTCGGATAGAGCTGATTGAAGGTGCCGACGCCTCCGCCGCGCTTTTTATCGCCGCTGGCGTAATCAAACTCAAAGTACACGCGCGGTGTAAAGTCTTTGACCGGCAGGGTGTAGCCAAGGACGGATGTGAACATCCCCGCGCCGACGCGCCCGTGCCCGACGTGTCCGAATTGGCCCGCCGTTTCCATCTCAAAATCTAAGTTAGTCTCACCGATCTTGCCCGCAGCGCGTGCGCCGATGGTTTGTCGCTCTTCCCGACCGGAGGTGCCGTTGAAGGCGACTCCGAGATTGTTCACACCTAGCCAGTAAAGATCGAGATTCATCGGCAGTATATGCGCCGGTCCGTTACTGAAGATGCCGAAGAGCTGGCGGTCCGAGTTGGACTGGTTGAATTTATATTTGTCCACGATCACGGTCTGTGCCCAAAAAGGAGTGACGGCCCAGCCGCTGATCCTGACGATCGCTTGGGCGCCGTCGAAGGCGCGAGCGATCTGCGTGAAATCGCCGGGCCCGACCAGCCGCTGGGAACCGAATATCAGCTCCTGACGGCCACCGCGCAAGGTCACGTTCGTCTCCTTGCCGAACGGGATCATGATGTCGGCGAAGCCGTTCAGAAGGTCAGCTTGATCGTAAAATCCGGTGCTGTTGCGGCCCTGGAGATCGCGGTCTGTCGCCAACGCGCTCCTCCCTTCAGCATAGATGCGGAAATAAGGGGTCACGTGAAGATCGGCATTGAGCCGGAACCGCGACAGCAGGTAAGTATCCGAGCGTTTGGGCGCCGACGAGCCCCACTGGAATTGATCAAAGTATTCCACACGCTCACGGATCTGACCACCGAGGCTCAGCCAGACACTCTGATCGGCAGTGAACGGGATAAATTTCAGGCGGTCCCAAAAATCCTCGGTCTTGCTCGTATCCACCCCTTCCAAGGTTGACCAGTCCTCGTTGAACCGTCCGGCTGATCCGATCTGAAGCGCGGGGCGCTTTACTTCAGCGGCAGCCTTTTCGCTCTGGGCCCACCCGGGAAGCGCGCTGTAGACGAGCAGCGCTTGGAGCGCCACGCCTATGATTACGGTGCGGCACCGACGACGCACCACATATTCGCTCCTGCAGCCGTTCGTAATTGCGCTCTCGAGAACAACCCCGTGATCGGCCTTGCGTGATTTTCCGCAGACGACTGCGCGATTTGCTTCCATGGCGTCACCTCCTGAACCTTACGAAGACCTCGGCGTACCGTTTAAACCGCATCTCAGGATTTACGACTTAGGGTTTTCTTATTTTTCGTGTTCTCGATAACTAGCTCCGTGCCTTAAATTTTCTGAAGCATTTTTAGTTGCCCCATACGGGTGTCTTTGTGCGCGTTCAGCGTACGCTACAGTCCCAAGTCCAGAGTGCGAACCTTCTGCAGGCGCTGGCGGACATCCTCCCAGTTGACGATCTTCCAGAATGCCTTCACCCACTCCCCCTTCACGTTTTCGTATTGCAGGTAGTAGGCGTGCTCCCACATATCGAGCACGAGCAGGGGCACGGTGCCGTTGCCGATGTTGCCTTGGTGGTCGTACACCTGCTCGGTCACAAGCCGCTTGGCGAGTGGCTCCCACGCGAGCGTGCCCCAGCCCGAGCCTTGGACGTTGAGGGCGGCCTCATTGAGCTGGCCCTTGAGGTTGGCCACCGAGCCAAACGACTCTTTGATGGCATCGAGCAGTTCGCGGTCGGGTTCACCACCGCCATGCGGGCCCATGTTGCGCCAAAAGAGCGAGTGCAATACATGTCCGGAGAGATGAAAGGCGAGGTTCTTCTGGAGCTGGTTGATGGCCGCGAAATCCCCCTTCTGCCGAGCCTCGGCGAGCTTCTCAAGGGTCGTGTTCGCGCCGACAACGTAGGCGGCGTGGTGCTTGTCATGATGCAGCTCGAGCAGCCTCGCCGAATAGTGCGGTTCGAGTGCGGCGTAGTCATAGGGCAAGTCGGGGAGCGTGTAACGCTTATCCATTGTTAGCCTCCAAATTTTTTAATTCGTGATAATCGATGCGACTTTTGTAGACTAAATACGCTGGAGTCAACCTCAGAACGCCGGAGACATACAGCAAGACGACCCGAAACCGTGATGCGTTCGGCAACACGACAAGCGCATTGAAGAGCTTGTCCACGTTTGTAGAAAAGGAGAGGCGCCACCAAACTCCTCTGGAGTGAATTGCTTGGCTCATCAATCAGCAAACATTGAGCCAACCAGCCAAGGAGTTCGACTCTTGTAGCACATCGATTACGTCGAACATCGCAACGCCTGAGGAACCGAGACGATGAACTTGTTCAGAATCGGCACGCGTCTTTCTATAGCGGCTGCTCCGTGAGATGTGGTGTCGACATGTCGGAACCTGTCGACATTTCGACACCACCGGCGGCTGCGATTCACTTTCAGCTAGACTGCGAAGCACGAGGGGCCGAGAGCCGGATCGCAGGCGCGCCTAATCGTCGAAGATAAAAAAGTCGCGTCAGTTGAGACTGCTGAGAGCGCTCGTGTTCCGTAACAATAACCTCATTCTGAGCTCAACTCTGGTATTGATTTCCGGCGATAATCAGTTTTCGTTCCTTTTTCATCTTCAAAGTCCCGCAAAAAGCATGACCACAGAGCGCGCCTCGGCCCGGTAGGCACAGCCGGGAACCGACGCCGCTGTCTCCCACGGGACGATATCGTCCGGCGAGTCGAGGGCTGTGTCGATCCAGCGGCGCCATGGCGTTTCGCCTGCCTTATCGACCC
>Ga0075423_10007869_pt1 | contig 10088 bp, 5 predicted proteins | sample SoiMethybrSBSTD2_FD_80114 | JGI IMG/M metagenome (GOLD analysis project Ga0075423, IMG submission 80114) | Bulk soil microbial communities from a Populus tree surrounding site in Tennessee, USA - Soil MetaG P. TD hybrid SBSTD2 | ecosystem: Environmental > Terrestrial > Soil > Tree plantation...
CCTCGCGCTCGGGGCCGCGATCCATACGACAGGGCGGACTGTCGCAGCGTCGGAGTTCTTCGTTGGTGATCGGCGCACCGTGCTCGAGGCGGGGGAAATTGTCATCGGCGCCACGTTTCCCATCACCGGGCGAGCCGCCTACGTGAAGTTCCTGAATCCGGCAGCGCGTTACGCCATGGTCGGGGTGTTCGCCGCACTGGCGAGCGATGGCAGTCCTCGTGTCGCGGTCACCGGCGCGCGCACGAACGGCGCGTTCCGATGGGGGGAGGCGGAGAGCGCCCTGGGCGCGGCGTTCACACCAGAGGGTCTGAACGGCGCTCGTCTGTCGCTCGAGGGGCTCATGGAAGATCTGTTCGCGGACACGGCGTACCGGGCGCACCTCGTCGGCGTGCTCGCCCGCCGGGCAGTCGCTCTCGCTGCGGGCCCGGCTCCGGGGGTCGTAGTGCTGTCGCACGGATCGAGAATCCGGCCGGAGGCTGCCGCCTAACGCGTCGCCGAGCGTGCTGGCGCCTAACGTTTTTGTGGATCGGACGCCATACACGGAGGAGGTCGCATGCTATTCCTGGTCGAGCTCGATCACGTGAATTCGGGGAATATGGTGACGCCTGAGTCAGGCCAGGCGTTCATCGAGAACATCATCCTGCCCACGCTCGCGCGAGCCGAGCAGCTCGTGGCGGAGAAGAGAATCCTGAGCGGCGGGCCTGTCGTGGGGCGCGTCGCACTGCGACTCATCGTCGATGCCGACTCAGCGGAACACGTGGACAGCCTGATCACGAGCTTGCCCGTGTGGCCGATGGCGGACACACGCGTGACGCCTTTGATGACGTTCAGTGAACGCCGCCACCACGCGCAGGACATTCTGGAGAGGCTCGCGGCCGCCCCGGCATAACGACCGCTAGTCGTGCCGCAACGCCGTTATCGGATCGACCCGAGACGCCTTGCGCGCGGGCAAATAGCACGCGGCCATGGCTGCAGCAACGAGCGTGACGGCGATCGCGAGGTACGTGACGGGATCTTCGGGGCGCGTCCTGAATAGCAGGTGTGTCATGAGGCGCGTCAGAAACGCCGCGAGCAGCACGCCCAGAGCAAGACCGACGAGCGGAACTCGCATCCCATCCACCATCGTCTTGCGCAACACGGCGGCGCTCGTGGCTCCCAGTGCCATCCGAAGGCCGATTTCGCGAGTCCGTTGTGCCACCGAGTAATGCACGATCCCATAAAGCCCGACGACCGACAGTATCAGCGCGAGCGCCGCGAATGCGGACAGGAGCCACGTCTCGAGTGAGCGCGCCGATTCGAAGTCTTCGAGCTGCTGGGCGGCCGCGGAGACATACCAGATGAGCGCGCCCGGGATGAGCTCCTTTATCGAGCTCTGAACGGCTCGGGCGACGCCGTTCGGATCGACACCCTTTCGTGTACGAACGAGCAGATCTGCCCTGCCTTGGGGGACGGGGACGTAGGCGGTGAAGTACTCCGGGATGGTGCTTCGCTCACGACCCTGACGATGCATGTCACCAACGACTCCAACGATCTCGAACGAGTTGCGGCTCTGTGACCCGATTGTGAAGACACGTCCGAGCGGAGTCTCGTTAGGAAAGAACTGGCGCGCGAACGTTTCGTTCACGACAACGGGCTCCTGGGTGGCGCCGGTCGGAGTGCGTGCACGCACGGCCAGGGTGGCGTCACCGGATTCGAGATACCGACCGCGAAGCAGGGGAACTCTCATCACCCGGAAGAAACCGGAAGTAACGCGTCCATCGTTCAGCTGACTCACTCTCAGCGAGTCGCGTCCGGGGATGGCGATGGAACGGTTTCGAACGGTTCCCCCGATGAACATGTCGTCGATGAAGCCGACGGCTTCCACTCCACCAAGCCCCGCAATCGCATTCACTGCGGTTTCCATCTGTTGCGCACGCGTGAGCGCGCCTGCCGCCTGGGCCGCGTCCGCTGACGAATCCGGGCCCGGGCCCCGTGATGGCGCAGCGGGAAATTCCAGGCGCACGGTAACGACCTGCCTCGGATCGAAGCCGGGGTCGATCGCACGCAGCTTATCGAAGCTTCGGAGCAAGAGACCTGCACCCGCCAGGAGAACGACCGCAAGTGCGCACTGCGCAATGACGAGAAGGCTGCGGAACCGCACCGTACGTCGGCTGCCAGATAGATCGCCGCGTTCCTTCAGGACGTCGGCACTCCTGGTCGAATCACTCAGAACCGGTGCCAGGCCCACGACGACTCCCGACACAACGGAGGCGGTCAAGGCGAACACCAGGACGCGCGCGTCGAGCGTGATCTCGTCGATCCGAGGCAATGCCCCGGCAGCGAACGCCCCTACCAGCTTGCCTAACGCCAACGCGACGACGAGCCCCAGCGCCCCACCAAGCCCGGCGAGGATCAGGCTCTCCACGATGAGCTGCGCCGCCAGACGCGCGCGTGTCGCACCGAGCGCGCGACGAACGGCAAGCTCGCGACGGCGCGTCGCTCCGCGAGCGAGCAGGAGACTCGCAACGTTGGCGCACGAAATCCCGAGCACGAGCGTCACGGATGCCAACAGCAGCCATAGTGTGGCCTGCACTCGCTCGCCGGTGAGGCTCTCGCGGAGCGACGCGACGGCGACCCCGAAACCGGGGAAATCGGATGGCACGTTTGGATACGACAGGGCGAGTCGCTTTCCAATGTCGCCGAGATCGCGCTCGACGTCGCGAAGCGAAGCCGAACGTGCGAGACGTGCGACGGCCATCCACCGGCGAGCCTCGGGTCCAAACGGCTCTGCAGTCTGTCGATCCGAGCCGGATGCGCCGAGCGCAGGAACCCAGAAGTCGACCTGGTTGTCAGGGAAATAGAACTCGCTCGGCATCACACCGATCACGCGGTACTCGGCGGTCGCAGGCGCGTTTCCCGCCGATGCATCGCGGCTATCCCCGCTCGATGCCTCCACGTGAAAGGCTCTGCCGACAACAGCGGAGTCTGCGCCGAATCGGCGACGCCAGAAGGCGTGACTTATCACGGCGACTCGCGCGCGCGATCGTTCGTCCGCGCTGGAGAATGCTCGCCCCATGACTGGAGAGGCGCCCAGAACAGCGAACAGGTTCGCGGAAGCGGCCGCCGCACGCAGACGTTCCCGATCGCCTTGCTCGTTCAGCGTCTCGCGATACGTCGTGTAGTGTGCGACATCCTGCAGGGTGTGATTCTGCTGTCGCCATGCGTCGACGACCGGAAGCGGAGAACGCTCGTCGTGAATCCCCCGACGGATGTCGTCGGTCGCGATCACCACGAGACGGCCGGCGTCGCGGAACGGCAAGGGCCGGAACAACACGGCGTTCGCCACGCTGAACATTGCCGTGTTCACGCCGATGCCGAGTGCCAGAGTCAGGGTCGCTATCGCTGTAAACCCCGGAACCCGTCGAAGGCCACGCAGAGCGTAACGCACGTCGTGAGTCATGAGTGCTCCTTTTGACACATCTCGAGCGTGGGATAGTTCCTGCCTCACCGATACGCGGCGGCCTGGATCCCGTACGACTCCGCGTATTGACGTCCACGCGCCATCAGCTCGTCATGGGTTCCGACCTCCGCGACCCGCGCCCCCTGGAGCACGACGATGAGGCTCGCCATGCGGACGGTCGAGAAGCGATGAGAGACGAGGATCGTTAGGCGCCCGTCCGCCGTCCTCGCCGCGCCGGCGTACCGTTCGAACAATGCGTGCTCCGTCTCCGCATCGAGCGCGGCTGTCGGCTCGTCCAACACCAGGACGAGCGGGCGGTCGCGCATGAACCCCCGCGCGAGTGCCACTCGCTGCCACTGACCGAAGCTCACCTCGACGCCGCCCGGCCACGTCGGTCCGAGCTGCGTGTCGAGGCCCGCGCCGAGCTGCGAGATCACGTCCGTCGCGCCGGCTCTCCCGACCGCCGTCGTCACTGCGGCTTCGTCATCCAGACGAGGCACGTCACCGACCCCGACACTGTGCCGCGCACGGAGCTCGAACCGGAAGAAATCCTGAAACGCGCCAGCCATCTTCGTGCGCCACGATTCCGCGGCAATGCGATCGAGCGGCACCTGGTCGATCAGGATCCGACCGGACGTCGGCTCATACATCTTCGCGATGAGCTTCACGAGCGTACTCTTGCCCGCGCCGTTCTCGCCCACCACCGCGACAACCGCGCCGGCCGGCAGATCGAGCGTCACATCCTCGAGGGCGAGCTTCTCGGTGCCGGGATATGCGAACGACACGCGCTCGAATCGAATGCCTCGCTCGAGCCGCTCGGGTGCCGGGAGCTCCTCCGCCGGCGCGAGGGACGCGGCGTAGTCCTCGAGCCATGCCAGCCGTCGAGCGCCATACACCCAGAAGCCGCGGAGAAATGCGAGCTCGCCGACCGTTGCACCAACGTAGGCCGAGAGCCGCGCGCCCGCCGCGAGCACGAGCAACACGGCTCCGGCCGAGGCGTGCAGCCCCGCCGCCACGAACACGACTGACCCGACGTACCCGGCGCCGAAGATCGCCCAGGCCGCGGTGTGCCACGTCATCGATCCCCACCGCGCGGCGGCAATGGGGCCATGGCCGGAGGCCCAGGCGGCGCGTCGATCGCGGATCAGCCGGTGGGCGATCCCCGTTAGGCGCACTTCCTTTGCCGGCGGCGCTGTGGTTGCGGTTGCGAACAGATGCCGGGCAAGGCGGTTGAACGGCGCCGCGCGCTCCTGAGCTGACCGCTCGACCTCCGGACGCCACGTGGACGTGAACACCGTGGGCGCCGCGAAGAGCACGAGGAGCACGAGCGCCGGATGCACCGAGACGAGAAGCGCGATCGTGACGGCGAGGCGGAGGATCCAGCCCGCCATCGAGAACACCGCCATGTACATGTGATCCAGCACGAATATCTGATCGCGGAGCATGGCGATCCGGTCGAGATACTCCGGAACCTCCTGATGCGCGATCGTCGCGATGCTCGCCTGAAGTCTCGCCACATGCGACTCCAGCGCGATGGTCACCTTGTCACGGAACTTGCGCTGGACGCGTGTGCTCACGGTTCGCAGGAACCAGGTCCCCACGGCCGAGACACCGAGCGCGATCGACGTGAGGAGAAGTTGCGTCGCGTTGCCGGTGGCGAGGGCATCCGCCATCAGCTTGAACCAGAGCGCAAGCAGCGCGTCCGGCACGGCTGCGGCGAGCGAGAGCCCAAACGCCCAAATCATGAGCGACGGTTCGTACCGCAATCCGAGTCGGCACAGCCGCCACATCGAGGGCAGCGACGCCGGAAGGTCGTCCTTCCTACCGGTCCTAGGTGAGGACGTCATGCGTCACGCCCTCCTCGTCCGTCGCCTCACCGAAGCGTTGCGCCTGAAGGTCGAACATCGTGCGATACCGGCCGTTCAAAGCCATGAGCTCATCGTGCGTGCCCAGCTCGATGACCTTGCCGTGCTCCAGCACGCAGATTCGGTCGGCGAGGCGAACGGTCGAGAACCGATGCGAGATCAGAATCGTGGTACAATGCGACGTCTCGGCCAGGATTCGCTCGAAGATCTCCGCTTCGCCGCGCACGTCGAGCTGTGCCGTCGGCTCGTCGAGCAACACGACACCGGCGCCGAGCCTAACGCCGCACAGCGCGCGGGCGAGCGCGACGCGTTGCCATTGGCCGCCGGAAAGATCGGTGCCGCCGGCGTAGGCGCGCGAGAGCACCGTATCCAGGTCGGCGAGCGACGACGCTCCGGCAGACGCGAGTGCTTCGCGGATCGCCGCGTCGCTCGCGCCTCCCGGCGCGACGTTGTCGCGCAGCGGCAGCTCGAATCGAATGAAGTCCTGAAACACCGCGGAGATGCGATGTCGCCACGCGGCGAGATCGAGATCGCGGAGGTCGACGCCGTCCGCTTCGATCGTACCGGCCTGCGGATCGTAGAGACGACAGAGGAGCTTCGCGAGCGTGGTCTTGCCGGCTCCGTTCTGCCCAACGATCGCGAGGGATGAGCCGGCGGGAATCGTGAGGTCGAAATCGTCGAGCACCGGAGCAGCGTCGCCTGCGCCCGGGTAGGCGAACCGCACGTGGCGGAAGCGGATCTCACGCGCCGGAAGCCCACGCGGGTCGCGGCTGCCTAACGTGAGCGCTCCCTTCGGCGCCATCGCCGGTTGGAGTCGCAGCACTGCCGCCACGGGTGCCGCGGCCCCATCGAGCGCCCAGCTGAACCCGCCGAACGCGATGAGGGATACGCCGACGGCGCATTGTGCGTAGACCACCAAAGCGCCGGTCGAAAGCTCCCCACTCGATGCCGCAGCGGCCAGCGCCCAGAACACCGCCACGTTCGCCGCGACGACGATCAGCAGACTCCAGATGACCGGCCGCTCTCGGAGCCTCGTGGCCTCGTACTGGAGTCGATGCAGCGTCGTCCGGCGCGCGACAAATCGCTCGAGTGTCCAGCCCGCGAGCCCGAACAGTCGCAGCTCCTTGCTCGCCGGGGGATCGACGGCGAGTCGGAACGCATAGTCGGCGTCACGCTGCGCCGCGCGCACTTCAGGGGTGTTGCGATCCCACCAGACGGCGCTTTCACGCAGCAGCCAATGCGTCGCGAGCCACGCGCCCGCCAGCACGATCGGCGCCCACCACGCGAACCCGAAGAGGATGACCGCGGACGCGACGCCACCGATCATCTCCGTCATCCCGCCGGCAATGAAGTCCATCGAGATGCTGAGCGGCGGTCCCATCATCCCGCTGTCGAAGTCCCGCGCAGCGGTCAGGTCGCTGGTGAGCTCCGGATCCTCGAGATGCGCGACGCCAGGTGGACGGACACACGCTTCGGTGAGACGATCGTAGAGCCACGCGGCCGTGCGGTCACCGAGGTTGGCGCCGATCGCGGTGTGAATCGGCGGCAGCACCTGGAGAAGCACGAACGTCGTGGCCATTGCGGTGAGTGGCGTGGCGAGCCCGCCGCCCTTCTGTACCGCCGCGACGAGCGCGCCCATCGCGATGGCGAACACCGCCGGCAGAATGCCGCGCAGGATGAGCGCGGCCCACCAGGCTGCCGCGAGCGCGTGATCGGCCCTGGGCAGCACGGCGAAGAACTGCCATTCCTTGCGCTGGGTGATCGACCAGGCCATTGCTCGACCGAACGATTCTCTCGAGACAGTCGCTCAGAGAGTGGCGAAAACCGACGTGACTGGCCAGAGCACGTGTCGCACCAGCATGGTTCGCCCTTGAAACCCCGCCGGGCCTGCGCGACGTAGACCCCGCATGCACAGTCTCCTCGCTGACCTCCGCTACGCGTTCCGCACGCTGGCGCGAAACCCGCCGCGCGCGGCATTCTCGGCACGACCCCTCGCGATGGAACGGGAGCGTATAATGGTGTGGGCGCGGTGGATCCCCTGACGTTCACGGCGACACCGCTCATCCTCGGCGCGGTCGCGCTGGTGGCGTCGTGGGTGCCGGCCCGCCGCGCGGCGCGCGTAGATCCGGTCGTGGCGCTAACGGCACCGTAATCTCTGGACTACCACGCGCGGCATCGGTCGTCCGGCACTGATGACACACGCACCCACTCGTACCCATCGATGCTCTTGCCATCGACTGTAAACGTCGTTGGTTTCCGGTCCAAGCACGGCCCGAATGCATTCGCCGCCGGTACGAGCGTCTCACCGCGCACGATGACTGCCTCGAACTGCGCCCGCGCAGATGGGCCGAGTTCCCTAGCGAGTGCCTCCACGAAGTCGTTCTGCGTGACACGCTCGCCTCGGCGTACCCGGTCGAAGATCGGGAAGAGGACGTCCTCGAGCGTTCGGCGGCCGCCTGACGCGGCGCGCAACTGCGCGTCGAGATCGGCGAAGTAGAGACTTCCTCTCGCATACGGAAGGTTTCGCGCACTTGGCGCCGCGAACCCCGCTCGGCCAATCGAGTCGGCGGGCAGGTTGCGGGCGGGGCTCGTGTAGTAGCTGCGCGCGGTGTTGTTGACGCTTCGCAGGTACGACGCGACCGAATCCAGACCGGCCTTCATCGGCAGAAGCCGAGCGTAGTACGTCGCCAGCCCTTCCGGAAACCACGTAACCGTCCCCTGTGGCCCGTCGATGCCGACGGCCCAGTGATGGACCATCTCGTGCGTGAGCGTCTCGCGCGGCGCCGAACGCACGGAGTCACCGGAGCGCACGGGCGTGCCGAGCATGAAGGAGTTGAGCAGCGCCGTCCCGGGGTAGCCGTTCTGCCCTGGCAGGACCCTAACGAATACGCGGAACGGGTCATCGGTCGTGTCACGGAAGAACGTGCGCAGGTACGTGTACATCTGCGCGGTCCATCCCATCTCTCGCTTGGTGTCGAAAGGCGGTGCTCCGAGCCAGTATGCCGTGAACCCGTGCATGGCGCCCCGCACCGGAAGCCGGCCGAGTCGCCCCGCCATATAGTAGCCCTGAAGCAGTTGTTCCGGTGGCGCGACCAGCTCGAAGTCGCCATCGCCGAACGTCGACGCGGCGGTCGAATTCTCGCCGAGCTCCGCGAGATCCCAGTGAAAGCGCGTCCTATAGACGACACCGGAGTCCTCGGGGAGCGCAAAGAATCCGGAGCCGGCGGTGCTCATGCCTCCGCCGTACGCTTGCAGCGAGAACTGTGGTCCGCTGACGGCCGTTGCTCGCGGGCGCGCCCGATACGTCGCGATGACCGGCGGCACTACGTCGCGCTCCGCGCGCCAGTGGCGGAAGTACGGGAATCCGCCGCGATTCACCGGATCATCCTCCTGACGGAGCGATACGGGACCCTTTGCATCGCGAACGACGAGGTCCTGAAGGCTGTCCGCGATCCCGGCGACCGACGCATAGACGATCGGCGCGCGGATGCTGAACCGCTGCGCGTTAGGTGCACGTCCCCGCAGCTCCCACCGTACGCTGAGGGCCGTGACGCTGTCGCTGCCGCCTCGGACCGGGCGCAGCACCACGTTCAGGGCGCGCTGCTCGGGACCCGGCGCCGGCTTTGGTCCCGAACCGCCACATGCCCCTGTAGCCCCAAGGATGGCGAGACTCAAAGCAGTCGTTGCGCGCATATGCATCGAAGCATCAACCGGCCGGGATCGCGTCGCAACCCCTAGCATCCAGATCGGGACAGGCGGTGGAACGGAAAGACCTAACGCGGGTCTGAAACCCGATTACGCCAATGGTCGCGGATTTGTCCCGTGCGGGGGCCGGCTCCGGCGGCGGGTCCGGTCTCCCATCCTTTTGTTGTTGACGGCTCGGGATGCCCCTCGGTCGCGAGGCCGGTTCCCTTTCTCACTTGCGGGCTCGTTGCGAGCGCGGGCGTACCGGCGTCGGAGCGATCCGATCGACCCGTTGCATCCGGCGCATCCGCCCCCCTTTTCGTCTGAGGGGCCAGCCCGCGAGCCGTGACGTCCGCTATCTACGACTCGGAGCACGGCGTTAGGTGTTACCCCGCCGACCGGTTAGCATCGCGGCGAGGGTGCCGAGCGCCGCGACGCCGACCGCCGTGAAGAGACTGGCGCGTACCCCTGCGACCAGAGCGTCAGCCGCGGCTGACGACCGCGCCACCACCGTGGTGAACACCGCGCCAGCCAAACCCACACCGAGGACCATGCCCACGTTCCTCGCAGTGGCCAGCACACCCGCCGCAATGCCCTGACGATGCCGCGGCGCCGCCCCCATCAGCGCGTTGTTGTTCGGCGACACGAACGTCCCGACACCGAGCCCAATCACCGCAAGGCCCGCGGCGATCATTGCAAGGGAACCGCGCGAGACGACGGATCCCAGGAACGCGAGCCCCGCGGCGAGGGTCATCATTCCCGTTACCGCCGGCGCTCGAGAACCGATGCGATCGGAAAGCGTGCCGCTGATCGGCGCAACGACGGCCATGACGATCGGCTGCGCGGTGAGAATCAACCCGGCGTGCGCCGTGTCGAGCCCGCGCCCCTGGATCAGGAGAAACGGGAGGACGAACAGCACGGCGAACACACACGCGTAGTTCAGCAGCGCACTGACCGTCGCTCCGCTGAACTGGCGGTCGCGGAACAGCGAGAGGTCGAGCATTGGACTCGGGCGGTGACGTTCGATCCGCACGAACGCCGCGAGGAGTCCCGCCGCCACAGCCAGCAGCACGAGCACGGGCGTCGAGGTCCACCCCCAC
>Ga0075423_10007870_pt1 | contig 10088 bp, 8 predicted proteins | sample SoiMethybrSBSTD2_FD_80114 | JGI IMG/M metagenome (GOLD analysis project Ga0075423, IMG submission 80114) | Bulk soil microbial communities from a Populus tree surrounding site in Tennessee, USA - Soil MetaG P. TD hybrid SBSTD2 | ecosystem: Environmental > Terrestrial > Soil > Tree plantation...
GAAACTCGGAAAACGATAGCCGCCGAACCTCAGTAGCGGTGATCTCCACGGTGGCCGCCTGATTTTGCCTGAGCGCCACCAGCATGATGCCGGCGCTTGCGCCCGCCCCCGCCGTCGTGCGTCGCCGCGACCGACTGTCGTCTCGAAGATCAAAGCAGTAGTGCGAGAGCAAGGCTGCGAAGACTCCCTCGACGTCGCCCTCGTGGGCCTGCTGTTGCCTGAGGAATTCGTCTAGACGCGTTCGGGCCTCGAGGACCGAGCGCTGGATTAAAGCGTTCGCGTCAGGCGTGATCGCGATGCCCTGCTTTGCTTGCCAGTCGGCGAGGGCGCGATTCATCGCTCGCTGCACGTCGAACTGCGCCAGCGGGGGGTTGCCGACGCTCGCAACAATCTGGAACCTGCCGGCCCGGACGCCGGTGATCCGTCGGGTCACCACGAATATGCCCTGGCGGGCGACTTGACCGGGTTCTATCGTGATGGGTCGATCGATGTTCTCCACCCGCACCGTGGCCGGCGACCGGTTCAACATCGTCAGCTTCATCGGCTCCGTGATGCCGTTCAACCCGGATACGGTGACGGTCAGCGTTGCTCGCTGTCCGCCAATCAGTTGTTCGTTGGACGCCTTCAGCTGGATCGCGAGAACGCGCATCGTCCCCTCGATGACCCGGTCGTTGGAGGCGAAGCGGACCGGAAGTTGGCCGGAGGCGGTGGTCGCCGGTACCGAGAACGCAAGCTGTCGAGGAGACGCGGCCAGCAGGTCGGCCTGAGTCCCGCCGACACTCACGGTCTTGCCGGTGAGCGTGCCGTCTGACGGACCACGGACCACGGCGTTCTTGCCGACCTCGCCACTTCTTGGAAGCTCAAAAGCTTCAGCCGGTGAGGGGGCGCTGAGAGCAGGCGCTGGGACTGGATCGATCGGCAGAGACGCCTGCGACAGGAGCCGCCCATTCCTGTCGCGCAGCGACAGTGCTGCAGACCCCGCTCCAACGGTGGTCGGAATCAGCCATTCATAGCGGCGCATCGAGACGGGTGTCTGCTGGCCCTGCCACTCCACCACGAAGCCATTTAGCTGACCGAGGTTCGCTTCTCTTGCCTGTGGCGTCGATCCGGCCGGTTGGGCGAGAACCATCCCTGAAATCGTGTCGCCCGCCGCCGCATCGGACGAGACGTGAACCCGAACGACCCCCTGGGGAGTCTCGAACGCAGCGATGTGGACGGCGCCCATCGTTTGCACGCTGGCGGCCCCGGTCTGGGCTCGCGTGAACGTAGATGCACCCGCGGCAAGCGCAACGACGCTGGCGCAAACTCGGAGCAGTCGCATTGCAACCTCCCGTTTTCTCGAACGGGTTTGGGGGTCCAGGGTTATGTACACGATGTGAGCGAAATCCACAACGCGACGACCAAGAGCGGGTTCGGCTCTGGACGCCTCGTCGATGCCTAGGGTATAGTCCGCCCGGCCGCATCCACGGCGTGGTGAATCGATCCACGCTCCCAATCAACAGGGGATCGGTCCGGGAGACCGGAATGAAAAGAACGTCATTGCTAGCGCTGATGTGCGCGTTGCTGAGCGCGCCAATTGCGGCGCAGACGCAAGGCGTCATCACCGGCACCGTGCGCGACTGCACCGGCGTCATCTCCGGTTCCGTTACATCTCAGATCGGGAGGCCGCTCGCCGGGATCACGATGCAACTGCTCGATTCGAGCGGCTCAATCGTCGGTAAGGCGACCACAGCGCCAAACGGTGAATTCAGCATCCAGGGGGTCGCGTGCGGGACCGATACCCTGCAGTGCCTGGGTAGGGACAACAAAATCCTGGGCACGTCGAGCGTAACGTTGTCGGGTCCGTCGCAGTCGGTCAAGATGATCTGCACCACTGATGTTGTCCCCTTCTGGAAGACGAAGCCCGGAGGCTTCTTGTTGGGCGCGGGCGCGGCGGCGGCCGCCATTGGCGCAGCGGCCATCATCTCGACGCACGGCGACGCGAGTGGTGCCCGCTAAGTGCGAAGAGCTAGTTCTCGGCGATAGTCGTTGAGGAGCAACAAAATGCGAACGGCAGCAGTAGCGGCAACTCTGGTCCTCTGGCTGAACGGAACCGCTCAGGCCATTCCGATAACCGGCACTTTGTGGGGCGTTGCCGAGTCCGTTGCGCAGAATGCCATTCCCGCAAACGTTCCACTCACCGCCCCTGATGTGATCTTCGACGTCAATGCGCCGCTCGACTTCAATCCGCTCCACATCGGTCCGCAGACCGTGCTTGAGTGGCTGTTGAGCGGGGGGTCCTTCAACATCAACGGAAGTGGGAGCGCACTCAGCAGACCGATGGCTGTGCCGGGCAGTACGGGGACCATCGTCCAGTTTCTGGGGTTTGTCGGCGTCACCACGGGCCAGACGTTTACCGTGACACATGACGATGGACTCACGTTGACTATTGGAGCGACGAACCTGGGGTTCGACCCGGGTCCGTCGGGTCCAATCACGTCCACCGCGATTTACACCGGGCCCTCAGGCACCTTTCCATTCCAGCTGGTCTACGGAGAGTGCTGCGGAAGTCCGGCTGTCCTGCAGGTGAATCTGCCGCTCCAGCCGCAACCGGTCCCAGAGCCCGCGACCCTGACGTTGGCCTGCACGGGAATCGTGCTTGCCGGCCTTCGCCGCCGCTTTCAACAGCGTCGCTGACTCCGAACCACGCGTCCTCCGGACTACTTCGTACTCTGATCTGGATTTTCAACAGAGATGCGCTCGATGGTGATCTCGAGTTTCCATTGCACCTCTGGCGACACATCGACCCACTTCACCGCGTAGCCGTAGTTTGGCCGGATCGATACGATCTCCGCCGTGAGCGTCACCCACCCTTCGGTCGGCAACTCGATTTCAAGGGCGATGCGTCGACCGATCTGTTCCTCATGGAAGCACTCGATAAGTCCACCGCCCACACTGAGGTCGTGAACGCGAACCGGAACAGGGAGCAGCGTACCGCGTCGCCCAACAAATGGACCGAGCACTCTCTTGTGCAAACGACGGTTATGGACTTCCGCGGGTTTCATGTTCAGATAGCGCTCGAACTGAGGGCGGACCGGGCAGAGTTGCGATAGGTCAGGCCGCGCGCAACGCAGCTCTCGTTCGCGTCTGTCACTGTTATCGGCCATCCGTAATGAACGGCGCACGTGTAACAACGCGCGATTGTGTGCATTTAGACGACTGCATCGTGCGAAGGAGAACGTGATGACCCATTTCAGCAGACGCGGAGCGGCTGCGTTGGCTGTGGTGCTGCTCGCCGCGCCAGGCACAGGCGCGCAGACCACGAACGCGCCTTCGGACCAGGTGCGGACCGTGGTCGGCCGACTCGAGTTGGAACGATTCAAGGCGCACGTCAAGGGACTGACGGAGTTCGGCGATCGCATGGTGGGAACGCAACGCAACCGCGATGCGATCGACTGGCTTGACAGGCAGCTGCGAAGCTTCGGCTACTCCAACATTCAACGGCACCGGTTCATGTCGGCCAACGGCCCTCTTGAAAACGTGTATGCCACGAAAGTTGGGACCGTCACGCCGGGAGAGATGTACATCGTTTCGGCACATATGGACGGCCGTGGCGATGGTGAGGCTGCCGACGACGACGCATCCGGCTGCGCCGTGGTGCTCGAATTGGCCCGGGTGTTGGGAATGCCAGACGTCCGCACGAATCGTTCGGTGAGGTTCATCTTTTGGAACAATGAGGAATTCGGAATGGACGGCAGCGGAACGTACGCGCTCGAACGGTCGCGGCTGCAGGGCACGGCAGCGGAACCGACGTGGCTGGGCATCATCCAGCACGACATGATGATGTTCGACCACGGCATGCCTCCGGGCCCGAGACAAAGTCCCAATGCCGACATTAACATCGAGTTTCAGGAGAGCTCCAGAATGGCGGCTGGCTCCGCGATCCTGGCGGCGGCGCTTCAGGCCGCGAACCGCTCACTCGCGGACTATCCTGCGACAATCGGCACCAACATGGCTGGCACCGACTCGATCCAGTTTCAGGATCTGGCACCGTCCGTCAGTGTGCGCGAGAACGAAAGGATTACTGGAATTATCCGAGGCTCGAACCCGAACCATCATCAAGCCACTGATGCCTACAACAGCTATGGAGATGAGGATTTTCGTTTCGGCTTCAGTGCCGTCCGCACGACGCTTGGGGCGCTTGGACAACTCGCCGGCGTCAGTCTTGCCATGCCCACTTCACCCTGAGGAGGAAGAGTACCCGACATGATCGAGCTCGGATCGTGCGACGGCGGCGTCGATGACGCCGCGTGCAAGGCCTATCTGCAGAGCGCCAGGCAGCTGATGACCGGCGCGGATCTCGCGCTCTTCAACACTGCGCTGCGCGGCGAAGGGGAATGGAAACGCCTCACGCCCGTGGCAGGCGCACCAGTCGTGGACATTCAAACATTTCTCAGGGCCACGGCGTTCTTTCCGTCCGGCACGCTTGATGGCATTTGCGGCTACCGGACGACCTCAGCGATCCGGCTCTTTCAGGAGTACGTGCGGACCACCGTGCCCGGCATGACCGAATTCCTGCCGGATGGGATCTGGGGGCCGAAGTGCGCCGAACGTGCGAAGCAGTGGCCCGCTGGCACGAAGGCCGACTGGGCGCAGTGGTCTGCCACCAATCCCAGTCCGGAATGCGCCCCATGGCTGAAGCTGCTGGCCCAGGTCAAGGCCAAGTACGTCGCGAGCCCGACGCCGATGTTGAAGAAGGTCGACGAGTTCTCCAAGCCGACCGACACCGTCAAAAGGGCCGAGTGGGACTTCGACCCGAAGAAGATTCACCTGATCGGAATCCGCAGGCACGAGGATATGCCGAAGAGCGAGAACGAACAGCGATTCGACGACCTGTTCGTGCTGCTGATCAAAGGGGTGGCGTTCACGTTCTTCGGTTCCACGGAGCCCGGCCATACCAACGTTCCCGCGAAGGGATACCCCTTCCTGGTGATCGGACAGCATCGGTATCGCTTCGGATGGCACCACGTGGGAGATGCACAGAAGATCTTCCAGGCACTCAAGCCGGCGACCGGAGCCGGCGTGCTCGTCATCCGCAGCCAGGATCTGTCGTTGCAGGACGCCGATCTCCCCGCTGTGCTGGAGAACGCCGTCGACATCAACGTGCACTGGGGCGGTTCGGTCGGAGCGGTTGTGCATGGCTGGTCCGAAGGATGTCAGGTCATCGTGGGCAAGGCCTACATCGATCATCGCGGTCAGCTGCGGAACTGCGCCGGCTTTGCCGCGCTGAACACCGATACGCTCGGCACCACGACACCGAAAGGCGTCAAGTTGACCAAAGGCGCCTACACGTTGTTGAGCGATCTCGCCACCGCGCTGTCGGGGGCAACGCCGGGCGACAACATCGTGCACTACATGCTGATCCCCGAAGCCGATCTGGCGCTCGTTCCCGAGGCGAGGCAGAAGGCTACCGAGGCGCTGACGCTGTTTGGGAACACCTGATCTCAGTCGGGCCGCGTCACCCTGACGCCTTCACTCTCGAGGAGGCGAGGGAACAATCGGTGGTTTCTGCAGGACGTCGGTGACTTTCTGAATCTCGAGCTCCTCGAACATCAGGCTGGGCACGATCACCGAGACCGCGACCGCCGCGCCACCGCGATAGCTGTAGAGCGTACGCTCCTGGGACGCCTCGGCGAGGTCCCTGAACGCGGCCGGCGTAACGGCGCCGAATCGCAGCCCGCGCACCGATTGTTCCTTCCCGTCGAGGGTCACCTTGACCGCCTCGAGGATGAAGGGTCCTCCTTGTCCGCCTCCGACCGCGATTTCGTTGGGGTTGGCGATACCGCGAACGATGTACCCGAAGGTTTTGTCCTGGGCTCTCAGCAGGTCGAGATATTTGCTTTTGAGCTCAGACGCCGGAACGGCCTGCGCGCTTTGCATCTGGAACACGCCCGCCTGAACGCCGGCGCGGTTGTGACCGTTGGACTGGAGCAGATTCTTCTGTGGCGTGCGACTCGTCAGCAGCGTCAGCAGCCGTCCCTTGTCGACAAGGTTGACGTCCCGCGGCTGCACACCCTCGTCGTCCACCTGATACGCGCCGGGCACCGGCCGGCCGCCATACTCGCTGAGTGAAGGCGTGTCGCTGATCGAGAACGCGTCGGAGAGTACGCGCAGCCCGATGCGCCTGAGAAATGGCGTGCCCTGCCCCTGCGCCTGCGCGAACCGTGGGTTGTCGCTGTCGGCGGGCCGGCGCGCGAGCATCAGCGGCACCAGCGTCTGGGTGATGAACTCGGCGCTGGCTTGTCCCTCGAGCAACACCGGCCCGGTGAACTCTTCGCCGACCGGCGCCGAGCGCCGCGCCGTCACGCGATCGGCCACCTCGCGCGTACGCGCGATCAGCGCCGGCATCGGCGGCAGGTCTTCGAGACGCTTTTCAACCAGACTGAACCCGTCACGCACCACCATGCTGTCGTCGGCTTGCGCTTCGGCGGTGACCCGAAGATCCGCGAGCTGCACCGGGGCAATCGTGGTGAACCCCTCACTGTTCACGTAGTACCGCATTCCCCGCGTCTCGGTCGCCCAGACGTCGGAGGTCTCGATCGCCGGGCTCGAGGCAAACACGGCCGAGAGCTGCTGCGCCCGTTCGACCCAGGTCCCGCGTGACGCTCCCGTCCCGGTGGCCGGGCGCACCGTTTCGACGGGTGTTTCGCGCGACAGATCCGGAATCTGCTCGACGCCGGTGCGATTCTGAAACGCGGCTCTCTTCCGCGCAAACACGCCCACGGCGCGTTTGTACGCCGCGTCGGTCGCCAGCCAGATTTGCCGCCGCAGCGCGTCGTAGTCGTCGTCCAGCGGCGCGATCACCGTGCCGTTGCCGCCCGGTCGATTCTGGATGACGAACCGGGAGCTGTCGAAGGCGTAGTCACCGACGCGTACGTCCACCTGAAGCGTCCGGGTGTGCGCAACGGTCTCGTCCAGCACGCCCCCGAGTCGCGCCACGACGCGCAGCGTCGAGACGTCGGCGATCTCGTAGTCGATGTAGTACGGCGCGGGCTCGTCCTTCAGACGAAGCTCGGTCATCGATCGCTTCAACTCGTCGCGCATTGCGGCGAGGATCGGCGAGTCCTGCGCCTGCGGCGCAGGCAGCGACGACGACAACACCAGAAGGCTTGCGACGAAGGCGCCAAGTCGAGCCAGTCGTCTCATTACGGTTTCCTGATTCGTGCGGGTGTCGGCAGAATCGGCAGCGCTTCCTGCGATTGCGCTTTCTTCTGCACTTCGACTTCGCCCACCAACAGAGCCGGCGAAGACGCCGACACCGGAACGCCTCCGCTTTCGGCGCCGCAGATGCCGTTGAACACGTCGGGCTTGTCGCCGGTGGCGAGGATCTTTCCGAACGCCGCCAGCGGCGTGCCGATCAAATCGACTCCGCGCACCAGCTCGGGCGGACGCGCGTCGGTGTAGACGCGATACACGACGTTGGGCAACACATTGAATGCGTTGGCCGCGCCACGGTTCGTGGTCGTGAAGCCGCCCTCGATATTGTCGAAGAACAGGCCGAAGGGCTTGCCCTGCTTCCGTGCTTCCTCCTTCAGCATGTTCATCAGCGCCTCGTCGGAGACCGTCCGGCTCGACTCGACGATCAGGTTCGACTGGCGCGAGACGGGCGCGTAGCCAGGTTCCGCGCGGCCGTGACCATTCGACTTGACGAACGTGCGCACGGGCGCCCGGTCGAGGAGAAATGTCTTCAGGATGCCCTTGTCGACCACCGTGACACGCTGCCCCTTGACGCCTTCATCGTCGTATTCATAGTGCCCCATCAGCTCGGTGTTTCCGCGTTTCGTCTGTCCGGGATCGAACACGACGCTCAGAAATGTCGGCAGCACCGCTTCGTTCACGCTCTTGGCGAACGTCTGCGCGTCGTTGACGTTGCGCTGCCGATGTCCTTCGACACGGTGACCGAAGATCTCGTGAAAGAACACGCCAGCCGCCCGGCCCGAGAGGATTGCCGGACCCGAAAATGGATCGACGATCGGTGCGCGGCGAAGCCGGCCGAGCAGCGCCACCATGTTGCGCGCGTCGGCCACCAGTTGCTTTTCGTCGGGAAGCCCGTCCGGCGTGCGGGAAAAGTAGCTGCTGTAGAGCGGCAGTTCCATTCCATCATCGGCCCTGGTCACTGCCTGGATGAAAAGCCGCCACGACACCGCGCCGGTAGCGACCTGCGCCCCTTCGCTATCCACGTAGGAACGGTTGTCGGATCCGATCGACAGCGACACGTTGCTCTCCAGCACGAGGGGATCGTCGGCGAATGGTGCGGAGATCCGGCGCAGCCGGCCTTCCCAGAGCGCGGTGTCGACCGTGTAGCTCACCGGCGTACCGATGTAGGTTTGCGGAGCCTCTCGGGAAAAGTCCGGCGCCGGTTCCTCTTCCCGGATCTTCGATGCGACGTTCGTCTTCACACGTGTGAACGCCTCGGTGGCCTGCTTGAACGTGCGATCGGTCGCGCGCCAGAGCGCCAGACGGATCGGCCTCTCTTCATCGGTGAGGGGAAGCGTGACGCGGGCAATGCGCGGACCCCCGCCGCCGCCATCGCCACGGATTGGGTGGGTATTGTCCAGGAGGTAGTCGCCGACCCGGACCTCGACGATCGCGAAGCGGCCCCGCTGATCGTCGCTGCGCTCCAGGGCGCCGTTCGACGCCGCGATGTAGGTCGATCGCTGGTCGTGCACTGTATAGCCGATGAAATAGGCCGGCACCGATTCTTTCTTCAGCACCTGGAAGTTGCGCTGCAGCTCCGATTGCAGCATCGCGAGGACCGCGCCGGTGGACGCGCCTTGAACCGGTGGCGATGCTTCCACGGCAACCAGACACAGTAGTCCCGTCAGGATGAAGGGCTTGAGACTTCTCATGATGGCCGGATTATACCGACCAGTGCATGACGGCATGTCCCTTTCATCGGTCCTAAATCACCCTGCGTTTACCGCAGCATGTGATAAAAGCCGTGCTCGACGACGGAACCGAAAATGGATCGAGAAATCGCGGTCAGCGCCGCGCAAAGGAGAGCCGTGATGACCAATTTCAGCAGACGCGGAGCGGCTGCGTTGGCTGTGGTGCTGCTCGCCGCGCCAGTCACAGGCGCGCAAACGGTGCCCGCACCGGACACACCGCGATTCTTCGGAACGTGGCGCCTCGTCTCGGAGACGCAGACGGGAATCATGATCTACGACAGCCTCGGAAACATGGCGGCGCAGGTCATGCCGAAGCGCGTCCGCCGGAAGTACGCCGCGGCCGAGCCGACGCCAGAAGAGGCCAAAGACGCCATCACCGGGTATCTGGCGTACTTCGGCACGTACTCGGTCGACGAACACGCCCGCATCGTCACACACCATCGCAAAGGCAACATCAATCCCGGTGGGATTGGCGACGATGTCGTCCGGGCTTACGTGTTTGAAACGAACGACCGGCTCGTGCTCACGCCTGCAGGAAGTACGAACAAGATCGTGTGGGAGCGGGCCCGATAACGCAGCCCTCCGAGGGCGTGCGCGCTCCTCGAGTACGGTGACTTCTCACCATTTGCTGTGCGCGAACGCCTCTGTGAACGCATTAACGGAGGCAATTGCGCGTGTCTTCGTGGCGTCGCACTTGCCTCATTGCGACAGTCGACAATTTATGAAGACACAAGGTTCAGCACTAATCGTCATCATCATCTGCTCGTTCATTGCCCTCGCGCGTGGGCAATCCGCCAATCCTGGCAGCGTGCAGGGAGCGCCGGGAGAGCCGTACCCGAACATGCCGTCGATTGCGCCTATCGGCGTCAGGATCGGCAAGTACATCGATGTACCTGCATCATCCCAAGGACCAGCGATCGATGCCGCCAAGGGTTATCGGCTGCAGAATCTCGGCGACGGCTTGTACATGGTGTCCGACAACGCGATTCAATCGATGTTCCTTGTTCATGATCGCGGCGTTGTCGTGGTCGATGCTCCTCAGAACTTGGCCGCTTATATTCCGAAGGCTATCGCCGAGGTAACCGACAAGCCGATCACGCACATTATCTACAGCCACTCCCACGCCGATCATATTGGTGGAACAACAGCGCTGGGTGGGCA
>Ga0075423_10007871_pt1 | contig 10087 bp, 7 predicted proteins | sample SoiMethybrSBSTD2_FD_80114 | JGI IMG/M metagenome (GOLD analysis project Ga0075423, IMG submission 80114) | Bulk soil microbial communities from a Populus tree surrounding site in Tennessee, USA - Soil MetaG P. TD hybrid SBSTD2 | ecosystem: Environmental > Terrestrial > Soil > Tree plantation...
CCTCGCGGTCGGTGCCTCAAGGGAACCTCATGCGACCTCTCTCCACCACGCTCTTGACGTTCTGCATCGCCGTCTTTCCCCTCTGCGCCCGCGCGCAGGAGTCGATCAACTACGCGAGCGTGGCCGGCCGGGTGACGGATCCGCAAGGCGCGTCGATCGCGGGCGCGGAGGTCACGGCGCGCCACACGGGCACCAACGTCAAGGTCCGCGTCGTCACGGAGCAGGATGGGCGCTTCCGTTTCCCCTTCCTCAAGGTCGGCTCGTACGACGTCGACGTGCGCGCGCAAGGCTTCAAGGCCTTCACCCGTCCCCTGGCCCTGAACGTCGGGGCCGCCTTCCAGCTCCCGATCGCGTTGGAGGTCGGGGGCCTGGAAGAGCAAGTCACCGTCAGCGGCGAGTCCGCCACCATCGAAACCGCGCGCAGCCAGATCGCGGGCACGATCTCGGCGACCGAAGTGGGCGGCCTGCCCATGAACGGCCGCAACTTCCTCGACCTCGCTCTTCTCGTGCCCGGGGTCTCGCCGACCAACACCGCGAGCAATCAGCTCTTTGCGGAGACGTCGGCCGTTCCGGGACAAGGCCTGTCCATGTCCAGCCAGCGCAACTTCTCCAACAGCTTCATCGTCGACGGCGTCTCCGCCAACGACGACGCCGCCGGCCTGAGCGGCATCCCCCTGGCCGTGGAGGCGGTGGACCAGTTCCAGGTCGTGACCTCCGGAGGGCAGGCCGAGCTGGGGCGCGCGCTCGGCGGATATGTCAACGTGGTCACGCGCAGTGGGACCAACGCCATGCACGGAAGCGCGTACGAGTTCCTGCGCGACGACGCCTTCAACGCCGCCAACCCGCTCCTCGGCCGCACCCTCCCCATGCGCCAGCATCAATACGGGCTCAGCGTCGGGGGACCGGTCGTCCGCGACCGCACGTTCTTCTTCGCGAACGTCGAGCAGCGCGACCTCTCCCAGTCCGGACTCACGACGATCTCCGACGCCAGCGTGGCCACCATCAACGCGCGCCTGGCCGCCACCGGCTATCCGGGCTCGCCGGTCGCGACCGGCGTCTACCCCAATCCCGTGCACAGCACACTCGGATTGGCCAAGCTCGACCACCAGTCGGGCTCCCACCAGATGAGCCTCCGCTACAACCTCTACCTGGTGAACGCGGACAACTCCCGCGGGGCGGGAGGCCTCGGCGCGCCCAGCGCCTCCGCCGGCCTCGACAACTCCGATCACGCGGTGGCCTTCAGCGACACCTGGGCCCTGACCTCGCGCACCGTCAACGAGACGCGCGTACAGTTCACTCGCGGCGATCTCCAGGCTCTTCCCACCGACGCCATCGGTCCCGCGGTCAGCATCTCGGGGGTGGCCTCGTTCGGGACGCTGTCCGGAAGTCCGTGGCGAAGGGTCAACAAGCTCTTCGAGCTGGTCGATACGCTGTCCCACCAGGCCGGGGCCCATGCCCTGCGCGCGGGCGCCGACTTCCTCTACAACGACGACACCATCACCTACCCGCGATCGGTGCGGGGCGCGTACAGCTTCTCGTCGATGGCCAGCTTCCTCTCCGGCACCTACAACAATGCCGGTTTCACCCAGACGTTCGGCGATCCCCGGGTGGCGCAGACCAACCCCAACCTCGGGTTCTTCGCGCAGGACGAATGGCATGCCGGATCGCGGCTCACCGTGAACGCGGGCCTTCGCTACGACCTGCAGCGGCTGGACACCATCGCCACGGACACCGACAACGTCTCGCCGCGCATCGGGTTCGCCTGGACGCCGTGGGCCTCGCGCCGCACGGTGATCCGCGGCGGGGCCGGCCGCTTCTACGATCGCGTCCCTTTGCGCGCCCTGGCCAATGCGATCCTCTCCGCCGGCAACACCACCGACCTCTCGAGGCTGCAGCAGACGAGCGTGAGCTTGTCGCCGAACCAGACCGCGGCCCCGCGTTTCCCGAACATCCTGCCCGGCCCGGTGCCCCTGGTCACGCTGGTCAACCTGACCACGATGGACCCGCACATGCAGAACGCGCATTCCACGCAGGCCAGCGTCGAGATCGAGCACCAGATCGGGCCTTCGACGACGGTCAGCGCGGGCTATCAATACGTGCGCGGCGACGACCTCATCATCTCCGTGAACCAGAACGTTCCCTCGTGCGTCGCCGTCGGAACGAACAACGGGTGCCGGCCCGTCTCCGCCTACGCCAACAACAGCCAGTATTCGCCGCGCGCCCACTCCACCTATCACGGGGTGCATCTGTCGCTGCTCCAGCGGCCCGCGCGCTGGGGCTACTACCGGATCAGCTACTCCCTCTCGAAAGCCATGAACAATGTCGGGGAGTTCTTCTTCAGCTCTCCGATCGATCCCTTCGACCTCTCGAAGGACTGGGGACGCTCGGACGACGACCAGCGCCATCGCCTGGTCGTCAACGCCGCGATCCACACGCCTTTCGCGAAGGCAGCGACGGCCTGGAGCAGGATCACGAACGGCTTCCAGCTCGGGGGAACGCTGCAGTACTACTCGGCCCTCCCCCTGAACATCACCTCCGGGGTGACCACGATCCAGGGAACGGCGGGGCGCCCTCTCGTCGACGGGGCATTCATTCCGCGCAACGCCGGCCAGGGACCCGACTTCTTCAGCGTCAACCTCCGCCTCAGCCGCGCGTTCCCGATCCGCGGTCGAGCGAAAGTGGAAGCCCTGGCGGAAGTGTTCAACCTGACCAACCGCGAGAACGTCGTGTCCCTGAACGGCAACTTCGGATCCGCCCCCTATCCCACGAGCCCTTCGCCGACGTTCCGGCAGATCACCGCCGTCGGGGACCCGCGCTCGGCGCAGTTCGGCCTGCGCTTCACGTTCTGAGAGCGGAGGGCGCGGTGAACCGTGCGCGCGGGAGCGTCGTGGCCGCGGTGTGTGGGGTGCTCGTGCTCGGCGGGGCATCCGCCGCCCGTCCCGTGCCGGGCGCGCCGGCACTGGATCCAATCCGCCTCGCCGTCGAGGGTGGGGCGAGCAGCGGAGTTTCCCTGGCCGCGTCGGGTCGGGACGTCGTCGCCACCTGGGCCGCCACCGCGCCCGGAGCGACGGACGTCTATGCCGCCGTCAGCCACGACGACGGCTCAACATTCGGGGCCGCGAAGCGCGTGAACGACGTGCCCGGCGACGCGCGCACCTCCGGCGAGCAGGGGCCCCGAGTGGGGATCGGCACCGCCGTCGACGTCGCGTGGTGCTCGAAGGCGGGAACCTCGGCCCGCATTCGCGTCGCGCGATCACAAGCGGGCGCCACCACCTTCGCGCCCGCCGTCACCGTGCATGCCGAAGACCTGCCCGGCGTGCGGGGATGGGCCTCGCTGGCCCGCGATCCGGAAGGCAACGCCCACGTCGTCTGGCTGGACGGGCGGGCGGCCGACCACGGGGCGGCCTCCCACTCGATGCGGCAGGACATCTTCCACGCGGTCTGGCGGACGGACGGGAGCCACGAGGAAGCGCTGGTCGCCACCGACGTGTGCTTCTGCTGCAAAACGGCCGTGGCCACGGCTCCGGGCGGCACCGTCTACGTGGCCTGGCGGCACATCTACCCCACCAACCTGCGCGACATCGCCGTCGCACGCTCCAGCGACGGCGGGAAGACGTTCTCGGCGCCCGTGCGCGTGAGCGAGGACGGATGGCAGATTGCGGGCTGCCCCGACGACGGCCCCGCGTTGGCGGTCGACGAGAGCGGGACCCTGCACCTGGTGTGGCCGACCATGGTCGGGGGCGCCGATCGCGCCGCCGTGAAGGGGATCTTCTACAGCTCGTCCACCGACGGCGGGCGGACCTTCGCCCCGCGACAGCGCATCGACGAAGAGGGTACCGGCGCCGCTCATCCGCAGATCGCGGCCGGGGCCGGCCGTGTGGCCATCGTCTGGGACGAGGCGGGCGCGACGCGACGTGCGTGCCTGCGCGAAGTCTCGAGGGACCCGAAGGGGCCGGGATCGACCCCCGTGCTCGGCCCGATCACGGTCCTGAGCGCGGGGCCGGCCGTCTATCCCGCGATCGCGGCCACGCCCTCGTCGCTGGTGGCGGCGTGGACGGAAACGGCGGCCGCCGGCTCCGAGATACGGGTGAGGCGCCTGCCCCGTCCTTGACGCGCTGCGGCCCATGAGGCGTGGAATACTGCGTCCATGAGCGTCGCGGAAGGCGGGGCGCCTCCGGCCGGGCCCGTCGATCACCGGGCGCGCATCAGCCTGGACTGGCTCGTCCGCCTCCGCTGGGGCGCGGTGGTCGGACAGGCGGCGACGATCGGCGCGGCCGAAGTGATGTTCGGCCAACTGCCGCTGGCGCGGCTCTGCGCCTACGTGGGCGCCCTGGCCGCCACCAACCTCGTCCTCGCCGTCGTCAAGAACCGCACGTCTTCGCCGCGTCTTCTCTGCGGCGCCGTGCTCACCCTGGACACGCTGCTCCTCTCCGGCCTCCTGCATACCGTGGGCGGCGCGTACAACCCGTTCAGCATCCTCTACCTCGTCCACATCACCCTGGCCGCCGTGGTGCTGGGCCGGCGCTGGACATGGTTCCTGGCCGGGCTCTCCGTCGCCTGTTACGGGCTGCTGTTCGCCGCCAACCCGCCCGCGGCCGCGCACGGGGCCACGGACATGCGCATCCACCTCCAGGGCATGTGGATCGCCTTCGTCGTCGCGGCCGGGCTCACCGCGTATTTCGTGGTCCAGCTCTCCTCCGCCATCGAGCGACGCGACGCCGAGATCGCGGAGATGCGGGCCAGCGTCGCTCGCCACGAGCGGCTGGCCTCCGTCACCACCATGGCCGCGGGCGCGGCCCACGAGCTGGGCACGCCCCTGGCCACGATCGCCGTCGTGAGCCAGGAGCTGGAGCGCACGGTCGCGACCCTGCCCGTGTCCGAGCAGGCGCGTCTGGCCGAAGACGTGAGCCTCATCCGTACGGAGCTGGCGCGCTGCCGCTCCATCCTGAACCGCCTCTCCGCCGAGGCCGGGCAGCCGCGCGGCGAAGCTCCCGTCGAGCTGCGCGTCGACGACGTCGTGGCCGACGTGTTGGAAGGAGTGCCGGCGGCGCAGCGGTCCCGGATCCGGGTCGCCACCGAGCACAACGGCGCCGCCTTGCGCCTGCCCCGGGCCGCGCTCCTCCAGGTGACCCAGAACCTCGTCCAGAACGCGCTGGAGGCGGGAGAGGGCGGCGTCGATTTCCGTTTTGCCGTCTCCGCCACCGGCGTCCAGATCGTGGTCAGCGACCGCGGCGTCGGCATGACCCGCGACGTGCTCAAGCGTGTCGGGGAGCCCTTCTTCTCCACCAAGCCCCCGGGCACCGGCCTTGGCCTCGGCGTCTTCATCGCCCGCACGCTGAGCGAGCAGATGGGCGGCCGCTTCCGGCTGGAGTCCGAGCCCGGCCGCGGCACCACCGCCATCGTCGAGATCGAGTCCGGACCCCCGGCGTCCGGGATGGGAAATGCCGTCTGAGACCGCCGTCGCCCGCAGCCTCCTGATCGTCGAAGACGACGACGTCCTGCGCCCGCGCCTGGCCCGCGCCTTCCGTGAACGGGGGTTCGAGGTGCGCGAGGCGCCGGACGTGGACACGGCGCTCGAAACCGCGCGCCACGACCCTCCGGAGTACGCGCTGGTGGACCTGCGCCTGGGTACGCGCTCCGGCCTGGAGGTCGTGCGCGGCCTCGCCGATCTCGATCCGGCCACCGCGATCGTGGTGCTGACCGGCTACGGCAGCATTGCGACCGCTCTCGAAGCCGTGCGCCTGGGCGCGACGCACTACCTCACGAAGCCCGCGGACGTCGACGACGTGCTGGCGGCGTTCGCGCGCGGCACGGGCGGCCCCGTCGCCGCGACGGACGGCACGCCTTCGGCGGAATCCACGGGCGGCGCCGATTCCACGCCGACCCTCGCCCGGGTGGAGTGGGAGCACATCAACCGGGTGCTCTCGGATTGCGGAGGAAACGTGTCGCAGGCGGCGCGGATCCTCGGCATCCATCGCCGTTCGTTGCAGCGCAAGCTCGCGAAGTATCCGACGCCGCGCTGATCACACCTTCGTCTCCGGTGCGTTGACCGGTGCCGCACCGGAGCGTAACGTGTTCGAGATGCGCGTGCGCCTGCTCCTGATGGCGGCGGTCGTGCTGGGCGCCTTCTCCATCCGTCCCGCGCCTGCCTCCGCCTGCGATTCCACGGGATGCCTCCTCCTCACGCGCGGCCAGAACGGTGTGATGGCCAAGGGCACGTGGCGCTTCGACCTTTCCTTGCGGAGCACGGACCAGTCCGACCCGCGCCGGGGGGGCGACCCCGCGACCCTCGTCTTGCGCCCCAAGATCTACTTCGAGCAGGAGCGGGTCGTGCCCGCGTACCACCTCGACCGCGACGGCCACGAGCGCTTCTTCCAGGTCGACCTGGCCTACGGCCTCTTCGATCGCACCACGGTGTTCCTGTCGCTTCCCGCGGCGACCCAGCGCTCGCACGACGTCCTTCACGGCACGGTCAACACGGCGTACGACATCTGGGGCGTGGGGGACGGAGTGATCGGCCTGCGCCAGGCCCTCGCCCATCGCGGCGCGCTGGTGGGCGGCCTGGCCCTCAAGGCGCCCCTGGCCCGGCACACCCTCATCGACGACTACGACCAGACGATCCTCGAGCCCACCCTGCAGCCGGGCAGCGGAGCCTGGAGCGTGGTCCCCTCGCTCCAGTACTCCTTTGCGGGCCTGGTGCCCGCCGTCTCCTGGACGACGTCGGCGTCGTACGAGATCACGACCACCAACGACCGCGAGTACCGCTTCGGCAACGAGGCGATCGCGACGCTGGGGGCGAGCCGCCCCCTGGGCGCGGTGGTGAGCGCGTCCCTGCAGGCCAAGGTGTTCCACAAGGACCGCAGCACGTATCGGGGCACCGGCGTGGCTTCGACGGGGGCGACCGTCGTGTACGTGACGCCGGGCCTGCGCGTGCGCGGGCCGGCCGGCGTCGGGGTGTACGCGTTCTTCCAGGCGCCGGTGTACCGCTACGTGAACGAGGCGCAGCTCGCGCCCAGCTACGGCTGGCTGATCGGGGTCACGCGGTCGTTCTAGACGCGTTGCATCATTTCGTGGGGACACCCGGACACGCCCCCAACAGCTCTCTCACCATGCGTACGTAGAGCGCGAGGCGCAAGAGCCCGATGCCCGCGCGGCGAGTGTCGACGTGCGTTCCGTCCTCGATCGGCGTGAGTTGCAGGATCGGGGTGTCGCCGCCGCATTCGAGGTTCTGGCCGTACCGCTGCTCTCGGCCCGCTTCGCGCGAAGCCCGGTCGTAGACCATCGCGTAGTCGGCCGCATCCGCCTGTCCGGCCGCGACGTTGGCCTCGAGCTTCGGAAGGACCCGCCGCCGGAATTCGGGTGATTGGTGCTGGACCATGACGACGAACATCGACGCCGCCTCGGTGCCCACCATGTCGTAGGTCGGAACCCCATGGCTCTCGAACATGGCCTCCAGCGGTCCCGCGTTCTCGTGATCCGTCTCGGTCATTTTCTCGATGTCGAAGCCCTTCGCATCGCGCACCGCTTGATCGGGGGCATAGAGGCGCCGGATCTCGTCACGAAGCGCGGGATCGGCCGGCGGGCGCAACCGCGCTCGTTCCTTGACCCTTTCCTGTCGAGCGCGCGCTTCGCAATAGAGGACGGCATCGGGCGGCACCGCCTGCCGCTTCAGTGCCCGCCTCGCCGCCGCGAGCACCTTGGCCTGGGTCTCTTCGGGTCCGGACATGCAAACGAGGACCACGAACTCGTAGGCGGCTTCGTCGCCGACTTCAGCGACGGTGGGAAGGCCTCGCTTCAGGAAGAGCTGCCGGCCTTCGTCGATCGCCGCCGTGGTCTGCCCCTCGTCCCCGAACGAGAGAACGGTATGGAGGAGCTGGGGAATCCGTTCGGCCAGCGCGGGATCCCTCGGGCCGGGTTGCAGAGCGACGAAGGCCGCGAGCAGCTGAGGACGGATAGGACCCCTAATGCGTGACGACCACGCCCTGGAACGCGGTATCCGCCGGCCGCTGGGCATCGCGGAAGTAGCACGCCGCGAACCGCGGCAGCGGCTCCGTCGTCTTCCGCTCACCGGGCTGGAGGGTGATAGTGAGCGCCGCGCACCCCGCCTGATCGCTGCGCACGGTGTCCACGACCAGGTTGCGCACCGCCGAGTCCTCGTTCACGAACGTGGCCTGCACGCCGTTGAACAGGTGCAGGGTGGAGGGCTTGACCGCAGCCGCGGTCAGGCGCACGGGAATGTCCGCCCCGTAGTCGTCGGTGTTCGTCACCGTGGAGGCGCTGCGCGTGATGGTGCTGCGGCCGCAGCCACCGAGCGCGAACAGGACCGCCGCCGCGATGACGATCTGAAGTTGCGATCCCCGCCGGCCCGAACGGATACCCATGCCTCGATCGAGTATACGCGCGCCCCTCAGGGCGTCCCGTGGCCCCCGTGCGGCCCACCGTGGGCGTGCGCACCATGCGGCCGGCCCCAGCGCAGCCGGGCGAACACGTGCGTCGAGACGGGGTGCGCGCCGTAGGCCTCATGCAAGCTCGAAGGCACGCCGTAGAAGGTGACATCGGCGCCGATCCCGAAGTTGAGGCTGCCCTTGAGCGCGACGCTGCGCACGTAACCGACGGTCAGCGCGCTCACCGGCACCGTGTCTTCGTCCCCGCCCTCCTCCTCCGCGTGGAGGTGCTTCTCCGCGAGCAGCTCGCGGTCCTTCTCCGCGCGCTCCGCCCGCGCGAACACGTGATCGTGGCGCGTCGCTTGCCACGCCGCTTCGGCGAGGAACGTGTCGGACGTCCCGTGGTCCTCGTCGTTCCGTCCCCACATCAGGGAGGCCGCGAAGGGCCGGTCGCCTTCGTCCCCGTAGTGGAGGGACGCCGTCGTTCGGCGCAGGTCGCCGGGAACGAGCTCCTCCGCGTCCGCGACGAACCCGTGCGAGACCTGCGCCGACCAGCCGTGCCCCAGGCGCAGCTTGAGCCGGGCCGACACGGAGTCGAGGGATCCTCCGTCGATGTCCCAGCGGTGCTCGTCCGGCTCGCGGCCGTGGAAGGCGGAAGCCTCCAGGGCGACGCGGCCCCGTCCCCATCCCGCCGTGATGACGTTGCTCGTGATGTGCGTGGAGTCGAGCCAGTGATGCCCGAGCGGCGCCGTCGGGTTCTCGCCCGCGGACGCGCGGTGCATGAACGCGACCGGCCCCAGCGCGGGCTCCCCCACCGGGGCGAGCTGCAGCCACAGCGCGCCGCGTCCGATCGGCCTCCGGTAGGTCGCGGACAGGTTCATGAAGAAGTCGTGCGGATGCTGGTGGTCCACGAGCGGCTGGCCCTGGAACGCTTCCCCCGTCTGGAACAGCTCGGGCGTGCCCCCCTCCGGGAAGGTCGCGGGCTCGAGCGAGTTCATCATCATGAAAGTCAGGCGCCCGCCCGCCAGGTCGCGCTGGAGCATGAGCATGTTCCAGTTGCCGGACTCGATCGCCTCGTCGCCGGACGGTCCGCCCTGGTCGTTGAACTGGAGGCGCGCGATGCCCATGGCCATGAACGACCACGAGGGCATGGCCATGCCCGCCATGGGATCGGTCGCGGTCATGCCCGTCATCCGGCTCATGTCGGACTCGAAGAGGGTCGGGCGCGGCGCCGCCGCCGCGGCGTGATCCTGGTGCTGGGCGAGAGCGGGCGCGGCCCAGGCCATCACGGCCAGGCCCGCGCCGGCGATCGTCGTGCGGCGCCTCATCGAATCACCGGCTCGTCGGTTCGTTTCAGGTCGCGGCCGCCGCGGGCATAGAGCGCGATCCCGATCGCCTGCACGACGTGGAACAGGTCGTTGTGGTTGAAGGCGCTCCCCTGGCCGACGCGCCCGAGCTGGACGACCGCGCCCAGCGCGGAGGCGGCGACGCCGGCGACCACCCAACCGGAGCCGGGCAATCGCCGCCCGGCGAGGGCGGCGGCGAGGCCGAGCAGCCCCGCGAGCGTGATCCCGTAGTCGTACAGCACGTAGCGGAACTGGGCCAGCGCGATCAGCGCGGCCGCGACCACGACCAGGCGGACGACGAGGACGGCCAGGACGGCGCGGTGGGCGCGCGGCGCCACCGCCGCCAGCGCGGCGCCG
>Ga0075423_10007872_pt1 | contig 10086 bp, 10 predicted proteins | sample SoiMethybrSBSTD2_FD_80114 | JGI IMG/M metagenome (GOLD analysis project Ga0075423, IMG submission 80114) | Bulk soil microbial communities from a Populus tree surrounding site in Tennessee, USA - Soil MetaG P. TD hybrid SBSTD2 | ecosystem: Environmental > Terrestrial > Soil > Tree plantation...
GCGTCGTGCTCGAGGCCGTCGACGACCGACCAGGCCGCGCCGTCGCTCCGAACGGGGAAGCCGAACTGCAGTCCTTCGGGGATGCCGTACTCGCCGCGGCTCGGCACCGCCAGCGAGTGCCAGTCCCCCGCCGGGGTGGGGTTCACGACGCTGCGCACCGAGTCGAGTGCGGCGTGCGCCGCCGACGCTGCCGACGACGCGCCGCGCTTCTCGATCACCGCTGCCCCGCGCTTCTGCACGATCTCGAGGAACGGGCCCTGCAGCCAGTCGAGATCGCCGATCGCGTCGGGTGCGGGCTTGCCAATGATGCGCGCGTGCACGAAGTCGGGGTACTGCGTCGTCGAGTGGTTGCCCCAAATCGCCATGTTCGTGACCTCGCGCGCGGGGACACCGGCCTTCTTCGCCAGCTGGCTCTTCGCCCGGTTCTCGTCGAGGCGAGTCATCGCGAACCAACGGTCGACGGGCACGTCGGGGGCATTCGACCGGGCGATCAGGCAGTTCGTGTTGCACGGGTTGCCCACCACGAGGACGCGCACATCGTTCGCGGCGTAATCGTTGATGGCGCGGCCTTGCGGCTTGAAGATCCCGCCGTTCACGGTCAGCAGCTCGCGGCGCTCCATGCCCGCCTTGCGCGGCACCGAGCCGACGAGCAGGCACCACGACGCGCCGTCGAACGCCGTCTTCAGGTCGGCGGTCGCCTCGATGCCCTCGAGGAGACGGTGGGCGCCGTCCTCGAGCTCCATGACGACGCCTTCGAGCGCCGGCAGCGCCGGTTCGATCTCCAGCAGCCGCAGGACGATCGGCTGGTCGGTCCCGAGGAGGTCGCCGTGGGCGACACGGTGCACGAGCGCGTACCCGATCTGGCCGGCGGCGCCGGTGACGGTGACGTGTACGGGAGATTTGGCCACGCGTTTCTCCTCTGTCGCCGTCGCAGGCTCCGGCTTTGCGGCGCCGGTCGGCAAAGCCGCTGGTCGCCGCTGAAAGCTACCGCTCGTGGTCGAGCACCGCGAGAAGCAGCTCCCGGGCCTCGGCGAGCTCGGCGATCCGCTCGGCCGCCCCCATGTCGGCCGCACCGTGGTCGGGGTGGGCCAGGCGCAGCAGGCGCCGGAACCGGCGTTGGACGTCCTCGCGATCCACACGGGCGCCGGCCCGCACGCCGAGGACCTCCATGGCCCACCGGCGCTCCGCGGGCACACCCCGCCACGCCTCGACCTCGATGTCGCCGCCGTCGCCGTTGGGCCGGGCCGCGGCGCCGGGCGCATAGGGCCGCATGCCGGGGACACCTTCGAGGAGGCGGCGCACCTCCATGCCCTCGGGCGGCATCCCGGGCCGGGCGACGGCCGCCGCGATCGCCCGGAACGCCGGGCGGCGCGCCGACGCCGGCAGCTGCGCCGCCGCCATCACCGCCCCCAGCACCTGGGGGGTGGGCCAGCCGTGCGTGTCGAGCTCGAGGGCGAGCGGTCCACCGTCGGCGACGATGCGGTGGCGGGACCGGTCGAGGCCGTGCGTGTCGGTCTGGAGACGGTGGCGCAGCGCGATGCGCGGGACGTTCAGGCCGTCCTCGGCGTCGGCGAGGAGGCGGGGCAGGAGGTCGCGCTGCTCGTCGTCGAGCCCGTCGAGGTTTTCCGCGACCACCGCGCCGAGCAGCACCGCGCCGTACGCGGGACCGCTCGTCGGGAGATAGTGGTCGCCGAGCGCCACCCGCCGGGTCGGCTGGTGCCGACGGGTGTGGCGGATGTTGAGCTCGGCGAGGATCACACCGGTCGTTCGTGCCTACAGACGGTCGCAGATGGCGGCCGCGAACTCCGACGTCCTTACTTCTGTTGCGCCCTCCATGAGGCGGGCGAAGTCGTACGTCACGATCTTGTCGGCGATGGTCGCCTCCAGCGCGTGGACGATGTCGTCGGCGGCGTCCTGCCAGCCGAGGTGCTCGAACATCATCACGCCCGACAGGATCACCGAGCCCGGGTTCACCTTGTCCTGTCCCGCGTACTTCGGCGCGGTGCCGTGCGTGGCCTCGAACACACCGTGCCCGGTGACGTAGTTGATGTTGCCTCCGGGCGCGATGCCGATACCGCCGACCTGCGCCGCAAGGGCGTCGGAGAGATAGTCGCCGTTCAGGTTGGTGGTGGCGATGACGTCGAAGTCGTCGGGCCGGGTGAGGATCTGCTGCAGCGTGATGTCGGCGATGTTGTCCTTGACGAGGATCTTCTCGCCGGGGTTGCCGCCGCAGTCGTCCCAGCCGACGGCGACGTCGGAGAACTCCTCGCGCACGAGCTCGTAGCCCCAGTTGCGGAAGGCGCCTTCGGTGAACTTCTGGATGTTGCCCTTGTGCACGAGCGTGACCGAGCTGCGCTTGCGCCTCACCGCGTACTCGATGGCGGCGCGAACGAGGCGCTTCGACCCCGTCTCCGAGATGGGCTTGATGCCGATGCCCGAGTCGGGCCGGATTTCCCACCCGTACTCGTCGTGCATGAAGTCGATGAGCCGCTTGACCTCGGGTGTGCCCTCCTGGAGCTCCTTGCCGGCGTAGACGTCCTCGGTGTTCTCCCGGAAGATCACCATGTCGACCTTCTCGGGATGCTTCACCGGCGACGGCACCCCCGTGAACCACCGCACCGGCCGCAGGCACACGTACAGGTCCATGATCTGGCGGAGCGCGACGTTCAAGCTGCGGATGCCGCCCCCGACGGGCGTGGTGAGTGGCCCCTTGATGCCGATGAGGTGATCGCGGAACGCCTGGACGGTCTCCTCGGGCAGCCAGTCGCCGGTGGCGTCGAACGCCTTCTGCCCCGCGAGCACTTCCTTCCACGAGATCGTCTTGCCGTGCTTGGAGGCGGCGGCGTCGAAGACGAGCTTGGACGCGGGCCAGATGTCGACGCCGGTGCCGTCGCCTTCGATGAACGGGATGATCGGCTCGTCGGGCACGCGGAGGACGCCGTCGACGAGCGAGATCTTCTGGGGGGCCATGCACGGGATCGTACGTCAGCGGGCGAGCGCGACCACCAGCAGCGTGACGAGGTAGACGGCCAGCAGACCCGCGGCCGACCACCAGATCGCCCGGCGGTTGAACGGGCCCGGCCGCCCGGCCACGCCCGCGAGGTGGTAGCCGCAGTCTCCGCAGCGCATCGCGTCGGGCGCGACGGACGCACCACACAACGGGCACGGCGTGGGCGAAGGCGCGGGTGTGTCGAACTGTGCGCTCAGGTCGTGCTCCCTCGCCTCGCCCCCGCTCAGCGGGATGATCGCCGCTCGGCGGCGTCCACGGTGTTGCTCAGAAGCATGGCGCGCGTGGTGGGTCCGACGCCACCAAGGCGGGGGGTGATCCACGACGCGACCTCGGCGACCGACTCTTCCACGTCGGGGATCACGCGCCGGCCCTCGTACGTGGCCCCCGCGCTCACGACTGCGGCACCCGGCTTGACCATGTCCGGGGTGACGATCCCAGGACTGCCCGCCGCCACGACCAGGATGTCCGCCGTCCGGGTGTACAGCCCGAGGTCGCCGACACCGGTGTGCACCACGGTCACGGCGGCGTTGGCGTTGGGCCGCTTGAGGCTCAGCAGGTTGGCGAGCGGACGCCCGACGTTGAGGCCCCGGCCGACGATCACGACGTGTCGCCCCTCGATCGGCACGCCGTAGTGGACGAGCAGCGCCTGGATGCCGGCCGGTGTGCACGCCAGCGGAGCCTCGACGCCCATGACCAGCTTGCCGAGGTTCACCGGGTGGAGGCCGTCGACGTCCTTGCCGGGGTCGACCGCACGTAACGTCTCCTCCTCGTCGAGGTGCTTCGGGAGCGGGAGCTGGACGAGGAAGGCGTCGATCTCGGGGTTCTCGTTGTACTCACGGATGACGGCGAAGAGCTCTTCCTGGGTGGTCGTCGCCGGGAGCTCCCGCCCGAACGAGGCGATCCCGATCTCACCCGAGTTCTCGTGCTTGAGGCGGACGTACACGGCGCTGCTCTCGTCGTCGCCCACGAGGATCGTCCCGAGCCCGGGTGTGATTCCCCGGTCGCCGAGCCGCTTGACCCGTTCGGCGAGGTCGCGCTTCACCGATTCCAGGAACGCGTTGCCGTCCAGGAGCTGCGCGGTCAATGCAGGAACTGCCTTTCTCCGGTCAGGACCATGGCGAGGCCGAGCTCGTCGGCGCGGGCGATGTTCTCGTCGTCCCGCACCGAGCCTCCCGGCTGTACGACGACGGCGACGCCGGCCTCCGCGGCCGCCTCGATGCCGTCGGCGAAGGGATAGAAGCCGTCGGTGGCGGACGCCCCGCCGCGTGCCCGGCCTTCGGCCTTTTTCGCCGCGATCTCCGCCGCGCCGACCCGGCTCTGCTGGCCGGCGCCGATGCCCACCGCTTGGAGGTCCTTCACGAGCACGACACAGTTCGACTTCACGTGCCCGCAGGCCCTCCACGCCAGCTCGGCGTCGAGCCACTGCTCGGTCGTGGGCGCGACCTTGGTGACCACCCGCCAGGCGTCGCGGCCGGCGGCGAAGTGCGGCGCTTCCTGGACGAGGAAGCCACCGGTGAGCGGACGGAAGTCGAGCTCGTCACGGGTGGGCGCGGGCGCTTCGAGGAGCCGCGTGTTCTTTCGCTTCTGCACGAGCGCGTCGAGCGTGCCCGGTGCATAAGCGGGGGCGACGATGACGTCGGCCTGCGGCCCGGCGACCATGCGCTCGGCGGTTGCGCCGTCGATCGGACGGTTGAGGGCGACGATCCCGCCGAACGCGGACAGCTCGTCGGACTCGAGCGCGCGTTGATACGCGGTGGCGGTGTCGGCGGCGACGGCCACGCCGCACGGGTTGGCGTGCTTGATGATGGCGCAGGCCGGCGCGTCGCCGAGGTCGTGCGCGAGCTGCCAGGCCGCTTCGGTGTCGTAGTAGTTGAGGTACGAGAGCGCGAGCCCGCTGTGCTGGGTGACGGCGTCCCACCAGCTGGTGGTGCCGGCGCGCCGGTAGCGCGCCGCCCGCTGATGCGGGTTCTCGCCGTACCGCAGCTCGTCGTCGGTCCGCTCGAGCGCGAGGACGAGATGGCGAGGCAGCAGCTCGTCGCGTTCGAGCCAGCGGACGATCGCCGCGTCGTACGCGGCGGTGTGCGCGAACGCCTCGAGCGCGAGGCGGCGGCGGGTCTCGTCGGAGAGCGTGCCGTCATGCGCCCGGAGCTCGTCGAGCACGGCGTCGTACTGCTCCGGGCTCGTCACCACGCCGACCCAGGCGTGGTTCTTCGCCGCGGCGCGGACCATGGCCGGTCCGCCGATGTCGATGGTCTCGATGTCCGGGCGGTCGAGGAACGGGTACAGATTGCTCACGACGAGCTCGATGGGCGCGATGCCGAGGGCCTCGAGGTCGGCGCGGTGGCGGTCGTTCCCGAGATCGGCGAGCAGGCCGCCGTGAATGCGGGGGTGCAGAGTCTTCACGCGCCCGTCGAGCATCTCGGGGGCGCCGGTGACGTCCTCGACGGTCGTCACCGCGACGCCCGCCTCCGCCAGCGCGGCGGCCGTCTTCCCTGAAGACACCAGCTCGAAGCCGAGGTCGACGAGGCCTCGTGCAAAGTCGACGAGGCCCGTCTTCTCGTACACCGAGAGCAGGGCGCGCTTCACCCGTTGGTTCCTTCCTCGAGCAGCGCGCGCAGCACCTGCGGGTAGAGACGTCGCTCGACTTCCTTGACGCGCTCGTGGAGCGTCTCGGGAGTGTCGCCGGGCAGGACCGGCACCGCCTCCTGGGCGAGGATCGGGCCGTGGTCGACTTCGATCGTGGCGACATGGACGGTGCAGCCGGTGACCTTGACGCCGGCCGCGAGCGCATCCTCGACCGCGTGCGCGCCCTTGAACGCCGGGAGCAGGGAAGGATGCGTGTTCGTGATCCTGCCGCCGTACGCGTCGTGGATCGGATGCTCGAGGATCGTCATGAAACCGGCCATGGCGACGAGGTCGATCTCGTGGCGCTTGAGCGCGTCGACGACCCGCTCGGTGTACGCCCGTCGGTCGAAGTCGGGCCCGAAGCTCTCGCGCTCGACGAGCTCGACGGGGATCGCAGCGGCCTCGGCGACTTCGATCGCGCGGCATGGCCGGTCGGCGACGACGACGCCGATCGGGAGGCGGGCGTCGATCAGCGACGCGAGGATCGTTCCGCTTCCCGACGCGAGCACCCCGATCCGCCGCACATCGGCAAGTTACCCGAGGGCCGCCCGCCGGCACGCGATCTTGCACTCGTCGGAACGAGATGGTGAGCTTCCCCCGCACGGGTGCCCGGTGGGGCACCTTCCTTGCGACGGAGGTCGGTCACCGTGGAGAAGAATCCCACTCCGGGGGAGATTCTCGTCTTGGCGGGGGCAGGAGTGGCTCTCATCTTCTCGTTCCTGCCGTTCTACAAGGTCGAAGTCGGGAACTTCAGCCAGAGCACGAGCGCGTGGGGCTCCGGACTCTTCCCGGTGGCGACCCTCATCCCGATCTTCGCAGGCGCCGCCGGTGTCCTGGTCGCGTTGGTGCGGTTCGCAAACGTGCAGTACCCGCCGGTCGGGTTCCTCGGCTTCGGCCGGAACTCGTTGCTCCTGGCGCTGACGTTCTTCGCGACGGTGCTCGCTGTCGCGTTCCTGATCGCCAACAAGCCGGTCGCAACCAGCCTCGGCTTCGGGTTCTGGTTCGTGCTGATCGGCGCCGTCGGCTCGTTCGTGGGCGCCGTCGTCCTGATGAACGAGGAGAAAGCAAGGGCCTGACCCGCCGGATCGGACGGCGACCCCCACCTGCGTGTGGGTGCCGTCCCGTCCATGGGTAGCCTGGAACGTCATGAAACGAGCCGAACCGGGGTGGTTCCTCCTTGCGCTCGCGGGGTTGGCGGCGGTGCTCGGATCGTTCCTTCCCTTCTACACGTTCGCCGGTGACGTCAACGTCACGGTATGGAGCCGCGGGTTGTTCCCGACGGCGACGCTCATCCCGCTCCTCGGCTTCGCGATCGGACTCGAGGCGCTGTTCGTGTTGATCCGGGGTCACGAACCACGCTCGCCGTTCCTGAACTTCACGTGGGAGCAGGTGCGGTTGGCCGTCGGTGCGTTCATGATCCTGCTCGCTCTGAGCTACATCGTGCAGGACCGCGCCGGCGGGACGCTCGGTCTGGGTTACCTCGTCTTGTCACTCTCGGCCCTGGCGACGTTCGCGGGCGGTGTGATGACGCGACGCGCCGAGCTCGCGCGCGCGCCGGGCGAGCAGCCGGCGGAGCGCGAAGCGCGCCCCGTCTTCCGGCCCGCCATCGCGACCGTCAATCGCGTCGGCAGTGAGTTCGGCAAGAACGTCGCCGGATTCGGCCACAGCGTGAGAGCGCGTCTGCGTGATCGAAGCGAGGCCAAGGCGGCGGCGAAGGCGGCGGCCGCGGCAGCGGCCGCGAAAGCTGCCGCGGCAACGACGGCGGCGAACGCGGCGGCCAAGGAGAAGGCCGACGTCGCGGCCGAGGACGCCGCCGCATCCGTCGAGGCGCCCGAGGCGCCGGCGATGCAACCACCGCCGCCGACCAAGACGTTCGACGTTCCGGCGGCGGAGCTGCCCAGCGCAGCGGAGCAGGCCGACGTCGCGCCCGCGGAGCCGCCCCCGGCGGCCGAAGAGCCGGTCGAGGAGCCGACCGCCGAAGAAGTCGCGCTGCCCGCCGAGGAACCGACCGCCGAAGAAGTCGCGCTGCCCGCCGAGGAACCGACGGCCGAGGAGGTCGCGAAGGCCGTCACGGAGCCGGCGGTCGAAAAAGCCCCGAAGCCCGCCGAGGAGCCGGCCGCGGTCGAGGACCTCGACGAACCGACCGCCGACATGCCCGTCGAGGAGCCCGCGACGAAGGTCGTCGAGGAACCGGCGAAGAGCAGCGAGGAATCGGAGAAGCCGACACGGGCCGCCCCGCTCAGCGCGGTGGCACAGGAACCGGATCCCGACGCCACCCCGACGCCCGACGGCAAGACGTCAGAAGCGGTCAGTGCCGACGAGAAGACGGTCGAGAGCAAGCCGACGGCGGTGGGCAAGACCTCGGGCAAGGAAAAACCGCCCGGCCCGCCGGCTGAAGCAGAGAAAGGCGAGACGGAGAAGGAGAGGGCCGACACCGGCACTGAGAGCTGACGAAGCTCTCTACGTCCCGGTGAGCGACCCTCCACCGCCGAGGGCGGGAAGAACCAGCGTGCACGCCGGCGGTGTCGCTCCGGCGGGATCGAGAGCGTTGAGCACGTCGTGCAGCGCGATCGCGTCGTAGATGATCCCCACGTGGTCGACGAGATCGCGAGCGCACTGGTCCTGCAGTGTGATGTTCGTGACGTTCGGCCCCGAGAGGAACGCCGACGTGTACGGCGTCACCACCTCGTCGTACCTGGTCTCGATGACCGTGTAGCTCGGACCCGGCACGGTGTCGCCGCCGGCGTTGAGCTCCTCGAGGAAGCTCGACCCGACGAACTGTTGCTCGCACGCCTGGCACAGTGCCCCGAACGCGGACGGTCCCCCCGGAAAGGCGCGAGCCAACGACGCGAGCCCGTTGAAGGTCGTGCCGTGGTTCGACGGCGCCAGGCCGACCAGCGCGTGCACGGTCTGATCGCCGCCGAGGAACTTGATGTACCAGCGCGGCATCATGCCGCCCTGCGAGTGGCCGACCACGTCGACCTTCGTCGCGCCCGTCGCGTCGAGCACGCGGCCGACGAACGCACCGAGCTGCGCGGCCGACGTGGGGATGTCGCCGGTGGCCTGGATCTGGTTGCCCGGCGATCCGCCGTAGTCGAGAGCGAAGACGCAGTATCCGTTGTTGGCGAGCAGCGGCGAGAGCGCCTGCCACGAGTCCGTCATGTTCGCGAACGTGCCGTGCACGAGAACCACCGGGTACGGGTGAGCTGCGGTCGGCCGGCAGTTCCAGTCGTTCGATCCCGGTGGGGACGAGCCCGGATGGAGCGTGGCGGCGAGGATGCCGGCGGCGAAGTTGTAGGGCACCGGGTACGTCGCGGCCCCCGCCGGGGCCGTCGGAAGCGCGAAGGACGCCACGACCGCGAGCGCCACCGCGACGAGCACGCCGCGCAGTCTCGGGCATTGTCGACGTTTGTCCGGAATGCCGGGATCCTAGTGGCAGACGCTCAGAGCGTCAGGACGGCCACGAACCAGGCCAGCACGAGCAGGCCGACGATGCCGATCCCGACCCAGCCGAGCACGATGCCGGCGATGGCCATCCCGCGTCCGCGCTTGGCGCCGCCGGAGTTCTCGATGCTCTCGAGCGCCAGATGGCCCAGGACGATCGAGACGATTCCCGGGATCACCCAGCACCAGAAGAACAGGCCCGTGACGAGGGACGCGATCGCCAGGCCGCTGGTCTGCGTCCCCGTGGCACCGGGAGACATGGGAGCGGCGCCGCCCGGATAGATGGTGCCCGGGGCGGGACCGCCCCACCCGCTCGACGGCGTCGGCGGCGGCTGGCTCATCGCCGGGATGCTACGGCAATGGCCACGCCGTCCCGGCGACGTCGACGCCATCGGCCTACAGCTTGGCGACCACCTCGGCCATGACCTCGCCGATCTCGGACGGGTTGCGCGCGATGTGGCACCCGGCGTCCTCGAGCGCCTCGATCTTCGCCGCCGCCGTTCCCTTGCTGCCGGAGATGATCGCCCCGGCGTGACCCATCTTCTTGCCCGGCGGCGCGGTGAGCCCGGCGATGTACGCGACCACCGGCTTCTTCATCTGCTGCTTCATGAACTCGGCCGCTTCCTCCTCGGCCGAGCCGCCGATCTCGCCGATCATGATCACCGCGCCCGTCTCCGGATCGGCTTCGAAGGCCGCGAGCGCATCGATGAAGCTCGTCCCCGGTACCGGATCGCCGCCGATCCCCACACACGTGGTCTGGCCGATCCCCCGCTGCGTCATCTCGTGCAGCGCCTGGTAGGTGAGCGTGCCGGAGCGACTCACGATCCCGACCGGGCCGCCACCCATGGCGATCTCACCGGCGGTGATCCCGATGTTGCACCTGCCCGGCGAGATGATCCCGGGACAGTTGGGGCCGAGCAGCTGCACCGCCGGGTGGTCGCGACGGAGCTGGTTGTAGAAGCGGGCCTCGTCCTGAGCCGGTACGCCTTCGGTGATCACCACGATGA
>Ga0075423_10007877_pt1 | contig 10083 bp, 15 predicted proteins | sample SoiMethybrSBSTD2_FD_80114 | JGI IMG/M metagenome (GOLD analysis project Ga0075423, IMG submission 80114) | Bulk soil microbial communities from a Populus tree surrounding site in Tennessee, USA - Soil MetaG P. TD hybrid SBSTD2 | ecosystem: Environmental > Terrestrial > Soil > Tree plantation...
AGCGCCCGAAGCGGTTGTTGAGCCATCGACGGCTGTAGTTGAGGACGCAGCGCCCGAACCGGTTGTTGAGCCATCGACGGCTGTAGCTGAGGACGCAGCGCCCGAACCGGATGACCTGACCGCGATCGAGGGCATCGGGCCGAAGATCTCCGAGGTGTTGCAGGCAGCGGGCGTGCATACCTTCAACGATCTCGCGGCGACAGACACCGACCGCCTGACCGAGATATTGCATGCAGCCAATCTGTCGTTTGCTGTGCCGGAAACATGGCCTGAACAGGCTCAACTGGCCGCTGCTGCTGATTGGGATGGATTGAAACAGCTCCAAGATCAGCTCAAGGGCGGTCGGCGAGAATAAAGGGTAGCGAGTATGAGCATCAAGTTGCACGATCTCAAGCCGGCGTCCGGCGCACATCGCGAGCGCAAGCGCATCGGGCGCGGGCCTGGCTCCGGCAAAGGCAAGACCGCCGGTAAAGGTATGGCGGGCCAGAAGGCGCGCTCGGGGCCGGGGCCGTATCGCACATTTGAAGGTGGGCAAAACCGCCTGGTGCGCCGCATGCCCTACCTGCGTGGCTTCAAAAACATCTGGCGCGTCGAGTATCAGATCATCAACGTCGGCGACCTGAACGAATGGCCAGCCGAGCAGGAGATCACGCTGGATGTGCTGATCAGCGCCGGCGCGATCCGCAAGAGTCGCCCGCTGAAGATTCTGGGTGACGGCGACCTCAGCGCGAAGCTGACCGTGCATGCCCACAAGTTTAGCGGCAGCGCGCGCAAGAAGATCGAGGAAGCCGGCGGCCAGGTCGTCGAGGTGCCGTGGGTGGCGGAGCGGCGGAGCCGCAGCCATGGCCCGAACCTGGCGATGCGCAACCGCAAAGCCGATGACGCGGCGACACAGTGACATGCGGAGAAGCTCTCTGAAAAGCCTTTTAGAAAGCTTATGAGATAGCGACGATGTATCGGTCATCCTGTCACTCGGGCCACCAAACGAGGAGATCCCGCTGATGCTACAGTCGGTGTTACGCGCCGTTCAACTGCCAGATCTACGACGGCGTATTCTGTTTACGCTGGCGATGCTGCTGCTCTTCCGGCTGATCGCCCATATTCCTGTGCCGAATATCGATCCGTCGGCGCTGGCGAATCTGCAACAGGCGCTGGAGAACAATCAACTCGCGCAACTGCTGAATATTTTCGCCGGCGGTGCCTTGCAGAATCTGTCGATCGCCGCGATGGGGGTCTACCCCTACATCACCGCGCAGATCATCGTTCAGCTCCTGTCGCCGCTGATCCCAGCGCTGGCGGAGTTGAGCAAAGAGGGCGAGCAGGGGCGCATGCAGATGAACCGGATCACCTTCTGGGTGACGGTCCCGATGGCCTACTTGCAGGCGTATGGTCAGACGCTGACGCTGGAGCGCGGCATCACGACGGGCACGACGCTGTTCCGCACGCCATTCGACATCTTTAACAACTTTCTACCGACGTTTACCATCCTGACATCAATGGTCGCCTGCACGATGCTGCTGATCTGGTTGGGTGAACAGATCCAGGAGCGCGGCATCGGCAACGGCATCTCGGTGATCATCTTCGCCGGCATCGTGTCGCGCCTGCCCAGCCTGGTGGTGAATGCCTTCAGTGGTGCGTCGCTCGGCGGCTTCGAGCAGGTGATCGGGATTATCGCGTTCCTGCTGATCGGGCTGCTGACGATCATTGGGATCGTGCTGGTGCAAGAGGGCCAGCGCCGCATCCCCGTGCAGTATGCGAAGCGCGTGCGTGGCAATCGCGTGTATGGCGGCCAGAGCAGCCACATCCCGCTGAAGGTCAATATGGACGGGATGATCCCGCTGATCTTTGCGCAGAGCCTCATCATCTTTCCAGGGACGATCGCATCGTATGCCTGTCCTGAGCTGACCGCACCGGAGGGCGCGGGCATTTTCAAGCAGGCCGCGTGCTTCGCCTATCAAACATTCAGTCCGCAGTATGGCCGTGGCACGCTGATCTACTCGATTCTGCTGTTTGCGCTCGTGGTCGGATTTACCTATTTTTATACCATGGTGCTTTTCAACCAGCAGAATATCCCAGACTCGCTCCAGCGTAATGGTGGCTTTGTCCCTGGTATCCGGCCAGGCAAGCGCACCGAGGAGTATCTGACCAAGGTGGTCTACCGGATTACCCTTGTCGGCGCGTTCTTTCTGGGCATCGTCGCGGTGCTGCCGTTCATCACACAGCAGGTCACCGGGGTGCAGATCGGTCTGAGCGCGACCGCGTTGCTGATCGTGGTTGGGGTTGCTGTTGATACCATGCGGCAGCTTGAAGCACAGCTGGTGATGCGAAACTACGAGGGCTTTATCAACCGCTAGCCCCGCACCGAGGTCTCGACGGGTGGTGAGGCGTATCGCTCAATGACGAGCGGGAGAGCACGGCATGGATGTCATCTTACTTGGAGCCCCTGGTGCTGGGAAGGGTACGCAAGCAAAGGTGCTGGAGGAACATACCGGATTCGTACATGTGGCCAGCGGCGATCTCTTTCGCGCGGCGCTGCGCCAGGGAACCGAGCTAGGTATGCTCGCGAAATCCTATATGGACCGGGGTGAGCTTGTGCCCGACGAGGTCGTGATCCGCATGATCATTGATCGGATCAGTAGAAAAGATTGCGACCTCGGCGTGATCTTCGATGGCTTCCCGCGAACGCGCGATCAGGCGCTCGCGCTGGGGCAGGAACTGCTGGCACATGGCCGGCGCATCGACTATGTGCTGTTCCTGCAAGTGCCCGATGCCGTGCTCTTGCGGCGCATCGCGGGCCGGCAAACTTGCAAAACCTGCGGCACGACCTATAATATATATTACTTCCCGCCAAAGCGCCCTGAAATATGCGATGAGTGCCAAGGGAAGCTGTATCAGCGCAGCGATGACACAATGGAGACCGCCCGGCATCGATTGGGCGTCTACTTCGCGCAGACGATGCCGCTGATCGAGTACTATCGACAGCAGGGCAATTTGATCGAGATCGATGGCCAGGGCGAGATATCGCTGGTGACAGAGACGATGGTGCGTGCGCTGGGGGTTAATAATGGCGCCGACGTTGAAAAATCGGCATGAGCTTGCGGCGATGCGCCACGCCGGGCGGATCGTGGGCGATTGCCATCTGTTGCTACGCGACATTATTCGGCCAGGTGTGACGACTGGGCAGCTGAATAAGCTGGTCCATGAGCATATCACCAGCGCGGGCGGTGTTCCGTCGTTTCTGGGCTATCCGGGGCCAACGCCCTACCCGGCGGCGACCTGTATCTCGGTCAACGACGAGGTGGTGCATGGGATTCCGGGGCCGCGTGTCCTGCGCGAGGGCGATATCGTCACCGTCGACATCGGCGTGATCTGGCAGGGCTACCACGGCGACTCGGCCTGGAGTTACCCAGTTGGCCGGATTTCGCGGGCGGCGCAGGACTTGCTAGATGTTACTGAGCAAACACTGTATCATGCGCTGGAGTTCGCGCGCGCTGGTGGCCGATTAAGCGATCTGTCGCACGCGATCCAGAGCTATGCCGAGGCACGCGGCTTCGGCGTGATACGCAAATATATTAGCCATGGGATCGGGCGCGCGATGCACGAAGATCCCCAAATCAAAAACTATGGATCGCCTGGCAAGGGATTACCGTTACGCACCGGCATGACATTCGCGATCGAGCCGATGATCACGCAAGGCGATTATGAGACGCGCGAGCTGGCCGATGGCTGGACCGTCGTCACTGCGGATCACAAGCTGGCGGCTCATTTTGAACACACAATCGCGATTACCGAGCAGGGCGGTCCAGAGATATTGACACAACAAGACTAACAAGGAAACGTACACAGGAGTGGTATGACGAAGAAGAAGGATGTCATCGAGATGGAGGGCACGATCACCGAACCGCTGCCGAACGCCATGTTCAAGGTCGCGCTTGAAAATGGTCATGAGGTGCTGGCCCACATCTCGGGTAAAATGCGCATGCACTATATTCGCATCCTCAAGGGTGACCGAGTATTGGTTGAGCTGTCGCCGTACGACCTGACGCGCGGGCGTATCACGTATCGCTATCGGTGAGCGGCGACGAAAGAGAACCGGCTGCCCGCCGATGAGGTGGGTGGCATATGTGTGTGTTTATACGATACCAATGCAGAGATAGGCCGCGGGTGAAACCCGTTTTCCGTAAGGGAGGTTTCGGATGAAGGTGCATGCGTCGGTGAAACCACGCTGCGAGTATTGCCGGGTGATTAAGCGCAAAGGCGTCATTCGCGTCATTTGCAGCCGGACACCCAAGCATAAGCAGCGTCAGGGGTAGCAGCAATATTCAGGGTTGAAGCGGCGGATGATGCGCCGCGCGGCAAGATGCGTTCGGCGTTTCATGCAATAGTCGCTAATAGGAGAGGATAGTATGGCACGTATTGCCGGTGTTGATATTCCACGCAACAAGAAGATTGGCATTTCGATCGCCTATATTTTTGGTATCGGTCGCGCCAACGGCGCTGTGATCATTAAGAAGGCCAACGTCAATCCCGACACACGGGTGCGCGATCTGACCGAGGAAGAGGTTGGGCGCATCCGCGAGGTCGTTGATCGTGAATACCGCGTCGAGGGCGATCTACGCCGCGAGATTCAGCTCAACATCAAGCGGCTGATGGATATCGGCTGCTATCGCGGGCTGCGGCATCGCAAGGGCATGCCCGTGCGTGGCCAGCGGACTCGCACGAATGCGCGCACGCGCCGTGGCCGCAGGGGCCAGGCGATCGGCATCAAGAAGAAGACGGCGAAGAAGTAACAGCTGAAATGTTGAACGCTGAACGCTGTCAGAGTCAATTCAGGCTGTTCGGCGTTCAATGTTTCGTGTTTAGCGTTTCTGTGGAGGCATAATGGCAAAGCAACCGGCGAAGGGCACAACCGGCGGTGCAGCACGGCGGCAGCGCGGCAAGCGACGCGAGAAGAAGAACGTACCGCGCGGTCAGGCGCATATCCAGAGCACCTTTAACAACACCATCGTGACGATCACCGATCCCGTGGGCAACGTGGTCTGCTGGTCGAGCGCCGGGCAGAACGGCTTCAAGGGCTCGCGCAAGAGCACGCCCTACGCCGCTCAGCTCACGGCCGAGATCGCCGCACGCAAAGCCATGGAGAACGGCATGCGCTCGATCGAGGTGTTTGTCAAGGGGCCAGGAGCGGGGCGCGAGGCCGCGATCCGTTCGCTCCAGTCGAACGGTTTGCAGGTGGTCACGATCACCGATGTGACACCGATACCGCACAATGGCTGCCGCGCGCCAAAGCGCCGACGCGTCTAAAGGAGGGGGTTGAGAAACTCATGGCTCGTTATCGTGGACCTGTAGGCAAGATCAGTCGTCGGCTGGGGATCGGCATCACCGAAAAGGGTCAGCGCATCCTGAACAAGCGGGCCTACCCGCCAGGACAGCACGGCCCGACCGCGCGCCGCCGTCAGGTGTCGGATTATGGGTTGCAGCTGCAAGAGAAGCAGAAGGCCCGCTATATGTACGGGGTGCTGGAGCGCCAATTCCGGCGCATCTTCGAGAAGGCCCAGCGCTACCCCGGCGAGACCGGCTCGCATCTCTTTATCTTGCTTGAGCGACGGCTCGATAATGTGGTATATCGTTTAGGGTTCGCGACGACACGCAGCCAGGCGCGCCAGCTCGTCAACCATGGCCATATCATCGTGAATGGCCGTAAGACCGATATTCCGTCGTATACGGTGAAGGTTGGCGAGAAGATCGCTGTGCGCCCCGAGAGCCGCCGACGGCCCTATTTTAAGAATCTAGTGGACAGCGGTGACCTGAACCGGGTGAACGTTCCTGATTGGTTGCGCCGTGATGTCACGGATCTCGCAGGCGAGGTGGTGACACTGCCGCGCCGCGAGGATGCGGAGCCGGGCATCAACGAGCAGTTGATCGTTGAGTACTACAGCCGCTAAGAATACCATTTACGATCTTGGATGCCCGATGAGCGATTTGGACTATCCCAAGCGTACATCGTACATCATATCGTAAATAAGGTCATAAGGAGGCGATCTGTGTTAGATATCGCCATGCCCAAAATCGAAGTTGTGCAAGCGGCTGAGAACTATGGTCGGTTCAAAATTGAGCCGCTTGATCCGGGGTATGGACATACGTTGGGGAACGCGCTCCGGCGCGTGTTGTTGTCGTCGATCCCCGGCTCGGCGATCACGAAGATCAAAATAGATGGGGTGTTTCACGAGTTTTCGACCATCCCCGGCGTGAAGGAGGACGTGACCGAGATCGTCCTGAACGTCAAGGGTATCCGGCTGCGCTCATATGCCGAGCGCCCGGTCAAGGTGCTGCTGACGAAGCAGGGTGCCGGGATCGTGCGCGCTGGCGACATCGATACGCCGAGCAATGTCGAGCTAGTGAACCCCAATCACTATATATGTACGCTTGACGCCGACGATGGCCATATCGAGATCGAGATGACTGTCGAGCGCGGCAAGAGCTATGTGGCGGCTGATCAGTATGACGCGCTGCCGATCGGCGAGATTCCGGTCGATGCGATCTTCACGCCGGTGCCGAAGGTCAATTATGTCGTCGAGAATATGCGAATTGGCCAGGCGACCGACTACGACCGTCTGCTGATCGAGATTTGGACTGATGGTACGATCAAGGCCGGCGATGCATGGAGCCACGCCGCGCAGGTGCTGGTGCAATACAGCCAGACGATCGCCGATTTCAACCGTATGACGCTGGAGCAGGAGCTGCCGACAGCGCCGAGCGGGCTGACGATCCCGGCCGATATTTACGACACGCCGATCGAGGAGCTCGATCTTTCGACCCGTACCTACAACTGCCTCAAGCGGGCCGATATTACTAAGGTCGGTCAGGTCTTGGAGATGGATGAGAAGGCGCTGCTGTCGGTGCGCAACCTCGGTCAGAAGTCGATGGAGGAGATCCGCGACAAACTGATCGAGCGCGGCTATATCCCTCGGTCGAGCACGGTAGCGTCGGTGAATGGTGCCGATCTCGAGGCAGTTGAAGGCTAGATTAAGGGGATAGGGCAGATGCAACACCAGAAGTCTGGGCGTAAGCTGGGCCGGAGTGCCGAGCATCGCAAGGCGCTGATGCGCAATATGATGATATCGTTGATCGAGCATCGCAAGATCCAGACGACCATCGCCAAGGCCAAAACGGTCCAGCCCGAGATCGAGCGATTGCTCGCGCTCGCCCGCGAGGATACGCCGCACGCGCGGCAGATCGCGCTCTCGCGTCTGGCGAGTAAGCAGGCGATGCGCAAGCTGTTCGCGTTCGCGCCGGCACAGTATGCCGGTCGCAATGGCGGCTTCACGCGGATCACGAAGCTTGGCCCGCGCCAGGGTGATGCGGCCGAGATGGTGGTGCTTGAGCTGCTGTAGCTATTTACGATTTACGATTTACGATTTACGATTACTCCAAGTAAAGCTTAAATCGTAAATCGTAAATCCAAAATCGTAAATGGTTATGCGCAACATCGCTCTGCTGATCGAGTATGATGGTACCGATTTCGTTGGCTCGCAGTGGCAGAACAATGGCCGTTCGGTCCAGGGGGCGCTGGAAGCCGCCTGGGAGCAGCTGACCCAGGAGCGACGGCGCGTCAACCTAGCCGGTCGGACGGACGCGGGAGTGCATGCACGCGGGCAGGTGGCGAGCGTTCGGACGGAGACCGAGCACGATCTTGCGACGATCCAGCGCGGCCTGAACGCGCTCCTGCCGGATGATGTCGCCGTCTTGTCGGCTTGGGAAGTCGCATACGATTTCCACGCGCGTCACACGGCGATCCGGCGCGATTACCGCTACCTAATCGACAATGGCCGAGTCGCTGCGCCGCTGCTGCGCAGGCATGCCGCGCATGTAGCCAAGCGCCTGGATCTGTCGGCGATGTCGCAGGCGCTCGCAAGCTTGGTTGGCACACACGACTTCGCCGCCTTTGCGGGTGGCCCACAGGCGGGCTCGACGGTGCGCATCTGCTACGCGGCGAGCTGCCAGCCGGTGGAGGTATGGGGGCAACCGCTGATCGCCGTGGATCTTGCCGCGAACGCCTTTTTGCGGCATATGGTGCGCAACATCGTTGGGACGTTGCTGCTGGTGGGGATGGGCAAGCGCGATCTGCCTGGCTTCGCGGCAGTGTTGGCTGGCCGTGATCGCCGGAAGGCCGGCCAGACGGCGCCAGCGCACGGTTTATATTTGATGTCGGTGAATTATCCATAAGGAAGTCGTATGAAGACCTACTCACAAAAGGCGTCGGAGATTCAGCGCGACTGGTATGTCGTGGATGCGGCCGACCAGACGCTGGGGCGCATGGCGACGCAGATCGCGACTCTGCTGCGCGGCAAACATAAGCCGACCTATAGCCCAAACCTGGACGGCGGGGACTTTGTCGTCGTCGTTAACGCCGAGAAGGTGTTTCTGACCGGACGCAAGGCCGATCAGAAGATGTACTATCGCCACTCCGGCTATCCGGGCGGCTTCAAGGCGATCCCCTATCGGCGCATGCTCGCGAATCATCCTGACCGAATCCTGCGCTTCGCAGTCAAGGGCATGCTGCCCAAGACGCGGCTCGGTCGCCAGCAGCTGCTCAAGCTGAAGATTTATTCCGGCCCAAAGCATCCGCACGCAGCGCAGCAGCCCAAAGAGTACACGCTGCGCCCGCGCGGGTGATCGATGTCTGCAACGCGGAGCTTTTGAGGGAGATCAATCATACTGTGAGGAGTACATAGTGGAAAAACGCTACTACCAGGGCACCGGTCGCCGCAAGACTGCGGTGGCGCGCGTGCGTCTGTTTCCTGGGAGCGGCGAGTTTGTCGTGAACGGCAAACAGCCCGATGAGTACTTTGGTCCACGCGATTTGTTCCGCAAGGAGCTGTTGCGCCCACTGGATCTGACAGGCAACGCCACGAGTTTCAATGTGATGGTGAAGGTGCGTGGCGGTGGGGTGGCGGGCCAGGTGATCGCCGTTCGCCATGGCATCGCGCGTGCGCTGCTCGACTCCGACGCCGAGCTGCGACCAACGCTTAAGCACGCCGGCTTGCTCACGCGCGACCCGCGTATGAAAGAGCGCAAGAAGCCAGGGTTGAAGCGAGCCCGCAAGCGCCCGCAGTACACCAAGCGTTAGTGACCGTCTGAAAATGGCACGAAACACGGCCTACATACCACGCGGGTTTTACCACCAAGACACCGAGGCACCAAGCCTTGGTGTCTTTTTGTGTACGCCAGCAGCAAGCGGCAGCTGCCACTTTCGTGAAACGTGATCGGGACGCCGATCACGTTTCAGCTTCGTGTATCTTCGCGGATCAGAAGACGTGACCGATGTTCTACATGTGGAGCGGAAGCACCTGATCCTGCGCGTCGCTGCGGCAGACGTAGCTGGCGATGCAGGCGAGCAACTGTTCGAGGTCGAATGGCTTGGGGAGGTACCCGGCGACACGTTTCTCGATGATCGCCTCAGCAGCGCGCGGGCTGGCCGTCATCAGAACGACCGGGATGCTGGAGAATTCTTCACGCCGCAGGTGCTCCCATAGCCCTGCGCCCACTTGGTTTGGTATAAACAGGTCCAGCAGGATGAGTGCAGGCAGTTGGGCGGTGATCGCGGCAAGCGCCGTGTCGCCATTCAGCGCGCCCCGAACTGTGTAGCCCTCCTCTTGGAGGAAGTCGATGACGAGGTCGACAATGTCGATCTCGTCGTCTACTACCAAGATATAGCCGGATCTTGGCATAGATGTGTCCTTTGACTTGCAGGGAAGCAGCGTGTATCTTGCTATTATTATAACATGGTTCAGATACGGCGCTTAACAAATCGGGCTGCGCTTGCCCGCTCCAACCTCAAGACATCTATGGTACAATAATGGCTCCTGCTTACCGCATAACGACTCGCATACCTCCCGCCCAACGCCATACTGCCGGGCAGATACGGTTCGTTGCGTGAGAAGCATGGTCATGTCATCGTCGCGCTGACCAGCAGCGTAGAGGGCCCAGGCTCGCCCACCTCCGACGGCGACATGACTCTGAGCTGGATGAACCAGCTGCGTCAGCAGCGCTAGCTGCCCTGGAACTTCCCACGTCGGTACG
>Ga0075423_10007879_pt1 | contig 10082 bp, 7 predicted proteins | sample SoiMethybrSBSTD2_FD_80114 | JGI IMG/M metagenome (GOLD analysis project Ga0075423, IMG submission 80114) | Bulk soil microbial communities from a Populus tree surrounding site in Tennessee, USA - Soil MetaG P. TD hybrid SBSTD2 | ecosystem: Environmental > Terrestrial > Soil > Tree plantation...
AAATGACTTAATAGCGGAAGGCCAGTTTTTTGCCACAAGGGCTTTTCTGCCGGCAACGTAATCAGGTCCTCCGCCGAAACTTGAGGAGTCGTTTCCGCGGGGTCTGAAAAGCCAGGCGAGCCCGACCCTAGCTCGATTGCGGCGACAAGCACGAGAATCGCTCGCCGCCGCGAAATCATTCGGCTCCATTTCCCAAGCTGGCACGCTCCAGTAGCGCGACTCATCGCTGCGCCAGGAACGTCTTTGCCTGCTCGAGTTCCGGTCGCGGACTGCCTGGGGTGTCAAGTCGTCGACAGCAGTAGGGTGGCGACGCCTATTCTCAGCAGAACTGCCGTCGTCATGCGTCTTTAATACTCAAGAGCGTTATCGCCTCAGGAAGCGAACTGATTGCCGTGCCCTGCCATTCTCTCGCTTCTCGAAGCAACTCACTTCCGTTGTCCCGCGACGAATTTCGAATCAGCACCGAATGCAGACCAACCTTGGCAGCAGCAGCCAATTCGTGGTTTTCACCATCGGCGATGTAGAGGCAGCGGTCAGGCGTGACGCCGAGGCTTTCGCAGACGAGCTGATAAATCCGCAGGTGCGGTTTCATCAAGCGCGCTCGACTGGAAAAAACGGCGGTATCGATTAGGTCGGCGAATAGTGTTTCCGGCCAGACAATTGGTATCTCGACCGAGCAATTGCTGAGTAATCCTGTTTTGTAGCCGTCATTTTTCAGTCGCGCGAGTGTCGCTATGGCATCCGGTCTCGGCTCGAGCGCTCGCCTTGTTTGCGCCAATCGAATTTCAACGGCCTTCGCCATTTGTTCGGGTCTCACATGCACACACACAGTGCCGCAAACATGCTCGATGCCGGCTTCCACAGTCTGAAATGTCCCATTTGATCTCATCTTCGTGGTTTGTCTCCAGAACCGCATGAATTGCTCATAAGGTACTTCGAGCGCGCCGGCCAGCTCTGAATACGTTTGGCCGACCGACGCCCCGAAGTCATCCACCAAGGTGCCGAATAGATCGAAGATGACTGCCCGAAACCTCATAGATATTTCACTTGCCTGTTGTGTTATCAGCTCCGCGACGGTCCAATGTTCCTGTAGCGTTTCTTCTTATAGGTTTTCGATCTTGACCGGCTCCACCGGCTCAGCCAACCCAAAGCCGAAAACTCTTGAATAGAAGTACAGTTCTGCCTCCAGCACGCGCTTGATGTTTTCCGCTTTGCGAAAACCGTGCTGCTCGCCCTCGAAAGTGAGATACGCCACCGGCAGTTTCTTGGCGCGAACGGCTTCGACCATCTTCTCAGCCTGATTGGGCGGGACAACCTTGTCCTCCAATCCTTGGAAGAGAATCATCGGACAGGACAGGCGATCGGTGAAGTGAATCGGCGAGCGCTCGATGTAGAGATCGCGCCGTTCGGGATAGGGACCGATGAGGCGATCGAGGTAGCGCGACTCGAATTTGTGCGTGTCTTTGGCCAACGCTTCCAGATCGCTGATCCCGTAGTGACTGGCGCCGGCTTTAAAAGTGTCGCGAAAAGTCAGCGTGCACAGCGTAGTATAGCCGCCGGCGCTGCCGCCGCGAATGGCCAGGCGATTGCCGTCGACTGCGCCGCGTTCGACGAGATATTGCGCGCCGTTGGCGCAATCGTCGACGTCGACGATGCCCCATTGGCCGTTGAGCCGTTCTCGATACGCGCGACCGTAACCTGAGCTGCCGCCGTAATTGACGTCGAGAACGGCGATGCCCCGGCTCGTCCAATATTGGATCGAATATTTCAGCGAGGCGGAGCTCGATGACGTAGGTCCGCCGTGGCTCATGACCAGCAGCGGCGGCTTTTCGTTCGCCGGCGCGGCATAATCCTGGTTTCGCGGCGGATAGAAATTACCATGAGCGGTCAGTCCCCTCGCAGTGAGAAACTCGACGGCCCGGGGATCGGCGAGGTATCCGGCGTCGACAGCTATTGCGCGTGAGCGCTGTAAAACTTCAAAATGTTTCGTAGTCAAATCCAATGAGACGATCGAAGTCGTTTCAGTCGAAGACGCGCCGATGAATAGCACGCGGTCACCGGCGGCATGAACTTGGGAGATTGTCGTGAAAGGAAGATCGATCGTGTTCAGCTCACGCGTGCCGATGTCGAGGGTCGCAATGTAATCACGACCGTTCTTGGTGTAGCTGCAGACGAGCCGGCTTTCGGATGCGAAGCTGTAAAGGGTGATGCCAAAAACCCACTGGGGTTGGCCGAACTCGGCGTCCAGCGGACATAGCGGTTCGGCTTGATTTCGTTGCCAGCGGTAGAGATTCCACCAGCCGGTGCGATCGGAAACGAAGTAGAGAACACCGTCGGGCGACCATTCCGGCTGGAAAATAGATTCATCGACGCCACCGGCGATTTTTTCTTTCTCCGTCAGCGACCCGTCGTCGCTCAATTTGCCGACCCAAAGCTCCGTGCCATCCCACGGCATATTGGGATGATTCCAGGTAAGCCATGCCAGGCGCGAGCCGTCGGGACTCAGGCGCGGTGAGGAGTAAAAAGCGTTTCCGGACACGATGATTGTGCCGGTGTCGCCGCCTTTGAGATCGATGCGCACGATGGAATTGACAGCTTCACCTGCGCCCGAGTGGTCCTCGCGCACGCAGAAAAAAAGATTTCTCCGGCGATCGATTTGTCCGTCGGCGCAACGCATATCTGCCGCCGGGGTTAAAGGCTTCGGCTCTAAGCCGGGTTGCTGGATGTAGAGGCGCTGGTCGGTAAAATTTGCAAAGACGACGGTTCCATTGAAAACGGTGTAGTCACCACCGCCATACTCGTGCACGCGGGTACGCGCGTTAAATCCCACTGGCGTAACATCGGTCACCCTGCCGTCGTTTGAGCGGCGAACGATGACTTTTCGACCACCTTCCTGAGCGCGACGCTCGATCCAATACAAGTCGTCGCCGTCCAGTCTGACCTGTTCGAGTCCGACCTCGCCGGCCGCGACCAGCTCGGCGCTGATCGGCGATTTCCATGAGCCGTAGGGTGAAACGATGGGAGGCACGATGCTCTTTCTAATCGGATTTTATAACTTCAATCGTTTCCGCGCATTGCTCTGTCGGCGAAATCGCCCGGGTGAAACTGAAATACGTTGGTGCCCCTACTACTTCTGCTTGTCGAGCCACGCATTCATCTTCGTTTCCAATTGGTTCAACGGCAGTGGCCCGTCTTTGAGCAATTCGTCGTGGAAATCGCGGACGTCGAACTTATCGCCGAGTGTTTGTTTCGCCTTGGCGCGGAGTTGGGAGATCTTGAGCTGGCCGATCTTGTACGCCAGCGCCTGTCCCGGCCAAACGATATAGCGATCGACTTCATTGACCACGTCGGCTTCCTGTCTCGTGGTATTTTCCATCAGAAAGTCAATCGCTCGTCGGCGGTCCCAACGAAGGTAGTGCATGCCGGTATCGACGACTAATCGGCTGGCGCGCCAGATTTCAAACACGAGCTGTCCAAACTTTGAATAGGGGTCATCGTAAAGAGCCATGTCATCGCCAAGCGACTCGGCATAGAGGCCCCATCCTTCGACGAACGCCGTGTAATGGCCATAGCGGCGAAAGTTGGGAATGTTTTGCTGCTCCATCGCGATCGCAATCTGCAGGTGGTGTCCCGGCACTCCTTCGTGTAGTGACAGGGCCATCATCTCATACTTCGGCCTGATCTCCGGTTTATCAGTGTTGACGATGACTGTTCCAGCACGGGAGCCGTCGGCAGCGGGTCCGCGATACAGTCCGGCTGGGCTATCGGGGGCGATATTTGCCGGTACTGGCTCGATGCCATAGGGCATGCGCGGCAATGTGCGAAAAACCTTCACCAACAGAGGGTCGATGCGCCGGCTCAAGGCTCGATAGGCGTCGAGCAATTCATCCTCACTCTTGAAATAAAACGTTGGGTCTCGGCGCAAAAAGGCGGCAAACTCGGTGAAAGAACCCTTGAAGCCAATTTTGTCGATGACATTTTGCATCTCAGCGCGAATGCGTCGCACTTCGCTCAAACCTAGTTCGTGAATCTCTTGAGGTGTCAGGTTCGTCGTCGTGCGGTCGCGGACGGCGTGCGCGTACATTGCTTCCCCTCGGGGAAGCTGCCATATGCCGACTTGATTCGAAGCTGCCGGCAAATACTCATTAACGATGAATTCCTTTAGCCGGCGATAGGCCGGAACAACGATCCCAGCAAGCGTGTCTTGCGCCGCTCGAGCAAGGCGAACCTGGTCCGTTTCGCCAATTGACGAAGAGAATCGCGTGAAAGGTTTGTAGAGCGGGCTGGTTTTAGGATCGCCGACAATCTGATGGTCGATCTGTGCCGGAATTCGCTGCAAAACGATCTTTGGATGAATGATTCGTTCCCGGACTCCCTGGCGCATCAAGGCGATGGTTTGTTCGATGCGAACGGGAAGAGCCCTTAGCCGCGCGAGCCAATCCTCGTAGTCTTTGAGTGTTTCAAAGCGCAAAGCGTTGGCGAGCTGATTGACGGTGTGCACGCCATCGAGCTGACTGACCGGCAGCAAATGCCAATGGTACTGAAAACCTTCAACGTCGTTTTCATAGTCCTTCCTAAACAGGTCATAGTTGAGCTGATCCTCGGGAGCGAGCGCAGCGCGGTCGATTTTGGCAAGCTTCCCTAACAGCTCGATATCGTGATTGTGCCGTCTCGATATCGCTTCCAGGCTGAGGTCGGTCCAGCGGTCGTTCCAGCGCCGATCTCCCAAGCTCGAAGCCCAAGTGGGATATTGTTCCATCGCATAGTCCCACTCCGCGGCGAAAAGTTCGTGCAGCGCCTTCGTTGAGTCGACGGCGCGACCCTTTTGCGCCGCTGACGCCGCGCAAAGTAGCAGCAGAGCGACAATCGCGCGCGCGCCATATGCAAGTGCCCGCAACATTGAAATTCGACTGACGAGAGCAGAATTCGTAGGAGGTTATCCGATTCTCAGCAGTTTTCTCGCGTTCCCATAAAGCATCGCGTTGCGCTCGCTGTCAGTGCAATTCATCTTCTGGATCTTTTCAGCGGCCATCCAGTCGCCCAGATCGAAGGGATAATCCGTGCCGACCATAACGTGATCCGCGCCGACCATACGCTTCAAGTACTCGACCGTTTCAACGCGGTAGACGAGGTTGTCAAAGTAGAGGTTCTTCAGATATTTGCTCGGCGGCTGCTTGGCGGGCATGCGCGCCGCACCCGTGCCGCTCCTCATGCCCTGGTCGAAACGGCCGAGGTGGTACGGAAAGAAGCCGCCGCCGTGGAGCAGGGCGAGTTTCAAATTCGGAAAGCGATCGAACACGCCGCTGTAGATCATATAACCGACGGAGAGCGTCGTATCTGCGGGATTACCGCAAACCGTGCGCAGCCCGTAACCGCCCATCCTGTCACCGCCGGCGATCCACTCCGGATGCATGATCATGAGCACGTCGAGCTCCTCGGCCTTTTTCCAGAACGGATCGAAGTCGTCGCTATCGAAATACTTTCCGACGACATTGGAAGCGATCGTCACGCCGGATATTTTCAGATTGACAATAGCATGCTCCAAGACTTTGGCGGCACGCGGTGGATCTTGCATCGGCACCGTCGCAATACCGGCAAAGCGGTCGGGATGTCGCTTTACCAAATTCATTATCGCTTCATTGTAGATATTCGACCAGGTCTCGCCGCGGGCGCCGTCAAGCTCGTAACCCACGGATGCGGTGTGAACTTCGACCATGGCGATTGCAACATTCCCCTGGGTCATGGCGTCGAGACGATTAGGCACTTCTGCCAATCGTGGATCGGGTGCAAACCGCCTGCCTTTGGGAAATTGAATTTGATACGGGTTATCTTTGGCATCCTTGGGCGGAAAATATTCGATGCCGATCGCTTTGCCGTGTTGTTTGATCTCGCTAATCAGCTCGGGCGCGAAATAATGATGATGAATGTCGATGGCGCGCGCGAGCTTGCTCCCGCCGCCTGGCGATACCGTGGCGCAGCCGGTCAGAAATCCTGATGAGACAGCGGCGGTCTTGACGGCGACTTTAAGAAAATCACGCCGAGTCATATTCGAAGTTGCGTTAGCCACTTTAATGTTCAGGTATGGCAAGATCTCCTCCGCCTTTAGAGAGTGGTGGAAAACGATCGGAATATAACCGCACGGCGCGCGCTGGGCAAATGAAAAGATGGCGCGGCGTTTCGCGCCGGGTTGTGATAGGATCCTGCGCGCATGGCATTGACGGGATACAACCGGTGAGCAGGCGCGCGCTAAGCGTCGTTTGGCTCATCGTCATGGCGGTGTCGACCACCGATGCGGCGCTGGCCCAGGACAAGATTCGCGTCGGATTCGGCAGTCTGGCGTCAAGCCATATGGTCTTGCTCGTGGCCAGGGATTTTGGACTATTTCGGAAACACAATCTCGAAGCGGAGATCGTCGGCAATATTCCAGGCGCGAAGGCCGTGGTGCCGTTGGTATCGGGCGACGCGCAGGTCATTCATGCGGCCGGCCCGCCGTTTGTCTTGGGCGCGTTGGGCGGCAGCGATGTGGTTATCTTCATGGGCCTGATCAACACCATGTCCTTCTACCTGGTTACCCACAAGGACATTACAAATCCCTTACAGCTCAAGGGCAAAAAGATGGGTGTAAGTACCCTCGGCTCGTCATCGGACTTTGCCCTGCGCTTCGCGCTCAACAAACTGGGGCTCGATGCGGAAAAAGATGTCACGGTCTTGGCGTTGGGAGATAGCGCTATTCGCGTCGGCGCGCTCAACAACGGCACGGTGCAAGCCGGCACTTACAGTTTGAGTGAAGCGATGCATTTGAAGCAGCTCGGGCACCGGCAACTCTTGGATCTCGCTCTTTCTGGCGTCGAATACCAGCACACGGCGGTAGCGACGACGCGCTCGCTGATTGCGCGCAATCGCAAAGTGCTGGTGAACTACGCCAGAGCTATTATCGAAGCCGAGCGACAGATGAAAAGCCGCAAAGAGGAAAGTTTGAAGCTCATGGGTAAATATTTGCGCATCAACGATCGTCAGTTGCTGGAGTCTCAGTACGACGAAAATGTCAACAAGCTTTACGCCAAGAAGCCTTATCCATCACTGGCCGGCGTCAAGTTGATTCTCGACGGTTTGCCGAAAATCGAGAAATCAAGAAATTTTAGGCCTGAGGATTTCGTCGACATGGGAATCGTCCGCGAGCTGGACGAGTCGGGATTTATCGATAACCTCTACAGGTGAAGTATGTTGTTCAATCGTGAACGGGCCCTGGAACTGATGGAAAAATACTGCGTTGACGCGCTCGTCGGTGCAACGCGGGAAAATATTATCTACATGAGCGATTTTGCTCCCTGGGGCCAGGCGGTCCACAAGTATTTTCAACGCCCCTGCTTCGCAATCTTTCCCCGGCGTTCCGATCAAACAGCGGCGCTGCTGATCTATCCGGGGGAAGCGACTTATCTTGCCGCGCAGAAGCCGTGGATCGATGAGGTTTGCACTTACGGTGCGCCGCGCACGGTCCGTCTCGCGCCGGAATCGTCGCCCACCGAGGAGGAGCAACGATTCGCCGCGGTCTTCGATGCGGCGAAACATCGCGGCAAGGACCCGGCCGAAGCGCTCACGCGGCTGCTGCGCGAGAAGGGACTGGGGTTGAGTGCCATCGCGCTGGACCACGAAGGCATGGCGCAGGAAGTCAAAGGCGCGTTGCTCGTCGCGCTGCCCGATGCCAAATTCCATGATGCCAGCGATCTTTTTCGGTTCATCCGTATGATCAAGAGCGACGACGAAATCGCACGGCTCAAAAAGGCCTGCGAGCTCAACGAGGCGGCTGTAGGTGCGATGTTCCAAAACGCCGCGATCGGGCAAAGTGAACTAGCGCTGTCCGCGGAGTTCTACAAACAAATCGGCGCCGCCAGAGGGACCGTCGGCTGGCAGCATCTGGGGTCGGGACGGCGGTCGGAAGGAATTTTTCCCGCCAGCGCCAAAAAACTCGAGCGGGGCGATCTGCTGCGCACGGACGCTGGCGTCTATTTTGACGCCTATCATTCCGACGTGTGCGCCACTGCTGTTTTGGGCGAGCCCAGCGCGAAGCAGGCCGAACTATTCGCCGCCGGTCTAAAAGGAATCGAAGCCTGTCTCGAACTGGTACGGCCCGGCGCGCGGCCGTCGGAGATCCTCGAAGGATTGAACCGCGGTATCAAGCAAGCGGGCGTCAATCAGCACAAAGACTTTGTCGGCCATACCATCGGCATCGAGGCGCGTGAGTTCCCTTTCGAGTTCGCCTCGCCAAAGAAATTATCGAGCCCGTTTCTGCCGGAGACAACCGACGTGCCATTGGAAGAAAAGATGATGATCAACGTCGAGGTGGCTTTGGTCGAGTTGGGTTTCGGCGGGATACAAATCGAGCACACATTACTCGTGCGAAAAAATGGGTTCGATTTTATCACGGCCGAAAAACGCGAGCTGATGGTGATTTGATGAGCTAGTGGGGCGGCAGCCATACGCCCCTCACGTCTTATTTAAGACTCGCTCCGTATGTCGCGTACATCTTGTCGATGAAGCCGCTTTCATCAAGTTTGCGCATGATGCGCGAGTCGATGACTTCTTCGGCTTTGATCTCGCCGATTTTTGGGGTGCGGATTTTCAACATGCGTTGCACATTGCGCAAGCCATCGAGCGAGGGAAACGGTTTTCGGTCGACGCCTTTGAGCAGATCTTGATAACCTTCCTCGGCCCCTGCGGCATCGATCTTGAGCCGTTTCATCAGCGTTTTTAGCACTGCCGGTTTGTTCTTTGGCGCCAGCGCGAAGGCCAAGGCTTCGATCTCGGCCTTGAGGTAACTTTCGACGATATCCGGCCGCTGGGTAAGGAACAAGTGCGGCACGACCATCGCCTGTCCGACGACGCGTTGTTTCAAATCGGAATACTCGCCGAGCAGGGTGAAGCCTTTCTGCTTCAGTCTTTTGCTAAACACTCCGTCGAGGGCGGCAGCGTCGGCGATGCCGGTTTCGACGGCTTGCATCTGCACGCTTTGATCGCCGAGGACTTGCAGCAGGATATTGTCACGCTGTGGATCCAAGCCGAAGTGTTCGAGCCAAAGCAGCACACCCATCCAGGTGGTGCCGCCGATGCTGGTGAGCGCAATCTTCTTGCCGCGCAAGTCTTCGGCGCGTTTGATACCGGGGCGCGCGATTAAATCGTAGGAGTTGCGGCTGGAGAAAGTCGCGACGATCTTGAAATCATGGCCGGCGCCGATGGCCGCCAGCGTGGCGCTGCCGCCACTGCGGCCGAGTTGGATATCGCCGGAGGCTAGGCCGGCGACTAAAGTAGGCGCGCCGCGCAAATAAACTTGCTCCACTTGCAGGCCGTACTTCGCCAAATATCCTTGTTCCTCGCTGATCCACAGCGGCGAGACCCGCGCGTTGATGGCGGCGTAGCCGACGATAAGTTTATAAGGCACAGAGGCGCTGTTGGAGTGAGTATTGCAGATCAGAAGAATCGAAGCAGAAACGATGATTCCCAAGATCCAATTCATTGATACTTTCCAGTATGAATGATCACTTCACGCCGTTTTTCGCACAGATCCGGTCGAAGTTGCCGCTCTTGTCTAACGTATGCATGATGGAATCGTCAATGACCCTGCAAGCTGGGCTTATTTTATCGTAATTCGTGTCCTTTGATTCCACCTGATTCAAGTTGATGTTTGCTTATCTCAATTAATATGCCTTTTTAGTATGGCTTTATCCCATCTTTTACCACCGTGGTTGCAAAAAATTGATTGGCGGAATGCGAGAGGCGGACCGGGGGGTGGGAGGGATATCGGAGCTTATTCTTTGTGCTCCACCAACGCGGCGAGCTTGGACAGCTCTTTTAAGATCTTGGCGCGCCGCTCGCTCTTTGGGTCGGTTCGCAGATACCGCCGAATTAGGTGCTTTGCGTACGAACAAACTCAACGAACCGTGACCCAGATGTGAAGGGAGTCTCACTTCCGAGCCACGCTTCATTCAACAACAAAAAGCCGTAGCCTTACGATGAAGAAGTACATCCCGCGGGATCGGTAGCGCAAGCCGTGACCTTACTCCAGCCGCTGGCCAACTGACTGCCGA
>Ga0075423_10007882_pt1 | contig 10080 bp, 7 predicted proteins | sample SoiMethybrSBSTD2_FD_80114 | JGI IMG/M metagenome (GOLD analysis project Ga0075423, IMG submission 80114) | Bulk soil microbial communities from a Populus tree surrounding site in Tennessee, USA - Soil MetaG P. TD hybrid SBSTD2 | ecosystem: Environmental > Terrestrial > Soil > Tree plantation...
AACGGTCGTCCACACGCGAACTGTCATCTGGGTCCTCCTGAGAGCGCCGCGAGGATACAACGAGGCGAATGGTCTGACCAATAGCAATTGGTATAGTCCCGGGACCACGGAGACACAGAGACACAGAGGGGCAGAGGGACAGAGGGATCATGCCGATGTTGAGCGACGCAGAACTGAAGCCGTTGATGAAGCAGCTCGCGCGCGTCCTTGGATTGAACCTGACCGACGAGCGAGTCGACGCCGACCTCGCGGCGTACAAAGGTCACCTCGCCGCGAACGAGAAGATTCGCACGGTGCCGCTGGCGATGGAGGCGGAGCCGTTCGTGAGGCTCGAAAGGACGCGACGGGCAGGAGGGGCGGGACGGCCGGGAGGTGCGCGATGACTCGGCGCGATTTTCTGGCGGTGACCGCTGGCGCAGCTTTCAGCAGTGCGAATCGCGCTCCAGCGATCGACACATTTCGTCCAGGCGGGCAGCCGCCGTCAGGCGATTTGGTGTTTCTCTCGCTCACCGAGGCGTCTGCGCTGATCAAGGCGCGGCGGCTTTCGCCGGTCGAGCTCACGCGGGCGTGCCTCGATCGCATCGATCGCCTCGACTCCCGCGTCGGCGCGTTCATCACCGTGACCCGCGAAGAAGCGCTCGGTGCCGCGCGCGCGGCGGAGCAGGAGATCGCTCGCGGACGGTACCGCGGGCCGATGCACGGCATCCCGTTTGGCATCAAGGACACGCACTACACGAAAGGCATCAGGACGACGGCGAACACGCCGGTGCTCGCCGACTTCGTACCCGACTTCGACGCGACGGTGGTCGCGAAGCTGAAAGACGCCGGCGGTGTGATGGTGGGAAAGATGAAGCTGCCGGAGTTCTCGTTCGGCGGCGCCGGCGAGGGCGGCGCGTTTCCGGACGCGAAGAATCCGTGGAACCTCTCGCGCACGCCGGGCGGATCGAGCAGCGGATCGGCGGCCGCGCTTGCCGCGGGACTCCTCACCGTCGCAACCGGCGGCGACACGTCGGGATCGATCCGCAATCCCTCGACGTTCTGCGGCGTCGTCGGGATGAAGCCGACCTACGGCCTCGTCAGCCGCCACGGCATCATCGTCATCTCGTGGTCGCTCGATCACGTCGGACCGATGACGCGGACCGTCGCCGACAACGCACGGCTGCTGAACGTGATTGCCGGTCACGATCCAGCGGACGACACGTCATCGTCGTCGCCGGTGCCCGACTATACGGCCGCGCTGCGGCGCGGCGTCCGCGCGATGCGCGTCGGCGTTCCGAAGCGTCCGCAGTTCGACGGCTATCACCCCGACGTCATGCGCGCATTCCACGACGCCCTCGACGTGTTCCGGAAGCTGGGCGCGAACGTGTTCGAGTTCGATCTCCCCGCGACGGCCGATGTCGTGGACGATGTGCAGTCGATCGTGCGGATCGCAGAAGCGGCGTCGTATCACGAGCCGTTCCTGGCGACGAAAGCGGATCGCTACGGGCAGACCAGCGTTCGCCGCGACGTGGAAGCGGGATCGCTGGTCACAGCGGTGCAGTACCTGCGCGCGCAAAAAGTTCGCGCGAAGTTCACGCGCGAGTTCTCGGAGACGTTTCGTGCGCTCGACGTGTTCGTCACACCCGGCATGCCCGCGCCTGCCGGCGAACGCGTCGACGTGAAGCAGCCGTTCCGCCGGATGTTCAACGTGTGCGGTTTTCCGGCGCTCGTGCTGCCGATGGGGTTCTCGAGCAATCCCGCCGGCTTGCCGCTCGGGTTGCAGATCGCGGCAAAACCGTTCGACGAGGAAACGATCTACGCGGCAGCGCAGGCGTTCGAGTCGGCGACCGAGTGGCATAACAGACGACCGACGTTGTGATTCCGTCGTCGCTCATGGTGAGCTTGTCGAACCATGAGCGACTCGTCCTTCGACAGGTTCAGGACGAGCGGTACGTAAAGGCAACGGCTTGCCGGGATGCGGAACCGCGGTTGCTTTTCGGACTCGACCGTGCTACACCTCCGGCGCATCGTCCGAATGGTCAGACCAAACGAGAGGACGCACGCGATGAAACTTGCCTCGAACGCCGTCAAGCTGTTGACTGTGTTGTTTCTGGCGGCCGTAATCGTGGCGGCCGCATGCAGCCGCTCCGACAAGGGGCGCAGCGACTCGGCGAGCGCGGCGACGCGCGCCGGAGCCGCGGGCGAAAAATATCCGGAGCCGCGCTGGCCTTCATACTTCAAGCCACCGAAATCCGCCGACGATCTGATGGATGCCGCGCGAGCGTTCGTTCGCAATCAATCGGGCCTGCAGGGCAAGGGCATGGGCATCCTGCAGCCGGGCGAGTCGGTGTTGATCGTCGCGAACAACGACGCCGATCCGATGGTGATGGAGGCGATCAAGCGCGCGCTCACCGAACGCAAGATCACGCCGCACATCAAATTCGTGTACGAGATGGCGGGCGAGACCAAGGAGCAGGCCGACGCGCGAACCCAGGCCCGCGAGCGGGGGCACGACATCTCGAAAGCCGGCATCTATCAGGCCTCGCAGTGGATCGAGAATCAGTTCCCGAATCCGGCAGAGCCGAAGGCGTGGCTGAAACAGCGCCGGCCGGACGTCTACAAAGAGCTGTTCCCGGGTGAAACGGGCGACGTCAAGTACGATCCGAACGCACCGAAGCAGCGGCCGCGCGGTGAAGCGGCTGCGGGAGCGGCCGGTGGTGAGGACGCGGACACGGGACAGGCGACGAGCACCGACTATCGCAGCCGCAATTCGGTCGGCGAAGGCATCAAGAAATATCTGACGGCGCATCCCGACATCCGCGGCGTGTTCTGGGGTCAGGGCGGCAGCACCGGACTGCGCCGGCAGCTCTACCCGATGCAGGACAAGTTCCTCGGCACCTTCATCACCGACAACATCTACACGCTGCAAAGTCAGATGTCGACGTATCCCGGCGATGTGTGGCAGCTCGCCGAAGAGCAGCTGCTCGAGCCGCTCGTCTACGTCGATCGGATGGAAGCCAAGGATCCGGAGGGTCTCGACGTCTACGCCGACATCACTGACGAGATGGCGCAGCGCTGGGCCGCCGGTGCGTATCAGCGCGGACATCTATATATGTTCCCGAACCAGGCGACCGGACGATTCGGGTACTCGTTCGTGAACTACCCGGCGTTCCAGCAGAAATATCTGCAGCGCGAGCCGATCGCGCGCATCAACGGAACGATCGCCGGCACGCAGGGCCATGGCGGCTTCTTCCCGCGCTGGGAGATCACGTTCACGAACGGCTTCATCTCGGACGTGAAGGGCGGCGGCGCGCAGGGCGAAGCGCTGAAGGAATTCGTCAAGTGGGACAAGCTGAATAACCTGACGTATCCGTACCATAACCAGCCGGGCTTCTGGTATCTCTATGAGATCGCGTTCGGCTCACATCCGAAGGCGTTCCGTCATCCGATTCCGCTGCTGAAGAGCGGCAACACGAGCCCCGACCGCGTGCGCAGCGGCGTCATCCACTGGGGACTCGGCATCCGCCTGTGGCACGATCCCGACGCGCCGACCGAATCGAAAGTGTGGCGCGAGTTCAGCGAGAAGAACAACGTCCCGTTCGATCACGGCTGGCACACGCACACTTACTTCACGACCTACAAGGTGCGTCTGCGCAACGCGAACAAGTGGGTGAACCTGCTCGACAAGGGACACATGACGAGCCTGGACAACCCCGAGGTTCGCGCGCTGGCGTCGCGCTACGGCGATCCGAACTACCTGCTCACCGAGGACTGGATTCCCGAAGTGCCGGGCATCAATGCGCCAGGCGACTATATGAAGGACTACGCGCCCGATCCGGGCAAGTACGCGCTGCAGGTGCTCGACAGGGCGACGAAGGGGACGTACGAACACTACTTCCCCGGCGCCGGCGCGAAGATTACACTCGGACCGGTGGCTCCGCTGCCGAAGCGCGGAAATAATTAGGTCACGATCGAATTCCGCTCGCCTGAAAGGCTCGCGCTACCAGCGTCACATATGGACCGCCGAGAATTCCTGAAGCACAGCGCAGGCGCCGCCGGCGCGGCGGCGTTCGGTGGATCCGCGTCCGGCCAGAATCAGAATCAACAGTCCGACGAAGAGTCGCTCACAACGGATCGCTGCGGCGCCGATCGCATGGTCGACGTCATCAAGGCGATCGGTCTCGAGTACATCTGCGCCAATCCCGGATCGAGCTTTCGCGCGCTGCACGAATCGATCGTCAACTACGGCGGCAACACGAAGCCCGAGCTGATCACGTGCTGCCACGAGGAGTCGTCTGTCGCGATGGCGCACGGCTTCGCGAAGATCGACGGCAAGCCGATCGGCGTGATGGCGCACGGAACGGTGGGCCTGCAGCACGCCGCGATGGCGGTCTACAACGCATACTGCGATCGCGTGCCGGTCTACATCCTCATCGGCAACACGCTGGACGCGACCGAACGGCGGCCCGGCGTCGAGTGGACGCACAGCGTGCAGGACGCCGCGTCGCTCGTGCGCGACTTCTCGAAGTGGGACGACACGCCGATTTCGCTCGAGCACTTCGCGGAGTCGGCGGTGCGTGCGTACAAGCTCGCCGTCACGCCGCCGATGGGACCGGTGCTGCTCGTGGCCGACAGCGAGCTGCAGGAGCGTCCGCTCGGTGCCGACTTCACGTTGCGCATCCCGAAGGTGACCACATCTGCGGCGCCGCAGGGCGACGTCGCCGCGGTCAATGAAGCGGCGAAACTTCTCGTCGCCGCCGACAATCCGGTCATCGTTGCCGATCGCGCGGCGCGTACTCCGGCGGGCCTCGCGTCGCTCATCGAGCTCGCGGAGGCGCTGCAGGCGGCGGTCATCGATCAGGGCGGCCGGATGAATTTTCCGTCGCGCCATCCGCTGAACCAGTCGGGGCAGAGCCGCGCGACGCTCGCCGCCGCCGACGTGATCCTCGGCCTCGAGCTCACCGACTTCTGGGGCACGGTGAACACGTATCGCGATCAGCTGCATCGCGCGTCGCGATCGATCCTGAAGCCGGGCGCGAAGACGATTGCGATCTCCACGCGCGAGCTCGGCGTGAAAGCGAACTACCAGGACTTCCAGCGCTTTCCCGATCTCGACCTGACAATCGCCGGCGACGCCGAAGCGACGCTGCCGTCGCTCGTTGACGCGGTGAAGCGGTTGATCACAGGTGATCGCAAGCGCGTTTTCGACGAGCGCGGCAGAAAGCTTGCCGATGCGAGCCGCAACGCGTACGAGAAGGCGCGTGTGGACGCGGGCTACGGGTGGGCCGCCTCGCCGGTGACGACCGCGCGCCTCTCCGTCGAATTGTGGGACGCGATTCGGCAGGACGACTGGTCGCTCGCGTCGTATCTGAATCCGGTCAGCGGCTGGCCGATGCGGTTGTGGCAGTTCGACAAGCACTATCAGTTCATCGGCGGGTCGGGCGGATCAGGCATCGGCTACACGGCGCCGGCATCGGCCGGCGCGGCGCTCGCGAACAAGAAGCACGGGCGCCTGACGGTGACGATTCAGCCGGATGGCGATCTGATGTACGCGCCCGGCATTCTCTGGACCGCGGCGCATCATCACATTCCGCTGCTGATGGTGATGCACAACAACCGCGCGTACCACCAGGAACTGATGCACCTGCAGCGCATGGCCAACCGCCACAACCGCGGCGTCGACCGCGCGCACATCGGCACGACGATCACCGATCCGAACATCGATTATGCGAAGGTGGCGCAGGGGCTCGGCGTCCACGCCGAAGGCCCGATCGAAAATCCCGCCGATCTCGCGCCGGCGTTGAAGCGCGCGATCGCGATCGTGAAAAAGGGCGAGCCCGCGCTCGTGGATGTCGTGACGCAGCCTAGATGACTTCGACATCAGAGCAACCACGAAGACACGAAAACGCGAAGACGCACGAAGAAGAGTCATTCTGTACAAATGGTTTCTTCTTCCTGTTTCTTCGTGTCCTTCGTGGCTTCGTGGTTGTTCTAATGCTCGAGAGTGCAACCGCGTCGGGTCAGAGTTCGACGCCGCAAGTCGACCGCGGCCGCGAAACGTTTCTTCGCGTCGGCTGCTATCAGTGTCACGGCACCGAGGGCCAGGGCGCGTCGACCGGGCCGCGCCTCGGACCGAATCCGCTGCCGATCGCTCAATTCACTCGCGCGGTGCGTACGCCGCGCAACGAGATGCCTCCTTACGGTCCGAAGCTTCTCTCTGACGCGGAGATTGCCGATCTCCACGCCTTCCTCGCCGCGCGCCCGCGGCCCCATGAGCTGCCGAAATAGTCGCTGGCCAAAACACTTCGCGCTATGACGATCCGGGCGCCGAAGCGCGTGAGCGCGAAGGCTGCTTGACACCATGCCGCTCACGGGAGACACTCGCCGCGATTGGTATGACCAATAGAATCGCGCAGGCCTGCGTGGCGGTGTTCTCCGTGCTGATTCTTGCCGCGGTGGCCTGCGGCACCCGCCAGCAGTCCGCCGGACGGACCGCCGTGAGGTATCCGGAGCCGCGGTTTCCGTCGTACCTGAAACCGCCCGCCTCGGTCGACGAAGTGATGCCTCATGTGAGGCCGCTCGCGCGCAACAAGATCGGCTTCCAGGGCAACGGCCTCGGCATCGCGCAGGCCGGCGACACCGTCGTCTTCATCCTCCCGGCAACCGCCGAGGACATGATCGTTCAGGCGGTGAAGCGCGCGATGGAGGAGCGCGGCGTCAAGGTGAATCTCGTGCCCGAATACGAGGTCGCGGGCGTCAGCAGGGACGATGCGGCGGCGTTCGAGAAGGCGCGGCGGACGTTCACGTCGGAGCAGGGCTACATGGAAGCGACGTGGTGGGTCGAGGCGAACTTCCACGATCCCGACCGCGTGAAGGACTGGCTCAAGGGACGGCGTCCCGATTTGTACGACAAGCTGTTTCCAAAGAACCGCGAGCTGTCGCCGCACCTCGAGGAGGTCCGGCGAAAGTTCTTGTGGGAGAACGTCGGCAAACACATTCAGGCGTATCTCACCGCGCATCCGGAGGTGCGCGGCGTCTTCTGGGGCAAGGGCGGCGGCACGTTCCTGCGCCGTAACCTTCATCCGATGGAGGACAAGTTTCTCGGCCTCTTCATGATCGACAACCGGTGGGACGTGATGAGCCTGATCGGCACGTACCCCGGAGACGTGTGGCAGCTTGCCGAAGACCAGACGATGGAGCCGTTGGTCCATGTGGACAAGCTGACGATCAAGGATCCCGAAGGCACGGACGTCTGGTCCGACATCAGCGAAGTGCAGGCGCAGCACTGGGCGCGCGGCGTCTATCAGCGCGGACATCTATATATGTTTCCGAACCAGGCGACCGGCCGGTTCGGATATTCGGTGGTGAACTACCCGGCCTTTCAGGACGAGTGGCTGCCGCGCGAGCCGATGGCGATTTTGAACGGCACCATCGCCGGCACGACGAACCACACCGGATTTTTTCCGCGCTGGGAAGTGCATCTGCAGAACGGCTACGTCCACGACGTGAAAGGCGGCGGCATCGTCGGCGACGCGCTGCGCGAGTTCCTGCAATACCCGCACATCAACGATCTGCCGTATCCGTTCCACGCCGAGAATCACCCCGGCTACTGGTGGATGTACGAGATCGCGGTCGGCACGCATCCCAAGGCGTTCCGGAATCCGTCCGCGATGGACGAAGGCACCGTCATTCCCGAACGTCAGCGTGCGGGGGTCATCCATTGGGGCCTTGGCGTCACGCTGCATCACGATCCGGGGGTGCGCACGCAGTCCGTGAAGCTGATTGAATTCACGAAGCAGTACAATCTGCCGAAAGATCACGGCTTCCATACGCACACGTACTTCTCCGATTACCAGGTACGCCTCAGAAACGCCGATCGCTGGGTGACGCTGATCGAGAAGGGGCGGCTGAAGAGTCTCGACAATCCGGAGGTGCGCGCGCTCGCGTCGCGGTACGGCAACCCCGATCAGCTGCTCGCCGAGGACTGGCGGCCGGAAATTCCGGGAATCAATGCGCCGGGCGATTACATGGCGGATTACGCTCCCGATCCGTGGCGCACGGTGAAAGGCGTCATCGATCGCGTGCTCGCCGGCAACTACGATCACTTTTTTCCGCTGACGACCGGACAGCATCCGTCCGGCACGAAGGCGACGGAGCATTAATCGTGCGGCGTCGAATCGTCACGTCATGCGCGTTCGTCGTCGGCCTGTGCCTTATCTCGCCCGGTTGGGGATATCGAACGCCGTCGGTCGAGGACATGTTCGTCGCCACGACGCAGGCGGCCGAAGAGACCGAAGGCGCGATGTGCATGATGCCCGCCTCCGCTCGCGAAACCACCGGTGCGAGCGACGGCGGACAGATCGCGATCCCGAAGAGCAGCAACGTCGAAGGGGGCGACCTCCCGCCGGTGCGAATGGTCGTCGATCCGTATCCGAGCTTCAACGGCGTCACCGTCGACACGACGAACGATCTCGTGATGATGAGCGACACCAACCGCAAGAGCCTGGTCGTGTACGACCGCACGGCCGGCAGCGCGACGTCGAAGGAGGCGGCGGTTCCGCGTCAGCAGATCATGGGACCGGAGACCGGCGTCGGATTCGTCGCGGGCGTCGCGATGGATCCGGAGCACCGCGAGCTCTTCACGGTGAACAACGACGTAGAGGATCGTCTCGTCGTGTTCGACTACGACGCGCGCGGCAACGTGAAGCCGAAGCGGCTGCTGTACGTGCCGCATCAGTCATGGGGCATTGCGTTCGCGCCGAAGCGCGACGTCATCGCGCTGTCGGTGCAGACGCCGAACATGTTCGTCGTGTTCAAGCGCGACGCGAAGAAGTTCGATGCGCCCGTGCGATCCGTGCGCGGCCCGAAGACGCAGATGGCCGATCCGCACGGCATCTACTTCGACGAAACCCACAACGAAGTGGTCGTCGCAAACCACGGCAACTTCCGGCCCGGCGAGCTCATCACGTCCTACACCGCGTACGACGCACGCGAATCGCGGCAGGAGCGGAGCGGCGGGAAGCTGGACGAGAACGCGCGCGGTAAATTCCTGCCCTCGTCTGTCACGATCTTCGATGGCGACGCCAAAGGTGACGTCGCGCCGCTGCGCGTCATCCAGGGGCCGCTCAGTCAAATCGACTGGCCGATGGGCGTGGCGGTCGACGAAGAGAACAACGAGATCATCGTCGCGAACAACGGCGATAACTCGATCCTCGTCTTCAACCGGACGGCGAACGGCGACGTCCCGCCGAAGCGCGTCATTCGCGGAGCGCTGACTGGCGTGAACGGCCCGATGGGCGTCGCGCTGGCGAAGGACGAAATCTACGTCGCGAACTTCGGCGATCACACCGCGCTCGTGTTTCCACGGCTGGCCACGGGCAACGTGCGGCCGCGCCGCATCATCCGCAATGCGCCGGCCGGCAGAGAGACCAGCGGCTTCGGCAACCCGTATTCGGTCGCGTACGACACGAAGCGGCAGGAGATTCTGGTTCCGAATTGAGTCAGCCAGCCGCGTATTGCGGCGTTTGCCAGGCTGGCAAACGGAAACGTGGCACCGGCGAGGGTGATTCAGGGACAGCTGACGCGGTTGAGCCGCACGACGCACGGCATCGCGTACGATTCCACGAACGACGAAATCATCGCGCCGAATCCGCTCGCGGCCGCGGTGGTGATCTTCCGCGGCGGCGCGATCGGCGAAGAGGCGCCGGTGCGCACCATTCAGGGTGCGCGGACAGGATTATCGCGGCCTGAAACCGTCGCGGTCGACGAGAAGAACAACGAGATCGTCGTCGGCGATCCCGGCGACCGGCGCGTACTCGTCTATCGGCGAACGGCGGACGGCGATGCGGCGCCGATACGCACGATTCAGGGCCCGAAAACGAAGCTGCTGCAGATTGTGGGCGTCGCCGTCGATCCGGTCCGCGACGTGCTCGTCGTGTCGACGTATTCGCGTTTGCCGGGCGGCGTCACCGGACTGCTGATGTTCGGACGGACCGATCAGGGCGACGTCGCGCCGAAGCGCGTCATCGCCGGACCGAAGACCGGCATCACGCGCCTGCGGCAGATCGCGCTCGATCCCGAGACCGGAAAGATCTACGTGGC
>Ga0075423_10007883_pt1 | contig 10079 bp, 10 predicted proteins | sample SoiMethybrSBSTD2_FD_80114 | JGI IMG/M metagenome (GOLD analysis project Ga0075423, IMG submission 80114) | Bulk soil microbial communities from a Populus tree surrounding site in Tennessee, USA - Soil MetaG P. TD hybrid SBSTD2 | ecosystem: Environmental > Terrestrial > Soil > Tree plantation...
GAGGATTCCGACATGCGACGTCCCCCCTGCCCGATACCGGCACTGCCGAATCTGGCTCTTAGATGATCAAGGGCCGGAGCTTCGCTTGGCCGGGCGGCGCGTGTCCTCGCTTCGCTGCGGGCTGCGCCGCCGTAAGTCAGGTTTGTCCCTCATTTCGGCAACGTCGAATTCGACGGTGAAGCAGGCTGGCAAGGGCCAGGTACTGACAAATTGGGCGCTCGTCGACGCGCACACTCTGAAGAGCCGCACCCACGTGTCCATGTGCTTCGGGCGAAAACCTCAGGAGACTCCAAGGTTGGGCTTGCAACAGGGCGAACACCTGCCGGCGAACGCCAGCAAAATGCCGAGGACCTGGTTGACAGCGGCCGGCCTTGGGTAACGCGACAAGCAATTTCGCGCCACACCCAACCCAAGAGCGCGGCCGAGGAAAGGAGCTGTCGATGAGTGCTTCGTCGGCGATCACCATCAACCAGACGCAGCAGGACATCGCCGCACGGTTGCCGCAGGCTGATCCGCCGCTGTCGGACGACGACGCGGACGCGGAGATCGTGTACGCACCTGCCCCTGGGGATCGGGGCACCGAGGTCCGCGTGCTGCTACCCAACAGCCCGGGCGGACTGGGCCAGAAGGTCGCCGCAGTGATGGGGCTCGACGCGCAACGCGAGCTCGACGACGCGCTGCGCCGGTTCAAGCAGCTACTGGAGACCGGCGAGATTGCGCGCTCGGACGGCAGCCCGACCGGTACTGACGCCAGAGCGCAACGCAGCCAGCAACCCGCCCAGCCGTCGGAAGCCGGCCAGTAGCAGCTGAGGAGAACCATCATGCGAGCCAACTGTTGGATGGGACGCAACACCGTCGAGGTCCGAGACGTTCCCGACCCTGTCATCCTCAACCCGCGCGACGCGATCGTAAGGATCACCTCCACTGCGATCTGCGGATCCGATCTGCACTTGTACGACGGCTACATCCCCACCATGGAGAAGGGTGACATCCTCGGCCACGAGTTCATGGGTGAGGTGGTGGAGGTCGGTGCGGGTGTGGCGAACCTCGTGTCGGGTGACCGGGTGGTGGTGCCCTTCCCGATCGCCTGCGGCGCCTGCAACTCCTGCCTCGCCGGCCTGTACTCGCTCTGCGAGAACTCCAATCCCAACGCCGGTATGGCGGAGAAGCTGTGGGGCCACGCCAGTGCCGGCATGTTCGGCTACTCCCATCTCACCGGTGGGTACGCCGGCGGCCAGGCCCAGTATGCGCGGGTGCCGTTCGCCGACGTCGGACCGATCAAGATCGACAACGATCTGCCGGACGAGAAGGTGCTGTTCCTCTCCGACATCTTCCCCACCGGGTACATGGGTGCGGAGATGTGCGACATCAAACCGGGGGATGTGATCGCGGTATGGGGCGCTGGCCCGGTGGGCCTGCTCGCCATGGCCAGCGCGAACCTGCTCGGCGCAGCCAAGGTGATCGCTATCGACCGGTTCGACTACCGGCTGCGGCGCGCCAGGGAGCAGACCGGTGCCGAAACGCTCAACTACGAGGAGGTCGGGGTACTAGCGGCTTTGAAGGACCTGACGGGCGGTCGCGGCCCCGACGCCTGCATCGACGCCGTCGGCATGGAGGCGCACACCGACCTCGGGCCACTGCAGGTGTACGACCGGGTGAAGCAGGCCGTACGACTGGAAACCGATCGGGGCCCCGCGCTGCGCGAGGCGATCATGGCCTGCCGCAACGGTGGAACTGTGTCGGTGATCGGTGTGTACGGGGGGCTGATGGACAAGTTCCCGGTTGGTTCGTTGATGAACCGCTCGATCACCCTGAAGACGGGTCAGTGCCACGTCCAGCGCTACACCCGGCCGCTGCTGCGGCGAATCGAGAACGGCGAGATCGACCCCAGTTTCGTGATCTCACACCGACTCTCCTTGGACGAGGCTCCTCAGGCGTACGAGACCTTCAAGCAAAAGCAGGACGACTGCGTGAAGGTAGTACTGTCCGGCTGACCGCGCGGTTCGGCGTCCAACGAGCGTCCCATGGCGCTACCGCCCCCGTTGATGACTCTCCAGGTGCCGCGCAAACGCGCTGAATGTGTTCGTGGTTGCGGCTGGATTCCCAGCGGCGGGTGAGGAGCACCGATGACCCAAAGCGAGCAGCGCCAGGCCCAGATTGTCGTCGGACTAGTGGCGACGCCGCCGGACTACCCGGCCCGGGTGGCTGCGCGGCTCACCGACGAACTGGCCGGTCAGCTCGCCGAGCGGGTGGACGCGGACGTGGGGTGGACCGTCCGGGAAGGCTGGGGTGAAGTGGCGCCGCGCCGCGACGGCGGCGTTGAGGCACTGCTCGACGATCTTGCCCGCCGGCGCGCCGACGCCCGGTGGGACGTCGCGATCTGCTTGACCGACCTTCCGCTGCAGGCCGAGCGGGTGCCGCTGATCGCGCAGGTCTCCGCCCGGCGCAGAGTCGCGATGGTGTCCCTGCCTGCGCTGGGACTCGGCCAGCTGCGAGCGGTCCGGGCAGCGGTTCCGGAACTCGTGGGCCGGCTACTCACCGACGCATCCGATGAACGGGTGCTGCCGGCCGCCTGGGCACCGGCTGAGCTGGCGCGCCGGGTTCCCGGCATTCGCCGGCTGATTGGCGAGCCTGACGGCGGGGAACTGGCCTACGTCGCCTCGCGGCGGATCGGCCAGGTGCGGCTGTTGACCGGAATGGTCCGGGCCAACCGCCCAGGCCGCGCTCTGCTAGGCCTGTCCAAGCTGCTGGTCGGCGCGTTCGGCACGGCCGCGTTCGCGCTTACCACGAACACCATCTGGCAGATGGGCGATGCGCTCGGCGGACTCCGCCTGACCGTGATCATGCTGCTCGGGTTGACCGCGCTGGTGGCCTGGCTGATAGTCGCGCATGACCTATGGGAGAAACCGGACCGGGAGACACCGGCTGAGCTGGCCCGGCTGTTCAATCTGGGCACGGTGTTCACCCTCACCCTGGCCGTCGCGGTGTCCTATGTGGTGCTGTTCGCCGGAACGGTGCTCGCCGCGGCGCTGCTGATTGACACATCCGTGCTGGAACAGGCTTTGCAGCGGCCGGTCGGTGTCACCGACTACCTGGTACTCGCGTGGATCATCAGCTCGCTGGCTACCGTCGGCGGCGCGATCGGCTCCGGGCTGGAGGACGAGGACACGGTGCGGGCGGCCGCTTACGGCTACCATCCCGAAGCCGGCGGCTGGCGGGACGAAAACGACGCATAATCCCACGCGCGGGGGCAGGTAAGCAGGGCCGCCCAGAGTCGTGACCGAACCGCCGGCGTCGGTCCCAGGATGTGCGCCGCTCCGGGGGTATAGAAGCCCGCGGCCTGCTCCTCGCACGTGGTGCTGCTTCCGCACGCAGGGCATCGCTGGCTGCTTGGGTGACCAGCTCGGGGACAACGCCGTGTGACAGTGCAGTTCTTGGCTGGACGCCCGTGGACCGATAGACCGTCTGACCGCCGCGCTCGGCTGCACCACGCTCGATTTGATAAGGCAGAGTTCTAAGCCAAATCTTCACTGCAATTCACGGCTCAATTTGGCAAATGGAAAGTCAGGACGTACGCGGCTCCCGAATGGCGTGCGGCAGAGCCGACGGGCCGCTACATGCGTTCGGTGACTTTGTCCACAGGCGGCGGCTTACCAGCTCGAAGGCGCCATCTGGGAGCCACCTTGACACTCAGTTCTCGATCACAACAACCGTCTGTTGATCGGCCACAGACTGGGCGTTTCGGCAGATGCACTCGGACGGGGATGACCGCCGGCAATCTGATTCGTCTTAGGTAGGGAGCAAGCTGTGATCGACTCATCAAACGGGCCCTCGTTGTCCACCCTTGCTCTCGCACTCCCCGACAATCAGGCAACACCGTCTACCGTCAGCCTGAGGAAGCGAACCGACGGACGCGAGCGCCCCCGTGGGGCGATCCCCAGACGCATCCTCACAACGCGGAGACTCCACGAACCGCCCGCATGGATAGATCGGAGGAGCACATGGAGAAGTTGCTGCTAACCCCCGAAGAAGCCGCCGAAGCGCTCGGCGTGGGCCGATCCCGTGTCAATGACCTGATGCGCACCCGCCAGCTGCCTAGCGTGCGGATCGGCAAATCACGTCGGGTCACTGTGGCTGCAGTTCACGCTTACGTCGAACGCTTGGCCGCGGAAGATGCTCTGACACCAGCGCGGGAACGGCGAGGGCTTGATACCGACGCGCTGACCTAGCAGTTGGCGAGGCGACAGCCCGCCGATTTCTTGATCGTGGCGCAGCTCTCATGACACCGCAGGCTGCTCTTGACTTGCTCACCCATGGCCATGGACATCGGCAAGCACCCCTGCGAGGAGCTCGACACGCTCGCAGCGCCACCGCGGTGGCTGAGCTTGATCTCGGTACTCACTTCGCGTTGAAGTGGGGACGACAGCAATCCAGCTGACCCGAACGCCATCGCTATCTTCAGCAATGGGAGACAACGGCTGGGATATATCGCGCGGGAGGTCGCCCGCGTCCTCGCCTCGCTAATCGATCAGCCCGATCCACCGGCTGGCCCGGTATCGGAGCGAGCAGCTGCCGGTTTGGGTGACCGGTCGCACCGGCCGGGCGTCATGCGCGCATCAGGCGCCGATTTCGTCGGTGCGTCCGAGTAGCGTCTTCTCAGTGGACTCGACGCTGGCGTTGAACGCTATCCGACGCTGGGGGGTGCTTGGAGTCCCGTCGAGTGCAGGTGGGCACACTCCTGGAATGGACCTGGCGCCGGCGGCGCTGCGGGCTGCTGGACTGCTTGCAGGACTAGCCACATCCGGCCGAGCTGTCCTCGATCACGGTGACCTTGCAGGGTTTCGGCGAGTCCCGGACCCCGCGCATCCTGACCGGCAGAACATCGACGCGGTTGCCCGAGTGGCCCAGGACACGGCCTCGGCGGTCACTTCGATGGTCAAGGCAGGCGACACGCCTCTCGTCTTAGGGGGCGACTGCACGATCACCGTAGGCGTCGTCGCAGGAATGCGACTCGCGGGCACCCCGACCGCGCTGCTCTACTTCGACGGCGGCCCGGACCTCTACACCCCGGGCCGGATCGGATACGGCAACGTAGATGCCATGGGCTTGGCCCACATGCTCGGCATCCCCGGCAGTGACGCCAAACTCACCGAGATCGGCGGCACGCCACCACTGCTCCAGGCTGAGCATGTCGTCCTCTACGGTGACGCCGTCCCTGACGATCCGGCAGACTTGGAGAGCGTGCTGATCCAGCAGTTGGCCCTGACGCGCATCCAAGCGGACCTAGTCCACGCTGACCTCAGCGGCGCCGCCGAGGCCGCCCGGGCACGGATAGAGGGTGCCGGTGATCGATTCATCGTTCACTTCGATGTCGATGTCATCGGACACATGCACATGCCCCTGGCAAACATGCCCAACCCCGACACCCCACCCTTGGGACTCAGCGTCCAAGAAGTGACCACCAGCCTGCAGATCATTACAGCCAGTCCTCAATTCGCCGGTATCGTGCTCACCGAGGTGAACCCCAACAACGCACCGAACCAATATCACCTCGAGCACTACGCACAGATGATCGTCCGAGGACTCTCGGGCGCCCAGTGACGATCACCCACCATGCACCTGCAGGCCAACGGCGCCCAGCTGCCCGAACTGGCCACCCTCTACGACGCTGGTCACCTCCGCCCGGTCATCGACAAGACCTTCCGATTTGACCAAATCCTCCAGCCGCTGGCGCACGTCGAGGAGGGCCGCGCCAACGGCAAGGTCGTCATCACACTCGACTGACAACAACGCTGGTGCCCTGGCTGGCGAGGGTCAGGTCTGATGCTCGGCGTCCAACAGCACGAGAGCGTTCTGGATGCCTTCTTCGAGGACCTGATCGGCGAGCTGTTGGTCGGCCAGGGCGCGGGAGAGTTGCAGCGTCCCGACCATCATGGCGAAGATGCTGAGTGTCTTGACGCGGGCCGAGTGCGGATCGTCGGATGCTAGGCGGGCGGCGATGTCGTCGACGATGACCAGTGCGCCGTCGGTGTAGGCCTGCTTGGTTGCGTCGGTGGAGCGTCCGATTTCGTCGAGCAGAGCGGCGGAGGGGCAGCCGTCGTCGGGGTTGTCGCGATGCTGGACCGAAAGGTACTCACGCACGTATTGCTCAACTCCGGCGCGGCCGGGCGCCAGCGCGCTGAAGCTCGAGCGCTGTGCGCGTAGCTGGTCGGCGACCGTGGTGGCGACGAGGTCCTCCTTGGAGGCGAAGTGGGCATAGAAGGCGCCGTTGGTCAGCCCCGCATCCGACATGAGGGTGGCGATCCCCGAGCCGTCGATGCCGTCTCGCTTGAATCTACGGCCGGCGGTCTGGATGATCCGTCGCCTCGTCTCCTGCTTGCGCTCTTTCCCGTACCGCACCACACGCTCCTCGACTCACTGGCAGGACGGCTTGCCTTCCGTCTCCTTACATTATATTATGATCGTAATCCAATCATACAGGAGCCCATGATGACAACAACTCAACCGGTGGCGCTCGTGACGGGCGCGACCTCAGGAATCGGGAAGGCGGCCGCTCTGGCATTGGCCGACGCGGGCTTCGAGGTGATCGGAACGGGCCGGAACACGGCCCGGATCAGCCCTCACGGCGGGGTGACCTACCTCGACCTCGACGTGTCCAGCGATGAGTCGGTGGCCGCCGTGGTCCAGCAGGTGATCGAGCGGTTCGGGCGGCTCGACGTGCTGGTCAACAATGCGGGTATTGGCTCGGCGGGTGCTGCCGAGGAAAACTCGGTCGTCCAGGCGCAGGGCGTATTCGACGTCAACGTCTTCGGCCTCATCCGCATGACCAGGGCCGTCCTGCCGCACATGCGGGCCCAGGGCAGCGGGCGCATCATCAACATCTCGTCCGTACTCGGGTTCCTCCCGGCGCCGTACGGGGCCCTCTACGCCGCGTCCAAACATGCGGTCGAGGGCTACTCCGAGTCCGTGGACCACGAGGTCCGCGAGCATGGTGTCCGGGTGCTGCTCGTCGAGCCCGCCTACATCAGCACCGGGTTCGATGCGAACGTCGTGCAGCCCGACACCCCTCTGCCGGTCTACGCGCAGCAGCGGCACATCGCCGGCCAGGTAGTGGCGGCGGGTCTCAAGGACGGCGACGATCCCGCCACGGTCGCCAAGGTGATCGTTGGGGCAGCGACCGACCCAAAGCCGAAACTGCGGTATACCGCCGGCTCCGCCGCCGGACGCGTCAGCACGCTGCGCCGCATCGCCCCCGCCCGGGCCTTCGACAGGCAGATCCGCAAGCTCAACCGACTGGCCAGCTAACAACCCGACACAACCCATCGGAGGGTAGAGCCGTGGAGAGACGCAGGATCGGATTCAAGGCGACGATAGGGTATGCCGGGCAGCGAGTGCTCCGGGAACTGCTCGCACGCGGCGAAGAGCCGACCTTGGTCGGGCGAAACGTACGAGGTCGCGCTCAACCTCGGCTAGGGCGCCCTCGACGTTGAGTTCCTCTACCGGATATCGCCATTGGTAAGAACAGGCGAAAAGTGAGCGTCACCCCAAGCCGTGCCAGTCTCGGATTCAACGTCATCACCCCCTTATGCTCAGCCTTGCAGGCTAGCTCACAGGGTTTGGACGAGGCCGCCATCGATGGAGAAGTCAGCGCCGGTGACGTTGCCGGTTTTGTCGCTTGCGAGCAGCAGTGCGAGGTCGGCGACTTCTTCGGGCCGGGTGAAGCGTCCGGTAACCGCGCCGGCCGCCGCGTTTGCGGCGACGTCGCCTGGTTTGACTCCCGCGGCTTGGGCGACCGTTTGAGCTACACCGTGGTCCCCGAGCCAAAGCGCGGTCTCCACCGGCCCGGGACTAATGGTGTTGACTCGGATCTCGGAGGGGCCGAGCTCCTTCGACAGAGACTTGCAGAAATTGGTCAGGGCCGCTTTGGCCGCAGAGTAGTCGATTACCAATGGGTCGGGGAGATAGGCGTTGACTGAGCTAACGGTGACTATGCTGCCGCCGCCTCGTCGTGTCATTTGGGGTAGAGCGGCGCGCGTTGTCCGTACGGCAGCCATCAGAGTGAGGGCGATGGAGTGATCCCAATCCTCGTCGGTGACGCTGGTGAACCCTCCCGGTCGAGGGGTGACCGCGCCAGCGTTATTGATCAGAATGTCGACCCCACCGAGGTCGGCGGCTCGAGCGATCAACTCGTTGGGTCCTGCAGTCGTCGTGAGGTCGACAGGCACGAAGACGACGCTTCGGTCGGCCTCAAGGGCGGGAAGGTCGGGGCCAGAGGAGCGGGCTCCCGCAACCACTGTGGCGCCTTCATCGACCAACGCCCGGGTGATTGCCCAGCCGATTCCCTTGCTGGCGCCGGTGACGACGGCGATCTTGCCGCCCAGATGCAGGTCCATCCGCGTCTCCTGACTTTCTCCGTGCACTCGAAGAGTCGATGCGCCCTCGACTTGCAGCCCGGGCATGGTCTCGGCACCTAACCATCAGGTTCGAAGAGACGCGCCAGCTCGACGGCCCGATACCTTGATCCTCCTACGCGAATCGCCTCCAAGCTGGTGCAACCCGGCCGTATCGACGTAGGCAGACGGCCAGGCAGGGACCACGAGCTGCGAACTCAGCGGATGAGCAGTTGGAGTCGGTGAGCGGGCCGCCGGTGTGCTCCAGACGAGATTCTTCACAGATCTGGCCTACCCGCAGCACGTCGCGCCCGAGCGATACGGTGACTCGAGAGCTTGCCGGCGGGCTGAGCCGTTCGCTTATTGGGAGAGTCATGAGCAGCGAAGAGTCGAGTGTGCGGTCCGGCGGCCAAACGATCACCGAGCACGAGCTGGAGGAGTGCAAGAAGGCGAACGCAAGCGGACGGCCGCCGGTGGTGTTTGTTCACGGTCTGTGGTTGCTGCCAAGCAGCTGGGACCGGTGGGCGAATCTCTTCGAGGAGAACGGCTATGCGGCATTAACCCCGGGATGGCCAGATGACCCAGAGACGGCTGAGGAGGCGAAGGCTCATCCGGAGGTGTTTGCCGGCAAGTCGATCGGACAGGTCGCCGACCACTTCGAGACGATTATCCGCGGCCTGGAGCGGAAGCCAGCCGTGATCGGTCATTCCTTCGGTGGGCTGCTCACCCAGATCCTGGCCGGACGTGGCCTGGCCGCCGTGTCGGTCGCCATCGACCCAGCACCCTTCCGGGGCGTACTGCCGCTGCCGATCTCGTCGCTGAAGTCGGGGTTTCCGGTGCTAGGCAACCCCGCCAACCGCAACCGAGCAGTCCCGCTGACCTACGACCAGTTCCGCTATGCATTCGCCAACGCGGTCAGCGAGGACGAGGCGAAGCAGCTCTATGAGACCTACGCAGTACCGACGCCTGGCAAACCCCTGTTCCAGGCAGCCGCGGCCAACCTCAACCCGTGGACCGAGGCGAAGGTCGACACCGATAACCCGGAGCGGGGCCCGTTGTTGATCATCTCGGGAGAGAAAGACCATACCGTGCCACCAGCGGTCGCCAACGCCTCCTACAAGCAACAGCAAGACAACCAAAGCCCCACCGAGATCATCGAGATCAAGAACCGTGGACATGCCCTCACCATTGACAGTGGCTGGCGCGAAGTCGCCGACACCGCCCTTGCCTTCGTCAAACGATTCACCTAGTCGGCCACGAGTCGATCCACCGAGACATATTGGGTGTTAGGCATCGCGAGGATGCCCGTTCCAGCACGACGGAGCGAGCGCTCCCTGTCGCGCAACGCGCCCGAACCTTGATTGGCGCATGCGTCGCATCCTCCCATAGCCGCCGGCTTGAATTTCAGCGTCGGCTTGGGCTACGCGAGGTGGATGAACCGGCCCAGCCGGTCCTGATCATTCTCGATAAGTGATGCTTAAGGATCGAGACGCGTCCTCTGCCGAGAGGTTTCCCCTTGATCAATTCCCAGGCCGAATGTCGTCAGGAGTTGAGGTAGCGGTAAAGGTCGCTTTAGAGATGCCAAGCGTGTGGCAGATGCTACGTACCGAGCTGGTCTTATCGGCGGTCAACGTGCGCAGTTGCCGGAGCTTCTCGGACCCAACTTCCTCGGCCGACCGCCCTGCCGGC
>Ga0075423_10007890_pt1 | contig 10074 bp, 7 predicted proteins | sample SoiMethybrSBSTD2_FD_80114 | JGI IMG/M metagenome (GOLD analysis project Ga0075423, IMG submission 80114) | Bulk soil microbial communities from a Populus tree surrounding site in Tennessee, USA - Soil MetaG P. TD hybrid SBSTD2 | ecosystem: Environmental > Terrestrial > Soil > Tree plantation...
ATGCGATCGTGAGCGGGACGCGCGGTCTCGAGCGTGAGCGCCAGCGTCTCCCCGCGGCGGCCGCGCCACGTGAAGCGCCGCACGGCGTGCAGCTCGAGCGCGGTGAGGACGCAGCCGTCGAGGTTCACCTCCCCGCGCAGACCGTGGGCGCGTCCCAGGCGCCCGATCCGGACCAGCCCCATGGCTGTGGAAGCGCCGGGTCCCGGCTGCTTCAGTCGGCGATCTCGAGGTCGGCGCGGCGTCCGGCGCGCGCAGCGGCGGCGCCGAGCGCCAGCCGCAGCGAACGTGCGGTGCGTCCCTGCTTCCCGATCACGTGCCCGAGATCGTCCTGGTGGACGTGGAGCTCGAAGTGCGCATCGGGCCCGGCGGTCAGGATCTCGACCTGCACGTCGTCGGGATGGTCCACGAGCCCGCGCGCCATGAAGACGATGAGGTCGCGCTCGCGCAGATCGTCCAAGTCCGGCTCACGCGCGACCCGCGGCTCGCGAGGCGCGCGGTACTCGCGCTCTGCGGGCGCTTCGCGCGCGCCGCCTTCTTCATCCGGAGCGTCCGACCATGCGGGCGCTTCCCGGGGCGTCAGGCCGCCGCTCGCCCGCTCGGGAGCTCCGGGACCTTCGAGAGTTTCGTCCCCGCCCACAGGAACAGGCTGATCCACAGGACCGATAGCAGGAGTGCCGGAAGGGGTCGGTCCAGGAACAGGACCACGAGACCGCTTGCGGAGAGGGCGGCCCCAGTCAGCCACAGGAGGAGTACGGTTCTCTTCGGACATTGCATCACGCTCGCGAGTCGATGGTTGCTGTGATCCCTGCCTCCCGTGTAGACCTTGCGACCGTCGCGGAGGCGGTTGATCACGACGAAGATGATGTCAAACGCCGGGTAGCCGAGCACCAGCCCCGCTCCCAGCCGGCCCCAGCCGGTGGATGGGCCGTGACAGGCCAGCACCGCCGAGGCCCCCAGACTATAGCCCAGAAACAGGCTGCCTGCGTCGCCGAGGAAGATGCGCGCCCGGGGGAAGTTCCACGGCAGGAATCCGGCGCAGGCCCCGGCGAGCGCGATCTGCGCCGCCGCGGTGCCGAAGGCGCCGCGCGTCGCGGAGTGGACGCCGAAGGCGAGCAGCGCGATCCCGGCGATCCCGCCCAGCATGCCGTTCATGTTGTCGAGGAAGTTGGTGGCGTTCATCAGGCCGACCAGGAGCACGATCAGAACCGGGCCCGCGACCTCGGAAGGAACTCCGAAGTCGGGGACGGCGCCCGACGTGAGCAGCGTGGCGATCACCGCCGACTGCCCGAGCAGCTTGATGCCCGGCCGCATGCCGAAGCGGTCGTCCCACAGACCGAGGCCGAGCGCAAGGGAAGCGCCCCACAGCAGCGTGATCGCTTCGCGCTCGTAGGTCGCGGGCGCCAGCAGTCGTGCCGCGCCCCATCCGGCGAGCGCGCACACGAACACCACGGGGCCGCCGAGCAGTGCGGTGGCGGAGGTGTGGAGCTTGCGCGCCTCGGGGCGATCGAGGTAGCCGGTGCGCCAGGCGATGCGCACGCCGAACGGCGTGAGGGCGAACGCGAGGGCGAGGGCGACGACGAAGGCGGCCGCGAGCGCCATCATCGCGGAGAGGACCTTTCGGTCGCGAGCTAGCGTTCCGTGACCGAGGTCACGTGTGCGCTACGCGGTCGCGAGCCGGGCCGGCCGGGGAGGAATCTCCTGCTGCACGTCCATGTGACTGATCGTCAGCTGCAGCAGCTGATCGAGCGAAACCTCGGGACGGTATCCGGTGACGCCGCGGATCTTCTGGAGATCCGGCACCCGCCGGCGCATGTCCTCGAAGGAGTCGCCGTACACCTGCTCGTAGGGCACGAACGTGATGAGCGACTTGCTGCGCGTGTGCTCGCGGATGCGCTGTGCGAGCTCGAGTACCGTGACTTCCTCCTCGGATCCGATGTTGAACACTTCCCCGACGGCCTGGTCGTTGTCGGCGAGCATCTGCACGCCGCGCACCACGTCGCCCACCGCGGAGAAACATCGGGTCTGCTGGCCGTCGCCGTACACCTGGATCGGCTCGCCGCGCAGCGCCCGGGCGATCATGTTCGGAATCACCATGCCGTATGCGCCCGACTGACGCGGCCCGCAGGTGTTGAAGCAGCGCACGATCACGACCGGGAGCTTGTAGCGCTGCCAGTAGGACTGCGCCAGGCACTCGTCCACCGCCTTGCCGCACGCGTACGCCCAGCGCAGCTTGTGGGTGGGTCCGAGCACGCGGTCGTCGTCCTCGGCGAACGGGATCTTTTCGCCCTTGCCGTAGACCTCGCTGCTGGAGAACAGGATCACCTTCGTGCGCTTCACATTCGCGGCTTCGAGCACGACCTCGGTGCCGCGGATGTTGGTGATCAGCGAGCGAAGCGGATCCTCGAGGACGTAGCGCACGCCGACCGCGGCGGCCAGGTGGAAGATCCGGTCGACATTCGCGGTGAGCTCGGACACGCGCGCGGCGTCCGTGACGCTCCCTTTGACGAAATGGAAACGGGGGTTGTGCTCGAAAGTCTTGAGGTTGTTGAGGCTACCGGTGGAGAGATCGTCCAGCACCCAGACTTCGTTACCCCGATCCAGGAGTTGCTCTGCGAGATGTGACCCGATGAACCCCGCGCCTCCTGTGACGAGGATCCTCATAAACTTCCTCCGTGTTTCCATCCGAACGCAGGCGCCCGTGCGTCCCGCGAGCGATCACCGGAGCGGTGGGGAGCCTCAGTCACCGGCGACCTTGCAGGCTATTGAACGCGCCATGGGATTGTCAACGGCTACCTTGGAGCCTATCGCCGGCTCTCGGCGGGGCCGCCTAGCGGCGGGGGGCCCGGCGTGGTTATCGGCGGCCTGCCTGAAATACACCACTACTTCGTTCATTGTGCCACGAAAGCCGCTCGCAGTCCCAGCTTGAAGTTGCGGAAGAGAAGACCCAATGTGCCCGCAACACTTGCAGAATGCCCGATCCGACCCCATCACCCGTACTGGCCGCGCCACGCCCGGCCCTGGACCGCGGCGCCGGGGCCGCCTTCCTCCTGCTCGCGGCGGTGCTGCCGTGGACGATCGCGCCCATGGGGATCGCGACCGCCCTCACCGCCACCCTGACGCTGGCGCTGATCGCGGGCGGCGAGCGCTGGCCGCGCACCCCGGTGGACCTGCCGGCCCTGGGGTGGGCTATCGCCCTGGTGCTCACGGCCATACTCGCAGAAGATCGCGCCGCCAGCATCCCCCGCCTCGGGAAGGCCCTGTTTCCGGCGCTGGTGGGCCTGGCCGCGTTTCACAGCACCAAACCCGGGCGCGGCGCTCGGGCGGTCGTCGTGCTGCTCGCATCCTCCGCGCTCGCTTCGGCCTTCGGCATCGTCCGGTTCGTGCAGCACGGGGCGAGCTTCGCATCGCGCGCCCGCGGCCCGGTGGGTCACTACATGACCTTCGCCGGACAGCTCCTGCTCTTCACCAGTGTCGCCGCCGGAGTCGCCCTGCTCGCCCGCGAGCGCCGCACCCGGATCCTGGCGCTGGCGGCGCTGCTCGCCGGCAGCGTGGCGCTCGCCGCCACCTATACGCGCAGCTCGTGGATCGGGCTCGCGGTCGCGCTCGCCGTGTTGGTAACCGTTGCACGGCCACGCTGGCTGCCGGTGTTCGCCGTGCTCGCGGTTCTCGTGCTCGCGCTCGCTCCGCCCCAGTACCGTGCGCGCCTGACCGGGCTGTTCGATCCGGCGAGCGAATGGAACCGAGAGCGGACGTTCATGTGGGACGCGGGCGCGCGCATCTTCCGCGACCATCCCATCGCCGGCGTCGGGCTCCAGGACCTGCACTCGGTCTATGATCGCTACCGGTCTCCGGACTCGCGCGAGCGCGCGGGGCATCTCCACAGCGTCCCGGTGCAGATCGCGGCCAGCATGGGAGTGGTCGGGCTCCTGGCGTTCGCATTGCTCTATGGGGCTCTGCTCTGGACCGCAGGAAGAGGGGTGCGAGCCGCGGCGCGGGCCGGAGGACTGGGCGCCGGCGTGCGCGCCGGCGTCACCGCAGCGCTCGCCGGCTTCCTGGTCGCGGGGCTCTTCGAGTGGAACTTCGGCGACGAGGAGCTGCTCTACCCGCTCTACTTCCTGACCGGGCTCGCGTTTGCCGCCCGGAGCTGGAAACCGGAAGGCTCGCCCGCGCGCGTGGGCGCGGCTAAGGGATCGCACCGCGTGGCGCTGGTGCACGACTGGCTCACCGGCATGCGCGGCGGCGAGAAAGTGCTCGAGCGCATGTGCGGCCTTTTTCCGGACGCCGATGTCTTCGCGCTGGTATGGAACCGCGGCTCGGTCTCCCGCGCGATCGAGGCTCATGCGATCACGACCAGCTTCCTGCAGCGCATGCCCGCGGCGGCGCGCCTCTACCGCTGGTACCTGCCGCTCTTCCCGGCCGCGATCGAGAGCTTCGACCTCGCCGGCTACGACGTCGTGATCTCGACCAGCCACGCCGTGGCGAAGGGCGTCCGCACCGGACCCGGCACGTTCCACCTGAGCTACGTGTTCACGCCGATGCGATACATCTGGGAGCTCGAGCGCGACTACTTCCCGCCCGGCCGCTTTCCGTGGCCGCTCTCCGCGTACGTGCGCGGCACGTGCGCACGGCTGCGTGCGTGGGACGTGCGCACCAGCGCCCGGCCGCACGTGATGCTCGCCGATTCCGCGCACGTGGCGCAGCGCATCGCGCGCCACTGGGGGCGCCGCGCCGACGTGCTCTACCCGCCGGTGGACCTCGCGCGCTTCGCCCCCGCGCGCGGGGCCCGCGATTACGACCTGCTGGGCGGAGCGTTCGCGCCCTACAAACGCGCCGATCTCGCGATCGAGGCCTGCCGCCGCCTGGGCCGCCGCCTGGTGGTGGTGGGCAGCGGACCGGAAGAGACGCGGCTGCGCCGCCTGGCCGGCGACGGCACCGAGTTCCGCGGTTGGGTTTCGGACGGCGAGATGGCGCGGCTCTACGCCGGCGCGCGCGCGCTGGTGTTTCCGGGCGAGGAGGATTTCGGGATCGTGCCGGTCGAGGCGATGGCGAGCGGATGCCCGGTCGTGGCGTTCGCCCGCGGCGGCGCGCTCGAGACCGTGGGCCGCGGGGCGCCGCAAGCTGCGCTCGCGCGGGCCGCGGCCGGCGGCGTGGCCGCGGTTCCGAACGGCGTGCTGTTCGGCACGCAGACCGCGGACGGCCTGTGCGAAGCGCTGGGCCTGCTCGATACGCTGCGCTTCGATCCGGCGGCGCTGCGGGCGGCGGCCGAGCCGTTCGCGCCCGAGGTCTTCGATCGCGCCTTCCTCTCGGCCCTCGAGCGTGGCTACGAGGAGTGGGGCGCGGCCTCGGGCGCAGCAGAGCCCGCGAGCGTGGCGCGATAGACCGCTTCGATGCGCCCGGTGAGCGCGTCCCAGCCGTATGAAGGATCGAGCCCGTGCGCCACGCGCGCGGGCGGACGAAGCACCAGCCGGGAGAGCGCCGCCGACCACGCCGCTGCGCTGCGCGCCAAGATCTCGCCGTTCACTCCGGGGCGGATCACTTCGCTCGCGTTGCCCACGTCGTGGGCCAGGCAATAGAGCCCGCCCGCGAGCATGTCGAGCAGGGCGAGGCTGCAGCCTTCGTAGTAGGACGGCAGCGCACCGAAGTCGGCGGCATGGATCCAGCTCACCACCTCGTGCGGCGGCACCGGGCCGGTGACGATGTGCGGGCCCCAGCGATACGGCGCGCGCCCGCCGACCGTGACCCAGAAGCCGCCGGCCGCGTCCGCCTGGCTCCCCGCCCACGCTCGGGCGAAGAGCCCGAAGCCCTTCACGAAGTCGTCACGCCCCACGGTGAGCGCGACCGGGGCATCCGGCGGGATGCCGTGGCGGGCGCGCAGAGCGGCGCGCGGCTCGGACGGCGGATCGAACGTTGCGCCGTTCGGGATGATGATCGCGCGCGCCGGATCGAGCCCGTGGAAGCGCGCGAACTCGGCCCGCACGCGCTCCGAGACCGCGATGAGCGCGGCGGCGCTGTGCGCGCGCTCGCGCTCGATCCCCACCGCTTGCCAGTTCGCGGGGTTGGCGAGCGTGCGCAGGCGTCCGAGCCGGACGTATGTCGCCATCTTCGCGGCCACGCAGAAGTGGAGCGTGCGCACGAGCTGGGCGCCCACCACGCGCCCCGGCGACCCGCGCCCGGTGTGGTCGTGGACCACATCGTAACGCGCGGGCTCGATTCCGTCGACGACGCGGAAGGGCGCGAGCGGCGCGGGCGCGGCGAAGACCTCGACGTCGTGCCCGCGCCGCATGAGCCCGATCGCGAGCTCGCGCACGTGGGTCTCGAGCCCACCCGGGAGCGTGAGATCCACGCCGGCGATGAGCAGCACCCTCATCGCGCGCGGCCTCCGTGGGGCGCCACGTCGGCCCGGGCGCCGGAGCCTGCGCCGCCCCCTCCGGGGCGATCCGCGTGCGCAGCGCGGCGGGCGCGCGCCGCGCGCGGCGTGAGCGCGACCGCGAAGCTCGCGAGCCACAGCGCGGCGGCCTCCGCCTGGGTCTCCCCGTGCGCCAGCGCGCGCGGCAGGAACCTGCGCGCTTCTGCGGTGCGGCCGTCGCGCAGGTAGGCAGTCGCGAGTTGGAGCGCGAGGTGCGGCGCGCGCGGGTAGATCGCGAGCAGGGCGTCGCGCCCGCCGGCGCGCTCGAGCAGCGGGTAGGAGTCGCGCCCGGTCGCACGCCGCTCCGCCGCGAAGGCGCGGGCGATCGCGGCGAAGTCGAGCATGATGACGCGCCCGCGCCCGGTCTGGCTTGCGCCGTGGCGGCGCCACTGGTAGAGCGGCTCCGCGAGATTCGCGAAGGTCGCGGGATCCATGCGCAGCCAGAGATCGAGGTCCTCCGACATGCGGAACGCTGCGCGATAGCCACCGGCGGCCTCGTAGGCCGCGCGCCGCATCAGCACCGCACCGCCCACGAACGGCGGATCGCGGCGCGCGACGCGCCGGATCGCCGCAGGCGCAAGCGGGAGCGCGTAGGCGCCGGTGCGCGTCCCGCGCTCGTCCACGATGTCGGCGGCCGAGCCGACCACGGCGATCGCCGGATGCGTCTCGAGGAAGCGCACCTGGCGCTCGAGCCGCTCGGGGCGCGAGCGGTCGTCGTCGTCGTGGCGCGCGAGCAGCTCGCCCCGCGCCTCGCGCGCGGCGAGCGCGAGCGCCCCCGCCACTCCGAGACCGGGCGTGCGCACCACGCGCGCGCGCGGATGGGAGCCGGCGAAACGCGCGAGGATCGCGGGCGTGGCGTCGGTCGAGCCGTCGTCCACCGCGACCACCTCGACGTGCGGCCAGGTCTGTGCGGCGAGCCCTGCGAGCGTCTCGTCGAGATAGCGCTCGCCGTTCCTGCTCGCGAGCAGCACCGAGACCAGAGGTCCGGTCGGATTCGTGTCGGGGCGAATGGACAAGCGCGCGAATGTAGCACACGCCATCGTTGACACGGCGCCCAAGGCTCGCCGAGACTGCGCGACTCATGCCCGCGTCGCGCTTCGCGCTGTGGAGGGGCCGCGCCCAACGCCTGTGGCTCACGGCGGCGGCATCGGCGGTCGGCGCCATCGGCGGCATCGCCCGCAACAAATGGCTCGCGCTCCACCTCGACACCACGGGCTTCGGCGTGCTCGGCCAGATCGTGGCCGGGCAGACCTGGCTCGCCACGTTCACCGGGCTGGGGCTCGGCGTTCCGGTCACGCAGCGGATCGGGGCGGCCGTTGCCCGCGGCGACCGCGCCGCGGTGCGGAGCACGATCTCGACGGCGCTCACCGCGATCGCAGCGTGCGTGCTCGCGGTGGCGACGCTCGGGCTCTTGTTTGCGCCGTGGATCGCGACGGCGCTGCTGGGATCTGCCGAGCACGCCGGGCTGGTGCGGATCTCGATGATCGCGGTCGCGGGGCTCGCGTTCCAGGGCACGATCCAGGGGATCTTTGCGGGCTACTCCGACGTGCGCCCGCCGCTCACCTACGCGCTGATCGGCAACGGCGTGGTCGTTGCGCTCGTGCTCTTCGCGGTGCCGCGCTTCGGGCTCGCCGGCGCGATCGGGAGCCTTGCGGCGTTCTGGCCGGCGGCGATCGTGCTCACGTTCCTGTTCCACCGCCGCGACTACGCGGACGCGCTCGCCCGTCCCGTGGGCCCGCGCTTCGACCCGGCGCTGGGGCGCGCGATGCTGAAGGTCGCGTTCGCGGGACTGACGCTGGCGCTGCTGGATCAGGGCACGCTGCTCGCGCTGCGCTCGCACTACGTGCGGACCCGCGGACTCGCCGCGAACGGGCTGTTCCAGGCATCGCTCGCGATCTCGCAGCAGATCGGCGCGATCTTCTACAGCTACCTGGGCGGGTACGCGTTCGGGAAGATCAGCGGCGTCGCGGGCGTCGACGGCGTGCGCGCGTACACCCGCAAGCACTGGGCGCCGCTCGCGGGGCTCGCCGCGCTCGCGTTCGCGGGCATGATGGTGTGCGCGGGGCCGCTGCTGCACATCCTGTACTCGCACCGCTTCGATCCGGCGCGGCCGATGCTCGCGTGGATGATGGCGGGCGAGTTCGCGAAGGTGTGCGTGCAGATCTGGGGGCTCGGGGCGCTGCCGCTCGCCGGCGTGCGCCTGTGGTTCCCGATCGGGGTCGCGGGAACGATCGCGATGCCGCTGGTCTACGCCGGTGCGCGCGCCGCGGGCGCCGGGGACATGAGCCTGCCGTTCGCGTATGGAGGGGCGCAGGTCCTGTCGCTGGCGTTCGCGGCGGTGACCATGAGCCGGCGCGGCGTGACGCTCGCCGCGCGCGACCTCGCGCTGCTGGCGGCGGGGCTCGTGGGGCTCGGGGCGCTGGCGTTCACGCTCACGCGCTGAGCTAAGTCGGGGGAACCCGCTCGACGGGCGGCGGCCGGGAGGCTCGACGCGGGGAGCCTCGCGGGGCTCGCGTTCGTGCTCGCGAGTTGAGCTGGGTCGGGGGAACCCGTTCGCCGGGCGGCGGCCGGGAGGCGCGACGGGGGGAGCCTCGCGGGGCCGTTCGGGCGCGCATCCTGCGCGCCCTCACTGACGCGAAGCTTCGCTCCCGCCGTCCATGGCTCCGCGAAGCTTCGAGTCACCCCGCGAGGCTCTCCCCGTCGCGCCTCCCGGCCGCTTCTCAGGCTGAGAGAATGCTTCTCCGCTTCAGCTCGGCGAACAGGTCCTCGAAACGGCGCTGCCAGGTGTGGTCGCGCTGGGCGCGGGCGTGGCCGGCGCGGCGCACCTTCTCGCGCTCCTCGTCGTGCGCGAGGTACCAGCGCGCGAGGTCCACCATCTCCGCGCGCGAGCGGTAGCACACGATCTCCTTGCCGATCTCGTAGAGGTCGGAGAGCTCCTCGATCCACCCGGTGAGGTAGAAGGCGCCCGCCATGGTGGCCTCGAACTCGCGCAGCCGCACCTGGCGCAGCGGCCGCAGCGTGCGGTGGCTGTCGCCCAGGATCAGGAACCCGAGGCTGATGCGGCTCTCGCTGAAGAGCGCGATGTACGCATCGTCCGAGACCGGGCCGTGGAGCGACCCGGCGTGGCGTCCGCCGAGCGCGCGCCACGCGAGGCCGTCTGCGACGGCCCGCCACGGCAATCGCCCGGCGAGGGTCTGGGATACGAGCTGGCCGAGCGCGCCGGCCGCACCCTGCTCGGCCGCGGGCGTGCGCGAAGCGTCGCCGCCCGGTCCCCAGGTCCAACCCTGGCCGAACACGTGCGTGTCGATCCCGGCATCGAGCAGCGCCAGCACCAGCCCGGTGCGATCGCCGTAGCGCTGTCCGGCGAACGTCGCGCCGTAGCGCACGGGGCCGGGCCGCGGGCGATAGACCGCGGGGTTCGCGGCCATCGGGAAGTACCACGGCGTAGCCCCGACGCGGCGGTAGTCCGCCAGCGCCTCACGCTCGGGCACGAGGCACAGGGTGAAGTGCTTCGCGATGCGCCGCACCAGATGGAACTGGTGAATGTTGTTGCAGTGGAACTCGAGGATGGGGGCGACGCGGTCCCGCACGCGATCGATGGCGGCGGGCTCGAGATGGCTGCCGTGCACGTACGTGATCACGAGGTCGAGCGGCCGGGCGCGGTGCGC
>Ga0075423_10007891_pt1 | contig 10074 bp, 10 predicted proteins | sample SoiMethybrSBSTD2_FD_80114 | JGI IMG/M metagenome (GOLD analysis project Ga0075423, IMG submission 80114) | Bulk soil microbial communities from a Populus tree surrounding site in Tennessee, USA - Soil MetaG P. TD hybrid SBSTD2 | ecosystem: Environmental > Terrestrial > Soil > Tree plantation...
CTACGCTGGGACGGGCGGGACGAGGCGGGGGAGAAGGCGGCGAGCGGGATCTATTGGATTCGCGCGGAGGCGGCGGGGGATTCGTTCACTCGCAGGCTCGTGCGGCTGCGGTAGGGTGCGCGGTGTCCGGCCCGGCGGCCGGCCCGCGTCCCTCCGCTAGAAAATGCTGAACTTCAGATACTTCTTGGGATTCTTCTCGATCTCCGCCATTAGGCGCTTCATGGAGCCCATCAGCGCCTTCGTGTCGTCGTAGAGGGTCGAGTCGGAGAGCATCTTCCCGAAGGAGCCCTGCCCCGATTCCAGCACCGTCAGGATCGAATCCACCCGCGCGGTGCTCGACGCCAGATGCCGGTGCAGATCGTCGGTGGTCATCAGTTTCGCGAGCGAGCCGTTGCCGTGCTGCATCTGCCAGGACAGGCTGTCGAAGGACGCGGCCAGCGACACCAGTCGGTCCGACACGCGGTCCTGGTTGACCCTCATCCGCTCGGCCAGGTCGTTCGCGTTCTTGGTGAGCGCCACCATCTGCTCGTACAGCCGGTCGTCCTGGGACAGCTTGCCCAGGGTCCCCTTGCCGTTCGCGAATCCGCGGCCCGCCTTGTTCAGGTTCCCGAGCAGGATCTCCAGGCTGTCGGCCATCCCCTTGACCTGGCCCATCATCTTCTGCGGATCGGCGACCATGCCGGCCTTGATCTCGGTGTCGTTCGCGATCAGGGGCGCGGCGTCGTCGCCGGAGCCCAGCGCGACGTACAGCTCGGAGAGGAAGCCGACGGTCGTGATGCGCGCCTCGGCGCCCTGGTGGAGGCGCGCGCGCGTCCCGCGCTTCACCGCGAGTGTCACGTGAACGCCGTTGTCGCCCGGGCGGAGGTCGATGTCCTTCACGATCCCCACGGGCACGCCGTTCAGGCGCACCACCGCGCCCTCTTCCAGACCGCCGACGCTGTCGAAGCGGAGCGTGATCTTCTCGCGGCTCGAGAGCGTGAGCGAGCTGGACTGGAAGGTCGCCCACAGGAGGAGCCCGGCAGCCACCAGGACCAGGATTCCGATCTGGAGCTTCATGAAGGGGACCTTGCCGGTGCGTCTCACGTCGTTCCTCCGTCCATGCGTGCGCCCGTCACGAACCGCCGCCCGGCGGCCTCGATCGCCTTCCGGAACGGTGCCAGGAACTCGCGGATGAACGGCACGTCCGCGGTCGACAGCTCGGCGGGCGTCCCGTCGAACGCGATCCGGCCCTCGTTCAGCACGGTGATGTGATTTCCCACCTTAAAGGCATCGGCAATATCGTGGGTCACCATAATCGACGTTTTGCCCATGGTATCGCGCAAACGCACGATCAGGTCGGTGATTCGCTCCGCGCTCTGGGGGTCGAGGCCGGTCGTCGGCTCGTCGTAGAGCAGGATGATCGGGTCCCGCGCCGCCAGGGCGCGCGCGATCGCGACGCGGCGCTGCATCCCCCCGGAGAGCTGGTCCGGCATCCGGTCGATCAGGTCGGGGTCCAGCCCCACGAGCGACAGGTAGGACCGCACGTTCCGCTCCAGCTCCTCGTCGGTGGGCTGGGAATGCTCGAGGAGCGAGAAAGCCACGTTCTCGCCGACCGTCATGGAGTCGAAAAGCGCCCCCTGCTGGAAGACCATCCCCATCCGTTGGCGGATCTGCCGCATGGTCTCCTCGTCCACCCGGGTCACGTCGGTCCCATTCACCTGGATGGAGCCCGAGTCGGGATGCACCAGCCCCAGGAGGAGGCGGAGGATCGTGCTCTTGCCCGAGCCCGACGGCCCGAGGATCACCTTCGTCGAGCCCGGCACCACTCGAAACGAGATGTCGCGCAGGATCGCACGCCCGTCGATCGAATAGTTCAGGTTCTGGAACTGGATCATCCGCCTACCATCCGAGCAGCTTGAAGATGAGCCGCGTGCAGATGCCGTCTGCCACGAGAATTCCGACCGAGGAGATAACGACCGACTGGGTGGTCGCGACGCCGACGCCCTTCGCGCCGCCCTCGGAGCGGAAGCCGCGCCAGCAGGCGATGACCACGATCAGGACCGCGAACGTGAAGGGCTTGATCATCCCCACCAGGAGATTCTTCGGCGTCAGGTACTTGAACACGCCCAGGTAGTAGGACTCGATGGGGAGGTGGTACTGGAGCCCCACGAAGCCCCCGCCGATCACCGCCAGCGCGTCGCCGAGAATCGTGAGCGCCGGGAGCGCGATGATGAGCGCGAAGAGGCGCGGAACCACGAGTCGCTTCATCGGGTCGGAGCCGAAGGCGACCAGGGCGTCGATCTGGTCGCTCGAGCGCATCGCGCCGATCTCGGCGGTGATGCCGGCCGACATCCGCGCGGCGATCACCATCCCGGTGAGGGCCGGTCCCAGCGCCCGCACCGAGGAGATCACCATGAAGTGTCCCAGCTCGCTCTTGGCCCCGGTGTTCGCCAGCTCGCGGACGAGCTGGATGGCCAGGGCCTGCCCCGCGACGACGGAGGTGACCACCACGATCAGAAGCGAGCCGATCGTCGCGAAGTGGAGCTGGGTGATGAATTCGGCGCCGTAGTAGGGGCGGGCGAACGCCGCACGGATGGTCGAAGCCGTGAAGATCGATAGGTCCTGGACCACCTCGAGCGTCCGGCGGGTCCGTTCGACCAGTGAAGAGATCACGTCCACGCCCCCACGCGGACGACCGGGTACCGCCTCAGGAGTCCTTCGGCTTCGTGCCGAAGACGAGGTCCCACAGCGGGCTGCTCACGCCGAACCTGTCGTCGGGCGTCTTGAAGTGGTGAAGGAGGTGATAGCGCTTCAGGTGCTTGAGGAAGCCCCACTTCATGGAGAGATGGTGCTCCGAATAATGAAGCATGTCGTACATCAGGTAGCCCGTGACGAAGCCCGCGAAGAGGGGCCCGATCCAGCGGGGAGCCCCGAGCAGGGTGCCCACGACGACGTGGAACAGCCCGTAGAAAAAGAACGCCAGGGGGATGCTCAGGATCGGCGGCATGACGAGCCGCGTCTTGCACTGCGGCTGCTCGTGATGCACGCCGTGGATCAGGTACCAGACCCACTTGGCCGTGGGGTGGGACGGCTCGTAGTGGAAGAGGTAGCGGTGGAGCATGTACTCCGCGAACGTCCAGACCCCGATGCCACCGACATATCCGCCGAGGATGGGCCAGATCGATTCGCCCGCGGCCCGAGTCAGGAGTGCCTGGCCCAGGAAGTAGAGGACGACCGGCACGAACAATGCGAGCACCACCGCCGGATGGATGTGCGTGAAGAATTCGAGCGCATCCGACTTGAAGAGCCGGATCGGCTCCTCGTCGTGGTTGATCGGCAAATTGCCGTAGTTCGCCTTGGCCATGGCTTTGCGACCTCCGTTCCAGGGCGACCGGCGCTGGGATGGGCGCCATCCGACCTGACCCGCGATGATACGGGGCGCGCCAGACGGCGGTCAACCGGCTATGATTCCCGGATGCCAGGCCTGCCCGCGTTTCGAGTGAACGAGATCTTTCTGTCCGTCCAGGGAGAGGGGGTGCACGTGGGGGAACGGACCGTGTTCGTCCGCTTCTACGGCTGCCCCCTCCGCTGCGTCTGGTGCGACCAGCCCGAAGCCCTGACGACCTCCGGCGTGGGGAAGTTCGAGACCATGGCCCCGGAGGCGGTGCTGGCTCGGACGCTGGGTTTTCCGGTGGTACGACGCCTCTGCCTGACCGGCGGGGAGCCCGTGATCGCTCCCGAGGCCTCGCTGAACTGGCTGCTGGACCGGGTCCGGGAGGCCGGCTGGTGGACGTCGGTCGAGACGAGCGGCGCCCGGGTGGTCGAGTCCCTGTTCGACCGGATCGATTTTTGGACCGTCTCGCCGAAAGGCGAGAGCGCCCGGACGTTCGAGGGCGATCTGGTGGAGGCCCAGGCCCCGGCGCTCCGGCGTTTGGCGGAAGCGGTCCCGGAGGCGCGCCGCCAGTTCAAGTTCGTGATCCAGTCGCGGGGCGACGTCGCGGATGCCGTCCGTATCTTGGAGGCGGTGGGGCATCGGGGCGCCGTGGTGCTGCAGCCGGAGCACGGGAGCGGAGACGGCCGGCGCGTGTTCGAGTGGTGGCCTTGGGAGCGGTATCCCGAGGCGCGGATCATTCCCCAGACGCACAAGACCGTGGGTCTACATTGAAGGTTCGAGCAGCGGGGGCCAGGGCGTGAAGGTAAAGCTGACGCGCGATTTCACGTTCGAGGCGGCACACCATCTTCCGCGCGCGCCCGAAGGGCACAAGTGCCGGCGCCTCCACGGCCATTCCTTTCGGGTGGAGGTCACCGTGGCGGGCGACGTCGATCCGGCCACCGGCTGGTTCGTGGACTACGCGGTGATCCGCGACGCCATGGAGCCGATTCGCGCGCAGCTCGACCACTATTGCCTGAACGACATCGCCGGCCTCGAGAATCCCACGTCGGAATTGTTGGCAGGGTGGATCTGGGAGCGGCTCAAGCCACGCCTTCCCTCGCTCGCGCGCCTCGTGATCCACGAGACGTGCGAAGCGCGCTGCGAGTGCGAGGGGGCGTGACGCCGGTGGCGAACAAGCGGGCTGGGGCGGCGGTGCGCGGGGTGTCGGGGGCTCGCAGGGCGCCGGGTGCCCGCAAAAAGGCGGCCGCCCCGGGCGCCGCGGGTTACTCGGGCACGCCGCTGCCGCAGAAGCTCGGATTCAAGGAGGGCACGCGCGCCGCCGTCGCGGGGGCACCGGGCGGGTTGAAGCGACTCCTCGGAGCGCTCCCCAAGGGCGCCACGATCGCCGCGCCCGCCTCGGTGATGCTCGACCTCGGGCTCCTGTTCGTGACGCGCGCCACCGACCTGCGCCGCGCGGTTCCCATCTGGATGCACCGGCTGAAGCCCGCGGGAATGCTCTGGATCGCGTGGCCCAAGAAGGCGTCCGGCGCCGAAACCGACCTGACCGACGAGGTGGTTCGTCTAATCGGGCTCCAGGGCGGGCTCGTCGACGTGAAGGTCTGCGCGATCGACGCCACGTGGTCGGGTCTCAAGTTCGTGCGGCGGCTGAAGGATCGCTGAGCGCGGGCGGAGCTACAAACCCCCGGCGACCGGCGGTCCGGGTTGGGGCGGTGACGACGGCGCGGGCTGGGGCGGTGGTGGCGGCGGCGCAAACTCCGGCGCCTGCCGCTGAACGGGGGTGAGCGCCACGCGCGCCGCCACCCGCTCCGCGTCCTCGACCAACGCCCCGACCGACACGCCCCGATACCCGTTCCCGGTCAGATAGAGGCCCGGCAAGGCGGCGAGGCGCTGCTCCAACTCCGCCATCAACGCCACGTGACCCACCGCGTACTGCGGAATCGCCGACTCCTGACGAATCACCCACGTCCGTTCAGGCCCGCTCTTCAGCCCATGCGTTCGATCCAGGGCCTTCATGGCGAGCCCGACGAGATCGGCGTCGGTTCTCGTGATGAGGTCGGGGCGTTCCGCGCCGCCGATCATCACGCGCACCAGAATCCGCCCCTCCGGCGCCCGATCGGGAAATAGGTTCGACTCGAAGAGCGCGCCCAAGACCTCGATCTTCTCGCCCGGCGCGACCAGATAGCCGTAGCCGTCGGGATGCTTCCGAAACGCCTCGGGACGAAAGGCGAGCGCCGCGACCGCGAGGCCGGCCGCCTCGATCGTGCCGATCTTCCGCGCGGTGTCGGCGTCGACGTCGCGCAGGAGCGCGGCCGCCGCGCGGGGAGGCGTCGCCAGGACGACCGCGTCGGCCTCGATTCGTTCGCCGCTCGCGAGGCGGATCGCAAAGCCGCCGCTCGGGCGCCGGGCGAGCGAGAGAACCGGCGCGTTCAGGCGAATGGGCGCCACCGCGGCGGCGAGCGCGTCCGTGAGCGACTCGAGGCCCCGTGCCAGCGTCCAGAGCGGGCGGCCCGTCGGACCGCCGCGCTTCGACGGACGCATCATCGCGACCACCAGCGAGCGATGCTCCCGCTCCATGGCGCGCATCACCGGAAACGCCGCGTCCAGCGAGAGCCGCCGCGAATCGCCGGCGAAGATGCCGCGCACGGCGCTCCCGATCAGGACGCGCGCCGCCTCCTGACCGACGTGTCGGGCCGCGAAGTCGTGCACGCTCTCCTCGCGCGCCACGCGTCGCGCGAAGAGCGGCTCGGCGGCGACCCGAAGGCGGCTCCGCTCCGAGAGCCCTCCGAAGCCGAAGAGCGCCGTGGGACCCATGGGGAGGCGATGGAGGTGGCCGCCCTGGACGATGTAGCGGCGGGCCGCGTCGCGGCGCGCGGGCACTCGTTGGTCGGAGAGGCCCAGCTCGTCCGCAAGCCGCCACGCCGCCCCGTCCACGCCCTGGATCCCGTTCGCGGCCCACTCGATCCGGTAGCCCTCTTCGTGGGTGGTCCGGATGCGGCCGCCCGCGCGCGGCCCGGCCTCGAGCACCGTCAGGTCGAGCGCGTCGGCACGCCGGGTCGCTTCACGCCGCAGCGCGAACGCCGTCGCCAGCCCCGCGATCCCCGCTCCGATGATCGTGACACGCATGCGCGGGAGTCTACCTCATCGCCGTGGCGGCGCGGAGCGCGGCAGCGTAGACTCGCGGGCGACATGCGCCCCCACGCTCGTTGGGCCTCATCGGCGGTGGCATTGGCCGCTTCTGTGGGCCTCCTCGTTTGGCTGCGTCCGGCGGCCGCAGCAACCCCGGTCCCCAGTCATCCGGATTCCAGGATGTTTCTCACCTCTCCGGCCAAGGCCCGCCACGTTCGACACGACGGGTCCTTCGATTTCGAAGGGCACGGCAGTCGCCCGGGGGAAACGAGGCACTACGAGTCGGTTCGGGAGTTGTGGACGGACGGGGGCGGCCGCTTCCGCCTCGATTGGACGACGTGGGCGAAGGGCGATTCGACCGCCGAGCCCGAATCGTTTCTCATGATCGGGGACGACATCTATCACCGCGATTCTCCGACGGCAAAATGGAAGTATCAGAGCGGAGGCAGGCGTGATCGAGCCTGGTTTCAGCTCTTCGCGGCGGCACCGTGGCTCATCGCGAAGGGCAAGATGCCGGTGGACGTCACACGCTTCGTGCCGGGGGCCGGCAGGATTTCCTACTTCAGGGCCAAACCCCACCCACGACTAGGCGATGTGCGCGACTCCGTCTGTTTCGAATATGCCTCCGGCGAGGAGTCAGTTCCCGAACGTACCAAGCTGACGCTCTACGAGCGCGATTCCATGTGGAGGCTAGCCGACGAGGCATCGTGGCTGGACGGAAAGGCGCCGCCCGATTCTCTCTTGGCGGAGCCGGGGTGGTCCATGCCGGAAGACGACGAGTCCGATTCGCTCGTGCCCGACCCGCTCATCCTCGTCGTCGCGCCCGGAGTCTGGTCGGTGGAATTGAAGGACATCGGAAGTCGCACCCTCGTCGTCGAATTCGCGGACTACCTTGCCGTGATCGAGGCCGCGGTCGGGAGCGCGAACGGCGAGCGGATCGTGGACGTCGTGAAGCGGCGCTGGCCCTCGAAGCCCATCCGCTACTTCCTCTTCAGCCACCATCATCCGCATTACGTGGGGGGCGTGCGCGCGTTCATCGCGGAGGGGGCTACGATCGTGACGACACCGGGGAACGAGGCGGTCGTGCGCGCCGCGGCGGCGCGTCCGTTCACGATCCAGCCGGACCGGCTCGCGCGCTCGCCCCGAAAACCCGATATCCGCGTCTTCACGAAGCGGTTCGAGTTGGCCGACTCCACCAACCGACTCGTCGCGATCGACATCGGCGACCGCTCGGATCACACGGCGGAGTTCGCGATCTTCTGGCTCCCGAAACAGAAAGTGTTGTTCGAGACGGAGCAGGGGTGGGTCACCGTGGACGGGAAGCTCCGCGCAAGTCGTCGCGCGAAGACGCTGCTGCACACTCTGGAGGAGGAGAAGGTGACCGCCGACTGGTTCGTCCAGTCGTGGCCGATGCAGGGCGAGCCGTCGCTGCTAGCGCGCGCCGAGCTCGACTCGCTGATCGCCGCGCGCGGGCACTGAACCCGCCGAAACACCCACCGGTCCCGCCGCTGCACCGCCCGCTGCCCCCAGCCGCGGCTCCACGATGTTCGCCAGCGCGTCGAGAAAGGGCGGATAGTCGTTCAATCCCTCGGGGCGCAGGAAATTGACGATCCCCACCTTCTTCGCCTGATCCCCGTACAGCATGTCCACCTCGTACAGCGTCTCGATGTGGTCGGAGACGAACGAGACGGGCACCACGCAGACGTCCTTCACGCCCTGCGCCGCGAGCTGATCGATGACCTGCTCGGTGCTCGGACGGATCCATTCCACCGGGCCCACGCGGCTCTGGTAGGCGAGCACATGCGGCAGCGCGGGGAGCCGTGCGAGCACGCCCTGGATCGTCGCATCGATGTGGTCGACGTACGGATCACCGTCGTCGATGAAATGCTTCGGGAGGCCGTGGGCCGAGAAGAGGAGCGTCGGCCGGACGCCCTCCGCAAACCTCGCGAGCGCATCGCGAACCCGTGCGGCCAGCGCGTCGAGATACGACGGATGGTCGTACCACGTGTCGATCCGCTCGAGCGGGAGTCGGGTGCCGCGCCGCTTCATCACGCGGATCAACTCGGCGGCGCTCGAGCCGGTCGTGGCCATGGAATAGTGCGGGTACAGCGTGAACGCGAGGAGCCGGTCGCAGCCCAGCCCCTCGAGGCGATCGAGCGCAGCGTCGGAGTCCGGGTTCCAGTAGCGCATGCAGAGCGCGTACTCGACGTCGTGCCCGCGTTCGCGCAGGCGCTGGACCATGCCCTCGCCCTGGAGCGTGCTCCAGCGGACGATGGGGGAGCCCCCGCCGATCCGGCGATAGTTCTCCTGCACTTCCTTCGTGCGGGAGGTGGCGATCATCCGGCCAATGAGCCACTGGCCCACGGGTCCGCCGGGCAAGCGGATGATCTCCCGATCGCTGAAGAGGCGGGTCAGGAACGGCCGGACCGCTTCCAGCCGGTCGGGTCCTCCGAGATTCATCAACAGGATGCCGGTTTTCAAACGGTGCGCGAGAAGATGGGCTTCTGCGCGCCCTCCTTTGCCTTCAGGTACGCGTCGAACGCCATGCAGACATTGCGGACGAAAAGGTGCCCCGCGGGCGTGACCTCGATCGCGCGCGCGTCGCGCCGGACGAACCCGTGCTTCGCGGGCCCCTCGTCCAACTCGCGCAGGGAATCCGCGAAGTAGGACGCGAAGTCGATGCCGTGCCGACGCTCGATGCCTTCGATGTCCAGGTGGAAGTTACACATCAATTCCTGGATCACGTCGCGGCGGATCTCGTCGTCCTTGCTCCGCTCGAAGCCGCGCTCGATCGGGGGCAATCCGCGATCCAACGCGTCGCGGTACCGGTTCAACTTTTTCGTGTTCTGCGCGAAGGCGCCCCCGATGTCCCCGATCGCCGAGACGCCCAGGCCGACGTAGTCGCGCGCCGGGTGCGTCGAGTAGCCCATGAAGTTCCGGAACAGGGTCCGCTCCCGCGCCGCCACCGCCAGTGAATCCCCGGCCAGCGCGAAGTGATCCATCCCGATCTGCTGATAGCCCGCGCCCAGGAACAGCTCGTGCGCGATGCCGAACAATTCGAGCTTCACCTCGCGGGGCGGCAGGTCCTCCAGGTGGATCGCTTTCTGGTGTGCCTTGATCCACGGGACGAACGCGTAGGAGTAGACCGCCACGCGGTCGGGGCGCAATTCCAGCGCGCGCTCGATCGTGGTGCGGAACGACTCGGGCGACTGGTGCGGCAGCCCGTAGATGAAGTCGAAGTTGATCGACTCGATGCCCAGCGAGCGCAGGTACAAGTGCAGGTCGCGCGTCTGCTCCAGCGTCTGGCGGCGATTCACCGCCTCCTGCACCGTCGGATCAAAGTCCTGGACGCCCATCGAAATGCGGTTGAAGCCGAGCTCGCGGAGCAGGTCGGCCTGCGCGTGGGTGGTGACGCGCGGGTCGACCTCGATCGCGATCTCCGCACCGGGGGCGAACGTGAACCGGGCCGCGATCGCGTCCCACACGCGGCGCATCTGCTCGAGCGTGAGGTAGGTCGGCGTGCCGCCGCCCCAGTGGTACTGGACGAGGCGCGTCCTGCCGCCGAGCCGGTCGGC
>Ga0075423_10007893_pt1 | contig 10073 bp, 6 predicted proteins | sample SoiMethybrSBSTD2_FD_80114 | JGI IMG/M metagenome (GOLD analysis project Ga0075423, IMG submission 80114) | Bulk soil microbial communities from a Populus tree surrounding site in Tennessee, USA - Soil MetaG P. TD hybrid SBSTD2 | ecosystem: Environmental > Terrestrial > Soil > Tree plantation...
GCAGACGCTCGTTCAGCTCCCACTGGATCTCTGCCGACGGGCGTTTTCGGGTTGCGCGCAGGTGAGCGACCTGAGCTAGCGCGTGAACGCCCGCGTCGGTGCGCCCTGACCCTCCCAGGTCCACTTTCTCTCCAAAATAGTCTTCCGCAGCTTTTCGGATCTCTCCCTGAACTGTCCGACCCTCAGCCTGCTCCTGCCAGCCTTGGTAGCGAGTCCCTTTGTACTCTATAGTCAATTTCCACGTCGGCATGAACGAAAGTCTATCATGAGGCAACGCATCAGCGAAGCAGTCGACGTGAGAGTCTGGGAGCAGACCTGTGAGTGCGACTATGTCTCGACGAGCCGCCGCAGGGCCTCCCATATTCAACTGACCAATTTCTGCACACTAAAGTCTGTGCCAGCTCGACAATATTTGATCTATAATTGGCCGCATGAAGTCCGGGCCATCTCTCGAAGATCGCTTTCAAGGCTGCCTTTTGGGTCTTGCAATTGGGGATGCCTTAGGTTATCCAACAGAATTCCTGACACTGCAGGAAATTCGCAAACGATACGGACCGAGCGGAATCGAGGACCTGCCGGGGAGTCCCGCCCTGCATTCCGACGATACCCAGATGTCCATGGCCGTTTGTCTGGCCCTGATCAAAGCAGGGCATTCAAGCCTGGAAAATCTGATGGAGGTACTTGGCCAGGAGTTCCTGCGATGGTTGCGCAGCCCGGAAAACGACCGCTCCCCCGGCAATACTTCGATCAAAGGGTGCCAGGCTCTAGAGTCAGGGGTTCCATGGAACCAATCTGGATTGCTTGAGTCGAAGGGATGCGGTGCCAATATGCGCGTGGCCCCGATTGGACTCTACTACGGAAATAACCTGCCTAAGCTGAGGTTGGTTGCTCGTTCCTCTGCCCTAGTCACCCATGCTCACCCGACAGCGCTTGTTGCTGCCGAGATCACGGCCTTGTGTGTCGCTTGGGCAGCCCAGGGAGTCACTCCAGGAGACTATTTAAACCGCATTCGTGATCTTCGCTCTGCTTCGGTGAATGTGTGGGATCCTGCGCTGGGCGACCCTTGGATGCGAGCACGCTTTTCCAGCGTGAATGATTACCTTGCTGAGGGTTGGATGGAGTTATGGGCCGCACTGGATCGGGTCCCTCAAGCTGTTTCTCAGCGTAGCGAGGACGTCTGCGAACTTTGCGGAGGCGGCTGGATTGCTGAAGAGGCCCTGGCTTGTGCTCTGGCCTGTGTCTTGAAGAGTCCGGAGGATTATGGCGCCACAATCAGACGAGGAGCCAACAGCAGTGGCGACTCTGACTCCATCGCCTCGATTGCTGGAGGCATCAGCGGAGCCCTGCTGGGCGTCAAGGCTATCCGCAAGGAATGGAGAAAGAGAATCGAGAATCGGCAGTCGTTGATTGACTTGTCCAAACAACTCTACTTGGAACATCGGAAGAAGGGAGCCGCCAGTTCTGCTTCCAGTCCGGGCCACGGTGCTTGAGTGAGTCAAAGCAAGGTTTCGCGCCGCCAACTGCTGAAAGCGAGCTCGACAGCAGGCACCGCCCTGCTGACAGCGTTTTCTTACAAAAACGTGTTGGGCGCTAATGAGCGTGTGCGAGTCGGCTTGATTGGGGTTGGGCTAATCGGCAAAAGGCATTTGCTAGACTTCATGGCACAGCCCGATGTTGAAATCGCCGCCATTTGCGAAGTCTATGAACCCAGATTGCGCGAGGGCCTTACGACCAGTGGTGGGCATGCCGAGGGTTTCAAAGACTTTCGCAAGATGTTGGACCGCAATAGTGTGGATGCCGTGGTCGTTTCGACTCCAGATCATTGGCATGCGCTACTGACGATCCTGGCCTGTGCAGCAGGCAAAGACGTGTATGTGGAAAAGCCCCTAAACCATGTGGTGCAGGAAGGGCGTTGGATGATCGAGACAGCCAGGCACTATCACCGGGTAGTTCAGGTTGGAACTCAGCAGCGCTCGGGTGAGCACTACCAGAGATGTGTTCGACTCATTCGTGAGGGCCACATTGGAGAGGTTCGCAACGTTCGCGTCTCCGCTTTTAGAAACATCATGCCCGGCTTCAGCACGGCCGTGGGGTCCCAGCCTCTTTCCGAGGAGGGCTGGAACATGTGGTTGGGACCCGCCCCGTATGTGCCATTTGACCCGCATCGGTGCCTCTATCACTTCCGCTGGTTTTGGGACTATTCCGGCGGGCAGACTACCAACCTGCTATGTCACGATCTGGACATCGTGCAATGGGCCACGGATGCAGTTCCTAAGAGAGTCACGGCTATGGGAGGACGATATTCGCTCAAAGGAATCGGGGAGACGCCTGACGTGTTTGAAGCCGTATTCGAATATCCCGGCTTTCTGACGAATTGGTCCAGCCGGGAAGTCAGCCACCAGAGATCCTGTTCCAGGGAGGGTCTTGAAATTTGCGGCACTAGAGGAACGCTCGTTGTCAATCGCAGCGGATTTGAAGTATTCCCCGACCGGGACATTTCACCCGACGAACAGATCCCCCGGTTCACAGGTCCGCGTCAGCCGAGCAGCGTAGCCGATCGGCAATATCGTACCACCCCTGTAAAAAGCGGGGGTTACCACGAAATCGAGGACCAGTTTCAGCCCCACGTTCGGAATTTTCTGGATTGTGTTAAGTCGCGCCAGAAGCCTGTTTCAGACCTTGAGAGCGGCCACAAAACCGTTACCTCCTGTCATCTCGCCAATATCTCGATGAAAGTTGGTCGAACTCTACACTGGAATGCCGAAAAGGAGGAGATTGAGGGAGATAGTGAAGCGGCAAAGTTATTGACAAAAGTCTATCGAGCTCCTTGGGATCAGGAGCTAAAGTCTGCTCTTCCTCAAGACGTCAGCCGGAATTCAGCGAGGTGATTTACTGATGAGCAATTCTTCGAATCCATGTACCGACACCACCCGTCGAGACTTCTTCTACTCGGTCTCGAGTCTGGTTGTCTCTCAACTTATCAAGGTTAAGGAGGCTGCTCCTCCGGGGGCTTTCGGCATTGCTTACACCTCTTTCCCGATCAGAACTCGCCAGTTGGGCCAAACCGCCTCAGAGGGAGCTGACACGGTCATCGTGGCGGAGAAATTCATTGACCTCTGCAAATCTTTTGGAGGCGACGGCTGCCAGATGGACTTGTCGCAGCTTAGCTCGACAGACGAAAGCTACCTGAAACGCTTGCGGTCGATGCTGGAGGACAAGGGGATGTTTCTGGAGCTTTCAGTGAACGCTCGAGTCCTGGAAAGTCCCGAAGAATTGAATCAAGTGGCAGGAACGGCTCAAGCATTGGGAGTCTCCCGTTTGCGAATGGCGCTCAATGGCCGGCGGTACGAAGAGTTTTTTGAAAGAAAGAAGTGGCAGGATTTCGTTGCTCACTGGCAGGAAACTTTGGAGAAGGCTGAGCCCGCACTCAAGCAGCATCGCTTGCTAGTTGGAATAGAGAATCATAAGGAATGGCTGTCCGATGAGCTGGCAGGGATATTGCACCACATCAGCAGCCCCCACCTGGGAGCTTGTGTCGACTTTGGGAATAATCTTGCATTGCTAGAGGATTCGCTGGAGGTTGCTCAGAAGTTGGCTCCCTACGCGATAACTACGCACATGAAGGACATGGCAGTGGCTCAGTCGGACGAGGGATTTCTGCTTTCGGAAGTCCCTCTCGGGCAGGGCATCCTTCCATTGGCCAAAATCATGGAAGCCCTAAGGCGTGGACGTTCGGACATTCACTTCTGTCTCGAAATGATCACGCGCGATCCTCTCAGTGTTCCCTACCTGGACGACAAATATTGGGCTAGCTTTGAAAAGCGGGATGACGGTCGGATTGAGAAGTTCAAATCTCAAATTCTGAGCAAAGCCTCCGCCAAGCCCTTGCCTAAGGTCAGCGGCATGAGCAGTGCCCGAATGCTGGCAACTGAGGACGACAATCTCCGTCGTTGTGTTGCCTACTCCAAGCGGACGCTCGGCTTATAGGCCCACGAACTATTTCATTCCCTAAGCCTGCGCATGCTGGGCGGGAACCGAAGATAGGAGTGCGACATGTCTTCCACGCGGCGCGAATTCTTAAGCATATCATCTTTTGCTCTGGGGATTGCTTCCCTCCATCCGAAACGACTTTACAGCGACGCGTCAAAGTCAATTGACAAAGACCAGCTTGCTGACGTGTCGCTAATTTCCTCGAAGAGGCTGGGAGCAAGTTATGCCGACATTCGCATCAACCGGGAGACATCGGAAGCGATCTTCACCCGCGAGCATCAGGTCGAGGACGTCGTGCAGAGCGAGAGCTTCGGGTTTGGTGTCCGTGTGCTCGTGAAGGGCGCCTGGGGGTTTGCGGCTAACCGGTTGGTGACGGAGGAAGCGGTCCGTCGTACGACAGAGGCGGCCGTTGCCATTGCCAGGGCGAATGCGGCCTACCAGGAGCAGCCTGTGACGCTGGTGCCCGTCAAAAAACAGGTTGCCAAGTGGAAGAGTTCTTTTCAGAAGAATCCATTCGAAGTCGCTCTCGACCAGAAGATCCAGTTCCTGATTTCCCTCAACGAGAGGGCCCTCAAAATTAAGGGAGTCAGTTTCATTGACTCCAGCCTGGTGTTCGTTCAGGAAGACCGCTTCTTTGCCTCCTCAGAAGGTTCGCGGATAGAACAAACTCTCGTACGGTGCCATCCAGGCTTCAATATCACCGCTGTCGATACGGCCAAGGGCAATTTTGCCGAGCGAGAGTCCCTGGGGGGACCTCAGGCGATAGGATATGAATACATTGAGAATTACCCCTGGCAACAGGAAGCTGAAGAAGCCGCTTACGAGGTGGTGGAAAAGCTGAACGCTAAACCCGTCGCGCCCGCCAAGTACGACTTGGTGTTACATCCCACCCATCTGTGGCTCACCATCCACGAAAGCGCGGGCCATTCCACGGAATTGGACCGCGCTTTGGGTTGGGAGGCCGATTGTGCCGGCACCAGCTTCCTTACTCCTGACAAGAAAGGTAAATTTCAATTTGGCTCCAAGAGGGTCAACTTTATTGCCGACCGGATTCAAGCGCAGGGGTTGGCCACGGTCGGCTACGACGATGATGGGGTGAAGGCTCAGCGTTGGTATCTGGTCGAGGATGGCGTCTTTGTTGATTGGCAGACCACGCGTGAGCTGGCTGCGCGTGTTGGACACAAGTCTTCCTACGGGTGCTGCCATGCGCAGAATTGGGATAGTGTGCCATTTCCTCGCATGCCCAACGTTTCTTTGGAGCCATCAAAGCAAAATGTCTCGCTCGAAGATCTGATTGCCGACGTCAAAAATGGCATCCTCATCTTTGGCGACGGGAGCTTTTCCATCGACCAGCAACGCTACAACTTTCAGTTCGGTGGGCAAGTGTTTTGGGAAATCAAGGATGGCAAGAAGGGCGTCATGCTCCGCGATGTGGCTTACCAGTCGCGCACGCCGGATTTCTGGGGTGCTTGCGACGGGCTGGGTGGGGTGGCCACCTATGAGCTACACGGTTCCCTTGGCGATGGGAAGGGCGAACCGATGCAGTCTAATCCGGTGAGCCATGGCTGTCCGGTAGCCCGGTTTCGACAGATTAATGTCTTGAATACCGGGACGTAGGGTCGGGGAAGGGGCCTGCAGGCCACAGATTCTGCGGCTTGCCGACTTGGCCGAAGCCGTGATGAATAAGGTCTCGGAACGAATCATCCGAGGTGTCCCCCCGCCGAAGCGCGAGAATGGGCCATTCCCGCCGAACGGGGGAGAGGAGGATTATGTTACTCACTGAAACTGAGGTTCACTCCGCCTGCGCCAAGCTGCTGAGCTATGTGACTGCCGATGACGCTATAGTAAAAGTGGGTTCTGAGATGCAATCACACTTGCGTTTTGCAGCTAACACCTTCACAACCAGCGGCTATTCTGAAGATGTCTCCGTAACGGTGACGGTCTGGATCCGCGGCCGCAAAGGCAGCGCCTCCTCGAACGAAATAGAGGATAGGTCACTTCAAGGCATAGTGGACCGGGCCGAGCAGGCGGCACGTCTTTCTCCGGTTGACCCGGAATATCTGCCGACGCTTGGACCTCAAAATTACCAACCCTCGGGTCGCTTTGTTGATGGAACGGTTAACCTCCCTTCGGAAATTCGGGCCAGAACCGTCAGCGAAATTATTGCGAGGTGCCGGAAGGAGAAGGTCAGCGGCGCCGGATTTCACCAGATGACTGCCTCTGTATCAACGGCCGCCAGTAAGAATGGCAATTTTGTGCCCTACCGCTCCACCCTGGCCAGCATGTCAATGACCTCGCGCATCGCCGAAGGGCAGGGATCGGGATACTTTCTGCGAAACCATTTCGATATTAGTAAGCTCGATACGGACCGCATAGCAAGTGAGTCCATCAAGAAATCTCTCCAATCTCGTAATCCGCGCACATTGGATCCTGGGAAGTACACGGTGATCATCGAACCGCAGGCAGTAGCCGATTTGCTAGGATTTGTTCCTCTTATGTTCGATGCCCGCACAGCTGATGAAGGCCGGAGCCCTTTGTCTGCGCCGGGCGGTAAGACCCGACTAGGTGAGCATCTTTTCGATGAGCGACTAAATTTCTACAGTGACCCCTGGCATCCTGAACTGCCGGATCGCTGTGCCACGCGAGAGGGGATTGCGGCCAGCAAGTTCTTTCTGGTTAGAGGTGGCGTAGTGGAAAACCTGACTTACAACCGGTTTTGGGCCAAGAAGAAAGAGAAGGAGCCGTCCCCGGGCCCAATCAACTCGATTCTGGAAAGCTCCCGGACGCCTGCCAGCCAGAACGACATGATCAGGGACACGACCAAGGGCCTTTTGGTGAGCCGTTTCTGGTATCTGCGTTCCGTAGATCCCCGAACGGCGTTAATTACCGGACTCACGCGTGATGGTGTCTGGTATATTGAGAATGGAAAGGTTCAATACCCTGTACGAAATTTCCGTTTCAACCAAAGCCTCTTACAGATGCTGGCGCCAGGCAATGTAGATCTGATTGGCAGTTCCGAACGCGTCAGCAGCTCAGAATCACTGGGTAGCGATTCCAGCTTCCTGCCAGCATTAAAGATTAAGGAGTTCAATTTCACTTCTCAATCAGAAGCCGTTTAGGTTCCTTTCCCGATCAGTCTGCGGCTGCAATCCTGGAAGATCGTACAGGTTACGACCCTCTACGGTAAGGTAAATTAACACCAATCGAGCCATCAATGTCAAGAGTCAATGCCAAACTGAGGTGAGAACCGGCATGCTGGAGCTCTGGTCCGCCTTGTCACCTTAGCGATTGTCTTGGTTCACTGCCTAATTGCGGGGTAGCGCCGGATGCGGCTTAACGGAGCATCTAGCGAGTTAGGACCAGTTCCTGGTATTCGTTGGGGTTCATCGCACTTTGACCTTCGGTTCAACAGACATGCCCGGCCGCAACAGGTGCTCAGGATCTTGACCGGTCTCGAACACGAGCTTGACTGGAATTCGTTGTACAACTTTGACGTAGTTGCCTGTGGCATTCTCGGGTGGCAACAAGCTGTATCGGGCTCCGCTGGCCGCCGCGATGTTGAGTACGTGTCCGTCGTAGGCGCGTCCATACGTGTCAACGGAAATCTTCGCGGGTTGTCCGGGTCGCATGTACTTCAGCTGCGTCTCTTTGAAGTTGGCAGTCACCCAGATATTCTGGCTGTCCAGCGGCACAATCGTCATCAGTTGTTGGCCTGGCGAAACGTTCTGGCCAGGCTGGACCGATCTCTGTCCCACGATTCCGCTCACCGGCGCGACAATGGTCGTGTACTGAAAGTTCAGCTGTGCCTGCTGCAAGGCTGCGGTGGCGACTTGTGTTTGCGCCTCTGCCGCACGGGCTCGAGAGCGTTGCACGGACATCTGCTCTGGCCAGGTCCCTGCGTTCTGAACTTCGGCCTGGGCTTGTGCCAGCTTGGCACGCGCCTGAGTGACGGCCTGTTCCGCGGCGGCGGCAGACGCTCGGGCAGCCTCCACGGCGGCAGCAGTAGCCTTCTGGCTCGCTACGGCTTGAGTATATTGCTGCTGCGGGATCTCGTCCTTGGCCGCCAACGGTTTGTATCTGTTGACGTCATCTTGAGCTTTCAGGTCGTTGGCTTCTGCCTGCCGGAGCGAAGCCTGGGCAGCATCGATCTGCCTCTGGGCGGCAGCCAGCGCAGCTTTTGCGTTCTCGACACCAGCCTGAGCTATGGCCAGTTGACTTGAGGTGCTGACCGAAGTGATGGGAACGTTGGTCACTTGCGCAACCGCGTTAGCCTGGTCATTGGCCAGTTTTGCTTTGGCGTTCGCCAAGGCCACCTGATAGTCCTTCGGATCGAGCTGCACCAGGACCGTGCCGGCTTCAACGTACTGGTTGTCGTCTGCGGTGACGCGTGTCACGTAGCCAGGCACACGAGAACTGACCGGGTAGATGTAGCCGTCGATTTGCGCGTTGTCAGTGGACTCCCAGGCCGTGTAGTAACGATAGAGCGGAATTGAGATCGTGATGAGAGCCACGCCAGTAAGGGCTAGTACTATTTTCAATGCCCATTTGCGTCGGCGCGCCGGACCTCGGCCCGGGCCCACGCCAGTGCCGGTTGACTTGGTTTCGTCGTGCCTCGTCGTTTCCAGGGTCGGTGCCGATGGATTTGCCATAGTTACTTCGCTCCTAGATACTGCAGGGTCGACTGTTCGGCCACGCCGATGGCCTGTGCGAGAGAGATTTTAGCCAGGTTGTAGGCATAGAGACTCGCAATGTAGGATTGATTGGCGGTGGCCACAGATTCCTGAGCCTGGACCACCTCCAGATTGTCCGCCACGCCTGCTGAGAACCGGTCCTGAGCCTGCACGAGGGTCTGGCTGGCCAGATCGCTGTTGCTCTGCGCCACGACGACGAGATCGGACGAAGACTTAAGGTTGAAAAAGGCTGTACGCACCTGGCTGTCGATCTTCCCGTCCAAGTCTGCCAATTCGGCCTTTCGTTGCTGTAACACTGAGTCTGCCTGCAGTTTGTTGGCTCGTACTCGAGTTCCCTGGAAGATGGGAACGTTCAGCGTCGCGGCGAAAGTAAACGTCCCGTGCGAGCTGCCAAAGTTTGGACTACCGATCACTCCATAGTTACCGTCCGTCGATAACCAGGGATAGTTCTCAGCGGCGGCGGCTTGGCGGGCCAGTTCTGCTGCCCGAACCTGCGCCTGAGCGCTCCGAAAGTCGGCCCGCGTAGCATAGGCCTGCTTAAGCGCTTGGTCCAAAGTGATATCGGCTAGTGGCGCATAAGGAACCGAGTCGGTCAACTGAAACTCCTGTCCGTTCGGAAGTCCGATCACGCGCGCCAGGGCAAGCTTGTCGATAGCCAGTTGGTTTTCGGCCGCAATGAGGCGCTGCTGCTGCGTCTGCAATTCCACCCGGGCGCGCAGAACGTCAATGCTTGCGACGACCCCCGCTTTGTTTTGGTCCACTGCCCTCTGATGCAAGGTCTCGGCCGTTTTGACCTGAGCGCGTATGGAGTCGACGCTGGCCCCATCGGAAATCACCAGGAGATAGGCGCTGCCCGTGGTGAGCGCCACCAGGTCGCGATCATTCTGATAGGAGTAGCGCGAGGCCGTTTCAGACTCCGAGGCTGACTTCCAGCTCTTGATATCGGACCAATTAAAGATTTGCTGTGACAGGTAAGCACGGCCATCCGCGACACCAAATGGTCCTACAATGGTCGGGAAGCTGACGCCGGGAAAACTGAAGTTCTTGAAGCCAAGGGCTCTTAGATTGATTTGCTCCAGAGTGCTGCTCAGGCGAGCCGACAGGTTCGGAAGCAAAGCGTTCAGACGGCTCAAACGCAAGGCGTGAGCCGCTCGAGTATTCTGGTCGCTCTCAATCACTCCAAGGTTGTACTTCAGGGCGCGATCCAGAGCCTCTTTGAGAGAGAGTGATAGAAGTGTGCCGGTCGGTTGCCCCGTGGGCACGCTTCCCTGAAACAGACTTGGCGCGCCGGACACGCTACTGCCAACTTTTTGGGCTGCCACCGGCAGTGCGGCGCTGAGTAGTGTCAGAACCACAAGTACACTGCAAACGTCCCGGTTGCGACTCATCGCA
>Ga0075423_10007895_pt1 | contig 10072 bp, 7 predicted proteins | sample SoiMethybrSBSTD2_FD_80114 | JGI IMG/M metagenome (GOLD analysis project Ga0075423, IMG submission 80114) | Bulk soil microbial communities from a Populus tree surrounding site in Tennessee, USA - Soil MetaG P. TD hybrid SBSTD2 | ecosystem: Environmental > Terrestrial > Soil > Tree plantation...
TACCGTCGCTTAACTATTACGTGATTGGTGGCGGAACCGATCTCGAAAGACACAAGAGACTCGTCATGGAAAAGGGCCTGGCAGAACGTGTTCATTTTCTGGGCTCGGTTGGCGCGTCTCAGTTGCAGGCCTATTACCGAGCGTGTGATGTGTTCGTTATGCCCAGCTCCGGAGAGGGATTCGGCATTGTTTACCTCGAAGCAATGCAGCACGAAAAACCCGTGGTTGCGGCGCGGAGTGGCGCAGCGCCAGAAGTCGTGCTGGATGGGATTACTGGCCGTCTTGTTGAATATGGGGATACAGCGCAGCTTGAAAAGACCCTTGTTGATCTTTGTTTGGATAAGAACCAACGAAAGCGGCTTGGGTCAGCAGGTTATCGACGACTACAAGACAATTTTACCTTCGGGCATTTCAAAGAAAACCTGACCGAAATCTTGAGTCGTGAACTTGGAGCACTGACTTTCGGCTTTAGCGCCGACGGTGAGGCTGTGGCTCTGCCCCGCCGTAGCAATGTTAATTAAACCAAACCAATAGTTAATAGCGAATAACCAGAGCTGCTGAAAAAATAATGTGCGGCATTGCAGGAGCCATTGATACCAGGAACAGTGTAGCCATAGTCACTGCAGTCGAGAAAATGACTGTGGCGATGGTCCATCGCGGCCCGGATGATGGGGCAACCTCTAATCTGGGATCTGATGTCGACGACCAGCACACGTACGGTGTTGTGCTTGGGGCGCGGCGGCTGGCCATCATTGACCTCTCGCGCGCCGGACACCAACCAATGAAAGACGCCGATGCCGGGCAAACCATCGCCTACAACGGTGAGACTTACAACTTTCGCGAGCTTCGAAATGAAATCGGCCCTCAGTTTGGGTCCTGGCTTTCGAATACGGACACGGAAGTCGTGTTGCGCGCTTATCGAAAGTGGGGAGTAAAGGCTTTTGAAAAGCTGCGTGGCATGTTTGCCGTTGCGATTTGGGATGCGCGCAGATCAGAACTAATTCTGGCGCGCGACCGATTTGGTATTAAGCCGCTCTACTATGCAAGGATTGCGGATTCCGAATTTCTTTTCGCTTCTGAAATTCGCGCGCTCCTCGCGAGCGACATGGTGAGGAGAAAATTAAGTGTCGAGGGCGTGGTTTCATATCTGACTTCTGGTTCGGTTGAAGCCCCGCTCACCATCCTCGATGGCGTGCAATCCTTGATGCCAGGACATTACTTACGTATACGCGTTCATGACGGTGCCTTGCACACCGAGGAGCGCTGCTATGTTGAATCAGGCACTTGGGACTCTGAAGGTTTTGTAAATAGCCAGCCCAGGCAATCCAGAGGAGACGGTCTTACTCTGCTGAGACGTAACTTAGAAGAAGCAGTGCGGCTCCATCTAGTAAGCGATGTGCCTTTGGGAGTGTTTCTGTCTGGTGGCATGGACTCAAGCGCAATCGTTGCGTTGATGAGCCACGTGTCAGAGGAAAAGCCAAAGACCTTCAGTGTGGTTTTTGATGAGCAGAGATTCAACGAAGCGCCTCACTCAAATCTCGTGGCCGCAAAGTTTCAGACAGACCACCACGAGATTCACCTGAACGAAGATCAACTCCTGGATTTGTTGCCCGCTGCCCTGAGCGCAATGGATCAACCGACCATAGATGCCGTGAACACCTTTGTTGTGTCAAAGGCGGTAAAAGAGGCAGGCGTCACGGTTGCGCTTTCGGGGCTTGGTGGTGATGAGCTCTTCGCCGGTTACCCTAGTTTTCGCCGAGCTCAACGGCTGGAGAAGATGTCTCACCTTTCGCGCGGATTGTTTCGTTCGGCGGCGATGGTCGGAAAAGCCACGTTGTCAGGTTCAGTGCAACGGAACAAACTGTGGCAACTTGCGCACAGCAACGGCGGGCCGAGAGACGTTTACCGCATCACGCGCCAACTGTTCTCGCACGATCAAATCGAGACGCTGTGGCCTTACCGGCCGGCTATCACAGGGACTAACAGCACAACGACTCACAATGACACCATCAACACTATCTCGCGCCTCGAGCTTACTGGGTATATGGCGAATACGTTGCTGCGAGATACCGACTCCATGAGTATGGCTCACTCGCTCGAGGTGCGCGTTCCATTTGTCGATACTGAAGTGGCAAGTTTGATTTTGAGTATGCCTGGGCATTGGAAACTTAATGGCGGCAGGACAAAGCCTTTGCTTGCCGACGCTCTGGCTGATTTGCTTCCGGCTGAGGTTCTACAGCGATCTAAAATGGGATTTACTCTTCCTTTCGAAAACTGGATGCAGTCGCGTCTACGCCCTGAGATTTCATCAGTGCTCGAGAACGGGGCACATTCAAGAAAGGTGGCGCTCGACGCGGATGCGGTCGCGGCCGTATGGCAAGGCTTTCTTCGATCGCCACGCGGAGTAGGTTGGTCTCGGCCCTGGGCGCTTTATGTGCTCAACAAATGGTGCGAGATCAATCGGGTGATGAGTTGAGAGTTCTGCACGTCATCCCGTCGATATCGGAACGCTCGGGTGGGCCGGGACAAGCAATCATCCCTATGTGCCGAGCGTTGCGAGACAGTGGAGTTGATCTACTGCTCGCCACGACCGACGCTGACTTGAACGGATCGCCGGCGCCTAATCTGCAAATTGTCACCACGTATCAAGACGTACCAATCATCTTTTTTAAAAGCCAAATAGGACATTCATTCAAATACTCCCGTCCGTTCGCGCAGTGGCTTCAGCAGTATGTATCCGATTTCGATCTCATTCACATTCACGCTGTGTTCAATCACGCGTGCATCGCCGCGGCGCAGGCTGCTCGCAAGCGAGGTGTACCGTATGTCATTAGACCACTAGGGACGCTCACGCCCTGGGCACTTGGTCAGAAGTCTCTGCGCAAAAAAGTATTCTGGCATGGTGGAATTAAAAGCATGATGCGCAACGCGGCGGCGATCCACTACACCAGCCAATCGGAACAGCAGGCTGTGGAAGAATCGCTGGGGTTGAATCATGGGAGTGTTGTTCCGCTTGGCGTTGAATTTACGCAGCTGCAATCTGGAGACGATGGGTTATTCCGAAGGCTCGTTAAGCTCGAAAGCCAACCTTATGTTCTCGTCCTTTCGAGACTGTTGCCTACTAAAGGTATCGATATTCTCTTAGACGCGTTCCTTTCATTGAAGACGAACGGTTTGTCAGATTGGCGACTGGTACTCGCTGGTAATGGACCCTCTGACTATGTCGCCTCACTGAAAGACGCTGTGGCAAAGCAAAACGCTACCGAGCGAGTCTTGTTTCCCGGATGGCTCAGTGGTGATTTGAAGTTGTCTGCGTTGCGAGGCGCGTCGTTGTTGGCGCTTCCTTCATATCATGAAAACTTTGGACTTTGTGTGATAGAGGCTCTCGCGTGCGAAGTTCCAGTGCTAATCAGCCCGCATGTCAACCTGGCTCCGGAAATCGAAGTCGCTGGTGCTGGATGGATCGCGTCCGTGTCGAAGACTTCCGTCAAACAAGCCTTGTTTGATGCGCTTAGTTCCAGGGAAGAACTCGTTCGTCGTGGGTCGGCAGGAAGGGAATTCGCAACCAAGTTTGAATGGTCAGCGATCGCGAGACAATTGATGCAGCTATACATCAGTTTGTGATTAGTCAAAATACTAAAGACGTCTATTACCTACTCTTTTATCCCTGTTCGGTGATACTGCGGCCGCTTTATCGTCTTCACTTCCGAATGTCGCAAACTCATCGAGACAAGACACAGATAGGATGCGGTGAACATTATCTGAATGGATTCATAAATATCGACGCAAACTTTCAACGCCGAACTGACTACCTGCTCGATGTGAGGGCTGGACTTCCGTTCCCAGATAGTTCCATGCGGTTCATCTATTCGTGTCACATGTTCGAGCATCTCCACGTCACCGAGGCAATTCGTCTACTCAAGGAGTGTCATCGGGTTCTAAAAACAGAAGGTTATATGAGATTGACTCTGCCCGATTTCGAATTCGTTTTCCGGATTCTGGATGGTGATGAAGAAAGTAGTTTTCCCCGGCGCTTCCGTTCCCGACATGGCCAGGCAATTAACTTTCTGTTCTGCGATGGTCAGCATAAGTATGGTTTCAGCAAAGAAGTCGTCGAGGAACTTGCATTGGATCTTGGCTTTTCAAAGGTGAATGACGCGGGACCTGTCGATCGAAACATTTCGAACTTAGCCAACATTGAACCTGGCGGCAGCTTTTCAGTGAATTTATACAAATAGGCTGACTTTGCTCGATCACATCACGCCTTTAATCCTGACTTACAATGAAGCTCCAAATGTCGCGCGCACGTTGGAACAACTGCGTTGGGCAAGTGACATCGTTGTAGTCGACAGCTTTAGCAACGACGAAACATTGGACATCGTTTCCCGCTTCCCTCAGGTGCGCGTCTTTCAACGTAAATTCGATAACTTTGCAAACCAGTGTAATTTTGGCTTGACGCAAACAGGCATCACTGCCGGATGGGTGCTCAATCTGGATGCTGATTACGTTGTTACACCGGAATTGGCTGAAGAACTCCGCGAGCTTGAGCCACGACCTGAAGTGACTGGTTATCGCACTCGTTTTGTTTATTGCATCGAGGGTCGTAGGCTACGCAGCGGTATTTATCCCTCAGTGATTGTGCTCTTTCGCAAATCGATGGGAGAGTTCCGGCAGGATGGACATGCCCATCGGCTGCACGTCGAAGGCGAGGTCCTGGACCTTAAATCGCCAATCCTTCACGATGATCGAAAACCGCTCCGTCGCTGGTTTGAGTCACAGACTCGCTATACAAAACTTGAGGCAGATAAGCTGTTGTCTGCGGATCCTTCTACCTTGAATTGGACTGATCGAATCCGCCGTTGGCGCGTGGTGGCGCCGCTCGCGGTGCTCTTTTATTGCCTGGTTATTCGCGGAGGAATTCTAGATGGGTGGCCTGGATGTTTTTACGCCTTTCAGCGAATGTTAGCTGAGGTGATGCTGTCCCTGTACCTGATTGACCATCACCTGCGAAAGAAATTCGGATTGCGAGTTGCGGATGTCGAATTTCGCAAGTGGCCTGAAGAGCGATCGAACAAGACAATCCACGAAAACACACACGAAATCACACTAAAGCAATCCGCGAAATCAAACTAAGAACCTGACGCATGTACATCCTCGGCATAAACGCATATCACGGTGATGCTGCCGCAGCCATCATTAAAGATGGCGAACTGATTGCCGCAGCTGAAGAGGAGCGCTTCAACCGCTCCAAGCACTGCGCCGGCTTCCCGATAGAATCAATTCGCTCCTGCCTCGAAGTTGCTGGAATCCGCATCGAAGATGTTGAGCACATCGGGATCTCGCGCGATCCTTCGGCCCATCTGCACAAAAAGATCCTTTTTGCCACAACGCGCGCCGCGAAGCAGGCAACGACATCGGTTTTAAGGCGAACTTCAAATGTCGCGGTGATCGAGTCGGATTCCGAATCCACTGGCAATGGAGACGGTTCTAATGTCTTGCATCAGATCAGAGACCGCCTGGGAAACGCCGCGAGAGTTCGGGACCTTAAACAAGAACTCGCACGCCAACTCAACACCTCACCTAAATCTTTACGTGCCCAGGTTCACAACATCGAACATCATCATGCTCATTTAGCAAGTGCATTTTTTGTATCGCCTTTTAAGAAAGCCGCGTTGCTCTCCATCGATGGATTCGGTGATTTCATATCGACAATGTGGGGTGTTGGAGAAGGTAACTCAGTTGAGGTCCTGGGCCAGGTGGAATATCCGCATTCTGCCGGTATTGTCTACACAGCGACCACTCAGTTTCTTGGTTTCCCGCACTATGGTGATGAAGGAAAAGTTATGGGGTTGGCTCCTTACGGCGAGCCGCGGTTTATCGATCAATTTCGCGAAATCATCAGGACTGACGAAGGTGGACAGTTCCGCCTGAATCTCGATTACTTCCGTCACCACGCTGAAGGCGTCGATATGTCCTGGGATCAGGGATCACCGGCCATTGGACGAATATTCTCCGACGAGTTTATTCAAACGTTTGGACCTGCACGATCGCCGGGCGCGCCATTAACTGAACGCGATAAGGACTTGGCTGCGAGTTTGCAACTGCGCCTCGAGGAAGTCAGCTTTCACGTGCTTAATCATCTGCATGAGCAAACCGGTCTGACGGATCTCGGCCTCGCGGGAGGCGTGGCATATAACTCTGTAATGAACGGCAAGATACTTTTACAGACACCTTTTCGCCGGATTTTCGTGCAGCCTGCGGCGGGCGATAGTGGAACGGCGCTCGGTGTCTGTTATCAGATCTACAACGCCAAACTTCAACAACCGCGAACTTATCAACTGGAAGGTGCATACACTGGACCTGAGTTCTCAAATGAGGAAGTTTGCAGGTCAATTGAATCGAGTGGCCTGGCTTATGAAGCCTATAACGATCGTGACGTGACCAAACGTGCAGCGCTCGATATCGCGAACGGTCTTGTTGTGGGATGGTTCCAGGGGAGAATGGAATTCGGACCTCGCGCTTTGGGTAATCGATCGATTGTGGTGGATCCACGACGCGCAGACATGAAAGACATTCTGAACCAGCGGATCAAAAAGCGAGAACCGTTTCGACCGTTTGCGCCGTCAATCCTGGAAGACCGAGTCGACGATTACTTTGAGCAGACTCATCCAGCACCGACGATGTTGATGGTCTATCAAGTAAAGGCGGAGAAGCGTGGCGAAATCCCTGCTGTTACTCACGTGGACGGCTCGGGACGTTTACAAACCGTCTCTCGCCGCATCAACGATCGCTACTATCAGTTGATTTCTGATTTCAACGAGTTGACTGGAGTTCCGGTTGTTCTCAATACGTCCTTTAACGAGAACGAACCGATCGTTTGCACACCACAACAGGCGATCGACTGTTTCAGCAAAACGCGAATGGATGTTTTGTATCTCGGCAATTATGCGATTAGGCGTTGACGATTCTATCCACAGATTACACAGATGACACAGATTCAGATCATTGAGTTGCAGGTGAGATGTGACTACAACCCTCTTAAGAAATCTGTGTAATCTGCGTAATCTGCGGATTAAAGTGTGAGGTAGCGAATGAGAATTCTGATAACTGGCGGCGCGGGTTTCATTGGATCACATCTTTGTGAACGACTCCTCGGCGAAGGGCAGGAAGTGTTGTGCCTCGACAATTTTTTTACTGGTCGGCGAGTCAATATCATGCATCTACTCGATAACCCGCGCTTCGAGTTGATTCGTCACGACGTCACCGAACCAATCCTCCTTGAAGTGGATCAAATCTATAACCTCGCATGCCCGGCCTCTCCAGTTCATTACCAGTACAACCCGGTGAAGACCGTCAAAACCAGCGTCATGGGTGCGATCAACATGCTTGGTTTGGCCAAGCGTGTCCGTGCGCGAATACTCCAGGCTTCGACGTCGGAAGTTTACGGTGATCCGTTAGTGCACCCGCAGCCCGAAGACTACTGGGGAAATGTCAACCCGATTGGCTTGCGTTCGTGTTACGACGAAGGCAAGCGCTTAGCCGAGACGTTGATGACTGATTACCATCGCCAAAACAAAGTTGATATACGAATCGCGCGGATCTTTAACACGTACGGTCCACGCATGTTGGAAAACGACGGCCGGGTGGTTTCAAATTTCATCGTTCAGGCACTTCGTGGGGAGTCGTTGACTCTTTACGGCGAAGGTCAACAGACACGTTCGTTTTGTTATGTTGATGATCTTCTGGAAGGACTGATTCGACTCATGAACACGAATCACCTTCACGAGCCCGTCAATCTCGGGAATCCGGGTGAGTTCACTATCAAACAACTTGCAGAAGAAGTGATGAATATTATCGGCGTCAAACACGAGTTCAAATACATGCCGTTGCCGGAAGACGATCCTAAACAACGGCGACCGGACATTTCTCGAGCGCAAACTTTATTAGATTGGAATCCTACAATCCCGCTGCGCGAAGGCTTGCAGAAAACGGTAGAAGATTTTCGAAGTCGTAGTGCTCTTAAGAACAGCGTCTAGCCTGACTCTCAATAAAAGTAGTCTTGATTGCAACATCATTCTCAATAAAAACAAGTAAGGAAGGGCGGTTTACCCCCGCTGTCTCCCTGACTAAATTGTTGGGATCGCAGCGGGGGTAAACCGCCCTTCCTGACTTGTTCTTGTTCTCGGGGGCTTTCTTTTTCTGAATCTCTGCGCTTTGCGCATTTTGCTTCTCAATCAGTGTTTCTATCCTGACGTAGTTTCTACGGCACAGCACCTCACCGATCTCGCCAGGGGATTATCGGAACAGGGCCATGAAGTCACAGTCATTGCTAGTGACCGAGGCTATGACGATCCATCTCTGCGCTTTCCTCGCCATGGGTCCTGGAAAGACATCGAAATCATTCGCATCCCCTCGGTTTCACTGGGCAAACAAAGCAAACTACGGCGAGCGTTGACATTTGCCAGTTTCTTGACGGTGTGTTCTCTCCGACTCCTGATGCTCGGCCGCTTCGATGTTGTCGTCGCCCTTACTTCACCACCGTTGATCTCCTTTCTAGCCGCGCTGTTCGTCGCACTCAAAGGCGGCGAGTTTTGTTTCTGGGTTATGGACTTGAACCCTGACGAGGCCATTGCGGCCGGCTGGCTGCGCGAGGGTTCATTGATGGCGCGCGTGTTTCAGCGACTGCTTGTCTACAGTTTGAAGCGAGCGGACCGAGTCGTTGTACTGGACCGGTTCATGAGGGAACGCGTTTTGGCGAAGGGTGTCGCACCGGATCGTGTGAACGTTTTGCCTCCCTGGTCACACGACGAGGTCATCAGCTACACGAAGACGGGAAGAGAAGAGTTCAGAGCCAGGCACGGATTAACCGAAAAGTTTGTCGTTATGTTTTCGGGCAACCACAGTCCCTGCCATCCGCTCGACACGCTTTTGGAGGCAGCACTTACATTAAGAGAGCATGAGGAGTTTGCTTTCTGTTTTGTGGGTGGCGGCAGTGAACAAAAGAAAGTGCGTGAGTTTTCACGAACTCATAACTTGCAAAATGTAATTTGTCTTCCTTATCAGCCGCTCGACTCGTTATCAGATTCGCTTTCCGCGGCCGATCTTCAGGTTGTGGTAATGGGCGACAAGTTCACAGGAATTGTTCACCCTTGCAAGATCTACAACATCCTCAGAATTGGCGTTCCATTGCTCTACATCGGGCCCCCCGAGAGTCACATTACCGATATCGTAGGTCAGCCTAAAACTCATCAGATCTTTATAGCTCGACACGGTGATCCCGATTCCATAGTTCAAACGATCTCAGCGCTAGCTAAGAGAACAACTCCCGCCTCAGTGTTCCTGAACACCACTAGTTTTTCAAAACGACGGTTACTTCCACAGATGGTTAGATTGGTTGAGTTGGCCACAATCTCCGACGAAGTGAACATCGACTCGCTTAGTAAAGCTTATTCTCCCGACCCAGATCCCAACGCCCAGGAGGTAGTCTCACTTTGAATACCTACTTTGCGCTGTTTCTAATTGCAACGGTTGCTTCGCTAATCATCACTCCTTTGATTCGCCGCCTTTGCGAACGGTTCAGTCTGTTGGATGTGCCACTCGACGAGAGGCGTCTACACCGGAAGGCAATTCCGCGTCTCGGCGGTCTTGCATTGTATCTCTCGTGTACCTGCGCGCTGATTACCTTGCCATTTGTAGACAACCTGCTTACTCAGTCGATCAAACAACATGCGGGCGAACTGTTTCTGGTGCTACTTCCCGCAACGCTGGTCTTTCTAGTTGGCGTATACGACGACCTTCGTGGCGCTAATGCTCTCGTCAAATTCGTTTCACTGGGTCTGATAGCTTCCTTGTTTTTTGTAATGGGCGGTCGGATCGACGCACTTTCAGTCCCGTTCGTCGGTTCTGTAGCTTTCCCTGCCACCGTTTCTTACGTGGTCACATTGTTGTGGCTGGTGGGCATTGCTAATGCCTTCAATTTGATCGATGGCGTCGACGGTTTAGCTTCTGGCGCGGCGTTGTTTGCCTCGCTTGTGATCATGGTGGTCTCTGTCGTTCAAGGTCTGCCGATGAA
>Ga0075423_10007901_pt1 | contig 10070 bp, 7 predicted proteins | sample SoiMethybrSBSTD2_FD_80114 | JGI IMG/M metagenome (GOLD analysis project Ga0075423, IMG submission 80114) | Bulk soil microbial communities from a Populus tree surrounding site in Tennessee, USA - Soil MetaG P. TD hybrid SBSTD2 | ecosystem: Environmental > Terrestrial > Soil > Tree plantation...
ACCGCCAGCTCCTCTTCCGTCTCGGGACTCGATCCGGCGGGCATTCCCTCCGAGCCGCTGGTAGCGCGCTCCGACGACGGCACATTGGTGTTGAGGCTGCTGTCTCCCGAGGGTCCCTACCTGTTCGGGAAACAGCGGGTGGAGCTGGAGGTGAGCCTTCCTTCGGGTGATGCGGTGAAAAACCTGGACATCTTCCTGGATGGAGGATTGCGCAAGGCTTTTACGGCCCCCCCCTACACCCTGGACGAGGACTTCGGAGAAGAGATCCGCGCCCATTCGCTGCTGGTCACGGTCCAGACACGGGAAGATCGCGCCGCCCGCCTCTCGTGGATCTCCCGCCCGGCGAGCCTGCAGAGCCGGGTCGAAGTCAGCCTGGTCACCGTGAATGTCGCGGTCCTGAACCCCGACGGTCGCTATCTCGACGGGCTGTCTCTGAGCGATTTCATTCTCATGGAAGACGGGGTACCGCAGACGCTGGTGCATTTCGATCGCGATCCCACTCCCGCCTCGATCGCCGTGGCGCTGGATTCCAGCGAGAGCATGCAGGGAACCCTGTGGAGCGCCCAGAAGGCCGCGAACGATTTCATCGCCTCGCTGCCTCCCTTTTACAAGATTTGCGTCATCGGTTTTTCCGACTCGGTCCGCGTGGCTCGCGAGTTCACCTACGACCGAAGGGGGCTCTCCTACGCCGTGAGCAGCTTGAAGCCGGCCGGAGGAACCGCGCTTTTCGACACGCTCGAAGCGGTCACGCACCAGCTCGCCGGCAGGCCCGACCGAAGGGTGGCGGTGCTGTTCACCGACGGAGGCGAGTCCCTGGTCACCGACGACCAGGCAAGCAGGACCCGGCTCTCACGGTCGCTGCAGATGGCGCGGGAGGCCGGCGTGACTTTTTACACGATCGCGTTCGGGCCCCATTCTGCCGCGGGGCTTTTGCAGCGCATCGCCGAAGAGACCGGAGGCGCCTCCTACGATTCCCGCGATCCCACCGCCCTGGGCTCCATCTTCGACAAGGTTGGACAGACCCTGAACCACCAGTACACGCTGAGCTATTACCCCTCCCGCCCCCTGTCCGAGGGGGGCTGGCGCAACGTCACGATTCAGGTGAGGGCACCCGGCGCCACGGTGCGCGCCCGGCCCGGCTATCTGGCCTCACACTGAAACTCGCTGCGTTGAATTGGGTTTCCCCGTGGGCTATAGTACCGGCGTCGTCGACTTTCGGCCTCGATTCGTACGCGGCGGCACCTGACACCGGGAAGCCTCCAGTCCATCCCATGACGCATTTCCAGCTCAGGCGAATCGCCAGAATTCCAGCGGTACTTCTTCTCGCTTCCATTCCCTGCCTGGCCCTTGGCGCCGAATCCGCCAAAGAGCAAATGCAGTTCGGCGTCAAGGCCGCCAAAAGCGGCCTCTGGCGCGAAGCCCTGTTTCGCTGGGAAAAGGCCCTCAAGCTCGATCCCGATAATGCCCGGATCATCAATAATCTCGCCGTGGCTTATGAGACGGCTGGAAACTTCCAGAAAGCGCAGTCGTTGTATCAGCAGGCCCTGCGCGCCGATCCGGGGAATCGCGACATCAAGCAGAACTATGACCTTTTCATGAGCTACTACAAGCAAATCCAGTCCCGGCAGGAAAAGCAGCCGGCCCCGCCGGCACCTCCCGCACCTCCCGCGACCGGCGATGTCGATTCCCCTCCTCCCCCAGCCGACGATGCGCCGCCTCGCTGAGCTGCTGATGGTGGCCGTCCTGGCGGTGTTCCCCTGGGGGGGCGCCCGGGCAGGGACGGTTCAGGTGCAGGTCAGCCTCCCCGTGCCGGAGCGGGTGGACATGACCGGGATCGACACCGTCCTGGTCACGCGCATCGTCCTGATGAACGACAACCCGAAAGTGGATGTCAATCGCGAGACCGTGAGCTACCTGCGCCGCGAGCTGCGCAAGAACACGCGGCTACACGTGCTGGACGCCGAGGCGCCGCCGCTTCCCGAGCAACCGCTGGACGAGCTGGCCCGCAATCCGGAATTCTGGAAGGACATGTCCGCGAAGTATGGCGCCGACATGATCCTCACGTCCAGCCTCAAGTACGCCATCACCGACCGCTCCAGCTTCGTCACCGAAGACGTGATCAGCCCGATCACCGGCCAGCGGGTGCGCCGCACCCGCTACGCGGACCGGGAAGGATTCGAGATGGAGTTCCACGTCTATTTCCTCCGCGGGCGCGACGGCACGCTGCTTTACGACGACAAATTTTCCGAAGACACCACCCTGGATGGGAAGGGCAACGATCCTCTCACGGCGCTTTTCGTCATGTTCGAGCACATCCAGCCGGAGCTGTTCGGCATCATCTCCAGCAACCAAAAAGTGGAATCCCGGACCCTCTTCACCGAATAGGCGGGAAGACACGTCATGCAATCGAAAGCCAGGCGCTTTCTCCCCGCACTCTTCCTGGGGGCGATGCTCTGCCTCGCCACGGGGCAGGCCTTCCCGTTCGGCAAGAACAAGATCAACTACACCAATTTCCAGTGGCAGATTTACCACTCTCCCCATTTCGACATCTATTACTACCCCGCTGAGGAAGGACGCCTGGAGCAGGTGGTGTCCTACGCCGAGAGCGCTTACGTGAAGCTCTCCCAGGCCTTCGATCACGAGATCAAGTTCCGGATTCCCCTCATCTACTACAAGACTCACGGCGAGTTCGAGCAGACCAACATCCTGCTGGATTTCATCCCGGAATACGTCGCCGCTTTCGCGGAGCCGTTCGAAAACCGCATGGTTCTTCCGGTGGACCGCCCGGACGATCTGCTCTTCGAGCTGATCACCCACGAGCTGACCCACGTCTTCGAATATTCCATCCTGTACGAGGGATCGATCGGCCGGGCGCTGCGATCGCAGACTCCCCTTTGGCTCATGGAAGGCCTCGCCGAGCACATGGCCGACGCCAAGAGCCCGCTGAATGAGATGGTGATCCGCGATGCGGTGGTGCACAACATCATTCCCCCGATCCACAAGGTCAACCAGCTGTCCTTCCTCACCTACCGCTTCGGCCAGGCCGCCTTCGACTACATCGGGGAGAAATACGGGCAGGAGGGAATCCGGAATTTCCTCTGGGAATACCGCAAGGTGCTCCTGACCAACAATCTGGACAAGCCCATCAAGGACGCGTTCGGAGTCGACCCCGATGAGTTCGACCGGCAGTTCCGCCGCTGGCTGGAGAAGAAGTACCTGCCGATGTACATCGACAAGAAGGAGCCCGAGGACTACGGGAAGGAAATTGGCTCGAAGATTCCGGGCGTCTACACCTTTTCCCCCACGCTCTCTCCCAGCGGGGACCTGGTGGCGTCGCTGACGAACCAGTACGACGATCTCGACGTCATCATCCTCTCGGCCAAGGACGGGAAGATGATACGCAACGTCACCAAGGGCTTCACCAACAAGTACCAGTACATCGTAGCGGCGGCGTTCGACGGGAAGAACGACCTGACCTGGTCACCCGAGGGCGACCGGATCGCCTTTTTCGCCCGCACGGAAGACGAGCGAAAGCTGTTCATCTTCGATGCGCTGAAAGGAAAGCTGGTCCAGGAAGTCAGCATGCCCGGAGTCGACGTGGAGGAATCGCCGGCCTTCTCTCCCGACGGTAAATCGGTGCTGTTCTCGGGAAACTCCGGCGGCATCGCGGACATCTTCCGCTACGATTTCGACACGAAGAAGGTCTCCCAGGTCACCCACGACGAGTTCTACGACAGCAACCCCGCCTGGGCCCCCGACGGCAAGCAGATCGTCTTCAACCGGCGCATCGACCAGTACGAGAAGGTTTTCATGGTGGACGCCGCCGACCCGGGAAGGCTCACCCAGCTCACCTTCGGGGAATCCAGCGACATCGAGCCCTCCTTCTCCCGCGACGGGAAGACTCTCTACTACTCCTCGGATCCGGGAAAGGATGAGATCTTCAACATCTATTCTCTGAGCCTCACCGACGGCGAAATCCGCCAGTACACCGATCTGATTGGCAGCGGATTCAACCCCCTGGAGCTGGGCGAAATGGACGGGAAGGTGACGCTGGCCTTCACCGCCTACGACAAGGCGACCTTCAACCTGTTCCGCATGGAGCTGGGCGATCCCGTCGCCGTGATCAAGCCGGGGGAGCAAGCCGAGGAGCCGAAGGAAATCGAGCCTTTCGAGCCACCCCTGCAGCTCACGCTGGACGACAAGGAGAAGAGCGTCTACAAGAAGCTGAAGTGGCACATGGAGAGCAATCCCAGCGTCCTGGTCGGAGTCGCCAACGACGGAACCATCCTGACCAACGCCCAGATCATTCTCTCGGACCTGCTCGGCGACCACCGGATTTTCATGAACTTCCAGTCGGTGTCCACCTATTCCAACATCGACATTCAATACTGGAACCTGAAGCACCGCTGGCAGTACGGCTATCGCGGACTGGACTTCCGGGACTACTACGTCCTGGGCACCGCGACCGGGAATACCCAGCTCAAGCAGGCCACCCGCACCTCCGGACTCTCCGCCCAGGCCTCATTCCCCTTCTCCCTGTACTACCGCGTGGAGGGCTCCGCGGGTTTTTATGAGCGATCCTTGTCGCGTCCCGTCGCGGCGGTCCAGGACGTGGGAGGGGTCCTGGTGGAGACGGTGGACTTCGAGACCTTCAGCGACAACGAGATATTCCTCACCGGCACCTTCTCCGGGGACACGACACGCTTCAAGGAATTCGGGCCCTACCAGGGCAAGCGGTTCGCCTTCACCATCGCCTATGCTCCCTTCGTTCAGGGGGACGGCGCCCCCTTCGCCGAGTACTACACCGATTACCGCGCCTATGGCCACCTGACCCGCCGCTCTCTGTTCGCCTGGCGGTTCTTCTCGGCCATCAGCAACAGCACCGGATTCCTGGGGCAGGACGGGAGCACCATCTATTCGTTCGGCGGTTACAACCAGCTGCGCGGTTATGAATTCCGCCAGTTCTTCGGCAACCGGATCGCTTTCTCCAACCTGGAGCTGCGCTTCCCGCTCATCGATGAGATCCGCTTCCCCTTCGGCACCGTCCGGATGCTGCGGGGATTCCTGTTCATGGACGTGGGGGCCGGCTGGTTCCAAGGGTCGCGGTTCTGGGATCCCCAGACCGGGTTGAACGTGAACTTCCAGGGGGTGAACCTGCTGATCGACGACGCGTCGCTCCTGGGCGGTGTCGGCTCCATCCCCAGGACGTTCGACTGCTGGGACAGCAGCAACAACATGCTGGGCGATTGCCGCGCCGCCTACGGGCTGGGCTTCGCGTGGTACCTCGGCCCGTTCGAGCTGACCTGGGTCTGGGCGAAGCGGATCGAAAACAGCATCGTGGCGGGCGTCGACACGGATGCCAACGGCATCGCCAACTACTACATCCGCATTCCCGATCCTTTCTACGACAGCTCCATCCAGAGCTCCTTCTACATCGGCACCGCCTTCTGACGCCCGCATGAATTCCATCCCGCGGAATTCCCTTCGGGGGGGCAAGATTGCTGCGCTCTTTCTGCTGCTGGCCACGGCTTCCTTCCTCCTGTTCCCGCTGCTGGGCAGAGAGGGGTTGACCGATCCCGACGAATCGGCGTACGCCGAATCGGTGCGGGAAATGGCCGAGCGGGGAGACTGGCTCGTGCCGCACCTGTACGGCCAGCCGCTCCTGGACAAGCCGATCCTGATCTATTGGGTCATGGGGGCGTCCTTCCGGATGCTGGGCGAAAGCGAGCTGGCGGCAAGGCTTCCCTCCTCTCTGGCGGCCATCGCCCTGCTTCTGGCGGTGTGGCGTCTTGGCAAGCTGGTTCACAAGAGCGATATCGCGGGCCTGCTCAGCGCCCTGGTGCTGGCCTCCTCCATGGAATTCGTTCTCATGGGGAGGGCCGCCGTCACCGACATGCTCCTGACCCTGTTCTGCACCCTGGCCATCCTCTGTTACGTCGAGACTCTGTGGGGTCCCGGCTCAAGGCTGCTGCCGTTGGCCGGCGCGGCGTTCCTGGGACTCGCGGTTCTGACCAAGGGGCCGGTGGGACTGGTGATCCCGGGGTTGGTCCTGGGAGCCTGCTTCGCCGTCTCGCGCGACTGGCGCCGCCTGAGGCAGATCCGCCCGGTCGCGTCCGGCCTGATCTTCCTCGTCGTCGCGGTGCCGTGGTACGCCGCCATCGCGCTGCTGCGCCCCGACCTGGTGGAGGGATTCTTCGTCACCGGAAACCTCGGTCGCTTTCTGAAGGCCGAGCATCGCTCCGTGTCACCGCTCTATTACGTGGTGGTGCTGGTCATCGGTTTCCTTCCCTGGTCCGCCTTCCTGCCCGGCGCCATGGGGCGCGCCCTGGTCGGCTGGAAGCGAAAGGACCCGAGCCATCGTCGCCTGCTATTCCCGACCCTGTGGCTGCTGACTCTCACCATTTTTTTCACGTTGGCGGCGAGCAAGCTCCCCTCTTATATTCTCCCCGCCCTGCCGGCCGCGGCCATCCTCGCCGCCCAGCCGCTGGCGGCCTGGCTGAAGCCGCCAGTGCCGGGCCAGCGCCTCCCCGGAACCGGCGCGATGCTGCTCCTGCTGATCCTGGCGGGGGGATTGGTTTACTTCGCGATGAGCCGGCAGAGCTTCGGCTCCATTCCGGCCGGAATCAAAACGGCGTTGCTTCCCGTCTGCTTCACGGGCCTGCTGGGGACCCTCTTCGCCCTCAGCGCTCTCATCATGCAGAGGGCGAAGCTGGCCTACCTGATTCTGCAGGGGGGAAGCGTGGCGCTTATCTTCTCGCTGCTCCTGTTCGGATTCCCCCTGCTGGAGCCTTGGAAAAGCAGCCGGGAAGCCGCGGAAACGGTGCGCCCCATGCTGCAAGGCGACGACCGGCTGGTGCTGTATCGGGATAACCATCCCGGCTTTGGCTTCTACCTCCGCCGCATTCCCGAGCGGGTCCAATCCGAGCCCTCGCTGGAAGCGATGCTGGGCGAGCCTGGACGCGTTTTCTGTTTGATGGGCCGGGAGAATTATGAGAAGCTCCGGGCCCGCAGGCCGGATCTGCCTTTTTATATGTTGAAAAGCGTGGGGCACGTCGTGGTGTTGACCAACCGCTCCCCGGGAGCATCGCCGTGAGCGGATCCTCCCTCGTCGACGAGCCGGAAGAAGCGCGCGGACTGCGCATGGCCGGCAGGCATCCCCGCGAAAGCATCACCGTCTTCTTTCCGCTGTACAACGAGGAAGACAACCTCCACGCGGCGGTGGGAAGCGCAGCGGAGATACTCGAAACCCTCACCGACGACTACGAGATTCTGCTCATCGACGATGCCAGCACCGATCGGACCCCCGCGATGGCCGATGCGCTCGCCGAGGCCGATCCCCGCATCCGGGTGATCCATCACCCCAGGAATCTTCGGCTGGGGGGCGCGCTGAAGACCGGATTCCGATCCGCCAGCAAGGATCTCGTGCTCTACTCCGATGCCGATTACCCCTTTGACATGATCGAGCTGGTCAAAGCCGTCCGAATCATCCGACAATCCGACGTGGTCGCTGCCTACCGGCTCGACCGGACCGGAGAGGGTCCCCTGCGCACGGTTTATTCCTTCGGCTGGAACCTGCTCATCAAGATCCTCTTCGGGCTGCGGGTCAAGGACGTGAACTTCTCCTTCAAGCTGGTCCGCCGCAAAGTCTTCGAGAAGGTCCACCTCAAGGGCGACAGCTCCTTCATCGACGCGGAGCTGCTGATTCGCTGCCAGTACTGCGGCTTCCGGATTCTGCAGATGGGGGTGGACTATTTTCCCCGCAGCCGCGGGGTCTCCACACTGTCGAGCTTCGACACCATCCGGAAAATGGTGAAAGAAATGCTCCGTCTCTATCCGGAGCTCAAGGCCCTACGACGGGAATCCCGCCATTCGGGGCAGATCGCCCAGACCCAGTGAAGCGGCTGCTGGTGGTCGCCGATGATCTGGGACTGACGCCCGGGGTCAATGCAGGAATCGCCCAGGGATTTCGCAGCGGCATCCTCACGTCCGCCTCTTTCCTCACCAACACCCGGCACTTCGACGCCACCCTGGACCTTTTGCCGTCGCTGGGCGGCCTGAAAGTCGGTGTGCACCTGACCCTGGTGGGGGGCCGACCGGTGCTCCCGCCGGGCGACGTGCCGAGCCTGGTGAAGCCTGGGGGTGATTTTCGAGATTCGTGGCGGCAGTTTCTTCCGGCGTGGTGGGCCGGCCGGGTGCGCCGCATCGACGTCGGCGCCGAGTGGAGGGCGCAGGTGCGCCGCGCGCTCGATGCCGGAATCCGCCCCGCTCATCTCGACAGCCACCAGCACCTGCACATCATCCCGGGACTGTGGTCCCTGGTGCTCGATCTGGCCCGGGAATTCTCCATTCCGCGCGTCAGGCTTCCCCGTGAAGCCGCTCCTGCCCCGCCGGGCACGCCCTTGGCGCGCCGCCTCATTCGCTGGAGCATGGCCCGCCTCTGCCGGAATGCGGCCGCGGCGCAGGGCGCGGGCTGCTGCGATCACTTCTTCGGCATTTCCGAAACCGGGCGACTGGATTCCGCGGCGCTGCTCGCAGTCCTCCGGCGTCTCCCCGAGGGCTGGTCGGAGCTCATCACCCACCCCGGCATTCCGGACGAGGAGCTGCTGCGCGCCTATCCATGGGGCTACCATTGGGCCGAGGAGGCTCAGTCGCTCTGCTCGGAGGAGGCGATTCAAGAGCTCGCGCAACAGGGAATCGTCCTGGATCGCCCCTAACCGCTTTCCCTCGGATGCTCGATTCGCCGCTATAATGGCGCCCCCACGAACCAGCGCGGAGGCCTCATGATCGGACGATTGCTTCTCATCCCTGCACTGTTGCTCTTGGCATCGATTCTGGTCCCCTCCCGACTTGCCCTGGCACGGGACACGGTGGCGACATTCAGCATCGTCGGGTACGACCCGGCAACCGGGGACCTGGGAATCGCGGTGGAGTCCCGCTTCTTCGCGGTAGGAGCGGTCGTGCCCTGGGCCAAAACCGGGGTGGGCGCCATCGCCACGCAGTCCTTCGCCAATACCACCTTCGGACCGAAAGGCCTGGAGCTTCTCGCTGCTGGAAAATCCGCCCAGGAAACACTCGACGCGCTGCTCAAGGAGGATCCGCAGGCGGACCAGCGACAGGTGGGCATCGTGGACGCCCAGGGACGGCCGGCGACATGGACCGGCGCAAAGTGCAATCCCTGGGCGGGAGGGAAGTCGGGCAAAAACTACACCGCGCAAGGAAATATCCTCACCGGGAAAGAGGTCGTGGAAGCGATGGCTTCGAGCTTCGCGGCCGCCGCCAATCTGCCGCTGGCGGACCGCCTGATCAAGGCGCTGTCGGCGGGACAGACGGCCGGGGGAGACTCGCGCGGCCAGCAATCTGCGGCGCTGCTGGTGGTCCGGGCAAAGGGGGGCTATTCCGGCTACAACGATCGTTACATCGATCTGCGCGTCGACGACTCCCCCAAGCCGATCGAGGAGCTCACCCGCCTCCTGGAGCTGCACCACACTACCAACGCTTACGCGGACGCCCGCTTCTACCTGGATCGGGGAGACAAGGAGCGGGCCATTCAGATCATGGAAGAGGCAACCCGAAAACGGCTGACCGCGGCGGCCAAGCCGACCGACCAGGGAGACGCCTATTACGACCTCGCGTGCTTCTATTCCCTGGCGGGACTGCCCGACAAGGCCCTGGAGTACCTGGGCAAGGCCTTCCCCCTGAATCCGGCGCTGCGAGCCTATTCCCTGAACGACAGCGATCTGGATTCGCTGCGGAAAGACAGCCGCTACCAGGCGATGGTGAAGGATGCCCCCCAGAAAGCGAAGTGACATCCCCCGGCCCTTCCTGAAATGGGCGGGAGGCAAGACCCAGCTCCTCGGACAGTTTGAAGTGCTCTATCCGGATGAGTCGCTGGTGAAGCGTTATCTCGAGCCCTTCGTGGGCAGCGCCGCGGTGTTTTTTCAGATCCGCGGGTTGTTGAAGCCGGCGGAGATGGTGCTCGCGGATTCCAACCCGGAGCTGATCAACGCCTACCGGGCGATCCAACAAGAGGTGGAACAGGTCATCCGGCTGCTGGCCAGGCATCGGCGGGC
>Ga0075423_10007902_pt1 | contig 10069 bp, 11 predicted proteins | sample SoiMethybrSBSTD2_FD_80114 | JGI IMG/M metagenome (GOLD analysis project Ga0075423, IMG submission 80114) | Bulk soil microbial communities from a Populus tree surrounding site in Tennessee, USA - Soil MetaG P. TD hybrid SBSTD2 | ecosystem: Environmental > Terrestrial > Soil > Tree plantation...
CGAGCAGTGCGGAGGGGTGGCCGAGTGGCCGAAGGTGCGGCACTGGAAATGCCGTGTACGGGCAACTGTACCGTGGGTTCGAATCCCACCCCCTCCGCCATTTTTGCTCACGCTGGCAATTCGTTTCCGCTGGGCCGTGCTAGACGGGGAGGTAGCGGTGCCCTGTAGCCCGCAATCCGCTACAGCGGGGTCGAACTCCCCCTTGAGGGCCGCTCGTGTCGAATGAGTCGTTCGGGACGGCGTTGAGGGTTGGGCCCCACGCGACGGGAAGTGTCGAACCCCGCCAGGCCCGGAAGGGAGCAACGGTAAGACACCCCTCCCGAGTGCCGTGGGAGTACCTGACCGGAGCAGGTTTCGGACGGAGTTCGCGGTACGGACGGTTCGATTGGGGGTGCACGGTCTTTTCCTTGGTAACCGTATGACGTATCAGGTGCTCGCTCGGAAATGGCGGCCGCAGGCCTTCGACGCGGTGGTGGGGCAGGACGCCATCACGCGGACGCTTCGCAATGCGCTCGCCTCCGGCCGCGTGGCGCACGCGTATCTGTTCACCGGGCCGCGCGGCGTGGGCAAGACGACCACCGCGCGCCTCCTCGCCAAGGCGCTGGTGTGCACGGGGCGGAGCACCGAGCCCGAGGCCTGCGGGAAGTGCCCGGCGTGCCTGGACTTCGTCGCGGGCGCGCCGGTGGACGTGCTGGAGATCGACGCCGCGTCGAACAACGGCGTCGAGGAGATTCGCACCCTACGGGAGAACGTGAAGTACGCGCCCGCCCGCGGCCGCTTCAAGGTCTACATCGTGGACGAGGTGCACATGCTCTCGGGGCCGGCGTTCAACGCGTTCCTCAAGACGCTCGAGGAGCCGCCCGACCACGTGGTGTTCATTCTCGCCACCACGGATCCCAAGAAGATCCCGCCCACCGTGCTCTCGCGGTGCCAGCGCTTCGACTTCCGGCCGATTCCCGCCGATCTCCTCACGCGCGGTCTCACCGAGATCCTGACGCAGGAGAAGGTGACGTTCGACGCGGCCGCGCTCCCGCTGCTGGTTCGCGCGGCGGAAGGGAGCCTGCGCGACGCGCTCTCGCTGCTCGACGCCGCCATCGCGTATGGCGAGGGGCGGCTCGAGGAGGCGAGCGTGGCGCGGCTGCTCGGCACCTCCTCGCCGGTGCAGGTGCGAGCGCTCGCGGGCGCGCTGCTCGGGCGCGATCCCGCCGCCGCGCTCGAGGCCATCGACGCCGCCGCGCGGCAAGGGGAGGACCTCGACGGGTTCTGCCGCGACGTCGTCGAGATGCTGCGGCGGCTGCTTGTCGTGAAGGTGGCGCCGGCCTCGCCGCCCGCCGAGCTGACGCCTGCGGAGGCGCAGGAGCTGGCGGCCGTCGCCGAGCCTGCCGGGGTGGACGACCTCGTCTATCTGCTGCGCGTGCTCCTGGAGAGCCAGGCCGAGATGCGGCGCTCGCCGTATCCGCGCATCGAGCTCGAGATCGCGGCGGTGCGCGCCACGCGCCGCCCGCAACCCCAGGCCATTGACGCGCTGATCAGCAAGGTCGAGGAGGCGGAGAAGCGTCAGCGCGCCGGCGGCGCCGCCGGCATCGTCCCCGCGCGGCCCGCGTCGACGCAGGGCAGCCTGCTGGACTCGCCCGCGCCCCGTCCCTCCTCCGTCCCCCCTCAGGGGAGAGGGCAGGGTGAGGGGAGTCGTCCGGCCGCCGCGCCCGCTCCTCAGCCCCGGACCGAGATGCCCGCGCCCGCGGCGGCCCCGGCCGGCGACCTGGGCGAGGCCTGGCAGCGCGTGGTCTCCGCCGTGCTCGCGCGCAAGGCCCTGCTCGGCTCCGTGCTCCAGCACGCCACCCCCATCGCCGTCCGCGACGGGGCGCTCGCCGTCAACCTGGTCGCCAGCCGCTTCCACCAGGAGCTGCTCGCCGACCGCGCCAACCGAGAGCTCATTCACCAGGTCATCGCCGAGCACGTGCCCGGCGCGCGCCGCCTCGAGCTCACCGCCGAGTCCGTGCCCGCCACCGGCGCCGCTGCGCATCCCGCCGTGGAAGCCGCGCGCGCGGCCTTCGGCGCGGAGATCGTGGCGGTGCGGCCGCGCACGCCCGACGAGCCTCAGGAAGGAGAAGGCCAGTGAAAGGCTTCGGCAACATCATGAAGGAAGCCCAGAAGCTCCAGGCCCAGATGGCCGCGCTTCAGGCCGAGGCCTCGAAGAAGCAGGTCGAGGCGACCGCGGGCGGCGGCATGGTCACCGTCACCGCGAACGGCATGCAGGAGATCGTCGCGATCAAGATCGACAAGGAAGTCATCAACCCCGAGGACAGCCAGATGCTCGAGGACCTCGTCCTCGCCGCCTGCAACGAGGCGCTGCGCAAGTCCAAGGAGATGATGCAGGCCGAGATGGGCAAGCTCACCGGCGGGCTCAAGATCCCCGGCCTCGGGATGTGATGGCGTACTTCCCCGAGCCCGTCGCGCGCCTCATCGAGGCGCTGCAGCGACTGCCGGGCGTCGGGCCGAAGACCGCGCAGCGGCTCACGTTCTTCCTCCTGAAGCGCCCCGCCGACGAGGTGAACGAGCTCTCGACAGCGCTCACGGACCTGAAAACTCGTATCATCCACTGCACGCGCTGCTGGAATGTCACCGAAGAGGATCCCTGCCGCATCTGCCGCGATCCCGCGCGGGACGCGCGCGGTCTCTGCGTGGTGGAGGAGCCCAACGATCTCCTCGCCCTCGAGCGCACGGGCGAGTTCAAGGGGCGCTACCACGTGCTGCTCGGCGCGCTCTCGCCGCTGGACGGCATCGGGCCCGAGGACATCAAGGTGCGCGAGCTGCTCGCCCGGCTCGAGACCGAGTCGGTGGACGAGGTGATCCTCGCCACGAATCCGAGCGTGGAGGGCGAGGCCACCGCGATCTATCTCGCCAAGCTGCTCCGGCCGCTCGGCATGCGCATCACCCGCATCGCGCGGGGGCTGCCGGTGGGCGGCGACCTCGAGTACGCCGACGAGGTGACCCTCAGCAAGGCCCTCGAGGGCCGGAAGGAGATGGGCTAGGCCCCGCCATGCATACCCAGCCGATCATGGGCGTGTTCTTCTGGACCGCCCTGGTGTTCTTCGGGTGCTGGATCGTCGTGGAGCTCTCGGAGCTCCTCCGGAAGTCCCGGCGCGATACGGAGACGCGGGCCCGGCTCGGCCTCGAGGCGCGGCCCGGAGAATCGGCCTGGGAGGAGCGAATGCGCATGGACGCCGCCGAGCAGGGCGTGGAGCCCGAGCCCGTCCGGCGGGGTTAGCCTGTGATATATAAGAGTTCCGGAGCGGCACCGCAGTTCGTCACTCCCCGATAGCTCAATGGTAGAGCACCCGGCTGTTAACCGGGGGGTTGTAGGTTCGAGTCCTACTCGGGGAGCCACTCCTCGCCGCGTCCTCGCCATCGACATCGGCGGCTCCGGCCTCAAGGCCTCCTTGATCGACGACACGGGGAAGCTCATCGTCCCCCGGCTCCGCGTCGACACGCCGGTCGGCCAGCCCCCGCGGCAGATCGTGCAGACCCTCGTGCGTCTCGTCGCGCCGCTCCGCGGCTACGAGGGCGTGGCCGTCGGCTTCCCCGGCGTCGTGCGGCGGGGCCGCGTCCTCACCGCGGTGAACCTCCACCACGAGGGCTGGAAGGGCTTCGATCTGGCGCAAGCGCTCGAGCAGGCCCTCGGCAAGCCGGTCCGCGTGGCGAACGACGCCGACATGCAGGGCCTGGCCGCGATCAAGGGCAAGGGCGTCGAGATGGTGATCACGCTGGGCACCGGCTTCGGCACCGGCCTCTACCTCGACGGCCGGCTCGCGCCCCATCTGGAGCTGGGGCACCATCCCTTCCGCAAGGGCGAGACCTACGAGGAGCAGCTCGGCAACGAGGCCCTACAGCGCGTGGGCACGCGCAAGTGGAATCGCCGCCTCAAGAAGGCGATTCGCCACCTCCGCACGCTCACGACCTTCGATCACCTCTACATCGGCGGGGGCAACGCGCGGAAGGTGCGGCTCCGGCTCGATCCCGACGTGAGTCTCATCGACAACGAGGCCGGCCTGCGGGGCGGCGCGGCGCTCTGGCAGGACTGAGAGGGCCGGGTCAGGACCGCGCGAGCGCGGCGAACGGGGCGAGCAGGACGTGGTCCCGCTCGTACGTGAGCATCTCGAAGGCGCGGTCGAGAGACACCCAGCGAATGGCGTCGATCTCGTTGCGGGGCTGGGCCACGCCGGCGACGGGCACCATCATCCAGTAGCGGACGATTTTCCGCCTGCCCTTTCGGGTGTGATAGGACACGCTCGGCATCTCCTCCTGGAGGGCGCAGCGCAGGCCCGTCTCCTCCCACACCTCGCGCAGCGCGCAGGCTTCGTGCGTCTCGCCGACCTCGAGCTTGCCCTTGGGGAAGGTCCAGTCCCTGCGGTGAGGACGGTGCACGAGGAGGACCTCGGTGTCGCCGCGGCGGTTCTGGCGGTAGATCACGCCGCCTGCCGCGCGCGTCGTCGCCCGGGCCTTCAGGCCGTCCTCCAGGCTTTGCGGCCCCGCCGCTCGAGCCCCGGCCAGGCGTCGAGAAAGTCGGCCCGCGCCTCCTGCCGGCGCGCGCGCTGCTTGTCCACGAGCCGCCTCGAGACCGCGTCGGCGAGCGGCCGCCGCACCGCCCGCAGGAGGCGGCGCACACGCTGCTCGGCCACCGCGGCGTCCTGATGCTTCCCGAGGGCGTCCTGGAGCTTCTTCGCCCGCTTGATGAAGCGCTGCGCCGGCTTGCCGGCCATGGGCTCGGCGAGCTCGGCCGCATAGCGGGCCCGCTTCACCCGGATGCGCACCTTGTGAAGCTCGGCGTCGGCCGGCTTCTCCGGCAGATCCGCGACCGCCTTGCGCAGCTTCCTGAACGCGCGCGCGGCGACGCCGGGCAGCGAGACATCGGAGTCCACGACCGGGGGGTGCGCGGCGCCTTCGCGCAGCCGCTCGAGGAGGCGCGCGTAGCGCGGGCCCTCGACGGCGTCGCGCGCCCGCTCGCCGGCGCGGACGCGCTGCCGGTCCAGGCGCTCCAGCATCTCCCGGGCGGCCACCCGGCCCGCGCGGAGCGGCGCCACCTCGGCCTGGAGATGCTCGTAGAGCACGTCGAGATCGCGGCGCGCGCCGAGGGTCTCGCCGAGCCACTCGAGCTCCTTCCGGAGATGGCCGACCCAGCGCGGCTCGAACATGTCGCGCACGGCGCCGAGCACGGCGCGCAGCCGCCGGACGGCGGTGCGCATCTTGTGAATCTCCTCGGGGTCCCGGCCGAGTCGGACGCCGGGCTCGGCGTCCCGCAGCGCGTCGATCTGCTCGCGCAGGAGCGTGATGACGCGCTCCCTGGCTTCACCGCCGGGGGCGATCGCAACCTCCTCGACGGCCTGTTCCGGCGTCATTATCCTCAGCATCGCACGGTCCGCGAAAAGTCTCGACGGATTTCGACGGCTCGGCGTGCCGTCGCCCTCGCCCCCGCCGGGAGTTATAATCGGTCGATGACCTCGCTGACGCCCGAGCGGAAGACGGCGCTGCGCCGCGAGATGGAGAACCTCCTCGGCAAGGGGGCGGTGCTCTCTGATCCCGACGAGCTGCTGGTCTACGAGTCGGACGGCCTCACGCTGTTCCGCGCGCTGGCCGACTTCGTGGTCTTCCCCCAGACCGCCGAGCACGTGGCCGCCCTCGTCCGCCTCGCCAACCGCGAGGGCATGCCCTTCGTGGCCCGCGGCGCCGGCACCGGGCTCTCCGGCGGCTGCCTGCCGGCGGAAGGCGGTCTCGTCATCTCGCTGATGCGGATGAACCGGGTGCTCGAGATCGACTACGCGAACCAGTACGCGGTGGTCGAGCCGGGCCTGGTCAACCTCCACCTCTCCTGGGCGGTGGGGCCCAGCGGCTTCTACTACGCCCCGGACCCCTCGAGCCAGCAGGCCTGCACGATCGGCGGCAACATCGCCAACAACTCGGGCGGGCCCCACACGCTCAAGTACGGTGTCACCACCAACCACGTGCTGGGCCTCGAGGTGGTGATGCCGGACGGGGAGCTGATGTGGATCGGTGGAAAGACCCGGGACCCCCAGGGCTACGACCTCACCGGCCTCTTCGTGGGCTCCGAGGGCACCTTCGGCATCGCCACCAAGATCATCGTGCGCATCCTGAAGAAGCCTCAGGCGCTCAAGACGGTGCTGGCGGTCTTCGACGAGGTGGACCAGGGCTCCAACGCCGTGTCGGCCATCATCGCCCGCGGCCTCATTCCCGCCGCGATGGAGATGATCGATCACCTCACGATCGAGGCGGTCGAGGACGCCTTTGGCTGCGGCTACCCGCGCGACGCGGCCGCCGCGCTGCTCATCGAGGTGGACGGGATCGCCGCCGGCATGGACGAGCAGGCCGCGCGCATCATGGAGGCCTGCCGCGAGGCCGGCGCGCGCGAGGTGCGGGTGGCCCGTGACGCCGAGGAGCGCGAGCTCCTGTGGAAGGGGCGCAAGTCCGCCTTCGGCGCCTTTGGCCGCATCTCGCCTGCCTACATGGTGATGGACGGGGTGATCCCGCGCACCAAGCTGCCTTATGTGCTCGGCCGCGTGAACGAGATCGCCGCCGCGCACGGGCTCCGGGTGGGCAATGTGTTCCATGCCGGCGACGGCAATCTCCACCCGAACATCCTCTACGATCCGCGCGTGCCCGGCATCGAGGCGCGGGTGGTGGCGGCGGGCGGCGAGATCCTCAAGGTCTGCGCCGAGGTGGGCGGCTCCATCTCGGGCGAGCACGGGATCGGCCTCGAGAAGGCGGACTACATGCCTCTTATTTTCACCGGGGCGGACCTGGAGTGCATGCGCCGGATCAAGCACGCCTTCAACCCCACTGGGCTCTGCAACCCCGGCAAGATGTTTCCTAGCCGCAAGGCCTGCGGCGAGGCCGGCATCGCGTATCGCCCGCACCCCATCGAAGAGAAAGGCCTCGCCCAGCGCTTCTAGCGGGCGCGGCGGGCACTCTCCCCGTAGCGGGTCTCCAATGGACGCCGAGCTGATTCGACGCCTCACCGCCGTCGTCGGCGAGCCCCACATGCTGACCGGCGTGGAGTGCTCGCCCTATGTCCTCGAGGGCCGGACGCCCGAGGCGGTGGTGTTTCCCGGCACCAAGGAAGAGGTGGCGGGCGTGCTCGGCGCGGCGGACGCGGCCGGCATGCCGGTGACCCCGTGGGGCAGCGGCACCCGCATCGCGGTGGGCATGCCCCCGGCGCGAGCCGGCCTGGTGCTCTCGCTCAAGCGGCTCGATCGGCTGCTCGAGCACGAGCCGGGCGATCTCACGGCCACTGCCGAGGCAGGGATGAGGCTCGGTGCCTTCCAGGATGCGGTCGGGCAGCGCGGCCAGTGGCTCTCGCTGGATCCGCCGCACGCGCGCGAGGGCACGCTGGGCGGCATCCTCGCCAGCAACGCCTCGGGGCCGCGGCGGCACCTCTACGGGACGGCGCGCGATCTCCTCATCGGCCTCACCATGGTGCTGGCCGACGGCTCCATCGTGCGCGGCGGCGGCAAGGTCGTGAAGAACGTGGCGGGCTACGATCTCCCCAAGCTCGCCGTCGGCTCCTTCGGCACGCTGGGCGTGATCGTCGAGGCCACGTTCAAGCTTCGACCGCGCCCGGACATGGATCGCCTGATCGTGGCGACCTTCGAGCGCGTCAAGGACGCCGGGCAGGGCGTCCGCGCCATCATGGCCTCCGACCTCATCCCCTCAGCGGTCGAGCTGCTCGACGCGGAGGCGGTCCGCGCGCTGGGGCTGGGCGGCCGCGAGGGCCCCGCCCTGCTCGTCGGGCTCGACGGCCTGCCCGAGCAGGTCGAGTGGCAGAGCGGCGAGCTGGGACGCCTGCTCTCCGCCGGAGCCCGCGTCGAGACGCGCGCCCTCGAGGGCGCCCAACGCGACGGCGCCTGGCTGGCGGTCGGCGAGCTGTCGCGCCGCGCCTTCCCCGAGGCCACCGCCGTGATGACCTGGGCGGTGCTGCCGACCCAGGTCGCCGATCTGGTGGAGCACGGCGGCGACATCGCGCGCCGCCACGGGCTCAACGCGGCGTTTGCCGCGCATGCCGGCGTCGGTATCATCACCGCCGTGCTCGGCACGGGCGGCGATGGGAAGACCGCGGCGACCACGGTGGCCGCCACCCTCGGCGACTGGCGCGCGCTGGTGCGGGATGCCAACGGCCACGCCATGCTCGAGTGGGCGCCCCTCGCGGTGAAGGAGCGCGCGCCGGTGTGGGATCCGCCCGGGGCGCCGTTCCGGATCATGCAGCGGATCAAGGGCGAGCTGGATCCGAACGGCATCCTCAACCCCGGCCGGTTCGTGGGAGGGATCTGAGGGCATGGCGCACGGAACCGAGACGCTCGCCGCCCCGTCGGGCCCGCTCACCCTGCACGGCCACGACGTGGAAGGGGTCAATCGCTGCGTGCACTGCGGCCTCTGCCTCGCGTACTGCCCGACCTTCTCCCTGCTCGGCACGGAGATGGATTCGCCGCGCGGGCGCATCTTCCTGATCAAGTCGATGGCGGAGGGCCGCATCGCGCTCACGGACTCCACCACGGCGCATCTCGACCTGTGCCTCGGCTGCCGCGCCTGCGAGACCGTGTGCCCGGCGGGCGTGCCCTATGGCCAGCTCATCGAGGCCGCGCGCGCCGACATCGAGCGCCAGCGCCCGGGCGGCGTGCTGCGGCGCCTCTTCCGCTGGGTGAACTTCAGCGTGCTGCTGCCGCACCCGGGTCTGCTCTCGCTCGCTGCCGGCGGCCTGCGCCTCTATCAGGTCAGCGGCCTCCAGCGCCTGGTCCGGGCCACCGGGCTCGTGCGCCTGCTCCCGTCTCCCCTGTCCGCATGGGAGCCGCTGCTGCCGAACATTCCCTCCCGCGCCGACCGCGCGCCCTTGCCCGAGGTCACGCGCGCCGAGGGCCCGAAGCGCGCCTCGGTGGGGCTCCTCACCGGCTGCGTGCAGCAGGTGGCCTTCGGCCCGCAGAACCGCGCCACCGCGCGCGTGCTGACGAAGAACGGCATCGAGGTGGTGGCCCCGCGCACGCAGTCCTGCTGCGGCGCTCTCCACGCGCACAGCGGCGAGCACGCAACCGCGCTGGAGCAGGCCAAGAAGACCATCGAGGCCTTCGAATCGGCTCGCGTGGAGCAGGTGGTCGTGAACACCTCGGGCTGCGGCGCCCACATGAAGTCCTACGGCACGCTGCTCGCGGGGGATCCCGCTTGGGCCGCGCGTGCCGCCGGCTTCGCCGCCCGGGTGAGCGACGTGTCCGAGTTTCTCGCGCGCGAGCCCTTGCGTCCGCCGCTCCAGGCCGTGAAACGGAAGGTCACGTATCACGATCCCTGTCATGTCGTCCACGGGCAGAAGATCCGCAAGGAGCCGAGAAGGCTCCTGGCCCAGATCCCGGGATTGACCCTGGTCGAGCTGAGCGAGGCCGACTGGTGCTGCGGCTCCGCCGGCACCTACAACCTCACCCAGCCCGAGATGGCAACGCGGCTGCAGGAGCGCAAGGTCCAGAACATCCGCGCCACCGGCGCCGACACCGTGGTCACCGCGAATCCGGGCTGCATCATCCAGATCGCGCAGGGGTTGGCCCAGGGCGGCAAGCCGGTCCAGGTGCTCCATATCGTCGAGCTCCTGAACGAGGCGTATCGGTGAAGACGAAGGTCATGGACCTCGCCAACCTGCCGCTGCTCACGCCCGTGCTCGCCACCATCGACGGCACCGACGTCGTTGTCTACCGCCGCCGCGATCCCGGAACGGGCGGCGATGAGATCCTTGCCATCGGCAACGAGTGCCCGCACCAGGGCGGCAATCTCTGCGACGGCTGGATCGAGGGCGACATCGTGACGTGCCCGCTGCACGGCTGGGAGTTCGACGTCCGCACCGGGGTCTGCATGACGATTCCCGGCGAGCGCGTGCCCGCCTACCGGGCCAGCGTGGACGCCGGCGCGGTGTATCTCGAGCCCGCGGAGTAGGGAGCCCGGCATGGCCGACGCGAAGCCCGACCAGGTCGCCCAGGAGCATCGCAGCACGGGGCACAAGACCGCCGGCTGCTTCGTGCTCACG
>Ga0075423_10007904_pt1 | contig 10068 bp, 7 predicted proteins | sample SoiMethybrSBSTD2_FD_80114 | JGI IMG/M metagenome (GOLD analysis project Ga0075423, IMG submission 80114) | Bulk soil microbial communities from a Populus tree surrounding site in Tennessee, USA - Soil MetaG P. TD hybrid SBSTD2 | ecosystem: Environmental > Terrestrial > Soil > Tree plantation...
AACCGCCAGCCCGCCCACGCACAGGAAATCGACCCACGGCGTCATGATCGCCGGCGGAGCAGGCTGTTGGACCTGCGACCGAGAACCAGTCTGCGACTCGCGCCCGGCTACGACGGCCATGCGTCTGGTCGAGTCCGCATCGGCGGGAAGAGGGGTCTGTGGGATCGCTCGATGCGATCCCACGGAGACCGGTTACCAGTCGAGCTGAAATCCGAACTTCGTGATGCGACCCTGCAGAATCGTCTGCGGAACGGGCCAATCATACGTCTCGCGGCTCGCGATCGTTCTCGGCGGTCCGGCGGTCGAGAAGTTCGTGTTGTAGACGTAGGTGGGGCTCGCGTTGAGCATGTTGTAGAGATCGTAGAAGACCTGAAGCCGCCGCGTTTTGAACCGGATTGTCTTCGAGACGCGGAAGTCCACCTGGTTCAACCGATCGCCGAACAGGGTCCCCGGCTTGACCAGTGGAATGTTCCCGATTGTGCTGCCGGCGCCGGGTGAAATCGGACGGCCGAGCGACGGCTGGATCTCCGCGTTGGTCGCCGTGTAGTTGGCGATCAGCCCGACCGGCGGAATGCTCTGCATCGCCGCGCTGGTCTGCAGCCCGAGCCACGGCAGCGGATACACGACGACTCCTTTGTATTGCGTCAGGAAGGGAGGCTGCACGTGGCAGTACGCGCCGTCCTGCGCCGTGTTGTAAGCGCGCATGTCCTGCGGCGAGTCGACCACGAAGCAGTTATCCGTCATCACGCGGCCGGTGCTCGTGCCGCCGGCGATCAACACCCCTTTCGGCAGACGGAGGTTGGCCGTGATGTCCACCCCGTTATAAATCTCTTTCTGTGTGCCGAAGTTCGTCGCCAGCTTGACGACGTTGTCGGTCGCGCTTCTGAGCGCGGGCGCGATGTCGTACAGGCCGCACACCTGATAGCCGCCGCCGTTGGGCAGCGTGGGATTGCGCGGCGCGGTGATGCAGAAGGGGCTGAAGTCTCCGGGCACCCACAGCTCGTTGTCGGTCACGATCTGATTGCCGTACCAGCGGCGGAAGTAGCCGACGCTCACTCCGAAGTTCGAACGCAGCTCGTGCTGAACGCTGGTCGAGAATTCCCAGTTGTAGCCGCGGTCGGTTCGCGCCTCATCGCTCAACCGCGCCAGCGCCAGGACGCCGCCGAAATCGGGGTTCTGCACCGCCGCGCATTCACCGTTGGCGCCGAGGTTGACGAAGTTGCACTGCGGCAGGAAATCGCCGTTCTGATCGGTCCACACCCGCGTCGTGCTGATCCGGGTGCTGCGCGCCGGGTTGGCGCGGGCGGCGAACGTCGTGATGTTCGGCGATTCGAGATACTTCCCGATGCTCGCTTTCACGGCGGTCTTGCCGTTGCCGAAGAGATCGTAGGCGCCGCCCAGCCGCGGGCTCACGTTCCGCCAGTCGGTCACTTTGTGGACGGGTTCGAACCGAAAGCGGCGCGTCGGAACATTCGGGCCCTCGGTCAGCTCCTGTGCCGGCACTTCCATGTTCTGGTAGTCGAATCGGACGCCGAGATTCAGCGTGAGGCGATTGACGGTCCATTGATCCTGCGCGAACACGCCGAGGTTCACCCGCATGTCCTCTTCGAACCTGGTGGGCATCGCGTACTGCGTAACCTGCCGCGGTACGCCGTCCAGCAGTTGCAGCGTGATGCCGTTGCCGCTGACATCCTGCGTCGTCAGGTTGCCGGCGTGGTAGAACGTCGTCCCCACCTTGAACGCGTGAGAGCCGGTGACGTATGAGGCGGCAAATCGTGTGTTGTACTGGTAGCTGTCGTTGAAGCCGAACGGGTTGCGCCACTGGCCCCACGTGAAGCCGGTGCGCTGCTCGGTGTACGAATACGCGGAGAACGGCGTCTGCAGATGCCGCGTGTGTCCCAGCGTGCCCGGCAGACCCTGGACGAAATTCCGCTTGGTGAGCCCCACGCCCGATTCCAGCAGCAGCCGGCTGGTCACCGGCGAACTCCAGGTGATGTGCGAGAAATAGGTCGGGATGACGCGATCCGTGTAGCACGCTTCCGGGCTGGTGTTGGAGGTGCAGCCGCCCTGGTACCAGTGATGGCGGAGGTTGTAATCGAGCTGATGGAACATGTTCAGCTTGTTCTTGGGATTGATCTGCCACGTGAACCGCAAGTTCCCATCGCCCTCGTACTGGCCATCGAGCGCCGGGTGCTCGAGGTCGGGCGTGTAGTACGGCTTGTCTGGCGTCAGGTTGTAGAACACGCCGCCGATGCGCGTGTCCGAGCGCAGCAACTGGAACGCCGTGTAGAACCAGACGCGGTCCTTCACGAGCGGCCCGCCGAAACCCTGGGTGAAGTTCACGACAAAATCGATCGAGTCGGGAGACGCCAGACCGCGACGCCGCAAATCGTCGTTGAAGTTGTTGCTCTGCATGGCGTGATTGCCGTACCGGAAATTCGTGTACGACTTGAACGTGTTCCCGCCCTCCTTCGGAATCACGTTCGTGCGCACGCCCGCCATCTCGCTCTCGGCGCCGAGGCCGGCGGTTTCCAGAGCGATCTCCTGCGTGCTCGCTTCATTGGCGCGCACCGCAGAGAACGCGCCGCCCCGGCCGGCGCCGGTGTTGTACGTCATCCCGTCCTGTAACAGCTGCTCCTCGCCGCCACGGCTGTTGTGAATCGAGATCTGCGCCGAAGAGGTGCCGCCCGCGCCACCCACGTCCTGGGAGTTGGCAACCATTCCGGGAACGAGCGCTCCCATCGCTGCGATGGTCTTGGTCCCGACCGGGATCTCGTCCATGACGTCGCGCGTGAGGACCCGTTGCTGCGTCACGTTCTGGATGTCGACCGTCGACGCCTGCCCCGACACGGTGATGCTCTCCTCGAGCGATCCCACCCGCATCTCGGCGTTGACCGTTGCGGTAAATGCGGCGGTCAGCTCGATTCCATCGCGTCTGAATGTGCTGAATCCGGTAAGTGTAAAGGTCACCGTATAAGAGCCGGGACGCAGATCGATGATCTTGTAGAGCCCTTCGCCGTCGGTGACGACCGTCCGCGACTTCTCGATGAGCGCGGGGCTGGCCGCTTCAACCGTCACGCCGGGCAGGACTGCGCCCGTCGGATCCTTCACGACTCCCGCGATCGTGCCGTTGGTTTGGGCGGACGCGACCGCCGGGAGTGCGAGCAGGACGCCGGCGACCGCGGGAAACAGCTTCCGAACGAAGCGACGGAAACGGCCGCAGAACAGGTTGACCATACCGACACCTTTCAATGGAGCTGAGGAGCTCCATCAACGAAACCGGAGACCCGCGTGGTTGGCGAAACGCCTGTTAACGATTGCTGGTGATCGTCGTATCCGAGGAGCGCTGGCGCGTCTTGAACCGCCAGCCCTTCGATGTCTTCACGAGCGTGTCGTCGTATCGTGAATACGTCGAGATGCTCGGCGGCTTCGACGTGATGTCAATCTGCAAGACGTACACGCTTCCCTTCGCGCCTTCCGGCGTGGGCGTGATCGTCAGGTTGGAATGCCAGTGGCGCAGCGGCCGCTTCGTCCCGCCACGTCGGTTGGATTCGATGAGGGCGTCGCGCCCGCGGGTATTCGTGTTGAACACACCGTCCGGCGTGAACGTATCGGCCCAGCCTTCGGAGTCGCCGGCGTCGATGGTCTGGTAGTAGCGCGAGTAGACCTGCTGGATATCCAGGAGATCCTGAGTCGTCAACGTGCCGGCCGCGTTGCTTCGCTGTACGAAGAATGCGGCAATGGCACCCAGCACGACGACGAAGAGCGCGATCTTCAGAGTCCTTGGAGTCGGCATGGACACTCCCTTTCGGGCCGAGCAAGCTCGGCCCCTACAGTTATTTTCTTGTCTTGTTGAGCTCGTCGTACGCGTACTGCGTGTCCGTCTTCATCTGATCGGTGCGATACGTGCACTGGCTGTGGAACTTGGGATAGTCCGCATCGTACTGGCTGACGAACGTATCCTCAGGCGGGCACACCTTGTACTTCTCGGGCCATTTGATCGACGCGACCGCTTCGTCCACGCTCTTGCCCGCCGCGTGCGCTGCCCTGACCTGGTCGACGTAAACCCTGAGAAAGTCCTTCATCTCGACCCAGCTTTGCCAGGGCAGCAGCGTTTGATGACCGGTGATCACCGTGTCGACGTTCTTGATGTCCGCCTGGGCCTTGGCGAGCGTGTCGGGAAAGTCGAGCGTGCTTCCGCCGTCCTCCGCAAACAGCCGCGGCACTCCTTGCCATCCGAGCAGATCGCCGACGTGGGCCAGGCGCAGTTGCGGGAAGACGACCACGAGATCGCCGCCGGTGTGACCACGCCCGTAGTAGCCCAGCTCCACCTGCAAATTCCCGTGCTTCAGCGACAACTTGTCTTTGAACGTCCGCTTGGGCAGGTACTGCGCCTTGTCACCCTTGAATACGTTGCACGCGCCCGCGCCCGGACCGCTGAGGCCGCTGCACGGATCCTTCGCAAGGTTCGCTCTGGTGATCTCGTGCGCGACGAACTCGATGTTCTGCGCCGGTCCGAGCTCGGTGTTGGCGCCGGCGTGATCGCTGTGCGCGTGCGTCGTAATCAGCATCGTCACCGGTTTTGCCGTGATCTCTTTGACCTTCGCGAGAATCTCGGCTCCCCAGCCCGGATAACCGGATTCCACGAGCAGGACGCCGGCGTCGGTGACAAACGCCGTGCAATTGCTTCCCGTGTTCAGGATTCGATAGACGTTGTCCCGGATCTTCTCGATTTTGGCGGTCCGGCCCGGCTGCCAGGGTCCCTGCGGCTGTTGAAGGAGACCCTCGGGGCGTGCGGCGCCGCGGCCCGCCTGTTGAACGCCTGCGACGGTAATCGAGAAGGCGCCCACGACCAGCAAGACAACGAGAAGAGCCGCTCGTTTCATGACACTCCTCCGAAAAGAAGACGCGCGTCGGGGCGGGTCGAACGCTAACACACACACATACGTGAGGCAAGGATGGGTCGGGGTTCCTGCGGCGCGCGGGCGAGCCCTACCCAATTTCCTGTAGACGCCGGGAACGAGGCGACGAGGACGGCAATTGCAACGTTGACAACGTTGCGTGTCTATGTTTAATGACCAACTGCAACTCGCTCACGCCACAACCGGATTCGACCGTCCACGCGACGCATCTTCGGAGGGGGACGATCATGGCAATCTCACGGTCATCGGGAGCACGTCTCAGTCGTCGGACAATGCTCGGCCTTCTCGGTGGGAGCGCCGGACTGAGCCTGAAGTCCATCCTCGACGGAGAAATGCAGGCAGTTTCGGCATTCCAGACCCGCGGACGCGGTGTGAGCCCGTCGACAATTCCGAAGGGCGCCATCATTCGAACGGTGCTGAAGGATGTTTCCCCGTCGGAGCTCGGGCCTGGCGCGCTGCTGTTCCACGAGCACGTCGGAGCGAACACGATCGACCCCCTCTTGATCGAAGAGATCAACGCCGCGAAGAAAGCCGGCGTGAGCTGCCTGGTCAGCGCGAAGGCCGGAGGCAGACAGAACATCGCGAACCTCAAAGCCATCTCGACCGACAGCGCCATGCCGATCGTGGCGTGCACGGGTTATTACATGCAGAGCTCGTATCCGAAGGAGATCCTCGCACAGAGCGAAGACCAGATCGCAGAGGACCTCGCGCAGGAGGCACGCCGTGACCGTCTGGGCGCCTTCGGCGAAATCGGCCAGACGGCCGACAGCGCTGCGATGACGCCTGACGAGCTCAAAGTGTTCCGCGCCGTGGGCAAGGCGCACCTCCGTACGAATCTGCCGATTTTCACGCACAACCCGTACGGCACCGGACCGAGCGTGCCGAAAGAAGCTGGTCTGCGACAGCTCGATGTCTTCGAGGCTGTGGGCGTCAAGCCCGAACGCATCGCGATCGGCCACGTGTGCTGTCTCGACGATCCGAAGGCGGACATCATGAAGGCGATCGCAAAGCGCGGCGCCTACATCGGGTTCGATCGCATGGCGGACCACCACCCGCCGGATCCCAAGGGATCTGTCCCGGGTGCTGTCCGAGACACGTCCGACGAGCTGCGAGTGAAGATGATCCTGGAGCTCATCAACGCGGGCTTCGCGAACCGTCTGCTCCTCGCCGACGATGCCACGACCCAGGCCAGGGCGGTCAGCGGACAGATCAGCCAGATGGTGAAGGACGAATGGCTGACGGTGGCTGAGGGCGCCAGCATCAAGGCCACGCTCTACAAGGCCATCGCGTTCGGCCGGTGCCTCACCGTATTCGTGCCGAAGCTGCGCGCCGCCGGCGTCAATCAGGCGACCTTGCAGACGATCGTCCACGACAACCCGCTCCGCTTCATGGCGTTCGAGCCGAAGATGTGATCAGCAGCGTGAGGAATGGAGGAACGAGCATGTCCGTCACGAAGTCTCGCCTGACCGCGCGTTTTCCCGTAGCACTTGTTTCTTTTCTCCTTCTCTCGGTCTCTCACGCTGCTGCGCAGACCACGATCGAACGCCCGGGCGGCTCCCGACCGATTCAACTGAAGAAACCGAGAATTGCTCCTGTGCCTGAAGCGCAGTGGACCGCAGAGCAGAAGGCCCTGGCCGCGAAGCACCTGCACGGTGAGCGGGCAGGCAACGCCTTCAAAACGCTGCTCAACGTTCCGCTGCTCGTCGACGGCACCTGGCCGTTCCAGACCTACATCACGCGCGACAGCAGTCTGTCGCTCCGCCACCGCGAGCTCCTCATCCTTCGCACCGGTTGGTTGCACGGAAGTGAGTACGTGTGGTCCGAGCACGCAGCGATCGCAAGGATTGCCGGCATGACCACCGCCGACCTGCGACGTATCGCCCAGGGTCCGGACGCCCAGGGCTGGGAACCATTCGAGGCGACGCTGTTGCGGCTCGCCGATCAGCTCTTTCGAAATTCCTCGATCAACGACGCCACGTGGAACGCGCTCTCGGCGAGTTACGATTTGTACCACCTCCTCGACGCCGTCATGACCGTGACCGACTTCACGACGACGTCGCTGCTGTACAACTCGCTGGGTGTTCAGCCGGACGAGTGGCTCACCGACCGCATTCCGACCGATATTCCCTATCGAGTGGTCGTTCCGCCGCGCGAGGCGCCGCTGAAGAAAGCGCGGATTGAACCGCTCGAAGGAAGCGGCATTGCCATCGGCCGCACCTTCGCCCGATATCCGAAGCTCGCCACACCGCGCGGCACCGGGTCCAATTACGTCAACCAGGGATCGAAGCTCGACCCTCGCTACCGCGAGATCCTGATCTTGCGGATCGGCTGGAACAGTCAGGCCGAGTACGAATGGGCGCAGCACGTCGGCAACGTCGGGCGCGCGCGAGAACGTGGACTCGATCCTGCGAAGATCGCCCAGGGGCCGGCCGCGACCGGCTGGGATCCATTCGAGCAGTCGCTGCTGCGCGCCGTCGACGAGCTGTACCGAGACTGCATCATCTCGGATCAGACGTGGAGCGCTCTCGCCGCTCGCTTCGATACGACGATGATGATGAACGTGATCATTACGCCGGCCAACTATCGAATGGTGTCGATGGCGCTCAACGCGCTCGGCGTACAGATCGATCCCACCGAGAAAGAAAGGTTTCCGGTGCTGGAGAAGAAGTAGCGAACGGGCTATCGGCCCGGTTGTCTCCGGAGCTTTCCGTAGAGAAATTCTTCGGAGAACTCCACGCACCGGAACTCGAGAAGCCGGGCGCCTTTGTCCATGCGCCGGTACAGCGGGAAGCTGACTTTCCAGGGCCGGGTAAAGACCTTGGGATCCTCGATCGTCGCCTCGTAGTTCAAGTGATACGGGCTCGCGGGCGTGAATCGCTCGACGACCTTCAATTGATCGCTGTGAAAGTTTCCGGCGCGATCGAACCAGGTTTGATCGTTGAAGCCGGTCACGGTGATTTCCAGCGTGTCACCCACGTAGCGCCCGACCGACTGTCCCATCCATGAGTCGACAGGCGGCGGACCCATCGTGCCCAGATACACGATGCGGCCGATATTCGAGAATTCATAGCCGATGAGGATCTTGTCGGTTCCCTGGATAATCTGGAACGGGAACGGCAGGTACGCCGCGCGCGGGAGTCCGGGCATGTAGCACTTGGTTTCGGGGTCGCCCACACTCCTGTCCGCCGGATCCGAGATGAGACGCTTGTCGAAATTCTCTTTCTTCTTCGCAAGTGCCCACGGCTGATAGGGAATCTCGTTTCCCTCGACGATGCCGAGTCCGGCCGGCTGAGCGCCGTACACACCGATCGCCGCGGGATTGAGTCCGGCAGACGCGGCGTGATCCTGCAGATCCCAGTTGCCGGTGTTCAACGCCTGCCAGATGCCATTGAGGTCCGGTTTGCCGTCAGCGGTGCGCGGCGCCTTGTAACCCGTCGGAAACGACGGCGCGCGTTGTGCGGCAGGCGCCTGTCCGGCGCTCAGTCGAGCGATGGTCGCTGAACCGAGCGCGACGAGGATCGCGCCCGCGATCGCGGCCGATTGGGTGACGCGATTCCGCATGATCCTCCGCACAAATGCAACCACGAAGTCACGAAGGACACGAGGCTGTTTCTCAAAAGATTGAAACTTCGTGAGCTTCGTGTCTTCGTGGTCGCTTTTATTTCACGTTCTTGTTTCCGAGCATGTCCGTCATCGCGTAGTTCCCTTCGTGGCAGGCGTACTCGTAGATCTGGCCCTCGGCCTTGCCCATCGGGAGTTGCGCCGTCCAGGGGCTCGTGAACAGTGTCGGATCGGTGACGGTGAATTCGTACATCAGCGTGTCGGGGTTGGCGCGCGTGAAGCGCTCGACGATCTTGTACGACGGGCGCGCCTGGCGCCACGCGGCGGGCCACCACAGCGCCGACTTATCGGCGAAATTCGTGGTCTCGACGACGAGCGTGTTGCCCTCCCAGCGGCTGTTGGAGTTTCCGAACCACTGCGGGATGTTCGCCCGCGGCAGATCTCCGACCGGGAACACACGCAGCTCGCGATACATCTCGTGCAGGATGGCGACGTTTCCGGGGCTCTGCACGATCAGATAGTTGTTGTTGTAGGCGCCGGGCGTCCACGGGATTCCGTCGGTGATGCAGCGCTCGCCCGTGTCGACGTCCAGCCAGTTCGAAATCGGATTCGGCGAGTCGATCATCGCGTTTCTGATCTGCGCGCGCTCGGCATTGTGTTTCAGCGCCTCCGGCCGCCACGGAATCCGGCCATCAGCGGGGCTGATGACGAGAGATGTCCGGCGTGTGGAGATGTCCTTCGTGCCGCGATCCCACCAGAAATCGTTGTACGCGCCGTTGACGTCCGTCTTGGCGTCGGTGCCGCGGGCTTCGTCGGTGGCTCGATCGACGGCCTGGCGCTCCCGCTCGGCGATTTCCTGGTCGGTGTAGAACTCCTTGGTTCCAAGCTCGCGGGGCCGTTCGAGCGGCGTGATCGTCTTGTTCGTCCAGAGGCCCTGAAGATCAGGTTCGCCCCAGGGTGTCTTGGCCGCCTTTGCGGTGGCGGCAGCCGCTGGTGCAGCCTGCGGGCGCTTCGAGGATTGGGCGACCTGCCCGGCCAGTGGCGCCAAACCGAACAAGATCGCCACTGTTGCGGTCAGAAGGACGATGTGAATCCGGCCTCTCATGGACGCCCTCGCTTCTGTAGCTGCTGACCTGGTCGCAGCGCCGTGGCGATCTTACACCGTACGTAGGCCCGACCTTCAGGTCGGGTGTCTCCGTCAGCGCCCGAGCTAAAGCTCGGGCCTACGTACTGAGTGGGCGTACGTAGGCCCGACCTCCAGGTCGGGCGTGTACTGGGTGGGAGTACGTAGGCCCGACCTTCAGGTCGGGCGTGTCCGTACCTTATTAATAATGTAGAAAAGGCAGACCGGGGATGTAGAGAACGCGCTATCGGCTCCGACTTACCTGTGAAAGCGCCAACCGCCCCCGAAATGCCTCGGGGTCGCCAGAGCGCAAAGGCGAAGGCAAAGAGGGCGCTTCATCCAGGAGACAAACCGTGAAGTACATGTTGATGATGAACGCGAAGCGGGGAAAGGGAGACTGGGCGGTCATGAGCTGGCCGGAAGCGGATCTCAAGGCTCACATCCGGTTCATGAAGGACTTCA
>Ga0075423_10007907_pt1 | contig 10067 bp, 9 predicted proteins | sample SoiMethybrSBSTD2_FD_80114 | JGI IMG/M metagenome (GOLD analysis project Ga0075423, IMG submission 80114) | Bulk soil microbial communities from a Populus tree surrounding site in Tennessee, USA - Soil MetaG P. TD hybrid SBSTD2 | ecosystem: Environmental > Terrestrial > Soil > Tree plantation...
GTCCATTGGGCTGTGCCGGCTTGAGAATAGATTCTTCCACCTAACCGCCCCGCCCGTCAACTGCGAAGAGTCCTGCCGATCTCTATTTTAGCATCAACAGCTGCGTTATAAGCTTGGCATGTCATCTTCGGATTGGCTGACCGCGCTGGGCCTGGCGATTAACTTCGCCGGCGCCTACTTCCTGCTCGCCGCCACGCGCTTCTGGGAGGAAGCGTCTACGTGGCCGCCCTCACTCCAATGGATCGGCAAACTCTTTGAGATCGAAGCGCCGCGCCCTTCGCTGTGGGGCCTGGCGTGCCTGTTGGTGGGATTTCTGTTGCAGTTTATCGGCGTATTGGTGCGCTGACGAATCTAAAGTCCTACGGTTTTCTTGAGCGCCGCGATTTCCTGCGGCAGCAGAGGACGGTATTCGCCCGGCGCCAGCGATCCGAGCCGCAGCGGACCCATGCGGATACGGATCAGCTTTTCGACGAAGAAGCCGAGCGCCTGGAACATACGCCTCACTTCGCGGTAGCGCCCCTCGTGAATCTCGATCTCGAGCCAGGCTTTTTTGCTCAGCGTCTCGACCACCTTGACCTTGGCGGGGGCGGTCCAGCCGTCTTCCAGCCTGATGCCTTTTCTCAGCCGGTCGAGATCCTCTTCCGAGGGCCGGCCGCTGATTTTCACGCTGTAAACCTTCTTCACTTCGTAGCGCGGGTGCATGAGCTTTTGCGCGAGCGCGCCGTCGTTGGTGAGCAGCAAAAGCCCCGACGAGTTGAAATCGAGTCTGCCGACGGGAAAAAGATGCCCCTTGCTGCCGAGCGTTTCGAGCCAGCGGCCGAGGTCCGGCCGGCCCTGCGGGTCGCGCAGCGAGGTGATCAATCCCGGCGGCTTATGAAACATGACGTAGCGGAGCGCCGGGCGCGCGATGAGCTTTCCGTCGACCTTGATCTTGTCTTTGGCGGCATCCGCCTGCGTGCCGAGCTTGGTGACGACGGCGCCGTTGACGGTGACGCGGCCCTCCTGAATCCATCGCTCGGCCTCGCGGCGCGAGGCGACGCCGGCGCGGGAGAGAATTTTTTGCAGGCGCTCCATAAATGAGAGGTGAGCGGTAAGGGAGCGAATGGTCCGCTTCGCCTTAATCTTGAGTATCTATTTTATCGCTGTTCTCTTCAGCGGTCACTGCGTCGCTGCTCACCGGCGGGGTTTCCTCTTCGGCTGGCTGGGGCAGAGTCATCTCCTCCATCTCTTTCAGGGTCGGCAGCTGACTCAAATCCTTGAGATTAAAAAGCTGGAGAAATTCGGGCGTCGTGCCGTACAGGAATGGCCTTCCCGGGACATCTTTCCGGGCGACGATGCGGATGAGTCTCCGGTCGAGCAGCGTCGCCACGACGCCGTCGACGTCCACGCCGCGAATCGCCTCCATCTCGGCGCGGGTAATCGGCTGCTTGTAGGCGATAATCGCGAGCGTCTCCAGCGTCGCGCGGCTCATGCGCGCCGGCCGGTCGCGGTAGAGCTTCTTCACCCAATCGGCGTTCTCCCGCGCCGTCCTCAGCTGAAAGCCGCCGGCGACTTCCGAGAGCCGAAAGCCGCGCGCGGCCGCGTCGTACTCCGACTGCATCTCGGCGAGAGCGGCGGCGATCTCCTTCCGCTCGATGCCTTCGAGGACTTCCGCGAAGCGCGCGAGCGTCACAGGCTCTTCGGAGGCGAAGAGCAGACTTTCCAAAATCGATTTCAGCTGATCACGCTCCATGATCTTCATCCTCAATGGCGGCACCGGCGATTTTTTCCTGGACTTCTTCGAGCGGTGCGGCCGGCGCGATGACGATCGGCCCCGCCGCCTGCTCCTGCCAGATCTTCACCGCGCGGATCTTGACCAACTCCAGCATCGCGAGAAACGTGACGATCACTTCCAGCCGCGACACGGCGCCGGCGAAAAGCTCCTGGAAGACGATCTTGCCGCGCCGATGGAGATCGTCGAGCAGCAGGCTCATCTTTTCCCGGACCGAGACGGTTTCGAGCACGACCTGATGCGCCGAATCCTTGGGCAGCCGCTCGAGGACGGTGCGCAGGGCGGATATCAGGTCGAAGAGCGAGACGCTCTCGAAGCCGACCGTATCGACTTCCTCCGTCGGCTCCGGCGAGCGCGCGAACACGTCGCGCCGCAAAATATCCCGCCGCTCGAGCTCTCCGGCGGCGTCCTTGAACCGCTGATATTCGAGCAGCCGCCGCACCAGCTCGTCGCGCGGATCGCCGCCCTCGTCCTCGTCCGGCTCGGTTTCGTCGGCCGGCAGCAGCATGCGCGACTTGATGTGGACCAGCGTCGCCGCCATCACGAGAAATTCGCCGGCCACGTCGAGATCCAGCCCCTCCATCAGCTCGAGCATCGCGAGGTACTGCTCGGTAATCACCGCGATCGGAATATCGGTGATGCTGACCTCGTTCTTCTTGATCAGATGGAGTAAAAGATCGAGCGGCCCTTCGAAAATTTCCAGCTGGAATTTGTTCATAAACCCACCGCCGTCCGGACTTCGTTCATCGTCTCGCCCGCCCGCGCCGCCGCGACGCGATTGCCCTCTTCGAGGATATCCTCGACGTATCCCGGGCGGCTCTCGATGGCGGCGCGGCGCTCCTGGATCGGCTCCAGGTCGGCGATGACGTGCTTGATCATGATCTTTTTGCATTCGAGGCAGCCGATGCCCGCGGTGCGGCAACCCTTCGTCACGTAATCGATCTCCTCGGGCGTGCAATAGATTTTGTGCAGGTTGAACGCCGGGCATTTTTCCGGCTCGCCCGGATCCTTGCGCGTAACGCGCGCCGGATCCGTCATCATGCGGGAGAGCTTTTGATCGATCTCCTTCGGTGTATCCGTCAGAAAGACGGCGTTGTTGTAGCTCTTGCTCATCTTGCGGCCGTCGAGCCCCGGGACTTTGGCGACCTCGGTCAAAAGCACTTCGGGCTCGGGAAAGATCGGGCCGTAGAATTGGTTGAAGCGCCGGACGATCTCGCGCGTGAGCTCGACGTGCGGCGCCTGATCGACGCCGACCGGGACCTTATTGCCCTTGTACATCACGATGTCGGCGGCCTGGAGCACCGGATAGCCGAGGAAGCCGTAGGTCGCCAGGTCTTTGCCTTCGACCTCGCGCATCTGCTCCTTGTACGTCGGATTGCGCTCGAGCCACGGCAGCGGCGTGATCATCGAAAGCAGCAGGTGGAGCTCGGCGTGCTCCTTGATCGCCGATTGGCGGAAGATGACCGAGCGCTTCGGATCGAGGCCGACGGCGAGCCAATCGGCGACCATTTCGATGCCGCTTTGCCGCACGCCCTGCGGCGCTGCGTAATCGGTCGTGAGCGCATGCCAGTCGGCGACGAAGAAATAGCAACGGTAGTCCTTCTGCAGGCGCACCCAGTTCTTGAGGGCGCCGTGGAGATGGCCCAGGTGAAGCCGCCCGGTCGGGCGCATGCCGCTGACGATCGTATCCATCGACTCGTGCTCGGTTAAAATAAAAGGGCTTCCAGCACCCCAAAGATAAAGCGAATGATCGGTCCTAAAATAACATCCAGCGTATGGGTCATGAGCAAGGCGATAATAATCAGAAAGCCGAACGGCTCGATGCGCGCCACCGCCGACGAATAAGGATCCGGCAGCAGACCTACGAGCACGCGCCCGCCGTCCAATGGCGGCACCGGAAACAAGTTGAAAGCCGCCAGCATGACGTTGATATTGACGCTGCTCTGCGCCATGAGGGTGAGCGGCGTCAGCGCGACCGCCGCGGCGGCGGCGCCGCCGTCGGCGAATTTCAGGGCGTAAAGACTCGCCAGCGCGAGCAGTATGTTCGTCATCGGTCCGGCGAGCGCCACCCAGATCATATCCCGCTTGGGACGGCGGAGATTATTGAAATTCACCGGCACCGGCCTGGCGTAGCCGAAAACGAACGGCGCGCCGCCGATGATCAAAATCGCCGGCAGCAGAATCGTCCCGAAGAGATCGATGTGGGAGATCGGATTCAAGGTCAGCCGGCCCATGCGCGCGGCCGTCGGATCGCCGAGCTTATTCGCCACCCAGCCGTGGGCGACTTCGTGAAAAATAACCCCGAACAAGACCGGCACGGCCCATATCGCGATTTCCCGGATCGTATCTTCCATGCAGGGATACTGGGAAAATACGGCACGCCGGGGGAAAACACAAGGAAAAATTCAGTGTTTTCGCTCGGTTTTGCGCGACCCGCTCTCGCGCGGATGAAACTTCTGATGGGCCCGCTTCAAGACATCGCGGGCCACGTGCGTGTAGATTTCCGTCGTCGAGATATCGGCGTGGCCGAGCATCGATTGGACCGAGCGAAGATCCGCGCCGTTCTCCAAGAGATGGGTCGCGAAGGAATGGCGCAAAGTGTGCGGACTGACGCGCTTCTCGATGCCGGCGGCGATCCGGTGCTGTCTCAAAGCTTTCCAGAAGCCCTGTCGGGTCATCGCTTTGCCGGAGCGGGTGACGAAGAGAAACGAGCTTTGGCGGCCGCGCATGAATCGCGGCCGGACCTCGGTCGAGTAGCGCATGAGCGCCTCGCGGGCTTTCCTGCCGAATGGGACCTGACGCACCTTCGAGCCTTTGCCCTTGACGATGAGATAGTTGCCGTCGAGATTGACCTGATGGCTTTGCAGAGAGATCAGCTCCGAAACGCGCAGTCCGGAGGCGTAAAGCAGCTCAAGCATCGCGCGGTCGCGCAGCCCCAAAGCCGTCGCCGGATCGGGCTGTGCGAGTAGCTTGTCGATTTCATCGCCGTTCAACACATGGGGCAGCTTGCGCGCCGTCGCGCGCTCGGTTATCTGCGGCAGCGGATTCTCCCGGATCAGCTGCTCCTTTTCGAGAAAGCGAAAAAACTGCCGCATCGCTACGATCGCGCGGGCGATCGAGCGCGGGGCGAGCTTGCGCCGGCGGAGCGCGGCGATGAAGAGCCGGAGATCGACCTGGCTCACCGCGCGCCAATGAGCCACATCGCGCGCCTTTAGGAACGTCGCAAGGCCGTTTAGGTCGCGGCTGTACGCCTCGACGGTATTTCTCGCCAGCCCCTTCTCGACGGCAAGCGTCTCGAGGAACGAATCAATATGTGGGCTGAGCGGTTCTTTCATTCTCCCCGACCAGCGCCCGGTAGAGCTCGCTGCGGATGGCTTCGAGGCGCGCGGCGTCGCCGATCTTTCCCCCGCGCTCGTCGGCAACGTAAAAAATATCCGCGACTTGATCAACGTTGGTGGAGATTTTCGCGACGTGAATCGAGAGGCCGAGTCGATGAAGCGTGTGGGTGATCGCGAAGAGGACTCCGATGCGGTCCTGCGTGTACACCTCGACGATGGTAAAGTCTTCCGACGCGGCGTTGTCGATTTCAATCGCCGTCGGCACCTTCGCCACGCGCTTCTTGAACAGAGACGGCTTGTCCGACTGGTCGACCAGCCGCGCGACGTCGAGCTCGCCCGACAGCGCCTTCTCGAGCAAGGCGTGGACGCGCTCCCATTTTTGCGGCTTCATCACGGTTTCGGCCATGTTCATGTGCGAGATGCGAAAGACGTCGAGAATCAAGCCGTCCTCGCGCGTGATGATGCGCGCGCTGAGAATGTCGAGGCTCATCGCGGCGAGTACCCCGGCGATGTTGGCGAAAAGGCCGGGGCGGTCCGTCGTGCAGACGGTGATTTCGCTGAACTCTCTTTCCGGCAGATGGCGCACGGCGGAGACAAAGACCTGACCGTCGAATCGCTCGATCAATTCGAAATTCGCCGGCATTTCCTCTTCGGGGGTGCTGAGGAAGTAACGATCGGGCATCGCCTCGATGAACGCGCGCACGCGATCCGCGGGGTAGTCGCGCGCGAGCCGGCTCTCCACGCGCCGCTTGATGCGCCGCAGGCGCGACAGCCGATCTTCGCCGCGAAACTCGCCCTTCTCCATCTCTTCGAGGACCCGCAGCGAGCTCAAATAGAGCTGCTCCAGCAGCGAAGCCTTCCAATGGTTCCAAACCTGCGGCCCGACGGACTTCATGTCTGCATAAGTGAGAAGATAAAGCATCTGCAGATTGCTCGCGTTGCCCATCGCCTTCGCGAAATCGAGCACGAGCTTCTCGTCGTCGATGTCGCGGCGAAAGGCCGTGTGCGCAAGCAACAGATGGTGGAGGACGAGAAATTCCAATTGCTGCGTGTCGTCGACGTTGAGGCCCAGACGCTCGGCGATGTTGCGCGCGATATCGCGCCCTTTTTCCGAGTGGCCGCCGCCGAGCCCCTTGCCGATGTCGTGAAACATTAGGCCGAGGTAGAGAATCTCGATCTTCTCGGTCTCCTGCGCCATCTGGGTGAGCAGCGGCAGCTGCTCGCGAAACTCGCCGGCCTTCAGCCGCTCGAGCTCTCTTACGAGCCGCAGCGAATGCTGATCCACGGTGTAAATGTGGTAGAGGTCGTGCAGCGCCATGCACAGCAGGCGGCCGAATTCCGGAATGTACGCCCCGAGCACCCCCGTGCGGTGCATCTCCATCAACGTCTCATAGACCCGCTCTTTGTAGCGAAGGATGTCCAGGAATATCGCCGCAACGGCGGGGCGGCGGCGGAATTTCTCGTCGATGCGATCGAGCTGCTGCCGGATGAGCTCGCGCGTCTCGTGGCTGAGCTCGACGCGATTTTTCTTCGCGTCGGAAAAGATCGCGAGCAGGGTTTCCGGCTTGGAGCGGAAAGCGCCCGGATCGGTGATCCACATCATGCCGCGGGAGATTCGCACGCCCGGCCGGACTTCCTTCCCCGCCGCTCCCGCGACGAGACCGCGCCAGCTCCATTGCGCGGGCTCGCCGGGATCGGTGAGGCGGTGAATGATCAGACTCGACAGCCGGCTTATCTCCGAAGCTTCGAGATAATACCGCCGCATGAACGACTCGACGCCCTTGAGCGCAGCAGCGTCGGTGAAGCCGAGCGCGCGGGCGACGATCTCCTGCTCTTCGAAAGTGAGCTGATCCTGATGCTTCTTCGAGTGGAAGTGCAGCTCGTTTCTCACGCGCCAGAGAAAGTCCTGCGCGGATTTGAGGGCCGCCACGTCGGCCTCGGTGATCACGCCTTCGCGCGCGAGGTCGTCGATCGTCAGGATGCTGCGCTTCATTTTGGCGATCCAGAGCGCCGTATGGATGTCCCGCAACCCGCCTTCGCTCTCTTTGACGTCCGGCTCGAGCAGGTAAACCGATCCGCCGTAGCGCTCGTGGCGCTCCTCGCTCTCTGCGAGTTTCTCCCGAATGAACCGGTCGTCGTTTTTCTTGGTGAGGTAGTCCCTCACCGCCTGGTCGAATTCGCCGTAAAGCGCCTGGTCGCCGGAAAGATAGCGCGCATCCAGCAAGGAAGTGCGTATCTTCATATCCTGGCTCGCCATGCGCATCGACTCGGCGACGTTCCGCGTCGCGTGACCGACCGTGAGACCGGCGTCCCACAGCGTGTAAAGAACCTTCTCCGTCACCGCCTCGACGTAGGGCGACACTTTCCAGCCATACAAAAAGAGCAGATCGATGTCCGACTGGGGATTCAATTCGCAGCGGCCGTAGCCGCCCTGCGCAGCGAGGGTGCAGCGCGGGTCGAGGCTCGGATAGCGCTGACTGTAATCTTCGCTGGCGGCCTGAAAAACCCGGATGATGAGGCGATCGATGAGCGTCGTGTAAGCCGAGACGATTTCGCGGCCCGATGCGCCGGCGCGATGGCGCTCCAGCAGGACGCCGCGCGCGCGCTCGACGTAAGAGCGCGCGCCGCGGGCGGGGTCGGAATCCGCCCAGGCGTCGTCGAGCAGGAATCGGGATATTTCAGTCGTCGTCATCGCCGTCTAGAGATTCTTCACCACGAGCCCGCTCTCCTGATATTTCTTGATGCCGTCGTAGAGCGCGTCGGCGAGCGCCTCTTGATAAGCTTCGGAGCTTAGCGCCCGCGCCTCGGTTTTGTTGGTGACAAAAAACAGCTCGACGAGAACGCTCGGCATGCGCGCGCCGACGAGCACGTAGAATTGCGCCTTTTTGACTCCCAGGTCTCTGACTTCACCATAGCGCCGGGCCACCTGCGTTACAACGGAACCCTGCAGACGGTGCGCCAGCGTGACGGAGTCTTCGAGCTTGAGGTTCTGCACCATGTCGCTCAGGATGAATTGCAGGTCGGTGATCTTCTCCCGGGCGATGCCGTTTTCCCGCGCCGCCATGCGCAGCGCCGCCTCGTCGGTTGTATTGTCGAGATAATAGGTCTCGACGCCGCGCGCGTCGGCGTTCGGGCTCGCGTTCACGTGCACCGAGATAAACAGGTCAGCGCCCTCCCGGTTCGCTATCGCCGTGCGCTCCTCGAGCGGGATGAAGCGGTCGTCGCTCCGCGTGAGGACGGCCTCGACGCCCATCTCCTTCTTGAGTTTATCGACGAGCCTGCGGGAGACGGCGAGCACGATGTCTTTCTCCGCGATGCCGTCGACGCCGACCGCGCCCGGGTCCCTGCCGCCGTGTCCGGGGTCGATGACGATTTTGCGCAGCACCGGCGGCGCGGGCGGTTTACTCGGCTTCTGCTGCGCCGGTTCTTTCTGTCTATCGGTCAGAACGACCGCTTTCGGGGTCTGCTCTTCAGGCGACGCTTTTTCCGTCTGCACCACCGCAGGCTGCAAATGGTCCTTCTTTCCTTGGTCCAACCTGGCCTCGAGCACCGCGAGACGTGCGCGCGATTTTTTGCCCCAATCCGTCTGGGAATACTTAGCCGCCGCCAGCGCGTATTGCTGGCGCGCCTCCCTGGAATCGCCTCTGCCCTCCTCCAACGCCAGTGCCAGACGATAGCGCCCTTCCGCGGCGTACGCGCTGTTCGGATAGGTCGCGACCAGCAGGCGAAAATTCTTGATCGACCGGTCGACGGCGCGCTGCTCTTTGCCGTATTGATAGATTTCCTGATAGATCTTGCCGGCCTGATAGTAGGCGGCGTCGCCGTAGCGGCTCTTCGGATACTCCTGCGGCAATCTCTCGAAGCGCTCGGCGACGCTCTGCAATTGGCCGCGGCTCTGCGGCGTCATTCTGCTTTTGCTTAACAGATCGTATTGTTTCTTGGCCGACAGATAGAGCTGTCGGTCCTGCGGGGTCGCGGCGAAACCCGCCGTGCTAGCGGCGAGGCCGAGAAGCGTGGCGAGCAGGAAGGCGAAAAACCGCGCGCGCATTTAGCGGGACTCCTTCTTCGCCCGCTCGACGATAGAGTTCAGCAGGTTCAGCGCCTCGATCGGCGTGAGCGTCGATACGTCGACGTTTTTCAGCTCTTCGCGCAGCTTGTCCTCGGCCGCGGCGAACAGCGGTATCTGCGCGGGATCGTCCTTTCGCGCGCCGCGCGCGAGGCGCGGTCGGCCGCGCTCGTCAAGCTCGCCGCCTTCAAGGTTCTTGAGAATTTCTTTCGCGCGCTCGATGACGAGCTGCGGCAGCCCGGCAAGCTTCGCGACATGGATCCCGTAGCTCCGGCTCGCCGCGCCTTCGACCAGGCTGCGGAGGAATATCACCTCGCCCTTCCATTCTTTCACGGCGAAGTTGAAGTTTTTCACCCGGTCGTTGGCGAGCGCGAGATCGGTGAGCTCGTGATAATGGGTCGCGAAGAGCGTGCGCGGGCGGTGCGGCGAATCGTGCAGCGATTCGGCGACCGACCAGGCGATCGAGATGCCGTCGAATGTGCTGGTGCCGCGCCCGACCTCGTCGAGCAGGATCAAGCTTCTGGCCGTCGCGTGGCGCAGGATCTGCGCCGTCTCTCGCATCTCGACCATGAAGGTGGATTCGCCGCGCGCGAGGTAGTCCGCGGCGCCGATGCGCGTGAATACGCGATCGACGAGGCCGATGCGCGCCTCGGCCGCCGGAACGAAGCTCCCCATCTGGGCGAGGACGGCGATGAGCGCCACCTGGCGCATATAGGTGGACTTTCCCGCCATGTTCGGCCCCGTGAGAACGATGATCTGGCAGGCATCGGGGTCGAGCCCGCAGTCGTTGGGAACGAAGGCCGCGCGACCGATCGCCGCCTCGACGACGGGGTGGCGCCCCTCGCGGATAACGATCTCGCGGCCGCCGTCGATTTGCGGGCGGACGAAATGA
>Ga0075423_10007908_pt1 | contig 10067 bp, 6 predicted proteins | sample SoiMethybrSBSTD2_FD_80114 | JGI IMG/M metagenome (GOLD analysis project Ga0075423, IMG submission 80114) | Bulk soil microbial communities from a Populus tree surrounding site in Tennessee, USA - Soil MetaG P. TD hybrid SBSTD2 | ecosystem: Environmental > Terrestrial > Soil > Tree plantation...
CGTCGCGCCGCTAGCTTTGACCCGCTGGCGTCTCTATGATTGTGGCCTGCTTATGCTTGGCACGTAAGTGTTCGCGTTACCCGCGGCACCCATCATTCGCCGGCGTGGGTGGGTCATCGTGGCATGGACGGCCCTCGCGCTGTTGTTCGGGCCGCGGGCCTGCCACGTCCAGCAGGTACTCGCGCTCCGGGGTGGTGGGAGCGAGTCCACGGAATCCAGCCGGGCGACCGCGCTCCTGAAGCAGGTGTTTCCGACACCGTTCGCCGACTACGTGGCGATCGTCGTCCACGGCCCGGTGCGCTGGACCAGCGCCCGCTTTGAAGCCGTGCTCGACACGCTCAAAGCCGCCGTCGAGCGCCGGCCCTACGTGCGTGAGGTGATCTCGGCCCGCTCGATCGGGGAGTCGAGCTTCGTCAGTAAGGACCGCCGCACGACGTTCCTGATCGCGGCGCTCACCCCGGAGTCCACGCATGACCTGAGCGCCAGTTTCGTCCCCGACCTGCGTGCGACGATCCGCGAAGCGCTGGCGCCGGTCCCCGGCTCGGAGGGGTTCGAGATCATGGTCACCGGGTTCCCCGCACTGGATCACGACGTCCGCACCATCAGCGCGGAGGACACCGAGCGGGGCGAGCAGCGCGCCTTGCCCCTCACCCTGGCGGTGCTGATCGTCGCCTTCGGTGCGCTGGTCGCCGCCGCGCTGCCGGTCCTGGTGGGTGTCCTCGCGATCACGATCGCGCTGGGCCTGGTGACCATCGCGGCGCGCTACACGCCCATGTCGGTGTTCGTGCTGAACATCACCACCATGGTAGGGCTGGGTGTGGGAATCGACTACTCGCTCCTCATCGTCACCCGGTTCCGCGAGGAGCTCAATCGTGGTCTTTCGGCGGTCGACGCCGCCATCCGGACGGTGGAGACCGCAGGGTCGGCGGTCGTCACGTCAGGACTCACCGTGGTGGTGGGGTTCGCGGCTCTGGTCACCACACCGCTCTCGGACACGCGCTCGGTGGGCGTGGGTGGGCTGTTCGTCGTCGCCGTCGCCGTCCTGCTCGCGACCACCTTCCTTCCCGCGGTCCTGGCCATCCTGGGACGCAACATCGACCGCCCCAAATGGCTCGCCCGCCCGCTCGCCCGATTCCACGCGCCGACCGGCTGGGAGCGCTGGGCGCGCTGGCTGGGCCATCGGCCGTGGCGGGCGGTCGCCGTCGGCGGGACGGCGATCGCGCTGCTCACCTATCCCCTCAGCCAGATTCGTCTCGGCCTTCCGGCCACCAACTGGTTCCCGCCGGAGTCCGAGTCGGGCCGGGGCCTCCAGGCGCTGCGCGAGATGGGCGCCAGCGGGGTGATCCAGCCCGTGCGCGTCGTGGTACAGCTCCCGGAAGGGGAGTCGGCCCTGTCCGCCCGGCGGCTCCCGGGGCTCAAAGCGCTCACCGATTCGATCCGGAAGGACCCACGCGTGCGCGAGGTCCGGGGCGTCGCCAGCATCAAGCCGAGAATGTCGACGCTGCAGCTCGCCATCTACTACAGTGACCCGGCCGCGGTGCGCACCAAGAACCCGAAGTTTTTCGATGCCTATCTGAGCGCCGACAATCGCGTCACGCTGCTCGATGTGATCCCCGCGGACACGGTCTCTCTCACGGGACTGATGGACGTGGTGCGACGGGTGCGGGCCCTGGTGGCCCGCGACGTCCGAGGCCTCGCCGGGGCGGAGATCCTGGTCGCCGGTTTCGCCGCCTCGAACGTGGATACGCAGCAGGAGCTCATGAAGCGATTCCCGGAAACCGTGGTGCTGGTCCTCGGCATTACCGCGATCATGCTGTTCGTCGCATTCCGCTCGCTGCTCGTTCCGATCAAAGCCGTGGTGCTGAACCTCTTGTCCGTGGGCGGGGCGTTCGGGCTCACCGTGCTCGTGTTCCAGCACGGCTACAGCGGTCGCTTGTTCGGGCTCGAAGGGCCGACGCAAGCGATCTGGGCGGTGGTGCCGGTCCTGGTGTTCGCCATCGTGTTCGGGCTGTCGATGGACTACGAGGTGTTCCTGTTGACGCGCGTGAAGGAAGTGTTCGACAAGACCGGTCGGAACGATCATGCCACCATGGAGGGTCTCTCGGCCACGGCGTCCACGATCACGAGCGCCGCCCTGATCATGATTCTCGTGTTCGGCACGTTCGCCTTTACCCGCGTGCTCGCGGTCCAGCTGATCGGCTTCGGTCTCGCGGCCGCCGTCCTGCTCGACGCGACTCTGATTCGGATGGTGCTCGTGCCGGCGATCATGCACATCGCGGGGCGGTGGAATTGGTGGCCGGGGGTGCGGGCGCCCAGGCTGGAGGCGGGGAACAGCGACTAGAGAGCCGACCGCGGTGTCAGGCGTTGCAGCCGCGCGCCCATGACATCCCAGTGCCACGCCGGCACTCTGATTCCGGTCCTAGGGTCCTTGAGTGGTTTGTACTGCAGCCAGGCCGGCTCGAGGTCGAGGGCCGGGCCCAGCGCGAGCAGGCGCTCCTTGTCGGCGCTCACCAAGTGCACCATCGGCTCTCCACGAAGCATGTGGCGATGAAGCCACACGCCGCCGTCGAGGGCGAAGCACATCCCCTCGCGGCGGCGTGTGAACTCACGGTACGGCGCATCTACTGACAGGTAATACGGCCCTCCACCGTCGCGGGAGCGAGCGGCGCCGCGTTCCCCGAGAACAGGGCGCATTGCCGACCCGGCGCGAAGGCGCTCGTGGTCGACGCGGACCACCCCGACGCGGTGGCGTTCACGACCATCGTCACGCCCGCCGAAGGCGTGAAGTTGTTCATCAAAACCAGATTAGTCGTGTACTTCGAGCTGTCGTAAAAGAAGGCCTCCTCCGCCGTCGCGAGGTTCCGAAGGTCGGACTTCATCGCGCCGACGTAGGCCTTCTCCTTCGTGTTGGAGAACTTCGGGATGGCGATGGTCGCCAGCAACCCGATGATCACCACCACGATCAGCAGCTCGATCAGGGTGAAGCCGTTTCGAGACATCGCCACCAAACCCTCCGGGCGCCAAAGGGCGCCGAGCCTGTAAGTCGCTGGCCCGGTGCCACCTATGATGAGCGCCGGGCCCCATTCCTGCAAGAGCCATGCTTACCCCTTCGCGTCGACCCAATTCCTTCCCAGACCGAGACTTACGACCAGCGGGACGCGTAGTGCGGCAGCTCCCTCCATATGGCGTTTTACCAGCTTCGTGGCGGCTTCCTGCTCTCCATCCGGCACCTCAAGTACAAGCTCATCATGGACTTGGAGGATCATCCGAGACGCGAGACCCCGCTCCTTCAGGGCCCCCGCGATACCGATCATCGCGATCTTGATCAGGTCCGCCGCCGAGCCTTGGAGGGGGGAGTTCGTGGCCGTACGCTCGCCAAACGCGCGGATGTTGTAGTTGCGATCCTTGAGCTCCGGGATATAGCGCCGCCTTCCGAACAGTGTCTCGACATACCCCTTCTCGCGGGCCTCGGCGACGGTGCGATCGAGCCAGGCCCGGACGCCGGCGAAGCGGGTGAAGTACTGCTCGATGAACCGCTTCGCGTCATCCTGCGTGATGCCGAGTTGGCGGGACAGGGCGAACGCCCCCTGCCCGTAGATGGTGGCGAAATTGATCGTCTTCGCGCGGGCTCGCATGTCCGGCGTGACCTGGTCATGCGCCACGCCGAAAATGATCGCCGCGGTCTGGCGGTGAATGTCGCCGCCCTGCTCGAACGCGGCGACGAACGCCGGGTCGCCCGAGAGATGGGCCAGGAGTCGCAGCTCGATCTGGGAGTAGTCGGCCGTGAGCAGCATCGCGCCGGGGGGAGCGACGAAGGCGCGGCGAATCGCCTCGCCGCGCGGCGTGCGCACGGGGATGTTTTGGAGGTTCGGATCGGATGACGACAGCCGCCCGGTAGCCGCCCCGGTCTGATTGAAGCTCGTGTGGATGCGCCCAGTCACCGGGTGGATGAACCCCGGCAGCGCGTCCACATAAGTCGACTTGAGCTTCGACAGCTCGCGATACTCGATGAGCAACCGGGGCACCTCGTGCCCCATCGCGGCGAGCTGCTCCAGCACCTCGTAGTCGGTCGAGGGACCGGTCTTCGTCTTCTTGATGACCGGCAGCTGGTGCTTCTCGAACAGCACCTGCCGGAGCTGGGGGGTCGAATTGATGTTGAAGTCGGTTCCCGCGGCGTGATAGATCGCGCGCTCGAGCGCGGTCAGCTCGCCGGCGAAGGCGCGTGAGATCTCGCCCAATCGTGTCAGGTCGAGGCATACCCCACGCGCTTCCATGTCCACGAGCACGGGCATCAGGGGCATCTCGATCGTCTCGAGCAGGCGCACCAGCTGGTGATCTTCGAGCTCCGGCAGGAACGCGTCGTGCAGGCGCAACACGATCTCGCAGTCCGTCGCACAGAAGCGCGCCGCGTCCACCAGGGGCACCGCGGCAAATGGACGCTCCGCCTTCCCCCGGCCCACGAGCTCCGCGTAGGTCCGCACCGCGAGGGACAGCCGCTCGCGCGCCAGGTCGTCGAGGGCGTGTGAGCGTCGTCCCGGATCGAGCACGAAGCTCGCGAGCATCGAGTCGAAGGACACACCCGCGAGCTCCACCCCCGCTCGGCGCAACACCAGCCAATCGTACTTGACGTTGTGCCCCGCTTTCGACACGCGCGGATCGCTCAGCAGGTCCCGCAGCGGCGTCAGCGGCTCGCTCGCGAGCGGCGGGAGATTGCGCGGCGCCGCCCCGCCGGCGAGCTCGCCGTCGGGCGCCACGTGCGCGAAGGGGAGGTACCACGACCGCCCGGGCGCGCCTGCCAGCGACATGCCGACGAGCTCCGCCCGCATCGGATCGAAGGACGTGGTCGCCGTGTCGACGGCGAGGAGCGGGGCCCGACGCCATTCGGCGATCGCGGCCGGCAGCTGGGCGGGGTCGTCGATGATCGACGGCTCGGCGCGCGCCGGGGTCAGGGTCGCGAGCGACGGCGCTCCCGTGACGACCCCTGACGCCGGGGTGGCGGGCGCGACGCTCTCCGCGGGCGCGGGCTCCAAGGACGACAGCTTCGGAATCAGCGACCGGAACTCGAGCTCAGTGAACAGCTCGGTGAGCCGCGCGACGTCGGCGGGGCGGACCCGCAGCCGTTCCAGGTCGAGCGGCAGCGGGACGTCGCGGCGGATGGTCACGAGCTCCCGCGACAGCCGCGCCAGATCGGCATACTGCTGCACCGCCTCCCGCGCCCGCTTACCGGGAATCCGGTCCGCGCTCGCGAGGATCGCATCGAGGTCGCCGAACGTCTTGAGCAGCTCGAGCGCCGTCTTCTCTCCCACGCCCTTCACGCCCGGTACGTTGTCCGAGCTGTCACCCACCAAGGCCAGGTAGTCCACCACCCGCTCCGGCGGCACGCCCAGGCGCTCGCTCGCGTTCGTCTGGTCTACCCAATGCTCTTCGACGGCCGCCGGGCCGCCACGCCCCGGGTTCAGGAGGGCGACGCCCGGCCCGATCAGCTGGTAGAAATCCTTGTCGCCCGACACGATGACCACCTGCAGTCCACGCACCGCGGTGGCGAGCGTGCCGATCACGTCGTCCGCCTCATACCCTTCCACGCCGACCAGCGGCACGCGGAACGCCTCGAGGAGCTGCTCGATTCGCTCGACCGACCGGGCGAACTCCTGCTGCAGCTCCTCGGTGAGCTTCTGTCGTGTCGCCTTGTACTGGGGGTAGGTCTGATGCCGGAATGACTCGCCCACGTCGTGCACCCAGGCGAGATAGTCGGGACGCCGCTGCTCGAGCAGCCGCAGCAGAAAGTTGGTGATCCCCCACGCCGCCGACGTGTTTTCGCCGCGGCGCGTGGTGAGGGGCCGGGCGATCATCGCAAAGAAGGCGCGGTAGATCAGCGCGTAGCCGTCGACCAGATAGAGCGTGGAGGCAGGGCCAGGCATGCGCCGAACAATAACGCGGGCGGGGGCGGGGGAGAGGGGGAACGAAAAACCCCGCCCGAGTGCGCGGGCGGGGGGGACGCCGAATGGCGCGAGGCCGGTTAGCCGCGAACGACGTTCGCGGCGTGCAACCCTTTCTCGCCAGCCTTCACCTCGAACTCCACCACCTGACCCTCGGCGAGGGTCTTGAACCCGTCCATCTGGATGGCGGAGAAGTGTACGAACACGTCCTCGCCGCCTTCCTGCTCAATGAAGCCGTAGCCCTTGGCGTCATTGAACCACTTCACTTTTCCCTTAGCCATTCGGTCTGCCTCCTGCGGAGTCACATATAGGGCGCAGAGCACCCGGCCCGGCACCGTGTCGGGCGCGATAGAAATGACACGCGGCGGAGGGGTTGTCAAGAAACCCCGGCGTGAGGCCGACCCGGGCCCATAACGCCAGTACAATCAATTAGTTGGCGCGACGTACAGCGCGCGGTACAGTTCCCGATTGCGCAGCACCGCGCGCACGTAGCCGCGCGTCTCCTGGTACGGGATGAGCTCGACAAATTCGTCCGGATCGTCGGCGCCGGGTCGCTCGAGCCACCGCCGCACGGGGGTCGTGCCGGCATTGTAGGCAGCGGCGACCGCATCCATGCGGCCCCCGAAGCGCTGCAGCAGCTCCTGCAGATGCGCGGCCCCGAGGTGGAGGTTCAGGTCGGGAACGGTGATCCACTCGGGATAGAACGTGACGTCGAGCCCGCGTGCGGTGAGGGCCGCCGTACCCGGCAGCAGCTGCGCCAGGCCGCGGGCGCCGGCGGGCGAGAGCGCCTGAGCATCGAACACGCTCTCCTGGCGCACGATAGCGACGAGCAGCAGCGGATCGACGCCGAACTCGGCGGCCTCCGCCTCCACGGCGCGGCGGTTCGGCCACGGGAAGATCACGCGGAGCACGCGCGAGTCGTTGGGTGACTTGAGCGCCGCTTGCCAGCCGAGGCGGACGGCCGCGGGGCCGAAGCCGCGGGCCGCGAGCCCGTCGCCCCAGGAGAGCAGGGCGTCGATGTCCTGCTGCGGGGCGCGCCCCAGGATGGCGCGCACCTCCGCCTGCGCCGCCGTGTCGAGCCCGGCGAGCAACAGCGTGTCGATGCGGCCGAGCGACGTGGCCACGGCGGGCGAGGGACCGGGCAGCGGCGCGGCGGCGATGCGGAGTGGTGGCAGGTCCACCTCGCGACGCGCCCGCAGTCCGTAGTAGCCGATCGAATCCTCGCGCACCAGCGCAAGCCAGGTCGCCCGCGCGCCGGCCGTGTCGCCCCTCAGCAGGGTGAGCTTCCCGAGCCAGAAGCGCGCGGTCGTACGCTGCGGGCCCGCCGCCGCCACTTCAGCCTGAAACAGGGCGGCGGCGCTGTCGCGCAGGCTGTCGCGCAAGGCCTGCGCGGCGAGCCGGAACCGCGCGAGCGACGCGCGCAGATCCGCGGGGTAGCGCGCGATCAGCTCGCCGAACCAACGCGCCGCCCCGGACCAGTCTCCCCGATCCGCGAGCATGTCCCCGAGCATGTACAGCGCGGTCGGCGCGGCGGTATCGGAGGGGAACGACTGCGCGAACCCCGACAGCGCCGCCGGTGCTCCCGCGTCCCCCAGCCTGACGAGCACACGCGCGCGGCGGTAGATGGCGAGTGCACCGAGCGCGGGATCGCCGGCCGCGGACCGGTAGGCACGCTCGGCCTCGCGGAATCGGCCGGCGGTGGCGAACAGCTCGCCGGCGAGCAACAGCGTCGCCGCGCTCGAATCACCCTGCCGTAACGCACGCTGGATCTCGATCGTCGCGTCCGCAGCCCCCCCGTGGCCTTTCATGGCCCGGGCCAGCGCCACGCGCTCGGGCGGTGTTCGAGGCCGGAGCGCGGCCAACGCCACGCCGACCGCCGCGGCGGCGTCATCCGATTCGGGCGCCCGCGCCATGAGACCGTACAGCGCGTCGCGCGCCCGGCTCGAGTCGCCGTGCGCGAGCGCGAGCCGGGCGAGGTCGAGCGAGCGGTTGGCCTGGGCGAACGCGTCGAGGGCGGCGACCGAATCCCCGGCGGCGAGCAGTGCCTGCGCCCTGGCGGAGCCCGCCTCCCGTCCCGCGGGCGCCGGCAGGTCGGCGAGCAAGCGGAACGCTACCGCGGTGTCGCGCGTGACACGCGCCTGGCGCAGGCGCAGCCACGCGTCGATGGCGGGGAGGCCCGCCGCCCGCGCCGCCCCATACGCCGCCGCCGCGGAATCCCGTTCGCCCGCCGCCTCCCACGCGAGGCCTTCACGCACCGCCAGCAGCGCCGCGCGGGACCCGCGCGCCCGAGCGCGCGCGACGGCGTAATGGCCCGCCGCCTGTATCCCGAGGCCGAGCCGCGCCTCCGCCTCCGCCAGCACCGCGAGGGCGGCGCCATCGCCATAGTCCTCGAGCCACGGCTGGCCCACCAGCAGGCTGCGCGCGCGATCGTAGCGCCGCGCGTGGAGCTCGGCCTTGGCACCCTCGACGATGAAGGTGGCGTTGAGCCGAGGCTCGCGCGCGGCCGCGGCGAGCAGCGTCTCCGCCGCGTGCCACGGCCGGCCCGCCAGCCTGAGGGATTCGGCGCGCTCGGCCGCGACGTAGGGAGAGGTCTGCTGAGCCGTGACCGCGGACAGCCGAGGAGTCACCGCCACCAGGAGCAGGAGACCGACCGCCCGCATCACCGGCGGCGCTGCGCCATGACGCGCTGGTACTCGGCCCGCGACAGGGGCGTCATGCGGTAGCGCCCGAATCCCGTATTGTCCTGGAAAAAGAGCGTCAGCCGTAGCGAGTTGTAGGTCCAACGGACACCGCGTACCCCTGCGCGCGACACGTCCGACGTGAAGTCAAACACGTCGTCCGGCTCGCCCAGAGTGATGAACACCTCGCCCCGGTCCGTCAGCCAGCCGGGATCCCCCGACTCCCGAAAGCGCTGGTTTGCGATCTGGATGCGGCGGAAGTACCCCTCCAGCGCCTCGTTCTCCGGCGTGATCTCGACGGGATCGGTCGCCTTGTAGAACTCCCGCCACACCGTGGGGCGCTGGTCCGGGGACGCCTGGCGCAGCTTGTCCACCCATTCCTGGCGCTCGAAATAGCGCAACAGGCTGATCATCTGCTCGTAGTTGGTGATCGCCAGTTGATCCGAGAAGCTCACCAGGAAGGGCGCGGTGCGCGTCGCCGCAGAACCCACGCCGATGCGCCCGATCTCAAAGCGCCCGGCACCGACGGGCAGCTCCCCCGGGCGAAGCACCGCCCAGCCGGTCGTCAGCGCTTCGGTACCCGCCAGTGCCACTGTGTCGTGCCAGATCTCATGGCCGCCCTGATCGAGCGCCCGCGCGAGCAAGCGGGCGCCTGGACGCTCCCCATACGCTTCGACGTAGAACCGCAAAGTGTCGGCGCCGTAGGACACCGTCGCGCGCGGGTTCACCAGGAGCTTCGGCACGTCGGACGCGCGGGTCCGCCCCGCCCCCTGATAAACCGCGAGTGGCGTGGTCATCCCCTGCCCCGCGAACCGCGGCACCGTGTCGGTGCGCTCCCGGTGCGACGCCGCGGGACCGCTTCGGTCCCGCACCGTGACCGACACCCGGTAGATGCCCGGTGGCAAGGCGAGGAATTGCTGGTAGATCACGCTCTCGTCGGCGCGCTGCGTCTCCTGGAAGGTGCGCACGCGCACCGTCTCGTCGCTCGCCAATTGGCGCGGGGAGCCGGTGTCGGCCCGGAAGATGACTTCCACGTGGTAATGCGCGATGAACGCCGCGCCATCCCGCTGGAAGTTCAGCGCGTGATTCGCGAGCGACAGACCGAACAGGGCGAGCGTGGAGTCGGCCGCGGCGTCCGCCATGTAGTTGAGCGTCGCAACGAACGGGAGAGGCGGCCCCGCGACCAGCAGGCCCATCGCGCCGTACAACGAGCCGGCATCGAACAGCGGGGAAACGACCGCGCCCGGCTCCGGACGGGGCCCGGCAACGGGCCGCGGTGCGGAACTGCACCCGGCCACACAGGCTGCGAGGAATGCCATTGCCGCCGCTGGTCTCACTTGCTCAACCTCAAATCCGGGCGTTAGTTTCGCGCGTTCCCATGCCCAACGAGAACCTCGCCGGTCGGACCATCGCCGGCTACCGCCTCCTCGAGCGCGTCGGCGAGGGAGGCACG
>Ga0075423_10007910_pt1 | contig 10065 bp, 10 predicted proteins | sample SoiMethybrSBSTD2_FD_80114 | JGI IMG/M metagenome (GOLD analysis project Ga0075423, IMG submission 80114) | Bulk soil microbial communities from a Populus tree surrounding site in Tennessee, USA - Soil MetaG P. TD hybrid SBSTD2 | ecosystem: Environmental > Terrestrial > Soil > Tree plantation...
CCACGCTCCAGCAACGCGTCGATCTGCGTCAGACCGGCCTCCGGACCATCGCGCATGGCAATGGCAACGGCGCGATTGAGATACACAACCGGCGAAGGCTGAATTCTTAACAATTGGTTGTAAAGCGCAGCAATCTGCGGCCAGTCGGTCGCAGCGGCCGATTCTGCCTGCGCATGAACGGCTGCGATCGCAGCCTGCAAGGTGTAAGGGCCGAAGCGGTGGGTGCTCAGGGCTTTCTCCACCAGCGCCACTCCCTCCGCGATCTGTTCGCGGTTCCAGAGCGAGCGGTCCTGATTTTCCAGCAAGATCAGTTCTTCGGTCGGAGAGGTTCTCGCGGCGCGGCGGGATTCCTGCAGCAACATCAGCGCAAGCAGTCCGATGACTTCTGTTTCGGGCTGGAGTTCGGTCAGCAGCCGTCCCAATCGAATCGCCTCGCGGGTTAGGTCGGCCCGCGTTACCTCCGCTCCTGTCGCAGCCGAGTAACCCTCGTTAAAGACGAGGTAGACGACCTGGAGCACCGCGTCGAGTCTCTCCGGCAATTCCTGCGGCGTCGGCACTTCGTAGGGAATCGGCGTCTCGCGAATCTTTGCCTTTGCACGCACGATGCGCTGCGCGAGCGTCGCCGGCGTCACGAGAAATGCGCGAGCGATCTCTTCTGTGGTCAGGCCGCAGATTTCGCGCAGAGTGATCGCGACTTGTCCTTCCGGAGGCAGCGCGGGATGGCAGCAAGTGAAAATCAGACGGAGGCGATCGTCCTCGATCTCATCGTCCTCAACGGGCGCGTCGTTGACACGCGCTTCCATGTAAAGCGCAAGATCTTTCTGAGTTGCGTCGAAGCGCGCGCGCCGGCGCATAGCGTCTATGGCTTTGAAGCGTGCTGTCGAAATCAGCCAGGGGCGCGGCTTGTCCGGAATACCAGTCTGAGGCCAGGACTCCAGGGCGACGGCGAATGCCTCATGCATGGCCTCTTCGGCGAGATCCAGATCTCCGAGGAGGCGCACGAGCGTCGCCAGCACTCGGCCCGATTCCGACCGGTAAAGAGCCTCAATGGTCGTGCTGAATTGTTCGGACCCAGGCGGCATCACGCCAAACTAGCAAACGCACCGGCTCGACAACAACCGCGGCGCGGGTCCGTGACGATCGCGTTAGAGCGGCACGCCTGTCCTTCTCAAGAAATCATAGAATCTGGGATCGTCTCTCAGCCCGTTCAGACGCGGATCGAATCGTAGTGAGGTTGCCAGGAGCGACCGTTCGCTAAAAGCCTTCTCGAGAAGTTTCAGCGCTTCATCCTTTTTGCCGAGTCCCGCATAAATCACCGCTTTTTGATACGGCGAGACATAACTCTTCTTTGTCAGCTCGTCCAACACTCGGAGCGTATTTTCGGCGTCGCGCACTCTGCCGGAAACTGCATAGATGTGGCCCAGGGCGCCCGTGCCATCAATCCCCTGGGAAAGACTTATCGCCTTTTGACATTCTTCGATTGCTTCAGCGATGCGGCCTTGTTGTTCGTATATCAGCCCAAGCCATTCATGAAGGGCCGCGAAGGTTGGGTTTACTTCCAGTTTCCGGTTGATAAGATCGACGGCGCGATCGTACTGCTTCGTAAAATAGAAATGCTGAATCTGGCGGGTGCCGGTTGTATACGGAAGAAAGTCTTCAAATTTCTGCTGTTCGATCTCAGCCTCGCCGACGCGATTAAGCAGCAGCAGATAAGACCCAAACCAGGCATGCGTAATCTTTGGGTCGAGTTCCCGCGCACGCGCATACTCACGACCGGCGCGAGGAAAGTCCCAATCATATTGATAAGAAATCCTGCCGAGCATGGAGTGTGCGTAGGCGACCGTTTCGTCAAGCTCGAGAGCTTTCATCACCGCCGCGCGGCTCGGAGGCAGGAATTCCGACGGCGCGATGCCGTACGTGCCCAATCTCATGTAAGCGTCACTAAGTCCGGCATAAGCCATCGCATAGTTTGGATCGAGCGCAATGGCGTGATGAAACTGTTCGATCCCCTTTAATTCGTCTTCCTTTGTTGCTTTGCTCATGAAGTAATGCGCCATTAGAAAGGCCTCATACGCTTTCTCGTTTTCGGTGTAGCGCCGGCGCAAGCGTTGCACCTCTTCATGGTCCACCGTGACCAGCAGATTAGCGAGGACCTTCGCACAGACCGAGTCTTCCAGTTGGAAGATATCGTCGAACTTCTCGTTGTAATTGCCGGCGAGGAGCGAGACGCCATCCCGCACTCGAATCAAACGTGTCGTCACCTGCTGTTTCGCTCTGTCGATCTCTCCGGACAGTACGTAATCCACTTTCAAAGCGCGGCCCACTGTCTGTGGGTCCTGATTCGAACCTTCAAAGTGCAGCACGGTCGTGAGCGGAGTGACGGAAAGGTTCTTGCTGTTGCTCAGGCGGTTGGTTAAAGCATCGGCGATCTCGACACCGAGGTTCTCATTGTTCTGTCCGTCGCCCGACACTTTGAAAGGAAGCACCGCTACCGAAAAGATTGACGCAGGTGGTGGCGGCGCGAAGCGAAGATGACGTTTCCACAGCAGTGCGCTGGTTAATAGACCGGACAGGATCAGGATGCTGAGCGCGATGGCTTTCGCAGAAATCAGTCGAGGCTTTGTAACCTTTCCAACCTGCGGGCGAACAGACCCCATGGGCGAGGACGACTCGAGTTCGTCCGCCGGCTTAAAATCACTCGACACTTCTTCAGCGGTAACCGGCGGCCTGTTGCTGACGCCCGTCACACCATTGCTCTGCTTAACCTCAGCAATAAAGCGATAGCCTCGAGTGTGTACAGTCTGGATATACCGGGCCGCTTTGGGATCGTCGCCCAGCGTTTTGCGAAGCTTCGCAATCTCGCGCGCCAGGGCATTCTCGGTAACAAAGGCTCCACTCCAGATCTTGTCCAGAATTTCCTCCTTTTCGATCAGCCGGCCCGGATTCTCAATCAGAAAGAGCAGCAGGCTGAGCGCTTTCGGCTCGAGCTGAACGGCCTTCCCTCCCTTGAATACCCGGAAGCTTGAGGGTTCGACCCTGACGTCGTCGAAGAGAAATACGGAGGAATTCTGGGCAGTCATGAAAGCGTCACTAAACCATCAGCCTTTCCACAAGACCAAGGGCGCGTCTAGTCGTATAGTCCGCCGCGTTCGAAAAAGTCTAGGAGCAATGTTACGAAAAGACAAATTTAGACAGGGCGCTTACTCAGAATGTAACCGGTGTCCAACAACTGTCTGACGACATTAGCAGTTGGCGACTCAACCCTCCCCGAAAATCTCTTCCCAAAGAACCTAATCCCTTTAGATCGATAGGAGAACATCAAATGAAAAAAACCTTCTTGGTAACCTGCTTAATCCTTGTTGGATGTTTGCCGGTCGCGGCCCAGGACGCGCCGAAAGTCGAGGTCTTTGGCGGCTATTCATGGGCGGGCGGAAATTTTCACGGTTGGAACACCTCGGTCACGGTCAATGTTAGTAAGTCGTTTGGACTGGTTGCGGACATTAGCGGCCACTATGGGAATGAAGTGGATGGCCCGATCCTGGTAAAACAAGACGCGCACTCATTTCATTTTGGGCCACGCTTCTCGCATCGCGGAAAGAGATTGACGCCGTTTGCTTATGCACTCTTCGGGTTCACGCGATTTCACGAGCGGGCGACTGTTTTCGGCCAGAGACTCTCAGATGCGGACACGGGCTTCAGCACCGTGCTGGGTGGTGGGCTCGATGTGAAGCTAACGGACCACCTCGCCATTCGGACGTTCCAGCTCGATTATTTTCGTCCTAACTTCTTTGGCGAAGCCCACAATCGCGGGCGACTGGCGTTTGGAGTCGTGCTAGGTTTCGGGAAAAAGTAGTTTGTTTCAGCGAAGGGCGTAGGACGTTTCGCTGGAGTGAGTTTGACCTCCGCTTGCGAATTAGACGCTCGGCAAAACCTAAGTGCTTGCCTTTTCGAAAGTGGCAGCCACCGAAGAAGACCAAGGGTTTTTAAATTCTCTCCCATTCCTTTCCATCGCATATACGTGATGTGCTGTTATTTTTGGCCAGATATTGGCCAGTTGGAATCCTGGAGACTTAGGAGCAGATGTCGGAAACTCCAGTGGTTGGACCCGGAGAGTGTCTTAAGCTGATTCTATTTCACGACTGTAGCAGCTTGCGGACCGCGCTGCCGTAGCCTTTCGGGAGTTCGCTCGTCCCACCAAAGCGATCGCTGCGATAACGAGCACGCCTCCAAATAGGAATCGAGTCGTCAAGGCCTCTCCGCCGATGGCCCAGCCAAGAATCACTGCCACGAGCGGGTTAACATAAGTATGAGTTGCAATGAGTGTCGGTGGGAAGCGGCTCAACAACCAGAAATAAGCCGAGTAAGCAACGAGCGAACCTGCTATTGCCAAATAGGCGAGGGCCAGGAAAGATTTCACTGAAACTACACTCAGATAGAGTCTTGCTCCTTCTCCGGTGATCATCCCGCCGAGTAACAGCATCAGAGAACCTGCTACCAGCGACATCGCTGCTGACATGCGCGGGTCAGGGTGTAGCTTTCCGCTTCGGGAATAGACTAACCCCAGGGACCAGGACGCGGCGCCGATCAAAACTACCAACGATTTCAGCAGCTCGGAGCCACCAGATCGAACCTCGCCGCCAATAATCAAGCCGACCCCGAATAATCCAAGCAACAGACCTATCAACAGCGATGGAGTGATCCGGGAGCGATGAGTGGCTGAAACAATGATCGCAACGAAAATTGGTTCCGTTGCAATTAAGAACGCAGCCACCCCGGACGGAAGTGTTTGCTGGGCCCAATGTAAGGTGCCATGGCCGATCAGGAAAAAAAGTGCAGCCAACACGATGCTCGCGAACCATTGTTGTCTCGTGGGACGTAGTCCCTGCCACCAGCACCATCCAAACAGCAAGCCACCGGCAATCAGATGCCTGAATCCGGCGACGAAAAGCGGTGGAATAGTTTCTACCGCATAGCGGATCGCCAAATAAGTTGAACCCCAAATAAAATAGATGCAGGCGAACGCAATAAGCGTTAACAGTAAGTTATCGCTTGTCGCGTGGTTAGAATTTGACTTTTGGCGCGAAAGCATTTTGTCTTTAAGAAAAACAGATCGACGCTCATCTGCTGTAACCAGCTAACATTACAATTGAAGGTTACATAGTAGATGCAGTGTGGTAACCTGTCAATGCAAGTTTTACCGGTTACTGCATAAGATTAGATTATGAAAGTGTTTCAGTCACCTGCCGCGAAGATGAAGCTGGTCGGAGGACAACTGTGCCTGGACTTTGTCAATACCGTCGACAGTCGTGGAAGTTACTCGCCGCGGGGTAATTCACCATCAGCAAATAATGTGTTGGGCGATAAACTCGGAGACTATTTCGATCTGGTCGAGTGGTCTCAACATGCGGGCATTATCACAGGCCGTGAGAGTCGACGTCTGATTGAGGTAGGCAGGCGAAAACCAAGCGAAGCAGGGAAGGTGTTTGAGCGTGCGATCGCATTGAGAGAAGCGCTCTATCGGATTTTCAAGGCAATGCTAACGGACCGCCAGCCTCGGAGCGTTGACCTTGTAACAGTGAATGACGAATTACAGAGAGCACGAAGTCATGAAAGGTTGACGCGTGCAGGCGATGGATTTACGTGGGAGTGGACTGGCCCCGCAACTGCGCTCGATCGGATGTTGTGGTCCATAGCTCATTCTGGGGCTGAGTATCTAACTGCCGGCGATTTATCCCGGTTGCGTGAATGTGGGGGCGAAGAATGTGGGTGGCTGTTTGAAGATACAAGCAAGAACAGGAGTCGCCAGTGGTGCCACATGCAGGATTGCGGAAATCTGGAAAAGGTCCGTCGATTCCGAGCACGTCAGCGTCGCGGCACTAAGATCAAGCGTTCTGCTTCACGCTGATTTGTGTTGCCGGCATCAACTTTACACCGGCGGCGATCTGGATTACTTGACATGTCAACTATTGACATCTAAAGTAAACTCCAGATGAAGCAACGGCGCAAGGCATCTCAAAAGTCGAATCAGGGACGAATACCGCGTCAAGGGCCCACCGCTTATAGCATACTGCTCTCAACGGCCGATCGCATCAAGAGTGCTTTTGAGACGGTTTGTACGCCCTTCGAGCTCACCGGACAACAATACAACGTGTTGAGGATTCTGCGTGGCGCAGAGCCGGAGGGACTGGCCACTCTGACAATCGCCGAACGGGTTATCGAGAGAACTCCTGGTATTACTCGAATGATCGACCGCCTCGAAGCCAAAGGGTTGGTTGGGCGTGAGATTAGACCGCACGACAGACGGTGTGTCTATTGCCGAATCACCAGGAAAGGTTTGAAGCTGCTCAAGCTTTTAGATGAACCCGTAAATGATTTCAATCAGCGCGCGTTCGCCGCTTTGAGCGATGGTGAGATTGAAAAGCTAGTTGCGGTTCTGTCGAAGATTCGCGAGTCGCATGAAGAGGCTGATCGATAAAGTTCCACGCCGCTAAAGCATCGTGAATACAGGGAAGAAATGACAAAGAAGATAAAAATATTGGCTTTTGCAGGTAGTCTTCGAGAGCACGCCCTGAGCAAACGAGTACTTAAGATCGCAATCAAGGGAGCCAACCGAGCAGGGGCCGAAGTGACTTATGTCGATCTACGCGACTATCCGATGCCGATCTATAACCTCGACGATCACGAGAAGAATGGGTTCGATGAACATGCCTTAAGACTCCAGGGACTGTTCACGCAACATGATGGTTTCCTCATCGCTACGCCTGAATACAATGGTTCACTTTCGGCAGCGTTAAAAAATGCGATCGACTGGGTTTCGCGCGCCAGCGATTTGTACGCCCGAAGCGGCGTCTTCGCCGGAAAATTCGCGGCGATGATCGCGTCGTCTCCAGGATCTCTGGGTGGTGTTCGGTCCCTGTCTCATCTTCGCGGGGTGCTTACCAGTATCAGTGTTAACGTGCTTCCACAGGAGATTGCGGTGCCCTTTGCAGAAGATAAGTTTGCGGGCGATGACGAAGAAATGATTGATGAAGCGATGAAAGCAAGGCTGGAAGAGTTAGGCGGCCTGTTAGTGGAAATGCTGAAAAAGACCCACGGTCGCAGCGAAGAATCGCACGTATGAAGAGCATTCTCGATTGGTCGACGTTGACCTTGTTCATCTCCGTGGCTTCGATCATGGTATTCATGCCGGGTCCGAACACGCTCTACATTATCGCTCGAAGCATTCAACAAGGACGGTTGGCTGGATTTATTTCCAGTTTGGGCGTGCAAGTCGGAACAATGGTTCACATCGCTGCGGCAGCTATTGGCATTTCAGCGGTGTTGGTGTCGTCCGTTTGGGCCTTTCAAGTGGTGAAGTACGCGGGCGCCGCTTATCTGATTATTCTGGGAATACGAACCCTGCTATCAAAAGAAAAAATCAAGACAGCAAATTTTGACAGAGCCAAACTAAGCCGGGTTTTCTATCAGGGCGTCATTGTAAATGTGTTGAATCCCAAAACGGCTTTGTTCTTTTTCGCGTTTCTGCCGCAGTTCATTAATCCTGCGCGCGGTGCTGTGGCAATTCAGGTAACGATGTTAGGGACGATCCTCATCTTTCTCGGAACTCTTAGCGATTCCATTTACGCGCTGGCATCAGGCACCATCGGTCATTGGTTGCGAGGCAATCTCAAGTTTCTTCGCGCGCAACGCTACTTTGCCGGCACTATCTATATAGGTCTCGGAGCGGCGACGGCTCTCAGCGGCGCCCACAGGAAGTAGGTTCTGACTTGATCACGCTGCTTATTGAACCGCCCCACGACTTTGGCGCGGTTTTTGTAGGACTGGGATTTAGCGATGAGGCGAGGCCGGAGAGTACAGAATACTAACGATGGACGAGTCACGCTGTTAGTTGGGCAAAACATCACCACCTTCAAGGAATGACTGAACCTCTCGATACACTTGATAGCGATTCTTTTCCAGATGCATGACGTGAGTCGCGCCGTTGATTAGGACGTCACGTTTGATCGGTGCGTTTGTGAGCGCTTTGAAGAGCCAGTGCGCGTCTTCATCAGTGGTGACGGTTTCCCATTCGCCCCGAATTATAAGTGTAGGCGATTTAATCTTCGATGGATCGTAAGGAAATTTACCGGTCCAGGCGTCCGTCGCGTCTGCGTCGGGGCCGCCGGGAACCTGCACGCTGGGAGGGGTTCTGGAATGGCTTGTTGGATCGCTGTCAATGTAAGCAGGTCCTAGTTTATCGAAATGTCGTCTTTCCAGGACCGGTGACTCGTTCGGCGGCGCCCAGCCGGAAAACCTCTTCCACTGTTCCGCTTCTGTAACATATGAATAGGCGGGCAAAGCGGTACTTGAAGTGTTAGGCTGATGCCTCAGCGTTACTGGACCATAGAGTACCAGGCGATCAAGTCGCGTCGGTTCTTGGGTGGCGAACACGCCGGCAACGAGTGTTCCCCAGGAGTGCGAGATGATCGATACTTTCGGAACGTTCTGTCGTTTGCAGATGAATTCGACTACGGCGCTTACCTGCGAACTGACCTGTGCGGCGCGGCCAAGTGGAGGATTAGCAGTGGCCGGTGCCGACATCTCTGGATACCGATCGGATCCGCCATATCCGAGAAAATCCATGGCCCACACATCGAAACCGTTGTCAGATAAATCGTCCATCCAGGAATGTCCGTCAAATCGAAACGCCGAGGAAGCGCCGGAAGGTAACGTGCCTCCGTGAAGGATTAGAACTACGCGACCTTCTTTGACAGTCTGGCTTTTTCCCGAGGGAAGGTGTCGCACGAACACTTTCAGCCCGGAACTGCTTACTGGAATTCGAAACTGCTCTTCTTTTGCGTCAGAAGCAAGACCTGTACTAGTCATAACGGCAATCACCAGCAGCGTAATGATGATCAAAAGAAAATGAACACGAGTCACTAGCATAAACTTTCTCCCTTGATCTGATTAGCGACGGTAACTATAACTGCTTGAGATGCCACGACGTTTCGCTTATTATCGAAATGTGATTGTAGAACCTAATATAGCTGAGATAGCAGGTCTCATGGGTGAACCGTCGCGCGCCGCCATGTTGTTAGCGTTACTTGGTAAGGAAGCACTGCCCGCTACCGAACTGGCGTCGCAAGCGTACATCTCGCCTCAAACAGCAAGTTCTCATTTATCAAAGTTGGTCGCAGGAAGACTCCTCACAGTCGAACAGCACGGGCGCCATCGGTATTATCGGTTGGCGAGCGATGAGGTTGGTCGCGCGATTGAATCACTCGCCATTATCGCGCCGCCTCCATCTGGGGCTCATGACACTCAAGAAGACGAACGGTTAAAAACAGTGCGGTATGCACGAACGTGCTATGACCACCTGGCAGGTAAAGTAGCTGTAGCCATCACGCGCGCACTAGAGCGGCGTGAATTCTTGATAAGATCAGGCCGTGCGTACGAAGTCACTGAGAGCGGCAAGGAGTGGTTTAGAAAGCTACAAATCGATACTGATTTCCTTCGCAGTAACCGTCGCGCGTTCGCGTTGCAGTGTCTCGATTGGAGTGAGCGCCAGTATCACATATCAGGAGCGCTCGGCTCGGCTTTGTTGGACAGACTGCTGAACTTGAAATATATCGCACGCGCGCGAACACCGAGATGTATTCGCGTCACAGTTGAAGGGAAGAGCGCACTCGATCGTCTGCTGAATCTAAATTTATAATCTTACTCATAAGCCCTGTCCCACTAACAACGGCCTTTTCATCCAACCGTAAAAGAAGTACTTGCCTGTCGTTCTTACCCATCCATCCCAGCCGGCTTTCCGCAAACGTTGCTGAAGAACATCTGCCTCATAGAACACTTTGACTATGACCCCCTGGTACTCTGTCGGCATTCACAGGAGCGGAACCCCAGGCACAAGCACTCGGAGTTTGACCCGAGTTTCCACCGAAGTCGAGATCCATACATCCGAGCGGAAAGAACAGAGCGTCAATCATTTTTCGTAACTGCGATTTCGTAATGAGTCACGCGTTCTTCGAAACGTTTTAAGACCTCTTTTGCCTGGTCGGAAATTACGGCAGCTTCGTAATACTC
>Ga0075423_10007913_pt1 | contig 10064 bp, 9 predicted proteins | sample SoiMethybrSBSTD2_FD_80114 | JGI IMG/M metagenome (GOLD analysis project Ga0075423, IMG submission 80114) | Bulk soil microbial communities from a Populus tree surrounding site in Tennessee, USA - Soil MetaG P. TD hybrid SBSTD2 | ecosystem: Environmental > Terrestrial > Soil > Tree plantation...
GCGATCACGGGAACGGAGGAGCCGGCGACGAGCTTGTCGAAGACGTCGGCCGCGTCGATCGTATTCGCGGTGACGCGGACGATCTCGCAGCCGGCCATGATCATGTCGCGGATCTGCCAGAGCGTCGCCTCGACGTCGGCGGTTTCGGTCTTCGTCATCGATTGCACGGTGATCGGCGCGCCGCCGCCGATGAGCACGTTGCCGAGGCGGATCTGACGGGTCTTCCGCCGCGGCGCCAGCGTGCGCTTCGGCGGAGCCTCGACCGGAGGCGCGTTCAAGACCGGGAGCTGAGACATCGTCTTATCTTAAGGCTCCCGAAGACGGGTCTAGAAGGGCCACCACTTGGCGGGCAGGTTCTTGGCGAGGTCGTTGTACAGGACGACCGTGATCAGCGCGAGGATCATCAGGAAGCCGATCTGCAAAATTCGCTCCTTGACCTTGAGCGAAAAGTCGCGCCGCGCGATCCCTTCGAGCGTCAAGAGGAAGAGATGCCCGCCGTCCAAGACGGGGATCGGGAGCAGGTTGAAGATTCCGAGCTGAAGCGAGATCGCCGCCATGAGTGCCAGGAGCGGCACCGTGCCCGTCCGCGCGGCTTCGCCCGAGAACTTCGCGATGTCGAGCGGCCCCGACATGGACCGCATGCTCGCTTTCCCGCGGAAGAGGCGCCCGATCACCGACAACGTCATCCGGAAGTCCGTCTCGACCCGCCGCCATCCTTCGACGAACGCCTGGCCGATCGGGAAACGCTCGAGGACTTCCGGCAGATCGGGGATGACCTGGACCCCGACTTTCCAGGAGCCGTCGGGGTCGCGACGCGGGCGGATCTGCGTCGTCGAGACTTTTCCGCCGCGCAGGTACGTGACCGGGAACGGTCCGGGGGCCGCCTTCGCGATGGCCGAGACGAACGTCTGGAACGTCTCGTCGGGAGAGCCTCGGATCTCCCGGTCCGCGACCGAGAGGATGACGTCGCCCTTCTTCAGGCCGGCGGACTGCGCGGGCGATCCCGCGACCACCATCGAGATCCGGGGACGAACGGATTTTCCGAAGTCCGGAAAGAGGCCGACGTATCCGAGGTCGTACTTGTCCCGCGCGGCGGGCACGACGTCGAGCGCGACCTCGCGGCCCTGCCGGTCCACGATGACGGCGAGCTTCTCGCGCGCGTTCAACCCGAAAACGAAGAGAGCGTCCCGCCACCGCGGCGTCGACTTTCCGTTGATCGAAAGGATCCGGTCGCCCGGCTGGAACCCCGCCACCGCCCCGGGGGATCCCGGCTCGACGATCTTCACGACCGGGGCCTGAAGCTCGTAGGCCGGCACCGAGACGCCGACCGCGAAAACGGTGGTGTGGAGAAGGAGCGCCAGGATGAGGTTCATTGCCGGCCCGGCGATCAGAATCAGCGCGCGCTGCCAGCGCTTGCCGACCGGACGGGCCTCCGTCGAGCTCCCTTCGGCGAGCGTGGACTCGTCGGGGCCGAGGCCGATCACCCGGACGTAGCCGCCGAGAGGGATCGCGGAGACGCGATAGTCGGTGCCGTTGATCTTCCGCCCGAAGAGCCGCTTCCCGAACCCGAAGGAGAAGACCTCGACCGGAAAACGAAAGGCCTTGGCGACCGCGAAGTGTCCGAACTCGTGGATCACCACGAGCACCGAGAGCACGAGGAGTAGGGCGAGCGTGTTGCCGATGACGGTCATTGACGAAGCGGTCTGCCTTTCAACTTGCCCGGGCGAGCGTCCTCAAGATCCGCGACGCCGCCTGCCGGGCTTCCCGATCGATGCTCTCGGCTTCCTCGACGGTCGCCGGAGCGGGCACCCGGCCGTAGGCGGCTGCGGTCTCGGACACCACCGCAACGATGTCGGGAAACGAAATCTTCCCCTCCAGGAACGCCTCGACCGCCACCTCGTTGGCGGCGTTGACGACCGCGGGCATCCCCCCGCCAGACTCGAGCGCGGCGCGGGCCACGTCGAGCGCGGGATAGCGCTTCGGATCGACTTCCTGGAACTCCAGGTGTCCGATCTCGACCAGATCCAGCCGGCCGAAGGGGTTCGGCAGACGATCCGGGTGAGAGAGCGCGTACAGGATCGGGAAGCGCATGTCGTTGCGGGCGATCTGGGCGACGAGGGACCCGTCCACGAACTCGACGAAAGAGTGGATGACCGACTGGGGATGGAGGACGACGTCGATCTTCGATGGCGCCACTCCGAAGAGGAAGTGGGCCTCGATGACCTCGAGACCCTTGTTCATCATCGTCGCGGAGTCGATCGAGATCTTCGGTCCCATCTTCCAGGTCGGATGAGCGAGCGCCTCTTCGACCGTGACCTTCGAGAACGTCGCGAGGTCGCGCTGCCGCAGCGGACCGCCGGACCCGGTCAGCACGATCCGGTGGACCTCCTCGGGGCGGCCGCTTCGGATCGCCTGGTGGACGGCGCTGTGCTCGGAGTCGACGGGGAGGATCTCCGCCCCGCTCGCGCGCGCCGTCCGGACCATCAGGTCACCGGCGACGACGAGAGCCTCCTTGTTCGCGAGCGCGAGGCGCTTGCCCGCTTTGAGCGCCGCGTGCGCCGAGCGCAGACCGACGGCGCCCACGAGACCCGCGAGGACTACGTCCGCCTCGGGGAGCGACGCGGCCTCCTCGAGGCCCGCGGGACCCGCGACGATCCGGCCGGAGAAGCCCGCCGGAAGACGAGATCGCAGGCTCCCGACGTCCTCCTCACGCTCGATCGAGACGAGCGAGGGCGCGTGGCGCTCGACCTGAGCGGCCAGCTTGTCGAGCGAGCGCCCGGCCGCGAGCGCGGCGACGCGGAGGCGGTCCGGGAACGACCCGATGACGTCGAGCGCGGCGCGCCCGATCGACCCGGTCGAACCCAATACAGAGATGTTTTTCATGAAGGTTTTTGATTATACGGAGGGCCCCGGCTTCTGGATCGAACCGCCGCGGGCCGCGCAACCGCCATGGGATGCTGGATTGCGGCCGTTGGCTCTCTTCCCGAGGCGTCGAGCCTCTGCTAGAAACGACTCGAGCCGCCGATAAAAACAGTCAGAACCGGGGCGGCGTAGAGAAGGGAGTCGATCCGGTCGTAGAACCCGCCGTGGCCCGGCAGGAACGTCCCGGAGTCCTTGACGCCGGCGCCGCGCTTCCACATCGACTCGACGAGGTCCCCGATCTGTCCCGCCGACGTTGCGAGCGCCCCGGCCAGCGCCCCTCGAACGGGACCGATCTCCGGGAAAATCCACCATGCTCCCGCGGCCGCGCCGATGAGCGTCCCCCCGACGAAGCCTCCGATCGTCCCCTCCCACGTCTTGTTCGGAGATACCCGCGGCGCGAGCTTGTGCCGTCCGAACGTCTTCCCCGCGTAGTAGGCAAATGAGTCGCAGCCCCACACGAGGAGAAAGAGGAGAAGGACGGCGCGCGGAGAAGCCATCCGGAGGAAGCACATCGCGGTCGCGGGGAGCGCGACGGAGAGGACGCCGAACACCGTACCGCTCGCGGCACCGAGAGCCTGGGGAAGCTCGACTTTCGCGGCGAGCGGCGCCAGCGACGAGAGGAACACGAACGCGATGAGGCCGCCGAGCGCGACGATCAATCCGGGATGCGGCGGGAAGACATGACCCCAGAAGACCGCCCAGAACAGGAGTAGCGCGGCTCCGCCCGCCATTCCGACGGTCTTGGCGACAGGCAGCCCGGTCTTTTCGGCAAGGCGGTAAAACTCCCATAGCGCGGCGAGAGTGACCGCGTCGACGAGCAGATTGAATGCGAGCGGCGGCGCGAGGAAGAGGACCGCCATGACGATCGGGATGGCGATCGCCGCGGCGAGCTCGCGTCGCGCAAGAGTCATTTCTTACTGTCATCCCGAGCGCAGGTCTTACACACTGTCATCCCGAGCGCAGGTCTTACACACTGTCATCCCGAGCGAAGCGAGGGATCTGGCGCTGCCTGAGATGCCAGATTCCTCGGTCCTCCGGACCTCGGAATGACACGGAAGTCGTGCTCGGACCGTGACAGAAGTGATTCACCCGGCCGCCTCGCCGGGATCCGCGCGGCTGGCGTCGATCACGCCGCCGTAGCGGCGTTCGCGCTTCTGGAACTCGAGGATCGCCTCGAAGAGGTGGCGTTTGCGGAAGTCGGGCCAGAGCGTCGGCGTCACCCAGATCTCGCTGTAGGCGATCTGCCAGAGGAGGAAGTTCGAAACGCGCATCTCCCCCGACGTGCGGATCAAGAGATCCGGGTCGGGCACCCCCGCCGTGCCCAGGCGCGACCCGAGCGTCTCTTCGTCGATCTGCTCGGGCGTGAGGCGGCCGGCCGCCACGTCGTGCGCCAGCGAGCGGCACGCGTCCACGATCTCCGTGCGGCCCCCGTAGTTCAGCGCGATGTTGAACGTCATCCCGCGACACGAGGACGTCGCCGCGAGCCCCCGCGAGAGCTCCTTCTGCACCGATGCGTCGAGCTCGTTCATCCGGCCGACGACGCGGAAGCGGATGTCGTTCTTCAAGAGGTTCGCGAGCTCCTTGTTCAGGTACTCCTTCAGGAGCGACATGAGCGTGACGATCTCGAACCGCGGCCGCTTCCAGTTCTCGACCGAGAAGGCGTAGAGCGTCAGAGCGTCCAGCTCCAGGCGCGCGCACGTCTCGACGACCTCGCGGACCGACGCGATCCCGGCGCGATGTCCCTCGACCCGCGGGAAACCGCGCTGTTTTGCCCAGCGCCCGTTGCCGTCCATGATCACCGCGATGTGCCTCGGCAGCCGAGTGAGATCGATCTCGTCCAAGAGCCGGCGCTCGGAGGAGCCCGGGGAAGCGAGATTTTCCGGGTCGATCACGGCGACAGTTTAGCGCCTGGATACTCGACTTTCACGAGCGTGAGCCCGCTCGCCGGAGCCTTCTGGGCGAGCAGCGCGCGATTGCCGGTCTCGAGGATCTCCCGCATTCGTTCGGGAGGAAAACGGCCGCGGCCGATGTCCGCCAGGAGGCCGCAAATCGTTCGCACCATCCCGCGGAGGTATCCGTCTCCGCGGAAGAGCGCGTGAATCTCCGTGCCGTCCTCCTCGATCACGACGGATCGAAGGCGCCGCACCGAGTCCTCCGGCGGACGACGCACCGCGAAGACGCCGAAGTCCCGTCGGCCCGGCAGGTGCGCCGCAGCGTCCACCATGAGCCGAGCGTCGGAGTTGCGCGAAAGCGGCGCGACGAAGGGCGAGTCCCGGGGCGGGATCACCCCTGCCCGGCTCCAGCGGTAGACGTAGTCCTTCCAGAGCGCGTCCCGGCGGGCGTGAAACTCCGCCCGCGCCGGCGCGACCTCCAGCAGCCGGGCGTCCCGCGGCAGGAGCGAGTTGACTCCGTCGCGGATCTCCCGCGGCTCGCGCGCCTCGTCGAGGTCGAAGTGCACGACCTGGCCGTCGGCGTGGACCCCGGCGTCGGTCCGGCCGGCGGCGATCGCCCGGACCGGACCGCCGGCAAAGCTCGCGAGCGCCTCTTCGAGGACCGCCTGCACGGTCCGCGGCGCGTTGCGCTGAATCTGCCAGCCGTGGAAATCGGTTCCGACGTAGGCGACCGTCGCCCGATAGCGGAGGCGATCCCTCACGGACGGTTATCCCTCTCCCCGCTCGCGGGGAGAGGGTCAGGGAGAGGGGTGCCGCTTCCAAACGCGCGGCGGCTCCACCACGTCCACCCCAGCAGCACGGCAAACGGCCCGTACTCCAGCGCCCGGATCGCGAACGGCGTCAACCCGGCGAACGGATACAGCAGCCCATAAGCGAGCGGAGCGACCGCGGCGAGGTAGAGAAACGCGGTCGCGCGGCGCTTCGCCGCGAAGGGAAGAAGCCAGAGCAGGTACCACGGATGCAGCGCCGGCGACGCGAAGAGAAGCGCCGCCAGCGACGCCAGCACCGCGAGCTCGAGGTCTTTCACCACGGCCGCGATGACGAGGAGCGCGATCGCGAGCGCGACGCCGAGAATCGCGCGGGCGAAGAACGCCGTGTAGAAATACGGGAACACCTCCTGCATCCAGGGACGCTGCTCGCGCGAGTCCTTCCAGCGCATGTACGCCGCCTTCGCCCGCTGCGGCAGATCCGCCGCGTCCACGGCCGCCGCGACTCCCGGATAGAGGATCGAGTTGAACTCCCAGCGCGTGGCGTAGGGACCCACTCCGACGACGGGAGAGACTCCGCCTCGGAGCGCGAGGCCCCACACGACGGCGCCGGCGACGAGCGCCGCCCCCGCGAACCTGAGCCTTCCTCGGCGGAAGAGCGGCAGCGTCGCGGCCAGCGGGATGTACTTCGCCAGCACCGCCAGGGCGAACGCGATCCCTCCGGCGATCGGGCGGCGGCGCGAGACGAACAGGACCGACGCCAGGAGGAGAGCGACCCCGAGCGAATCGAGGTGTCCCTGACCCGCGACCTCCGTCACCGGCAGGGGGTGGAAGGCGTAGAGCGCCGCCGCGAAGCGCGCCGCCGCGCCGCCGCTCGAGAAGAGCAGAGCGACGACCGCGACGTCGGCGAGCGCGAACAGCGCCTTGGTCGCAAAGACGCCGGAGCCCGGAGCGGACGCCGCAACCCGGAAAGCCGCCTGCGCGACCGGCGGATACAGGGTCCGGTATTCCGGGTACGCCAGACGCCGCCGGAGGTCCGGAAAGAGCGCCCCGGGCGCATCCGCCGGCGCGAACGCGTACGGAGAGGTCCCCGCCGCCGCCATCCGTCCGTCCCAGACGTAGCGAAACACGTCTCCGGAGAGGTCGGGAGCCCGGAAGAGCAGGGTGAGCCGGAAGGCCGCCGCACAGAGGAGGAGTACCCGGCCGCTCGATCCGGATAGACTCCGCGCCGCGAAAAGCGAGAGGAGGGAGCCCGCGAGGAAGAGGAGGAGATAGGCGGCCAGGTGACGCCGCGCGTCGGGGAGAAGAAGGATCCCGAGGAACACGCCCTCCCCGGCCGCGAAGAAGAGCCCGGCCCCCGGTCGAGCTTCCCCGCGCGGACCAGAATGCACATTCAGATCGCGACGCTCGTCGCCTACTACGTCGTCCTCACGCTTCTGGCGGTGTACGGCGTCCATCGAGCGTTCATGGTGAGTCTGTATTTCCGGCACCGCGGCGACGACCCTCAGCCCGCCGGAGTTCTCGAGCCGCTTCCCGTCGTCACCGTTCAGCTTCCTTTGTACAACGAAGTCTACGTCGTCGAGCGGCTGCTCCAGGCCGTCATGGATCTCGACTATCCGAAGGAGTTGCTCGAGATCCAGGTGCTCGACGACTCGGACGACGAAACGCGGGAGGTCGCCCTCGCGGCCGTAGAGCGTTACCGCCGCGAAGGACACGACGTCGCCTACCTCGCCCGCGCGCACCGGACGGGTTACAAGGCGGGCGCGCTGGCGGCGGGGCTCGAAACGGCTCGCGGCGAGTTTCTCCTGATCCTCGACGCGGACTTCGTGCCGACCCCGGACCTCATCCGGCGATGCCTCGCTCACTTCTCCAGCCCCGACGTCGGGATGGTCCAGGCGAGATGGGATCACCTGAACCGCGACTTCTCCCTCCTGACGCGGATCCAGTCGATCTTCCTCGACGGGCACTTCGTTATCGAGCACGCCGCGCGCAACCGGTCCGGACGCTTCTTCAACTTCAACGGGACCGCGGGGATCTGGCGCCGGCGGTGCCTCGAGGACGCCGGAGGCTGGCAATCCGACACGCTGACCGAAGATCTCGACGCGTCCTATCGGGCGCAGCTCGCCGGCTGGCGGTTCGTGTACCTGAAGGACGTCGCCGTGCCCGCCGAGGTGCCGGTAGACATGAACGGTTTCAAGACGCAGCAGCACCGCTGGACGAAGGGTTCGATTCAGACCGGACGCAAGCTCCTGCCCCGGATCTTCCGCAGCGCGTATCCCTGGAAGGTGAAAGTGGAGGCCTTCTTTCACCTCACGAACAACTTCTCGTACCTGCTCGTCGTGCTCCTCGCGCTGCTGATCGTGCCCGCGATCGTCATCCGGGAGCAGATCGGGTGGCGGAAGCTGGTCATCTTCGATTTTCCGCTCTTCTTCGGCGCGAGCCTCTCGTTCATCGGCTTCTACGTTTCCTCGCAACGCGAGATCGGCCGGAGCTGGAGCGCGACGTTGAAATACATGCCCTGCCTGATGTCGCTCGGCATCGGGATGTCGGTGACGAACCTGCGCGCCGTGCTCGAAGGGCTCGTGAACCGGCCCACCGAGTTCACGCGCACCCCCAAGTACCGCATCGAGGGGATCGGGGGCGAGTGGAAGAGCAAGAAGTACCGCTCGGCATCCGGATTCTCGTTCGCCGCCGAGGTGCTCCTCGCGGGATACTTTCTCGCAGCGCTCGCGTTCGCCGTCGCCGAGCGGTACTGGGTCGGCGTCCCCTTCCTGCTCATGTTCTTCAACGGCTTTGCCTACACGGCCGGCTTCTCTCTCGCCTCTCGATGGAGCGATGGAGCGGGGGACGGCGAGCTGGCGCTGGCCGAGTCGTAGGTTTCCGGTTCGAAGCCCCCGGTGGAACCGACCCTCCGCGTCACCGAGATCTTCCGGTCGATCCAGGGCGAATCGACACGGGCCGGCTTTCCCTGCTCCTTCATCCGGCTGACCGGCTGTTCGCTCCGGTGCGTGTGGTGCGACACCGCCTACGCGTTCTCGGGCGGCGAGGAAATGACCGTTTCGGAAGCGGCCGACCGGGTCCTCGCCCTCGGCACCGACCTCGTGGAGGTGACCGGCGGCGAGCCGCTCGAGCAGGAGGGGGTCTACCCGTTGATGGATCGTCTCCTCGAGCGCGGCAAGACCGTTCTCCTGGAGACCGGCGGGCACGTGCCCCTCGACGGGATCGACCCGCGCGTCGTCAAGATCGTGGACGTCAAGGCGCCGGGGAGCGGGATGATGGCGGCCAACCTGCCGGAGAACCTCGACGCGCTCGGGGAACGCGACGAGATCAAGTTCGTGCTCGCCGACCGACGCGACTTCGACTGGGCTCTCGATCTCGTCCGCGATCGGGACCTGGACAACCGCCACGTCGTCACGTTCTCTCCCGTGTGGGAAACGCTGTCCGCCGCGGACCTCGGCGGCTGGATCCGGGACTCGGGCCGTCCGATCCGCCTCGGCGTCCAGCTCCACAAGCTGTTGTGGGGGGACGTGCCGGGGAGATGACCGCGTAGCGGTCATCCCGAGCGGAGCGAGGGATCTCTCCGGAAAGCATGAAACGCGCGATCGTCCTTCTCTCCGGCGGGCTCGATTCGGCGACGTGTCTCCTCCTCGCGAGGCGAGAGGCTGCCGAGGTCTTCGCGCTCTCGTTCGACTACGGGCAACGCCACAAGGTCGAGCTCGACCGCGCGCGCTCTCTGGCCGCGCGCTACGGGGCCGCGGGGCATCGGATCGTCCGGCTCGATTACCCCGCGCCGGAGGGCTCCGCGTTGACTGACCCGTCGCGCGAGATCCCCCGTCACGCTCTGGGTCGGGAACCGATCCCGGCCACCTACGTGCCCGCCCGCAACACCCTCTTTCTGGCGCACGCGCTCGCGTGGGGCGAATCCCTCGGCGCGGCCGATGTTTTCATCGGCGCGAACGCGCTCGACTACTCCGGCTACCCCGACTGCCGGCCGGAGTTCCTGGAGTCGTTCGAGCGGACGGCGAACCTCGGGACGAAGGCGGGAGCGGAAGGCTCGATGCGCTTCCGGATCCACGCGCCCCTGATCGCGATGACGAAGGGGGGGATCGTCGCCCTTGCGGCGAGTCTCGGGCTCGACTTCGCCCTGACGTCGAGTTGCTACGACCCGTCGTCCGAAGGTATCCCCTGCGGCGCGTGCGATTCCTGCCTTTTGAGAGCCAGGGGCTTCCAGGAGGCCGGCCTGCCGGATCCCCTTCGCCCGGAATAACCTTCAGCAATGCTGCGCTGAGCAGGCTCAACTATTCTCACCCTCAAAGTTGACAATGGACGACGCATGTCATAAAGTCTCCGCGAGGCGGAAGTATGCGTTTCGATCAGCTCACCATCAAGGCACAGGAGGCCGTTCAGGAGGCGCAGAGGGACGCGCGCGCGCGGGGAAACGCGGAGCTCTCGACCGATCACCTGCTCCTCGCGCTGCTCCGAC